>Ga0209786_1000058_pt1 | contig 45683 bp, 40 predicted proteins | sample WorMetilvaeELBA2_FD_187405 | JGI IMG/M metagenome (GOLD analysis project Ga0209786, IMG submission 187405) | Marine gutless worms symbiont microbial communities from Max Planck institute for Marine Microbiology, Germany - Olavius ilvae ELBA.2... ...
AAGGTTACATCATCCATTTTTACAACAAAAAAAGGTTACACTCAGCACTGGGATATTGTTCTCCAATTGAATTCGAACAGCAGACGTGTAACGATAAATACTAGTCCACTTTTTGAGGGGAGCATCAAACGGATAAGCCCCGCCTCCGGACGAAGAGATCGTTCCGAAGTTGATGCGTGAAACAGAATCCTCGGAATCGGTATCGGGTTCGGAATCGGTATCGGCTTCGAAGATGGCCATCCTATCTCGATTCCGATTCCGATACCGATAGCGACCCCGAACAGGTCCAAGCCCGAATGCTTCAGAGGCGTTGTTAAGAGAGGTTCGTACAGAAGTCCCTAATCTTCTCCACGACATACGCCTGCTGATCACGGGTCAGTTCGGGATAAATCGGCAAGGCCAGGGAACATTCCGCTGCCTGTTCGGCCACAGGAAAATCTCCTTTTCGATAACCGAGATCGGCAAAACACTCCTGGAGATGGAGCGGCACCGGATAGTAGACTTCGGTGGCGATTCCGGCATCCGCAAGGAATTTTCTCAGATCGTCGCGATCCGACACCACGCGGATCACAAATTGGTTGTATATGTGCCGGTTCTCCCGTTCCACCGGCAAGGTGATACGGTCCTCGAGACCGGCATCCCCAAACAGTTGCCGATAGGTTTCGGCATTGCGCTGTCGTCCCGAGGTCCAGCCGTCGAGATAATTGAGCTTCACCGACACGATAGCCGCCTGGAAGGCATCGAGCCGAAAATTGCCGCCCACCAGACGGTGATAGTACTTTGGTGCGCTGCCGTGGACGCGCAAGATCTTCAGCCGTTTGCAAAGGGAATCCGAGTTGGTTGTCACGACGCCACCATCGCCGAAGGCTCCCAGATTTTTCGACGGGAAAAAAGAAAAACACCCGGTATCTCCCATGGTCCCGGCACGGGAGCCCTTGTACTCGGCCCCGATGGCCTGGGCGGCGTCCTCGATGACAACCCAGTTTTCCTCCCGGGCGATTCCCAGCAGGGGATCCATGTCAGCGCACTGTCCATAGAGGTGCACGGGAATCAGTGCCTTTATGGATGATCGCTCCCCGGAGCTCATTTTCGAGAGGGTCTGCTTCACACTTTCCGGATCGAGGTTGTACGTGTCCGGATCGATGTCTGCAAACACCGGCCGGGTTCCGACACGCGAAATAGCGCCGGCGGTGGCAAAAAAGGAATAGGGGGATGTCAGGACCCGGTCCTCCTGGCCCACCCGGGCCGCCATCAGGGAAATCAACAGCGCGTCGGTTCCGGAAGAAACCCCGACGGCATGGCTGCACCGGCAGTAGCGGGCAATGTCTTCTTCGAGAGACACCACCCGGGGGCCGAGAATGAAGTACTGGGATTCGTAAATTTCTTCCGTCACCGCAAGAATCTCATCCTTTAGTTGCTGATACTGAGGTTTTAGATCGAGTAACGGGACTTTCATTCTGTTTTACTTCCTTTCCCGAGGAACGCGAGGCAAAATATTACATCGCTTATCAGCAAGATTCTCCAAGAAGATTAAAAATCACATTGGACCTGGATCAGCTCGAGGATATCGCCGAGACCGTTGACCACGTCAACGGTCTCGTTTTCCGGTACGATGGCATTTTCCCCGGACTTCAGGATCCGTTTATTGTCCTCAGTGCAGAGTTCCGCTTCACCCCTGAGTATAATCAGATGCACGATGGCGCCCTGCCGGGATGCGCAGCTGAATCGGGCCCCGGGAAACAACACAAGCCGGTCCGCCCGGTAGCCGGCGTTGTGCTCCAGCAAGGTCCGAGTGCCCCAGGGAAAATGGACGGTTCGATGGCGCTGGGTTTCTTCTCTGCCCTCCTGGTTGAGACGGGTCACGATCGCTTTGACATCTCTGCTGTGGGAAATATCGGAAACAAATACCGAATCCGGTGTCTCCACGACCACCATACTCTGAATATGGCTGGTGGCGATAAGCCGTTCGTAGCCCATGATGAAGCAGCCCCGGGTGTGCTGGGTGATCACATCCCCGGATATGACATTGCCGCTGTCGTCTTTTGGCAAAAAGTCGTAGAGCGATTTCCATGAACCGATGTCACTCCAGCCAAAATCGGACGGCAGAACCGCCCCTTTCCGGGTCTTCTCCATGACCGCATAGTCGATGGAGATGTTCGGCAGCGCCCCATAAATCTCCTCGGGAAGCCCATGGTCGCTGATGGTATGGGATTCCATGGCGTCGAACAGTTCGGGACAGAGATGCCGATATTCGTCTTCCATCACCTGCCCACGGAAAGCGAACATGCCGCTGTTCCAGAAATAGTTGCCGGCCTTCAGGTAACCCCGGGCGGTCTTCAGATCGGGCTTTTCAACAAACCGACGGATGCGCAGACCGCCGCCGGAAATGGGGTCCGCTCCCTCGATATAACCGTAGCCGGTTTCCGGATAGTGGGGCGTGATGCCGAAGGTGACGATGTAATCGTCTCGGGCCAGACGGATCGCATCCCGCAGGGTGTTCTGGAAGAGATCGATATCCCGGATGACGTGATCGGCCGGAAAAACAAAAATCAGGGCCCCCGGATCCGTTTGCCGGATATGCCTGACTGCCAGGAGAATGGCAGGCGCCGTATTTCGGCCGCAGGGTTCACTGATGATTTTTCCATCCGGCGGCACATCGATGTCGTCCATGTGCCGTGAGATCTCGTGAAAATGTTCCTTGCCGCAAACCACGCGGATCCGCTCCCTGGAGATGAGCGGAGAAAGGCGTCGAATGGTGTTCTGAACCAGGGAGTCTTTTCCAAAAAAACTGACCAGCTGCTTGGGAAAGAGTTCCCTGGAGACCGGCCAGAGACGGGTGCCGGAGCCCCCGGCGAGCAGCACGGCATAAACGTTCGGTTCGGCCATCCTACCTCCCTCGGATTTTAGGATTCTTGTCCGCCATCTGGCGGGGCATCGCTCAGACGATCGAAGCCCGGAGCTTTCATCGACGGCGGGTCGGATTTTGGATTTTCGAGTGATGGTTCATGTCCGAACAAATCGTCTCCACGGCCGGGTATCCCACCAATCCGTTGACGTCGCGGCTCAGGGTCGGACCCGGCTGAATACGCAGTTCTTCGGGCAGTTCGATCATTGTTTGAGCTGTTTCAGGGAGTATCAGATTGATAAACGCCCGACTCGATCCGGGATGGCGGCGTAAAATACTATTGAGGTCCGACAAGGTTTCCCGGGTTGTCCGGTTCATGTCCAGGTTGAAATGAACGCGGGCCGTCCAGAGTTCTTCGGCCCGCTCCATGGAAATAACGGAATCGGCAATGAGTTTGACCGATTTCTCATCCTTCTGAACCCGTCCGTGGATCAGTATGAACGCATCGTCCTGGAGCAGTTCCGACGATACCGCGTAGACCGATGAAAACACGATGACCTCAAGAGATCCGTTCAGGTCCTCGACGGTCACAAATGCCATCAAATCGCCCTTTTTCGTCTGGATGGTTTTCGAGTTGGTAACGATACCGCCCATCCGCACGGTTTCGCCGTCACCCGCATCCAGAACCGACAAGGTATCCGTACTGGTGAATTTTTCAAGGGTGGCTGTGAAACGCGTCAGAGGGTGGCCCGTGATCCAGAACCCGAGGGCCTCTTTTTCAAACGCGAGCAACTGCTTCTCCCGCCACTCGCCGATGTCCGGCAATGGGGGGTGTCCCACGACCTGCTCCTGTCCACCGCCGCCGCTGAATAGGCCCATCTGGGGATCGGACCGCTCCCGTTGGAGCAGCTGACCGTATTCGATGACATTCTCCAACGCCGCCGCCATCTGGGACCGGCGATGCCCGGTGACATCGAATGCGCCGCATTTCACCAGGCTCTCAACGACCCGCTTGTTGACCTTCCGCAGGTCCACCCGCTCACAGAAATCATATAGGGACGTGAACGGGCCTTCGGTCCGGGCCTCGACAATGGCGTCGATAGCGCCCTCTCCCACGTTCTTGACCGCCACCAGGCCGAAACGGATTTTGTCCCCGGATACGGTAAACGTTTTACCGCTCTCGTTAATGTCGGGCGGGAGCACATCGATTTCGTGGCTGCGGCACTCGGCGATAAACTTAACCACCCCGTCGATGGAATGCATTTCGCTGGTCAGTAAAGACGCCATGAATTCGACCGGGAAATGGGCTTTCAGGTAGGCTGTCTGGTAGGCAATCAATGCATACGCCGCACTGTGGGATTTGTTAAAGCCGTAACCGCCGAATTTTTCCATGAGCGTAAAGAGCTGTTCCGCCTTTTCCTGGTCGATGCCGTTTTCGACCGCGCCGGTGACAAATCGTTCCCGGTGCCCGGCCATGATTTCCGGGATCTTTTTACCCATGGCCTTGCGCATGTCGTCGGCCTCGGCCATGCGGTAATTGGCGAGGTTTCCGGCAATATTCATAACCTGTTCCTGGTAAACGATGACCCCGTAGGTTTCCTCCAGGACCGAGGCCAGCTCGGGGACGAGATACTCCACGGATTTTCGCCCGTGCTTTCGTTCGACATAATTGTCGATCATGCCGCTTTCCATCGGCCCGGGTCGATACAGCGCGACAAGGGCGATGATGTCTTCAAAACAGGCCGGCCGGAGGCGGACCAGTAGGTCTTTCATCCCCGAACTCTCCAGCTGGAACACACCGGTGGTGTCTCCGGCAGAAAGAAGCCGATAGGTCATCTCATCCTGAAAATCGAGATTGGACAGATCCGGCGGGTCTCCTCCCCCTTCGGAGATCAGATCCAGGGTGTTGGCGATAACGGTCAGGTTTCGGAGGCCGAGAAAGTCGAACTTCACCAATCCGATTTTTTCCACGGCTTTCATATCGAACTGGGTGACCACTTCCCCCTTTTTACCCTTGTAGAGCGGGAGATATTGGGCCAGGGGTCGGTCGCCGATCACCACCCCGGCGGCATGGGTCGAGGCGTGTCGGGGAAGCCCTTCCAGGACCCGGCACACGCGAATCAGATCGGCCACTTCGGACTTCTCTTCGGCCAGTTCCGCCAGGCGCGGCTCCTGCCGCAACGCGTCGTCGAGACGGATGTTGAGGACGTCCGGGACCATTTTTGCGATGGTGTCGACTTCGGACAATGGGATATCCAGGGCCCGGCCGACGTCACGGATCACAGCCCGTGTCTTGAGTTTTCCGAAAGTGATAATCTGTGCGACATAGTCGTTTCCGCCGTATTTTTCAGCGACGTATTTGAAGACTTTTTCCCGACCGTTGATACAGAAGTCCACATCGATGTCCGGCATGCTCTTGCGGGCCGGGTTGAGAAATCGCTCGAATATAAGCCCGTGGGCAATGGGATCCAGGTCCGTGATGCCCAGGGAGTAGGCTACGATACTGCCCGCCGCGGACCCGCGACCAGGCCCCACCGGGATGTTGTTCTCCTTGCTGAACCGGATGAAATCGGCCACGATCAGAAAATATCCGGAGAACCCCATGTCCCGAATGACCGACAACTCATAATCCAGCCGCTCCCGATATATCCGCTCATCGGCGTCCGGCTGCCGTTCCCGGACCTTTTTCATGATCCGCACGAAACCGCTGCGGGCCGTCTCCTCGAACAGCTCATCCACCGTCTGCCCCGGGGTGACATCGAATTTCGGAAAATGATAGGTTTTAAAGTCAAGCTCCAGATGACACCGCTCAGCGATGGAAACCGTGTTTTCCAGGGCACCGGGATAATCCTTGAAGGCGGCAAACATTTCCTCCCGGGGCTTGAAGTAGAGCTGATCGGTTCGGAACTTGAAGCGCTCGCTATTCTGCACGGTTTTTCCGGTCTGAATACACAAGAGAACATCGTGGGCGTGGACGTCCTCTTTGTCGAGGTAGTGGCAGTCGTTGCTGGCCACCAGCGGTATGGACAGGCGCCGGCTCATATCCAGAAGGGAGCGGTTGACCAGCTCCTGGACATCAATGCCATTGTTCTGGACCTCCAGGAAGAAGCCGTTTTCACCGAAGATCTTCTGATAGCGCCGGGCCGCCGCGTCAGCGGCATCCATCTTTCCGGCTTTGATCAATCGTGGGATTTCTCCATGGAGACACGCAGACATGGCGATCAGGCCGCTGCTGTACTCCTCCAGTAGCTCCCGGTCAATGCGCGGCCGGTAGTAAAATCCCTCCAGCTGGGCCACCGAAGCCAGTCGACACAGATTCCGGTAGCCTGTTTCGTTTTCCGCGAGAAGGATGAGATGGCATAGGCCCTTGCTATCCAGGGGTGTCTTGTCTGTAAGGCGCCTCGGGGCGATGTAGCATTCACAACCGATAATCGGTTTGATGCCGGCGTTGATCGCCTTTTCGTAGAACTCCACCACGCCGAACATGGTGCCGTGGTCGGTGATGGCGACTGTGGGCATTTGGTACTGCTTGACCCGGTCCAGCAGGGAATCGATCCGGATGGCCCCGTCCAGAAGGCTGTATTGGGTGTGTACGTGAAGGTGGACAAACGGTGGATGGTTTTCGGTCATAGGGTATACTTTTTCTCAAACCGGGTACCTGGAAATATGAGGACTCCGGTCATTCGGCTAAAGGATTTTCAGGTAGCGATCGGGGCGAATCCGGTAATTCCACCAAATACTGAAAAAATTTCAGAGAACGACCGGATCAGTCGAGACGATAGTTCGGCGCCTCCTTGGTAATGATAACATCATGGACATGACTCTCTTTCATGCCGGCGTCGCTGATCCTCGCAAACCGTGCTTTTTCACGAAGTTCTTCGATGGTTCGGCATCCCACGTATCCCATACCGGCCTTGAGACCACCGATCAGCTGGAAAATATTCCCGGAAAGGGTGCCGCGGTAGGGAACCCGCCCGACAATCCCTTCCGGAACCATTTTGTCGTCGGTTTCTTCATGGAGTCCGTACCGGTCCTTGCTTCCCTTCTTCATCGCTTCCAGCGAGCCCATTCCCCGGTAGACTTTATAGCTGCGTCCCTGGTAGAAGATCGTCTCTCCGGGGCTCTCCTCGGTACCCGCAAACAAACCGCCGATCATGACCACATGGGCACCGGCACCGATGGCTTTGGTAACGTCGCCGGAGAATTTGATGCCCCCGTCGGCGATGATCGGTATACCGGTTTTATTCGAGATGGACCGGCAATTCATGATCGCCGTAACCTGGGGCACGCCGATACCGGCAACAATCCGGGTGGTGCATATGGACCCCGGTCCAACGCCGATCTTGACGGCATCGACGCCGGCCTCAATCAGGTCCTGGGCACCTTCGCCGGTGCCCACGTTGCCGGCGATCAACTCGACATCCCGGAACATGCTTTTGAGCTCTTTCACCGAGCGGATCACGTTTTCGGAGTGACCGTGGGACGTATCGATCAGAATCACGTCGGCACCGGCCTTGAGCAGCGCATCGGCACGTTCGGACATATCCGGGCCTACCCCGACGGCCGCCCCGACGCGCAGTCGACCCATCCGGTCTTTGCAGGCATTGGGATACTTCTTGATTTTTTCAATGTCTTTGATGGTAATCAGGCCGGACAGTCTGCCCTGTTTGTCGACCACCAGCAGTTTTTCGATGCGGTGCTTGTGAAGCAGTTGTTTGGAATCTTCCAGGTTAATCCCTTCAGGGACCGTCACCAGATTATCCTTGGTCATCACTTCGGAGACCTTCCGCTCCAGTTCAATTTCGAATCGCAGGTCCCGATTTGTGACGATACCGACCAACTGATCGCCCTTGACCACCGGAACCCCCGATATGCGGTACTGCTCCATCAGGTTCAGGACATCCCGTACCGGAGCGTCCGGCTCGATGGTGACCGGATCCACGATCATCCCGCTTTCCGACTTTTTAACCTTATTCACCTCCTGCACCTGGCTCTCGATGCTCATGTTGCGGTGTATGAATCCCATGCCGCCTTCCCGTGACAGACTGATGGCGGTTCGGGCTTCGGTGACGGTGTCCATCGCGGCGCTGATGATCGGTATCTTCAGCCGGATGTTGGGGGTCAGCTGGGTGCTGGTATCCACGTCCTTGGGCAGAACATCCGAATAACTCGGTATCAGGAGCACATCATCGAAGGAAAATGTCTCCTCCGGGGGAAGTTTCATCATGGTTCCTCCAGTTGGTAAAGGTCTTCAGAATTGCTGCGGGCATCCACCCGGGTATAGAACGGATCGGAATTAACGTAATGCTCGGATTCAACCTGACATCGCACATTGCCGATAGGATTTCAGGTGATGTCTGGGTTAGAGGCCTTGGTTACCAAATACCCCTGGCTTACGCAATCCTTTATTTTGTGTTCACACATCCTCCGGACCACAAGGCCGGTTCCGGCATGCGCCTTGACAAGTACCGGCACCGGGGGTAATTAACTCGCTCTGAACCACACAACCCGCGTTGTCCATAAATTCTTTACAGGGTAACGATGCTGATAGCCATCAATCCACATAATCCCCAACAACGACTGATCGACCAGGCCGTGGAAACGCTGCTGCGGGGAGGTGTGATCGCTTATCCGACGGATACCTATTATGGTATCGGGTGTGATATCATGAACAAAAAGGCCATTCAGCGTGTTTACCAATTAAAGCAGCGGCACAAGAGCAAACCATTCAGCTTCATCTGCTCCGATCTGAAAAACATCAGTGATTATGCCAAGGTATCCAACTATGCGTACAAGACGATGCGGCGGCTGTTGCCGGGTCCCTATACGTTTATTCTGGAGGGCTCCAAGCTGGTCCCGAAAATCATGCTCACCAAGCGTAAGACAGCGGGTATCCGCGTGCCGGACAACCGGATCTGTATCGATCTGGTCCATCGACTGGGGCACCCCATTTTGACCACCACGGCACAGCTGCCGGGTGAAGAAATCTTCCACGATGCATCCTTGATCCACGACCATTTCGATTCCAGACTCGAGCTGGTTATCGACGGCGGGCCGGTTCCGGGCGAGCCATCCAGTGTCATATCCCTGATTCGAGACGAGCCGGAAATATTCAGGAGGGGTCAGGGGGATGTGAGTATATTCGAGTAAAATCGTGAAACGATTTTACGAAGTGCGACGAAGTCGCACATAAACGATAGCAGTTTCCATAACTATGTTCCGATTGAAGGTAGGGGTCCGGGGGCGGGATTTCCACTTCGCTCCAACACCTGGCGGCTGAAATCGTCACGTTGACGGGGGGTTACGGCGAGTGGACGTAGCCACCGACGATCCGGGGGTGCAGGAGCTGCTGCAACCATGAGGCGATCGGCGTTTCGGCAAGAAATTCCATCAACGAAAATTTTTCCGGCCGTGAATAGACCGTTGAAATTTCTCCTTCAATACCACCCTCCCGCCCGGCCCATTCGATGGCATCCTCCAGGTTCCCCAGCCGATCAATGAGTCCGAGCTGTTTGGCTTGTTCTCCGCTGTAAATCCGTCCGTCGGCCAGTTTGGCCACCTGTTCGGAGTCCATGCGGCGTCCGTCGGCCACCGCCTGAACGAACTGCCGATGGGTCTGATCGACAAATTCCTGCAGCAGCTGACGCTCTTCGTCTGTCATCTTTCGGGTGGGCGAGCCGATATCCTTAAAATCGCCGCTTTTGATGACCACCGGTAACAAACCGATTTTTTTGATAATTTCCTGAAAATTGGTATATCCGATAATCACCCCGATACTTCCGGTAATGGTGCCGGGACTGGCCATAATTCCGTTGCTGGCGGCGGCCACATAGTACCCTCCGGAGGCCGCGATGGATCCCATGGAGGTAATCACCGGCTTTTCCGGAATTGTCTTTTGTATTTCCCTGTAGATTTCCTGGGAAGGCCCGACGATACCGCCGGGGGAGTCGACACGCAATACAATCGCCTTGATGGACGCGTCTTCCCGAAACCGCTTGATGTCCGCTATAACGTCCCTGGAGTCCGCGATCACGCCTTCGATTTCAACAATACCGACCTTTTCGCCGAATTCCAGGTCAGCCATGCCTCTGCCGATCAACATGAGCAGAGACATCATCACCGAGGCCGTGGCGACAATGAGAGTCATCATCAGCAGAAAGAACAGATATGGGTGGCGGCGGGAGAACATGATGTCCAGATGGGTGACGCCGATGGATGTCCCCGTGAGAAACCTTCACCGGTGTTTGGGCCAATCCGATTGTATGGGATCGACAGGATGAATGAAACGGAGGGGCGAGAGGCATCATCCCCCTCGCCCTTACCAACAGTATCTAAAGAAGAACCCTATATTTTTTAACATTTCTAAATTCTCGGAGAGAATTTAGTCTTCGTTGAATTTCTCCTGCAGGTTTTCCCGGAGAATTTCACCGAAGGTGGAGGTGGCCGGCCCTATCTTGTTGATGTAATCGCTCAGCAAGGACTGTTCGTCCTCCATTTCAAGCCGTTTGATGGAGAGTCCGATCCGCCGCTCGTCACTGTTGATGTTCATCACTTTCGCCGTGATGAGATCGTCGATGTTGAACATGCCGACCGGTGTTTTGATCTTTTCCTTACTGATCTCGGACACGTGAATCAGCCCCTCGATCCCCTCTTCGAGCTCCACAAAGACGCCGAAATCGGTCACATTGGTAATGGTGCCGGTAATTTTCTTCCCAACCTCGTAGCGCTCGGCGACCGTTCCCCAGGGATCCGCCTGAAGCTGTTTGACCCCAAGGGAAAAGCGCTCGCTCTCCTTGTCGATATCCAGCACGATGGCTTGAACCATATCGCCCTTTTTGTAGAGTTCCGAGGGGTGCTTGATCCGCTTTGTCCAGGAGATGTCGGATATGTGTACCAGTCCGTCGATACCTTCATCGATTCCGATGAAAAGGCCGAAATCGGTAATGTTCTTTATTTTTCCCTCGATGGTCGTGCCCACCGGATATTTTTCACTGATCACATCCCACGGGTTGGCAGCCACCTGTTTCATACCCAGGGAAATGCGTCGATTATCGGGTTTGATGTCGAGCACCACCGCTTCTACAGTCTCTCCGACGGATACCAGCTTGGAAGGATGCCGGACTTTTCGGGTCCAGGACATCTCCGAGACATGGATCAGGCCCTCTATTCCCTCCTCCAGTTCCACAAACGCACCGTAATCCGTCAGGCTCACCACCCGTCCGGAAATCCGCGAGCCGACCGGGTATTTTTCCGCGGCCGTCGACCACGGGTCCGGAGTCAGCTGTTTCATTCCCAGGGACACCCGTTCCCGTTCCAGGTCCAGATTGAGGATTTTAACCGTGATTTCATCACTGATGGAGAAAAGCTCAGAGGGGTGTTTGACGCGACCCCATGAAATATCGGTGATATGCAGCAACCCGTCAACCCCGCCGAGATCCACGAACACGCCGTACTCGGTGATGTTTTTCACGACGCCATCCACGACTTTGCCTTCGGCGATGGTTGCCAGGGTCTCGGCACGTTTCTGTTCACGTTCGGCTTCCAGAATGACACGTCTGGACAGAACGATGTTGGCCCGTTTCCGGTTGTATTTCAATATCTTGAAATCGAACGTCTTTCCGACCATGTCATCCAGGTTCCGGATCGGGCGCAGATCCGCCTGGGACCCCGGTAGAAACGCCTGGACGCCGATATCGACGGAAAAACCGCCTTTGACACGATTGGTGATGGTCCCCTGGACTGCCTCGTCCTTGTCGTAGGCGACTTTAATCTCTTCCCAGACTTTGATGGTGGCGGCTTTTTCTTTGGAAAGAACGACGACTTCGTCTTCGTCATCCCACCATTCCACCATCACCTCTACCACGTCATCGACGGCAGCGACGATTTCGCCGTTTTCGTCCTTGAATTCATGGATGGGAATTTGCCCTTCGGATTTGTAGCCGATATCGACGAGTACGTAGTCCCTGTCAACGGAAATAATTTTCCCCTTGACGACTTCTCCCTCTTCGAACCGCTTGAAGCTTTCTTCGTACATTCCCATGAGATCTTCCTCATCGGGATCGATCTCATCCATGTCCTCCGAGGGTTCCGCATCGGCGTGGTCCTCAGCTGCCTCCACCGCCGTTACCTCCGCAACGTCTTCCACGGCAGGTACTTCTTCAGCGTCTTCCACAGCAGGCTCTTCCTCAGCAGTCACCTCCGCAGTGGCTTCCATAGCAATCACTTGCTCAGCCGATTCCATAGCCGGTACGTTCTCGGTCTCCGGCTCCCCGGTGTTCTGTTGTTCGTTAGTGTTCTGTTTTGGCTCTTCTTCCATTAATTGCGTTCCCCCTTGGCCGATTTATATGCCCCATGGGCTCTCATGGTGGCACAAACAAAATCAATTAACAGCTTATTTATAAAATTACAATGCATAAATAAAATCGCTACGCGATTTTATGAATTGGCCGCTCCACCTGTCCGATGGGCATCACCGTGGAGAATGGCAATCCTTCAATGTCACTGGAGCGGCTCTCGATATTATAGTTACATGGGGATCTTAATTTCTATCGAGGCCGGCGTCTTTTGGAGATCACAGCGCTCAGTTCTCCATTTTGTCGCGAACCACGGTCATCATCTTTTCTACGACCCCTTCGATGCTCAGCTCGGTGGAATCGATACGGACAGCATCGGCAGCCGGCTTTAGCGGGGCCGCCTCGCGGGTGCTGTCATTCCGGTCGCGGCGTATCATGTCCTGTTCGACCGCTTCGACGGTCATACCGGGCGCCGGGGGAAGCTCCTGAAATCGGCGCCGCGCGCGCTCGTGGATGTCGGCGATCAGAAAAAACTTCACGTCGGCATCGGGAAACACAACCGTCCCCATATCCCTTCCTTCGAACACGGCGGCTTTTTCCCTTCCCAGCTGCCGCTGGAGACCCAGCAGAAATTCTCGCACCACCGGCCGCGCGGATATCGCCGATGCCAGCATGGTAATCTTCGGTTCCCGGATTCGAGCGGTTACATCGACATCACCGGCCAGCACATGGGGGCCGTCGTATCTCATTTCATAACGGATGGTCAATCCGTCCAGCAGCTGTTTCAGTGCCGTATCATCATCGGAACGGATGCCCAGATCCTCCGCCCGGACCGCCACCGCCCTGTACAGCGCCCCGGTATCCACATAAATATATCCCAACCGGTCAGCCAATCTCCGACTAACACTGGTTTTCCCGGCACCGGCCGGTCCATCGATCACGATCAATAAACGGTTCGCCACCGGGAATCACTCCGTTCGTATGGTATCCAGCGCCTTCAGAAAGCGCTGGTTTTCTTCCGGCAGTCCGGCATTGATGCGGATAAACTCTGGATACCCGTATGATGTCATGGATCGTACAATGACTCCGAGGCGTAGCATTTTTTCGAAAACAACATCCGCACTCTGCCCCACGTCGATCAGGAAGAAATTTGCTTGGCTGGGGATATAGCGCACCCCCCGATCACCGAGCGCGGCGTATAGTTCGTCCATGCCGTCGTGCACCAGTTTTACGGTTTTTTGGAGAAATTCCTGGTCCGATAGGGCCCCCAGGGCACCTGCCTGGGCCAGGCTGCTGGCGTTAAACGGCGGCCGGATACGATGGAGAAGTTCGGCCAGTTCAGGTGCCATGACACCGTATCCGATGCGCAATCCGGCCAGGCCATACGCCTTGGAAAACGTTCGCAGCACCGCCAGATTGCGATGTTCCGGTAAAAACGCCATTCCCCGGGCATAGGCCGCATCCCGGACGAACTCCGCGTACGCCTCGTCGACGACCACCGCAACACTCGGCGGCAGCGCTTCCAGAAAGCTTCGGAAGCTGTGTGCCTCGACAATGGTCCCGGTGGGATTGTTCGGGTTGCAGATAAACACCATGCGGGTTTCCGGTGTCACACGTCCCAGAATGGCATCCAGGTCGATGGCCATATCGCGCAGGGGTAGGAGCACGGGGGTTGCTCCGGTTGCCCGGACCGCTATCTCATACATGAGAAAGGTCGGTTGCGGAATAATGGCTTCATCGCCGGGCTGGAGCAGAGCCATGGAAAGCAGCCCGATGAGCTCGTCGGATCCGTTCCCAAAAATAAGGGACGCGACCGGAATATCCAGATGCAAAGACAGCCGCCGGGTGAGTTCGTGGGCGGCGCCATCCGGATACCGGTTCAACCTCGACACGGCGACCTGTATTGCCGCCATCGCTTTGGGGGACGGTCCCAGCGGGTTTTCGTTGGAAGCAAGCTTGACGGAATCGGCGATGCCGTATTCCCTTTCGACCTCCTCCAAAGGTTTTCCCGTTACGTAAGGATCGATGTTCTGGATATGATGGGGTACGAGTAGGCGAAACATAAATAGAAGCGATTTCGTGAGAGGTAAACTAAGCCGTGAGTCCCGCCTTTTGGCCTTCATCCACCGCGGCCAGGTTCAACGGGATGATTTTTTCCTTATTAGCGAATTCCTCTTTGATGCAGTCCCGGATAAGATCCATGTCGAGAATCCGGCTCCGGGCGACAAATGCCGACAAGGCGACGATATTCGCGGATCGCGTGCTGCCGAGATCCTTTGCGATGTCGGTGACCGGCACCCGGATCTCGTCGACATCGTCCCTGCTCGAACTGATCTTGATCAAAGAGCTGTTGATCAGAATGACGCCACCCTGCTTCACATGGGGAGCGAATTTCTCCAGGGACGGCCGGTTCATGGCCACCAGGTGCAGTGGATTTCGAATAATCGGCGAGCCGATCGGACGGTCGCTGACCACCACAGTACAGTAGGCGGTGCCGCCCCGCATTTCCGGCCCGTAGGATGGTATCCAGGCGACCTCGTACCCATCCTTCATGGCGGCGTGGGCCAGGATCTTTGCGCTTAACAAAATGCCCTGCCCGCCGAACCCGGCAAACATGACTTCACTTTGCATGCTCCCCCCCCCAGAATTGACAGTTGTACTGGAATTCGAATTTCGGATTTAAGTATGAATCGTAAGCCAAATAATGTTATGCTTCTGTATGTTCTTCTAACGCGTTGTGCGACAGTCAGTCAGTGGTTTCCGGTGTTTTGAGCTCTCCCAGTTCATAGTATGGCAACATGGTGTCCTGGGTCCATTGGATCGCTTCCATCGGTGTCATCCCCCAATTGGTCGGGCAGGTGCTGACCACCTCCACAAAACTATAGCAACGGCCCTCCTTCTGATAGGTGAACGCCTGTTTGATGGCACGCTTGGCGCGCTTGATGTATTTGGGTGAGATGACCGTCTGCCGAACGATATAACCGGGGGTCTGGAGCGCAGCCAAAAGCTCGGCGACTTTAATCGGCATGCCCACCTCGTCGACACGTCGTCCAAAGGGCGAGGTCGTCGTCCGCTGATTGGGCATGGTCGTCGGTGCCATCTGGCCGCCGGTCATTCCGTAGACCGCATTGTTTACGAATATGGTCGTGAACTTTTCCCCTCGGTTGGCGGCGTGGACAATCTCGCCCATTCCGATGCTCGCCAGGTCCCCGTCGCCCTGGTAGGTGAAGACCATAAGGTCCGGTCTCACCCGCTTGATACCGGTGGCCATGGCCGGAGCCCGGCCATGTGCGGCCTCCTGGAAATCAAACGTAAAATAATTATACGCCAATACCGCACAACCGACCGGTGCCACGCCCACGGTACGGCCACGGATTCCGAGTTCGTCGATCACCTCTGCGATGAGCCGATGAATAATACCGTGGGTGCACCCCGGGCAGTAATGGGTGACGGCGTCCGACAGGGCTTCCGGCCTTTGAAACGTTTTTCCCATAATCCACTCCTTGGTAAAATCGCTACGCGATTTTACGAAAATCAAAACTTGAGAAAGGCGGCCGGGAGGTCGCTCAAGCCAGTCGACGCGTCTGTCACCTCCGGCATCGGACTACAAAAGTGTCCTGACATACTCCATGATCTCCTCCGGCGTGGGCACGTCACCGCCGCACTTTCCGTACCAGCCGACCGGCCGGACGCCCTGGAGCGCGCGTTGCACGTCTTCCACCATCTGCCCCATGCTCATCTCGATACTGGCCACATGGACACAGCTCTGTTTTTGGGCGGCATCGTGGACCTGCTGCAACGGAAACGGAAACAGGGTCTGGGGGCGGATCATGCCGACGTCGATGCCCTCTTCGGCCAGATTGTCGATGGCGGTTCGGCACACCCGGCTCATGGTGCCGTAGCTGACGATAAGGACCCGATAATCCGAATCCATGTGGTACGTTTCATAGCGGACCTCTTCCCGGTTCATCCGGTCATATTTCGCCTTGAGGGCAAGATTGTTGCGATTTAATTGGTCCGGATCCAAAAAAAGAGATTTGACCAGATTCCGCTTGTCGCTGCGGCGGGTGTCCATTCCGTTGGTGGCCCAATCATCTTTATTGGAGGGCTCGCTGCGAAGATCATCGGGGAATTCGACCGGTTCCATCATCTGGCCGATGAGACCGTCGCCGAGAATCATCACCGGGTTCCGATATTTTTCAGCCAGCGGAAATGCCGTCATGACCATCTCGACCGCTTCCTGGACACTGGCGGGCGCCATCACGAGCATGCGATAGTCCCCGTGGCCACCACCTTTGGTTGCCTGGAAGTAATCGGCCTGGGACGGCAGAATACCTCCCAAACCCGGTCCTCCGCGCATGATATTGACGAACACGGCAGGGCACTGGGCCGCGGCGATGTAGCTGATCCCTTCGCACATGAGACTGATGCCGGGGCTGGACGAGGTCGTGAAAATGCGGGCACCGGCGGCAGCGGCCCCGAATATCATGTACGAAACCGCCACTTCGCTTTCCCCCTGCAGAAATACGCCCCCTGCCTCGGGAAGCCTTCTCGACAGGTACTCGGCAACCTCCGATTGGGGAGTGATCGGATAAGCAAAGTAATTCAGACAGCCTGCACGGATGGCCGCCTCACCGATGGCTTCGTTTCCTTTCATCAACACCTTGCCCATGGATTCCTCCGGCTAACCTTCTATTTCGTGAACCGGTCTGCTGTCAGTCCGATTCCGCTTGTTCTTCGACTTCACAAATGGTGATGGCCACGTCCGGACACATCGTGCAGCAGATCGCGCAATGGATACAGTCTTCGGGCCGGGCCTGAAACGCCGGAAAATAACCTTTCGGACTGACGGATTCGGACAGCTCCAGCACCTTTTTGGGGCAAACGGCAACACACAGGCCACACCCCTTGCAATGGTCTATATCAATGTGATGTTCATGCGCCATACAGTCGGTCTCCTCTTTGCACACCCCCGGCGCCGGCGGTGTGCCGGGGTAGCACGCGTCATGGGATGAACGTGTTCAGACAGCCCATGTGTATCGCCGGGCCATCCTGTGGGGTGCCCCGGATTTGAAAATGATGGCGGATTACCCTGCTGCCAGGTTCGCGCTCCGGCCCCAGGGCGGCACGAGCTGTCGGCGGATCGGCAGTACCGGGCACGCCAGCCGGTCCGGATCCAGATCCGTCATCAGGCCCACATCCGCAGTGACAAACGCCACTGGCAAACCGCTCTCACGGGAAAAGCGTTGAACAAATCGATGCCCTTCGTAAATAACGTTCACATCGGTCTCATCGATCAGATTGGCATTGCCGACAATACCGGTCATGTCCAGCTTGGCCGCCGCCTCGATCTCCCGCCGGATTTTCATGCAGCCGGCCACAGTTTCCGTAAACGGGCGATAGGGGTTGACCACCTGCAGCATCTGGGGCGGCTTGCCACCGAACGCATCGGCCACGGCGGCGAGCACATTTGCCCCGACATGATCCCCGCCCACATCCAGAATGTTCAGCGGGCCGGGCTGTTTGATCATGCCCGCCACGTCCGGGCTCAGGATCGGCAGGTCCGCATGCAGATATTTCTCCGGCGGAAGAACCACATCGATCCCCAGCCGGTGAAGCTGATGCCGGGCTTCCCTGGTTCTGAAATACGGATTGACGAGATCCAGGTCGGCGATGCGCACCCCCGCCACTCCCTCGGCGTGACTCGCAACCGCCAGGTTAATGGCAACTTCGGTCTTCCCGCTGCCGTAGTTGCCTACGATGATCACGATGCCTTTGAGATCGGGAGTCATATGGAGGTGACCTGGCATGATTACCCCGGCTTCGGCCGTTGCGTATCGAACCGATCGGTGTGCAGCAGCCTGTCAGCCAACGGAACGGTTATCCTCGGTCAAGGCCCTGCCGGTTCTAACAAGACGTGTTTTGTAGTGTCTATTTCAGGCTTTGTCAAGGACAACGGCCGGGTGCTGGGAGCGGCAGCAGACGGCCCGAGAGGTCAGTTGAAAATGCAGGGGTTTCATGCGATAACCGGCGCCATGGAACAGGTGAAAACAGGCCTCGAGCAGTTTGTGGATTCCCCGCCGAAATGGCTTTCAAGGCGACGGCTTGGCCTTCTGTGCAACCCGGCCTCGGTGGACCGTCGGCTGACCCATGCCCGTTGGTTGATTGACCGCAGCGCGCCCGGATCGCTTGTGGCACTGTATGCGCCTCAGCATGGTTTTTTTTCGGAAAAGCAGGACAACATGATCGAGTCCGACAACACCGTTGATCCGGTCCTCGGCATACCGGTTTACAGCCTATACGGGGAGACGCGCATCCCCACCGAAGCCATGATGGCGGACATCGACGTTCTCCTGATCGATCTCCAGGACGTCGGCACCCGTGTCTACACCTTCATGTACAGCATGTCCCACTGTCTGGAGGCGGCCAGGCGCTACCACAAAAAGGTGATCGTGCTCGATCGCCCGAATCCCATCTCCGGCAATCGCATTGAAGGCAACTGCCTGTCCGAGGACAACACGTCGTTCGTGGGTCGCTATCCGATCCCCATGCGCCACGGCCTGACGATGGGAGAGCTGGCCAGATTGTTCAACGACGTCTACGGCATCGGATGCGATGTGACCGTCATTCCGATGCGTGGCTGGAAGCGATGGATGTATTACCGGGATACCGGGCTTCCCTGGGTCGCACCATCACCGAATCTTCCGACACCCGCGTCGGCACTGGTGTATCCGGGTCAGGTCCTTTGGGAAGGCACCAACCTGTCGGAGGGCCGCGGTACCACCCTCCCCTTTGAACTGTTCGGCGCTCCGTTCCTGGATCCGGCGCAGATTCTCGACGGCTTGGGAAGCACCCGGCTGCCCGGCGTCGTGTTGCGGGCGGCCGCCTTTGAACCGACATGGAACAAGTGGCAGGGGCGGTTATGCCGTGGATTTCAGCTCCATGTCGTCGACCGGGATGCCTATGCGCCCTACCGAACGACATTGGTACTGCTTCAGGCCGTCTGTTCCCTGTTCAAAAATGACTTCCAATGGAAAGCGCCACCCTACGAGTACGAATTTGAAAAACCGCCCATCGATCTGATCATCGGGGACCGGCACATACGGAAAGAGATCGAACGTCACGTGCCGGTGGACAGGCTGGCGGCGTCGTGGATGGACGATGTCGCGCACTATCAACAGACCATCGAATCCGTTCTGATGTACTGAGGAGGCCCCGAGTGGCAAACACCGAAGACGACGGCGTCCAATGGATCCGCATGCGTTTTAAGAAGAACAAGGTCTGGCTGGCCGCAGACCAGAACGGGTCTCCGGTGATGGACAAGGGAAAGGTGCGGATCAAGTACCGCGTGGACCAGGAATACGAATACTGGGTCCGGCCGGAAAGCGTGCACCCGCTGGATTCCCCGGCCGGGACCGAAGAAGATGCCGACGCCGTCGCAATTGAACCACCCGCTGATCCTGCTGCCGAGTCGGCAAAAGCGGGCAGCATCGAAATTTATACCGACGGCGCCTCTTCCGGCAACCCGGGCCCCAGCGGCATCGGCGCGGTGCTCCGATACGGTGCCCATGAACGGGAAATATCACGCTATATCGGTGAGGCGACAAACAATATCGCCGAACTGGAGGCGATTCGGGTGGCGTTGGGTGCAGTCAAAAACAGAGATCTTCCGGTTCGCCTGTATACAGACAGTAAATATGCCCACGGCGTATTGACCCAGGGCTGGAAGGCGAAGAAGAACCGACGACTGATCGAATCGATTCGAGACCTGATGGCCCGATTCCGGGACATCCGGCTGATGAAGATCCCCGGCCACGCCGGGTTGGAAGGAAACGAACGGGCCGATCGTCTGGCCGTCCGTGCCATTAAAAGCGGGGGCTGACGTGTGACGACCGGTTCAATATAAAAGCCCCGCACAATCATGCGGGGCTTTTGGTCCGACGACTGGTGTTCCCGTTCAATACGTTCTGCATCTCCCGAAGCGGTTCACGCCGGGGTTAAAGAAACCCGAGCGCTCGGTCCGACGGGATGCCGCAATTAGCCTTTTTCCGACTTCAGATCGTTGATCTCTTTTTTCAGATCATCAATTTCCTGCTTATACTGGTCCACATCTGCACCGGCAACAGCGGTATCGAAGGCAGTATCATCCTTCTTCCAGGTGTCTTTCAGTTCATCGAATCCGAGATAAAGGGCCAAACCGCCCCCCAGGAGCAACATAACGGGGATGGCGCCAGCCAACAGCTGTAAGAAGGGTTTCCACCAAACAGACATACCAAGGAGACCCAACACGGCAGCGACTGCCCCTCCGATTAACGTTTTCATAAAGAAACACCCTCCTTTGATTCAAAATGGTTGCGATGGAAAAACTTGATTTTTGGTAAAAAACAACTCCCGTAGAGACAAGCGGATGCTTTCCCCGCAAGATCCCGCCTATCCTCCCGGAAAGATTAATTTTCAAAATTATTAAGTAGATACGATTCTAATCCCGACCGCAAAACGATAAAATTGTGCTTAACACACCCGGTATGGGAAACGCAAGTGGAATTTTCCAGCGCCCATTGCGAAGAAGACGCCTGAATCCGGAGGTCCCGAACCCGCCCGAGAATGTTCTAGTCAATGGCTGCGGTTGCACGGATGTTTCCATGGGACCGGAAGGTCCGGCGTTCGCATTGCTTTCACGGCAAGGGGTGACCATGGCGCCCCGGGCTCCAGGGCGGCACCCGTTTCACATGCATCGGATGGCTGAATTCAACTATTGCAAACCCATGCCGATTCTGTTAGGCTAGAATTGCTAGCCGGCACTACAGAAACAAGGCCCGACCGTGGCCTGAGTCGCTTCGGACAAACCCCCATCTTACCGTTTCCCGGCACTCGTTGAACCGGACGCGTCAAGGACCCGTTATGGCGTCAACAGAAACCACATCGCGCTCGCTGTTTCGTCGATTCTTCGAGTGGGCGCTTCACGGAACGTACCGGCACTTCTTCTGCTGGGTGCCGCCAAAACTCGGATTCCTGACATCCTGGTGGATGCGCCTGTTCTTTCGGGGAATCCAGGTCAGCAATACCCAGACCCGCCGGTTGAAAGCGCTGCAAGACCAGGGCACCATTATTTACACGACAAAGTACAAGAGCCGTTTTGATTTTTTCTTCTACCACAGCCGATATCAACAACTGGGATTGCCGTTTCCCGAAATCGGTCTGGACTATCGGATAGTTCTCATGCAGCCGTTCCGGCGGCTCCTTCAAGTAGCCCTGGCAAACGTGATTTATTTTTTCAAACATTTTTCCCTGCCCGATCCTTATGAAAGCGGGTATATCCGGGACCAGCTGCTGGCCGGCAAATCGGGATTCGTCTCGTTGATCGAAAAAAGAGGCTTCGATCGCCGATTTTTGAAAGCGAAAACAGACCCTTTGCAGTATCTGATCCAGTTGCAGAAGGAGCAAAACAGGCCGATTTTTATCGTTCCCCAGAAGATATTCTTTAGCCGCAAGCCGAACCGGACCATTCCCTCCATGGTCGACATGTTGTTCGGCAGCGAAGAACGTCCCGGACGATTGCGACGGGTGGTCACCCTGTTTCGAAATCCGGGCAAGGTGTTCTCCGAACTCGCCGACCCCCTCAGCCTGCAGAACGTATTGGCGTCACCGGATTGCCGGAACCTGGACACCCAGACCCAGGCCCAACACCTCCGGCGTCAACTCGTTCAACGCTCGAATCGACTCCGCCAGAGTACACTCGGTCCGGTCATCAAGACCCAGGAAGAACTGAAGCAGAACATCCTGACCAGCCCGCGGCTTGATAAATTTATGCGGCGTCACGCCAAAAGTAGAAATGTCTCCCTGTATTCGGTCCACCGGAAAGCCACCAAGGCCCTGGATGAAATCATGGCCAAATACAACATGGTCGTTATCCGGGCGGCGGACTTCTGCATCCACTGGATTATCAAGCACATGTTTGACGGTGTCTCCTACCAGCCCGAAGAAATAGAAGAAATCAAATCGAAAGCGCAAAAGGCCCCTCTGATCTTGATTCCATGCCATAAAAGCCACATCGATTATCTGATCATTTCCTATGTCCTTTTCCACAATCACGTGGCGGTGCCGTTTGTCGCCGCCGGGGCGAACCTCTCTTTTTTCCCGCTGGGCCCCATCTTCCGGGGTGGCGGGGCTTTTTTTATCCGGCGCACGTTCCGGGGTGCCGTTCTCTATGCCAAGGTCTTTTCAGAGTATATCTACTGGCTGCTCAATGAAGGGTATAATATCGAGTTTTTCATAGAAGGCGGCCGCAGTCGAACCGGCAAGCTGATCCTGCCAAAGCTCGGACTCCTTTCGATTCTTCTGAACGCCTACAAGGAAGGTGCCAGCGAAGATCTTTTTTTCGTTCCGATTTTCATCGGGTACGATCGCGTGTTGGAAGAAAGTGCCTATCTTCACGAGCTTGAAGGGGGTAAAAAAGAGCCGGAAAGTTTTCGACAGATGCTCAAGATCCCCCGGCTGACCAAAAAACGTCACGGCAGGATCTATCTGAATGTCGATTCGCCGATCTCGTTGAATGAATTGCTGTCGAAGTGGGGCGGCGCTATTGAAGACATGCCATCCAAGGAACTGAACGCATTCTGTCGAAATCTCGGCCACCGGGTCATTCATGCCATCAACGCGGTGTCGGTGGTCACTCCCTTCGCCCTGGTCGCCAGCGCCATTCTCAATCGGCCAAAGGACCGCTTCTCCGAAACCTCCCTGAGGCACCATATCGACACATACATGGCCTATCTTTCCTCCCAGCAAGCACGACTCAGCGACACGTTGTTGATGGACCACCATCGGGCCGTGGAACAGGTCCTGGAGGCCTATGTCCAGCGCAAATTCATCGAGCGTGGCACCGCCGAAAAAAAGAAGAAAAAGAAAAAGGGGCTCCGGCACGGCTGGTACGCGATCAACGAATCCAAACGGCCCCATCTGGAGTACTATAAAAACAACAGCATATCGTTCTTCGTTCCGGCGGCCTACACCGCCATGACGATCCTGGAAATCGATGCGTTTCAATTCGGGGCATCGGATATCTACGATGGCTACCGGAATCTCCAGGATCTTTTCAAAAATGAATTTGCCTACGATGTGGACAAAACGGCCGAGCAGTATGTCCGCAAGACCATCAAATCGTTCATCGACGATGCCATCCTCATACCCCATCCAACACTGCCGGACCGCTACAACATCACGTCTTCGGGATACCGGAAACTGAAGTTCTTCGCCTTTTTCCTCAAACCCTATCTGGAGTCCTACTGGGCGGCGCTATATGCCTTTTCACGGTATCCCCAGAAAAAGTTCAGCGGCAAAGACAGATTGAAAAAGATCCAGTCCATCGGCACGCGAATGTACAAACGACGGGAAATCGAGCTGAAAGAATCCAACTCCAAAATCAACTATGCCAATGCGGTGGATTTCTTCGTGAGCCGGGGCATCCGCGGATCGGAAAGCCGGGAGAAGATCACGCCCTACAGTGAAGCGATCCAGCGATATCTGACCTTGTTATAACGACACCATGAAAGCGCTGATCCTTGCAGCAGGGTACGGAACCCGCCTCAGGCCCTATACGGACCGGACACCGAAGGCGCTTTTCCCGATCGCGGGCCGACCGGTCATCGACCGGCTGATCCGCCAACTGGCCGCAGCCGGTTGCCGCGCTATCATAGTGAACACCCATCATCTCGGTGACCGCGTGGCCGCGTTTCTCTGTGAGCAATCCTACCCGATTCCGATCCAGGTGCGCCATGAACCCGAAATTCTCGGCACCGGCGGGGCGATTCAAAATGTGGCGGATTTCTGGGACGATCGCCCCTTTGTGGTCGTCAACAGCGACATTGTCACAGATGTGGACTTCCGCCGACTGTATGCCGTTCATGGGGCGCACCCCCACCCGGTGACACTGGTTCTCCACGATGATGCCTCACAGAACAGCGTCCAGGTGACTTCCGGAGACGACATCACCGGTTTCGGCCCCCCGTCGGATGGAAAGAAGGCGGCACCCGGTTTGCGACAGCTGACGTTCACCGGCATCCAGGTTCTGGACCCCGGCATCCTGCCGCTGTTTCCACGTGGAAAATTCTCTTCCAGCATCGATGTTTTCCGGCAGCTCATCCATAGTGGAGAAAAAATTCGGGCGTGGATTCCGGAGAATATCTACTGGAAGGACATCGGCACCCCGGACAGATACCGGCAGGCCGTGGTCGACCGGATGGCTCCGGAAGCATTTACCGGCTTCCGGCCGGATACCGGGGATTTTCCCATCCGCTGGCAGACCCTGGCCGGGGACGGTTCGGACAGAAAATGGTTTCGTCTCAGCCAACAGAACAGGAGTCTCATCCTGGCCGATCACGGAATTCGACAGGCAGACGGTGTCTTTGAAGCAGATGCGTTTATCGACATCGGCCGGCACCTGAAGCAATGCTTGGTGCCGGTGCCGGATATCCTCGGTTACGATCGCTTTGCCGGGCTTGTGATCCTGGAGGACCTTGGCGATCGGCACCTGCAGCAGATGGTACAGGGGGCATCCGAAACCGACGTTGTCGCCCTGTATGAGCGCATCATCGCCGCCCAGATCCACATGGGTCTCGCCGCTGCAGATGGCTTCGACCCGCAGTGGGCGTTTCAGACGCCGGTGTACGACGCACACCTGGTCCTGGAAAAGGAGTGCCGCTACTTTGTGGACGCTTTTATCAACGCATACCTGCGATTGGATGTGGACGTCGACACGATGCGGGACGAATTCGAACAGATTGCGGATGGCGCTGCCGGAGCGGAAATCGTCGGATTCATGCACCGGGATTTTCAGTCCCGAAATATCATGGTACGCGATGGAAACATCTTTTTCATCGATTTTCAAGGCGGCCGCCGCGGGCCGCTGGCTTACGATCTGGCGTCCCTGCTGATCGATCCCTACGTGGCACTGCCGGCGGCTATCCGGGATCATCTCACCGACGTGGCCTGCCGGATGGTTTCCGAAACGCGTGCCGGGACCCCCGAACAATTTCGTCGTGACCTGCAGTACTGCGCCCTGGCCCGGAACCTGCAGATATTGGGGGCGTTCGGATTTCTGACCCTGAAAAAAGAGAAACCGTTCTTTCGCGATTTTATCCCGCCGGCGGTCAAGACCCTGGATGAATTTCTCTCCGGGCCGTTAGGGAAAAAATTTCCCAAGCTGCGCAAGTTACACGGGCAGATAGAGGGGGCACTGCCAACTGGTGTTGATCGCATTCAATCCTCATCAGAAATAAATGATTAACGATTACCGCAGAGGCGCCAGGCTTCGCGGAAAGAGTTCTTTATTGAACTGCAGACAAAGGAGGTGAATCATGATTTACGTCATGGTGAACGGGCTCCCCGGAAACATGGCGGAACAGGTGGCGCGGCGGGTCATTACGGACGATGAGCTGAACCTCGTCCCCTGGTCGTTGACGGGGCCGGAGATCGAGGCCGCAACCCATCCCATCGGCAATACGACGGTCACACTCATCCGCCCGGAGGTAAAAGAAGACCGCATTTCCGGCGTTCTGAATGATTTCAACGCAATCATCTGCGTGGATTTCACCCATCCTGCGGCGGTAAACGAAAATACGGATTTCTACTGCAACCAGGGCATCCCCTTTGTCATGGGCACCACCGGTGGGGATCGGCAGAAACTGGAAGAACGCATCCGGGCCTCGCAGATCGCGGCCGTGGTGGCCCCCAACATGGGCAAACAGATTGTCGGGTTTCAGGCCATGATGGCCTATGCCGCGGAGAGGTTTCCGGGCCTGTTCGACGGGTACGAGCTGTCGGTCCGGGAGAGCCATCAAAACGGAAAGGCGGACACCAGCGGCACCGCCAAGGCCATGGTCGGCTACTTCAATCGCCTGGGCGTTCCGTTTACAGAAGACGCCATCACCAAGGAACGGGATCCCGCCATCCAGAAGGCGCAATGGGGTATCCCGGAAGACTACCTGTCCGGGCATGGCTGGCACACATATCGACTCGTGTCTTCGGATGGGACGGTATGCTTCGAATTTACCCACAACGTCAACGGCAGGGAGGTCTACGCCAGGGGAACCCTCGATGCGGTCCGGTTCCTCAGCCAAAAGACGGCCGGTGGGGCAACGGGGCGGGTCTATTCGATGATTGATGTATTGAAGGGCGGATGATTGGATGAATGGTGTTTGGTGTTTCGTGTTTGGTGTTTGGTGTTTCGTGTTTGGTGTTTGGTGTTTCGTGTTTGGTGTTTCGTGTTTGGTGTTTTGGATTTGGTTCTTCGTGTTTGTTATTTGTGATTTGACGTTTGTTATTTTTTTGAGTGTCAGACCTCGGAGTGCAGATGCCAAGAGGTTTTACTGCCAATTCTCTCGGTTTTCATGTCACCCTGAAACCGGACACCTAAATTCACAAAACACCAAACATTAAATACTACACACCAAACACCAAACACTAAAAACTAAACACCAAACACCAAACACAACACACTAATCACTAAATACTAAACACTAAACACTAAATACTAATCAACACCCAGAATCTCTTCCGCCTTCTTCAGTGCCTGGTCGAGATTTTCCGGTTTCGAACCGCCGGCCTGGGCCATATCCGGCCGGCCACCCCCACCGCCTCCGACAACCGGGGCGATGGACTTGACGATGTTGCCGGCATGGAACCGGTCGGTCAAATCTTTGGTGACCACGGCAATCAGCAGCACTTTCGAGTCAACGGCACTGCCCAGCACAATCACGCCGGACTTTAGTTTGTCCCGGTATCGATCCGCCAGGTCGCGCAGTGCTCCCGGAGTATCCACGGCCACCCGTTTGACCAGCAGGCTGACACCGTTGACCTTCTGGATCGTATCGGCCGTGTCGTCCGCCTGAAGCCCGACGATTTTGGCCTTGAGCCGTTCGATTTCCTTTTCCTGGCTTTTTTGTCCGGCAATGACCCCTTCCAGCTTCTGCAGCAGGGAGTCCGGGGTGTCCTTGAGCATCCGGGCGGCATCCCGGACAATATGATGTGTGTGTTGCATCTGTTCCACCGCGGCATTGCCGGTGATGGCCTCCAACCGACGAACGCCCGAAGCCACGCTCGATTCCGATATGATCTTGAACAGCCCGATGTTGCCCGTGCGATCCGTGTGGGTGCCGCCGCAAAGCTCTTTGCTGAAGTCGGCCAGGGAAATCACCCGCACCCGATCGCCGTATTTCTCTTCGAACAAGGCGGTAGCTCCGGATTGAAAGGCATCCTCGGCATCCATTTCATCGATGGTTACAGGCGCATTCTCCCGGATACGCTCATTGACGAGCCATTCGATGCGATCCAGTTCTTCCGGAGTCACCTGGGAGAAGTGGGTAAAATCGAAACGCAGGCGATCCGGGGCGACCAGGGAACCGGCCTGTTTGACGTGATCGCCAAGGACCTTCCTCAACATGGCATGCAGAATGTGGGTGGCGGTGTGATTCAATTGCGTGGCCCGCCGTTTGTCTTCGTCCACCGACAGGGTGATGGCATCACCGGTCCGGAGTGCTCCCTCGACCACCCGTCCTTTGTGGATGATCAAACCGGTGGGGTCTTTGACGGTGTCGGTGACGTCAACCTTCCCCTGGGGGCCTGCGATGGTGCCGACATCCCCCACCTGCCCGCCGGATTCTCCATAAAACGGCGTCACTTCGGCAACCACGTCGACAGCGGCGCCGGTGTCTGCCTCGGTCACTTCGGTGCCGTCTGAGACCAGCAACACCACTTTGGATTCAGCCTCGATGCCGTCGTATCCGCGGAACTCGGCCTTGAACCCATCGGCGGTCAGGGTTCGAAAAGCATCGCTGATTTCATCGAACGATGACACCTGCCGGGATTGCTCCCGCTGACGGTCCATGGCGACATTGAAGCCGTCCATATCCACCCCCAGCGCCTGATCCCGAACCACGTCCTGGACGATGTCCACCGGAAATCCATAGGTATCGTAGAGCTTGAAGACCACGTCGCCCGGAACCACGGTTTCCCCCCTGACCTTCATCTCGTCCAGGGTTTCGTTGAGCAGTTTCAATCCGTAGTCGATGGTCTCCGAAAACCGCAGCTCTTCGTTCTGGATCACATTGGTGATAAAGGCTTCGGCTTCGGCAAGCTCCGGATACTCCGGTTTCATGACATCGAAAACCACCTTGGCGGTTTCGTGGAGAAAGGGTTTCGTCAACCCGATATTCCGCCCGTATCGGATGGCCCGCCGCATGATCCGGCGAAGCACGTAGCCCCTTCCTTCGTTGGACGGCAGGATACCGTCTCCGATCAGAAAGGCCGCGGCCCTGGAATGGTCGGCGATGACCTTCATGGCCACCTCGGCCTCATGGGAGGCATTCCGGCCGATGCCGGAAAGCGCCTCGGCCCGCTCGATAATCGGCACGATCAGATCGATGTCATAGTTGGTCGGTACGTCCTGCAAAATGGAAACCATCCGTTCCAGCCCAAGCCCCGTGTCGATGCTCGGTTTCGGCAGGGGGGTCATTTCACCGGAGGCGTCCCGGTTGAACTGCATGAACACCAGGTTCCAGATCTCCAGAAACCGGTCGCATTCACAGCCGAGGGCGCAATCGGGTTTCCCGCACCCGTATGCCTCCCCCCGATCCAGATGGATCTCGCTGCAGGGGCCGCACGGCCCGGTGTCGCCCATGGCCCAGAAGTTGTCCTCTTCACCGAACCGAACGATCCGATCCTCAGGCACACCGATCTGACGATGCCAGATCTCTGCGGCCTCGTCATCGTCCAAAAAGATCGACACCCAGAGCTTGTCAGCGGGAAGACCATACCCGTTGGTCAACAGGTCCCAGCCAAAATCGACCGCCTTTTCCTTGAAGTAATCTCCGAAAGAGAAATTGCCCAGCATCTCGAAAAATGTATGATGCCGCGCGGTGTACCCCACGTTCTCCAGGTCGTTATGCTTTCCACCGGCCCGCACGCATTTCTGCGATGTGGTGGCCCTGGAATAACCGCGCTTTTCTTCTCCGAGAAAGAGCCTCTTGAACTGCACCATGCCCGCGTTGACAAACAGCAGCGTCGGGTCATCGTGGGGCACCAGCGAGGAGCTCCGGACGATCTGATGATGATGTTTTTCGAAATACTCCAGGAACTTTCTCCGTACATCATTGCCGGTCATGTTGTTCTCCAAAATTCAGCGATTATGTGTTTTCCGGTTCCTGCGGTGCCTCTTCGGTTGGCTCCTCCAGACCGAGGGACTGGCGCGCCTTCGCGTACAGCGCATCGGATATGTCCGTGTTCTCCTTCAGAAACCGTTTGACGTTTTCCCGGCCCTGGCCGATCCGCTCGCCGTTGTAGGAATACCAGGAGCCGCTTTTGTCGATTATCCCTGCATCGACGCCGATGTCAAGCAGATCCCCGGTTTTCGATATGCCTTCCCCATACATAATATCGAACTCGGCATCCTTGAAGGGAGGGGCCATCTTGTTTTTCACGACCCGGACCCGGGTCCGGTTTCCGATGACCTCCTGGCCGTCTTTGATGGCACCGGTGCGGCGGATGTCCAGCCTTACCGAGGAATAGAATTTAAGGGCATTGCCGCCGGTGGTGGTCTCCGGGTTTCCAAACACGATGCCGATCTTCATCCGGATCTGGTTGATGAAAATGACCGCCGTCATGGTTTTCCCGATGGTGCCGGTCAACTTACGCAGGGCCTGGGACATGAGGCGGGCCTGAAGTCCCATGTGGGAGTCGCCCATTTCCCCCTCGATTTCAGCCCTCGGCACCAGCGCCGCGACCGAATCGATGACCATGATATCAATGGCGCCGCTTCGCACGAGCATATCGGCAATTTCCAGTGCCTGCTCCCCGGTGTCCGGCTGGGCCACCAGAAGTTCGTCGCAGTTGACACCCAGCCTCCGGGCGTAAGCTGTGTCCAGGGCATGCTCTGCATCGATAAAGGCCGCGATACCGCCCTGGTGCTGCGCCTCGGCAACAGCATGCAGTGCCAGTGTGGTTTTACCCGAGGATTCCGGGCCGAAGATTTCGATGACCCGCCCCCTCGGCAGACCACCGATACCGAGTGCCCGGTCCAACGCGATCGATCCCGAGGATATTGTCGGCACGTCCACAATTGGCCGACTTCCCAGTTTCATGATCGACCCCTTGCCGAATTGACGTTCGATCTGCGTCATGGCCGATTCTACGGCGCGCTGTTTGTCGTTTCCCCCCCCCATTGTCTCCTCCTTGAATGCGCTGTGCTGGAAATATGGTTAACCGTTCGGAATTTCATATCCCATCATCCCGGGAAAAGAAGTCACGGAATGATCAGGAAAGATGGATTTTATGTAGTACGGTATACACCGCCCCCTGGGGTTTCAACTGACTCTGATACAGGATAACCGACTCCACGGTAAACCGGGGCGATTCGAAGTCCTCCAATTCGGCAAAGGCCCCCATCAATCGCTTCCCGTCAATCGGTCCCTTGCTGCGCCCGATGGTCAGATGGGCCTTGAACCGCCGGGAATCCGCGGGAAACCCGATTCGAGCCAGTTCTTCTTCCACCTGTCGCTGGCACTCGAAAAGCCCGTCCGTATCGCCGCTCACACCCACCCAGAGCACACGCGGCTTCCGGATGTTCGGAAACACGCCGAATCCTTTTGCGAAAAGTGTCAACGATCCCATGCCCCCCACGGCCTTGACAAGGACGGTATGGATGCGATCCACATCCATTGAACTCACGTCACCCAGAAATTTTAGCGTCAGGTGAATACTCCCGGGGCGCACCCAGCGGATTTTGAAGCGATGCGATCCGAGCGCGTCCTGAGCCCTGCGGATCTTCTCGCGAACCGTGTTGGGTAGCGGCAGCGCCACAAAGGCACGAATATCCGTGTCGGGTTTATCCGCCATGGGGTACCGACGGCAGCGTGAACTGGGGTTCCCCCAGCAGAAAGCCGCCGTCTGCAATACTCTTTTTCAACTGGTTGGCAATTTCACGCGCTTTGACCACACTCGACAGGGGCACCGTCGGCACCGTCTCTCCGTCGACGGTGATGGTCCCGCTTTTCAGCTCGGCATAACTGACCTGGCCGAGACTTCGAGAGACATTGTTCGGGTAATCGTTGCCGTAGTCCACGACCTGGGTGACGATCTCTTCATCGGAGATACCGGTGGTCTCGGCGATTTCCTCGTTCAGCAGCGGGATCGGTATCCCCAGCCCGACAGCCAGAGAGCATCCATAGCCCTGAAGGCTGAAGCCGCGCAGCCACTGAGGGCTCATCTGCTTCAGATCCCCCATGACCCAGAGTGTGCCGGCCGGCCGTATGGGTGTTCCATTGGATGTCCGGTCCACGTTCGGGTTGTGCTGTGTACCGTGCCAGGTGACATAGCCCTGCGCGCCCCCCAAAAAGATGCGGGTTCCCAGTCCGATGGTTCGATAATAGGGATCGTTGAACAGGGGGCTCAGCTGGCCGGCGGAACAGTAGTTCGCATTGCTGGCTTTCGGCTTGAGGGCCCCCATGTAGGTGTAGATGGTCTTTTTGGTTAAATTCACAGCGCAGTTATAGTTTTGATAACCGTTTCTCGGGTTGCAAAGGGTTGCCATGGGTAAATCCGCCAGGGTCAACTCTTTCTCGAACCCCCGGTTCGGGTAGCACGACGTCCCGTAACCGATAGCTCTCAGGTGCACGGTGTTGCCGGAAACCAGATCCTCGAGAACATGACCCCCGCCGTAGTTAAATTCCCCCGGCCACACCTTGTTGAGCGGGTCATCCTCGCTGGGCTCGGTCACCCCCAGGTAGCAGTCCACCGCCGCCAGCCCGGCATAAGCGGGCACGTTGTTGAACCACACCTTGGACGCCTTTATGGTCGGGGTGGTGTGCCCGAAGTTGATAAACGCGCCGCTGGAGCACATCGGCGCAAACGTACCCGTGGTGACGACATCGACCTGCCGCGCCGCCTCGACTGGGCCTTCCTCCTTGACGATATCGATGATCTCCTCGGCGGTGACCACCACGACGTCTCCGGATCGGATCTTGTCATTGATCTCCTGATACGTTTTCTGGACTTTGGTGTTCTTGTTCATTACGCCCACTCCCTTGACATGGCTTCGAAACCGTTGTGCCCGGCGGGTTACTGGATCATCGTTCCCGCTGCGCCCTGATTTTATTTCTGACGTTGTTCTCAATCCATTTCGCATCCCACCATTCCAGCGGATTGACGAATGTATGGTGGACCAGCATGGCATAATGGAGGTGGTCCCCTCCGGCCAGACCGGTGCTTCCGGTATATCCGATGATGTCCCCCCTGTCGACGGTTTGATTCGGTTCCACCTCGATACGGCTTAAGTGGGCATACATGGATTGCAAACCCAGCCCGTGGTCGATCACCACGCTGTTACCATAGATGCTCAACGCATCGGCAAACACCACTTTGCCGTGATTGGCCGCCGGCACCGGTGAGTGCTTAACGGAGGCCAGGTCCACACCCAGGTGAAATTGACGGTCGACCTCGGTCCCGTTGTGCGTATAAATCCGCCGGTCTCCAAAGCCCGCCTGCCGGGCGGAACCGGGCAGCCGGACAAAGGACCCCGACCACAACATCCCCGGACGCGTATCGGGGATCACCGCTGAAAGCCTCTCGTAGGCGGACGCCCGGAGGGTCCTGTTGACGTACAGGAACTGGTCCACCGGTGCCTTATCGGCTACCGGCGACAGTTCAGCATCGAATTGCGGAAGCTTGCGCTTCAGAAAGCCATCGGTAATCCGAATCGTGTCCCTGGGGAATCGTTTGGGCCGGATATAGTGACGAAACGCGGCCCTGCTCGTGTTGCCGGCCCGATCCGAGGCGCCCAGGTAGATGCCGGTGTCCCTGCCCTGGTCAACCCGCAACGCAAACATGGCCAGGTAGACGGACGGATCCTCAAAATACCCGCCGGCGCCGGGGTAAAAATCAGTTCCAACGTGCACGCCGCTCCGCGGGCAGGGTTCGGACAACCGATAAATGACAAGGCCGGCACCCCCCTGGGAGACATTGTGGGCGTTGCTGATCGCCCGGATGTCCGGGGGCACGGTGTCGATCAGGACGGTTTCTTCGGCAACGCGTTGATTGCCGTTGCTGCTGTTGCGCCAGGAATAATCCCATACCGTGGAACGGATAAGGACGTTTCCATCGGTAATCCCCATTTCCCGGGGTTCCAGGGTCACGGCGAGTTCCGTCTCCCGAATCACGCCTTTTTTGAAGAATCCCGTCGAAGGGAACCCCCGATCCAGAAGCAGGTGGGTCTTTTCACCCTGGATAATTTCAATGCGAAGATGCCGCAGCCCGGTTTTCCGGTCGGATATTGAGACGGAAAAGGGCTGAGACGGTCCGAAGACGGGTTTCGGCAGGGTCATGTGGATGGCTGGTGTCTCGCCTTCGAGACGTTTCAGCAATCCCCATCCGATGGGTGCGGCAAGGATGAGACAAAGTGTGGCAAGCAGCCCCCACTTGAACCTTTTCTGTTTATCTTTCAATGGGTTGCGGATTGTGCCTCCAAATGGATTGACCCGAAACAATAACAGTTCGAAATATGTTAGGCAATGGTTTTTTAGCAACTTGACTTTTCCAGGGGTGCACGATAAAGGAAGCTCGTAACATATCGTAAATCTGAGCATTTTTTAACTTCGTACGGTTTGGGAACCACCGAACAACGTCGTGCAGCGCGTTTATGAAACGCGAGGATGCCGCCCACGTGGCGAACAATTGGTCCGCCTTTTTTGTGGCTGGCTAAAATGTCTGTTTCTGAAGCCGTGCTGAGCGGGATTTCCGCTTCTCTCCAACCATCTGCAGGGGTGTATACGGCATTGTTGCCTCGGCACCAGGCCTGAAGCGCCGCAGATTCACGTTAATACGGAACGTTATCTCATTTTGAGCGTGTCTGGTGCCGCCCCACGGTACGGGATTTCTGCTTCGCCTCAACAGGTAATAGGGAAGAATCAAGATTATGACCTTTTCCGTAGACATCGGATCACTTACCATCGGGCAGGGCCGCGCCCTCGCGTTTATTGCAGGGCCCTGCGTGATCGAATCGGTCGAAAACACCTTTCGGATCGCAGAAGCATTGAAAGGGCTCTCCGACACCCTGAATTTCCCGCTCATTTTCAAAGCCTCCTACGACAAAGCCAATCGCACATCGATACAATCGTTTCGGGGGCCCGGCGCTCGTGAAGGCCTTGACATCCTGGGGCAGGTCCGCAGGGAACTGGGCATACCGGTTCTATCCGATGTCCATCGCATTTCCGAGATAGATACCGCAGCGCAGGTTCTGGATGTCATTCAGGTCCCGGCCTTTCTATGCCGGCAAACCGATTTCATTGTGGAAGTCGCCCGGACCGGAAAACCGATTAACATCAAGAAAGGTCAGTTTCTGGCCCCTTGGGACATGTCCAATGTGATCGGCAAAATCACCGCCATGGGAAATCACCATATTCTCATAACCGAAAGAGGGTCCATGTTCGGGTACAACAATCTGGTTGTCGATTTTCGTGGCATACCGATCATGCAGCAAACCGGCTATCCCGTTGTCTTCGATGCCACACACAGTGTGCAAACGCCGGGCGGGTCTGGAACCAGCTCGGGCGGGCAGCGGGAGTTTGCCCCCGTGCTGGCGCGGGCAGCCGTCGCATCCGGGGCCGATGCCGTGTTCATGGAGGTTCACTTCGATCCGGACAATGCCCTTTGCGACGGTCCGAACTCTCTTCATCTGCATTCCCTGGGATCTTTGCTGGAGGAACTGATGGCCATCCGCGCTGCGATATCCCCGCAACACCCCGAGGGCCCCAAGGCCGAAACGATTCTCCCATGAAACTACCGAACCGCTTAAGACGCATCCGCCTCCTGTTGCTGGACGTGGACGGGGTCCTTACCGACGGCAGCATTATTTACGACGACCGGGGGATGGAGACCAAAGCCTTTAATGCCAGAGACGGTCTCGGCATGCGCCTGCTCATGGACGCAGGTATCGATATCGGCCTGATCACCGGCCGTTCATCCGAGGCGCTCAAGCATCGTTGCCGCAATTTGGGAATTTCCCGTCTCATGGACGGCGTGGAAGATAAGGCCAGGGCACTGGCACGTGTCATGTCAGACACCGGTCTGACCAAGGACCAGATCGCCTTTGTCGGGGACGATTTACCGGATTTGGCCATCATGGCACGGGTCGGTCTGCGCATTGCCGTCTCGGATGCCCATCCTGCAGTCCGGGCCATGGCCCATATGGTCACCCAAACGCCCGGCGGCAGGGGAGCCGTCCGGGAGGTGTGCGAAGCCATTTTAGAAAGTAAAGGCCTCTGGAGCGACATCGTTACCAGGATGGCGGAGTGATGCAAGGCAGCCGGAAGCATACCAGGCGATTTCTGAAACTGTTTCTGATTATGGCCGTTCTCATCGGTATCGGGGCCGTCATCGTTATGTTTTTAGAGTACCGCCGGCTGTCGGGGCATCCCGAATACATTCTCTCGGATGTCGCCCCAAATGCGGAACTCACCATCCGCAATCTCAATCATACCGCCACCAAAGAGGGCGTTACGGAATGGCGCCTGCATGCCGAAGAGGCACAATATCGGGGGAACGAAAAGACCGCCCAACTGCGGAACCTCTCGGTAACGTTTTATATGCCGGAGGGCGAAGAAATCAATTTGTCGGCCGAGCGGGGGCAGCTGGATACCGAAACCAACAATCTTGCCCTCGAGGGTAATATCCGCATCCGGCGGGGTCCGCTCATGATGACGACCGAACGCATGCACTACAGTCATCAACAGCGCGTTATACGTTCCGAAAGCCCGGTGAAATTATCCGCTAAGAAAATTACGCTAACGGCCGATCTCATGATATATGATATCCTGGAACGCAGAATTATGTTTGAAGGAAACGTCCATGGGACACTTCAGGGGATTTTTTCCATATAATGTGATAAGCGTTCTCCGGCCGGCTGCGGCGGCACTGATCCTATTCTGGGGAGCCACGGGGGTTTCCCAGGATCAAGTTCCGGATCAGGATGCCAAGGCGGCCCTGGAGATGATTCAAATCCGCTCGGATAGTCTGGTCGCCGACGACCAGTCAAAGGTGGCGGAATTTATCGGTAACGTAACAGCGTCCCAGGGCGACACCGTCATCGAGTCGGAACGGTTGAAGGTCTATTACGGATCCGGAGGGCAGCCTTCGGAGGATCCGGAAAATCTGGCGGCCCAGGTGGAAAAAATTGTGGCTTCCGGAAACGTCCGCATCCGATTTGAAAACAGACTTGCAGTCGCACAGGAGGCGGTATACAATGTACGGTCTCAAGTGTTTATTCTCAGCGGAGAGGGCACCCGGGTGTCCAGCGGCGGCAGCTACATTGTCGGAGAGAAGATCACGCTGCGCCGAAAGGACGGCCAGGTGGTCGTCATCGGGGGCGAATCCAAGCAGGTGGAAGCTGTTTTCTACCCTGAAGATGCGGAAAAGAAGCCGAACCCACCGCAATCGAACTCCGGCGGAACAGGATCGTCGAGTGAAACCGAATGAGACGGGAGCCGGCCACTGACGCAAGATCTGACCTGCTTTTCGAACCACCATGACGACACTGCAGCTCGAAAATCTGGTCAAAACCTACTATCGCCGAACGGTTGTCAATTCGGTGAGCTTGAGCGTTGAAAGCGGCTCTGTGGTGGGGCTTCTGGGCCCCAATGGCGCCGGAAAGACCACCACGTTTTATATGACCGTCGGGATGATCCGTCCGGATGCCGGCCGCGTTCTTCTCGGCGGAGAAGAAATCTCTGACACTCCCATGTTCGTAAGGGCGCGGAAGGGGATCGGTTACCTCCCACAAGAGGCCTCCATTTTCCGCAAGCTGACCGTCCGGCAGAACGTCATGGCCGTGCTCGAGACAATGTCGCTGACACGTTCGGATCGGGAGCGGCGTGCGGACCTGCTCCTTGAAGAGCTGGGAATTAAAAGGCTTTCGGATCAGAAAGCGAACGTGCTGTCCGGAGGAGAACGGCGGCGGCTGGAAATTTCAAGAGCCCTGGCCACCAATCCGGCGTTCATGTTACTGGACGAACCATTTGCGGGAATTGACCCGCTGGCGGTCGTGGATATTCGGAAAATCATCGAACATCTGAAAAAGAGGGACATCGGAATCTTGATTTCCGACCACAACGTCCGTGAAACCCTTGAAGTCTGCGACCGGGCATATATACTAAACAATGGTCAGGTGATTGAATTCGGCTCTCCCGAAAAGATCGCCGCCAGTGAAACCGCCCGGCGATTTTATCTAGGGGAAGAATTCAGGCTATAGGATGGCAATAGAACTCAGACAACAATTGCGGCTGACCCAGCAGCTAATCATGACCCCGCAGCTGCAGATGGCCATCAAGCTCCTGCAGCTGTCACGGCTGGAACTGGTGGACATGATCCGCCAGGAACTCGAGGAGAACCCCACTCTGGAAGAGGTCCAGGAGACAGCGCCGGAAGATCAGGCCCGTCAGCAGACCGAATCGGTGCCCGCCGAGCCGGCCGCCGCCGCTGAAGTCCAGATCAAGGAAAATTTGACCGAGGATATCGATTGGAGCAACTACATCGATGAATACAACTCTCCCGGTCGAATCTCCTACGAGACAGAAAGCAGGGACACCCCCCGTTTCGAGACGTTTGTATCCGCCAAAAAATCGCTCAGCGATCACTTGCTCTGGCAGCTGCTGATGACGCTCCCCTCCAATGAAGAAGAGCGGGTCGGGAGTCTGATCATCGGCAATCTGAACCGCGACGGCTATCTGGACATGGATTATGACGATCTGGTCGAAACAAGCGGCGCATCGCCTGAAATGGTGGAAGCGGTCCTGGCCATCCTACAAACCTTTGACCCAATCGGCGTCTGTTCCAGAAACATCAGCGAGTGTCTGCTGATTCAGGCCCACCACCTGGGTCTGGACGACACAGTGGTCACCGAGATCATCACCAACCATCTCAACCATCTCGAGAATAAAAATTACAAAGCCATCTGCAAGGCACTGAAAGTCGACATGGACACCGTTGTGACGGCTGTCAACATCATCAAGGGCCTTGAACCCCGACCGGGGAGGGAATTCTCCGAAGACGAGCCGGTTTACATCAATCCCGATATCTACGTTTACAAGATGGATGATGACTTCGTGATCATGCTCAACGATGACGGGATGCCGAAACTGCGTGTCAATTCGTTCTATAAAGAGGCGATCACCGGAAGCGAAAAGGTCTCGACAAAGGCCAAGGATTACATCCAGGACAAAATGAGATCTACCGCTTGGCTGATTCGCAGCATTCATCAACGCCAAAAAACGATTTACAAAGTCATGGAAAGTATCGTCAGCTTTCAAAGGGAGTTCTTCGATCAGGGCATTGCCTTTCTGAAACCGATGGTACTCCGGGATGTGGCCCAGGATATCGGCATGCATGAATCGACCATCAGCCGGGTCACAACCAATAAATACGCCTACACGCCGCAAGGCATCTTCGAACTGAAATACTTCTTCAACAGTTCCATCAATCGCGTTCACGGCGGCTCCGTCGCGTCTGCCAGCGTTATGGCGAGAATCAAGCAGATCATCGAAAACGAGAATCCTCGGAAACCATACAGCGACAGCAAGATTGCCCAACTTCTGAAAGATTCGAACATCGATATCGCTCGGCGCACCGTCGCCAAGTACCGTGAAATGCTGAAGGTACTGCCCTCCAACAAACGGAAACAGATTTAACGGGAGATGCTCTATGCAAACATCGGTTACCTTCAAAAAATTGGCTCCGTCCGATCATTTGAAAGCCTATGTCAGCGAAAAATTGGACCGGTTTGATAAATACCTGCACAACCCGGCAGAGGCGAACGTCGTTTTGTCGGTAGAAAAATTCCGGCATATCGCCGAGATCACGATCATCGGGGATCGCCTCAATATCATCGGAAAGGAAGAGACTGAAGACATGTATTCGGCCATCGACATGGTCCTGGACAAACTGGACAAACAGATTAAAAAATCCAAGGAAAAGATCCGGGAACGGCGGGGCGGTTTCAAGGCCAAGGAACTCGGGACCATGACCGAAGCATCCGCATTGGAGCCGGAGGACAGCTCCGGTGAGCTGATGGTCGAGAGTATTGAGTACAAGCCGATGGATGTGGAAGAGGCGCTGATGCAGCTAAAACTGGTCAATGACAATATTCTGGTATTCACAAACGCCAGGTCTGATCAGGTCAACGTGCTGTATCGGCGCAAGTCCGGAAATTTCTGCCTGATCCAGCCGATCATTTGAGCCGACCGAGGTCCGCGCAAATACCAAATTCCAAAAATAAAATTCCAAACCCAAAATACAAAACACCGGACACCAAACACCAAACACGAAACACTGTACACCAAACACCAAACACGACTTTCTAAACACCAACCCTATGAAAATACTTGATGTATTACAGCCGGAAGCCATTTTGCCCAACCTGACGGCACGGGATAAAAAAAGGGTTCTTGAAGAACTGGTAACACCCGTCGCCCCCCATGCCAATGTGACTCCGGAAGAGCTGGTTCGGGTTCTGATGGACAGGGAGCAACTGGGCAGCACCGGAATCGGGGGCGGTATCGGCATCCCCCACGGCAAATTGAAGGGCCTCGATGATTTGCTCCTCGGCTTCGGGCTCAGTCCAAAGGGTGTGGATTTCGATTCCATAGATGGACGGCCCACGCACATCTTCTTTCTCCTGGTGACACCGGAAAACTCCACGGGGCTGCACCTGAAGATGCTGGCCCGGATATCCCGAATTCTCAAAAACGAGCCCTTTAAAGAAAGGCTGATGCGGGCGACAAATCGCGACGAAATATATGACATTCTGAAAAGCGAGGACGAAGATTTCTAGCGCGATGGAAATTTCATTCGGGACATAACATCGGCTATCCGGTCCTCTCCCTTTCATTTAATCCTAATCCAATTCACTTTTTGATGATTTGAAAACTAAAAGACGACAATATCAGACGCTTGGATCAGAGCCGTGACGCTCCCTACCCTGCTCATCATTACCGGGCGTTCCGGATCCGGCAAGAGTACGGCCATCGCCGCACTGGAAGATGCCGGATTTTACTGTGTGGATAATATGCCGGTCGCCATGCTTCCCAAATTTCTCGAGCTGCCCTTGGAGGGAGCCTCGGACGCCACCGGGTTTGCCTTTGTCATGGACTTGCGGGAAAAGGGCTTTCTCAGCAGCTACAAGACGATCCTGGGCACACTTGGTGACAAGGGATACCCCATCGAAATTGTGTTTCTCGAAGCCGACCGGGATACCTTGCTCCGACGCTACAGTCAATCCCGCCGCCAGCATCCCCTGGCCCGGAAAGGCCGGACCTTGTCCCAGGCGATTGAAGCGGAAAAAGAGAAACTCGAGGATCTGCGCGGGGAGGCCGAATATGTGATCGACACCTCCCAGGCAAGTGTTCATGATCTTAAAAGCATGATACAGGACATTGCCGAAAAGAGTGTCGAGCTGGCCCCCATGCGTGTGAACATCATGTCCTTCGGGTTCAAATTCGGTTCACCCAGGGAGGCGGATCTGATCATGGACGTCCGGTTTCTTCCCAACCCTTATTTCGAGCCCCGTCTCAAGCACCTCGACGGAGAAACCGAAACGGTTCAATCTTTTGTCTTGAACAACAGGCAAACACGCTTATTTTTAGACAAATTTTTGAACCTGCTTGACTATCTGATACCGTTATATAAAAAGGAAGGTAAAGCGTTTCTGACCATTGCCGTTGGTTGCACCGGTGGCCGGCATCGGTCCGTTGTCGTCGCCCGGCAACTATTTGAGCACCTTAAACAAGTGGAACATCGTGTTGAACTGAACCATAGGGATATTCACCAACGGTAGCCCGGATATGATCGACGTATCCGAAGCATTCTCCTGCCGCGACGCCGGCTTGAAAACCAAAACCGCCGTTTTCAGCACGCGCCTTGCATGAATCGTTGACAAATTAAATCATTCCCCGTTCGACGCATGTTATCCGTAGAGCCCCGGCCACGGAGTCAGCTTTCTCCGATTCCGGGTAGAATCGAAGGATTGAGATGCAAGATTCAGTGATTGGAATTGTTCTCGTGACGCACAGCAGTTTGGGTGAGGCCTTGATCGAGGCATCGGAATTCGTGTTGGGTTCCCGGCCGGAATCCGTCACAGCGATATCCATAGATCTTAACGAGAAGGCCGAACGCCTGAGGGCAAAAATCGTGGAAGGGATCAAGTCCGTCGATCAGCGCCGGGGCGTGCTGATTATGACCGACATGTTCGGGGGGACGCCCTCCAACCTGAGCTATTCGTTTCTTGAGGAAGGGCGCATCGAGGTCATTTCAGGGGTCAACCTTCCCATCCTGATCAAGGCTGTGAACAGCCGCGGTAAAAGCCATCTGTCGGATCTGTCATCAACTCTGGAAGCGTACGGGAAAAAAAGCATTTCCCTGGCCAGCGGAATTCTCCGCGGAAACAAACGCGAATAGAAGGAGGCAAAATGGGTATAAAGATAGGGATAAACGGTTTTGGACGGATCGGTCGCATGGTGTTCCGGGCCGCCCTGAACCATCCGGATGTCACCGTAGTGGGCATTAACGATTTGATGGACACCGAGACCATGGGGCACCTGCTCACCTATGATTCGGTTCACGGGACCCTTGACCGAACCATAACCACGGAAGCAAATGCCATCGTCGTGGACGGGTCCCCGGTGGCCATTACATCCATCAAGGATCCGGCACAGATCCCCTGGGGGGACTACGGGGCAGCGATCGTGGCCGAGTGCACCGGGCTTTTCCGGGATGCCGAAAGTGCCGCCAAACACCTGTCCGGGGGGGCCCGGAAAGTCGTTATTTCAGCGCCTGCCAAAGACCCGGACATCACGATCGTCATGGGGGTCAACGACACCCAGTATAACCCAAAGGAACATCACATTATTTCCAATGCATCCTGTACCACCAACTGCCTGGCGCCGGTGGCCAAGGTGCTGCTGGAGAATTTCGGCATCCGGCACGGGCTGATGACAACGATCCACTCCTACACGGGGGATCAGCGACTGCTGGATTTCCCGCACAAGGACCTTCGTCGCGCCCGGGCAGCCGCTATGTCCATGATCCCGACCACCACGGGCGCCGCAAGGGCCGTCTCCCTGGTGCTGCCGGAGCTGTCCGGAAAGCTGAACGGTCTGGCCATCCGGGTGCCCACACCCAATGTGTCCATCGTCGACCTGGTCGCCACCCTGGAAAAATCCGGAGTCACCGAATCCGATGTGAACGCGGCGATGAAATCCGCATCCGAAACGTCCCTGTCCGGGATCCTCGGTTTCAGTGAACTGCCGCTGGTTTCCTCCGACTACAACGGGTCCACCCTGTCGTCCATCGTGGACGGCATGACCACCTATGCCATCGGCGACATGGTCAAGGTGATGTCCTGGTACGACAACGAAGTCGGCTATTCCAGCCGAATGGTGGATCTGGCCGCCATGATCGGGAAACAGATGTAGATTGGTGTTTGGTGTTTTGTATTTCGTGTTTGGTGTTTGAATTTTGTAATTTGTAGTTTATTATTTGTGATTTGTGTTTGAGTTTTGTCATTTGAGATTTGGAATTTCATAGTGGGTACCGGGTATTGGGTACTCGTTATTGGGTATTACATAAAGGAAAACGCATATGGGAATCCGAACGCCGTTGATTGCCGGTAACTGGAAGATGTACAAAACATGCCCGGAGGCCGTGAATGCCGCGGAGCGGCTTGCCGGCCTGATTCCGGGAGGTCTGAACGTGGATGTCATGATCGCGCCGGCCTACACCGCGCTGTTTCCCGTGGCAAACGTGCTTCGAGGATCCATTGTCGCCCTGGGTGCTCAGAACCTGTACTGGGAAACCGAGGGCGCCTATACCGGCGAGGTATCGGCCGCCATGATTCAGTCCGCCGGCTGTTCCCACGTCATTATCGGACATTCCGAACGGCGGCAGTTTTTTGGCGAAACCGATGAAAACGTGAACCGAAAGATCCGTGCAGCCGTCGACGCAAGGCTGGTGCCGGTCCTGTGCATCGGGGAAACCGAAGCCGAGCGCGATGCCGGGGAAACCTTTGCGGTACTTGACAAACAGGTTCAAATGGGGTTAGAAGGTTTCTCTTTAATGGATCTGGAGCGGCTTGTGGTTGCCTATGAGCCGGTGTGGGCCATCGGCACCGGCAAGACGGCCACCAGCGTCCAGGCCCAGGAAGCGCATCGATATGTGCGGGGCCTGGTCGAAAAGACGTTCGGCGACGAGTTCGCCGCCGGTTTACGCATCCTTTACGGGGGCAGCGTCAAGCCGAGCAATGTGCGTGAACTCATGGACCAGCCGGATGTCGACGGCGCCCTGGTCGGCGGAGCAAGCCTGGATCCGGATACGTTCATCCAGATTGTAACCTATCAGAATAAAATCGTGTAACGATTTTATGAAACGCGACGATGTCGCTTAACGGGCGACAGGCACCCTAAACTAGGGTTTTTCTAATCTGATACCGTCACGCGCTACTCCGCTGCGTGGCATTTCCGCCTCGCTCTCAAAAGCAGAGGCGAATAATCAAGTTAAAAAGGAATAAATAGATTCCATGTCGATTCCGATTATCGTTATTCACGTTGTCGTCAGCATCGCATTGATTCTGATCGTGCTGCTGCAGACCGGAAAAGGGGCGGATATGGGCGCCTCCTTCGGGGGCGGTTCCAGCCAGACGCTATTTGGCAGTACCGGCGGTGCTGGATTTATGGGAAAACTGACCACAGGGGCAGCCATCATCTTCATGGTGACCTCACTGGTGCTGGCGTATATGTCCGGCCGCACGCCGGTCGACTCTATCATGACCGACAGTCCGCCTCCGCTGGAGCAAACAACGGAACAATCCGCGCCGGCAGTGCCGGCGGCCCCCCCGCAGACAGCTGAAACTCCGGCGCCCGCCCAACCGGCCTCCGGGGAATAACATGTGACGTGCCGAAGTGGTGGAATTTGGTAGACACGCTATCTTGAGGGGGTAGTGGCCTACGGCCGTGCCGGTTCAAGTCCGGCCTTCGGCACCATTTTTCCTCAATATTATAAAGAGGTTATGATTCAATAATAGCCCCTTTTGCGTTGGCCACCTGTTGGCCACTTCTTTTCTGAATTAAAAGGCCTGTTCCCTATTTTTCAAAGATCATAAAACCAAAAATCACCCTCAATTATTCAGGTTCACCAACCTAAAATTCATCTATAAAAACCCCTACCCTTTCTTCTGAGCATGATTCCTTGACCTTGAAGGTCTCTCCCTATGCTCAGGCAAAACACCCCTAATATGGCAGTCTGGTTCATTGAAAGCACCTTAAATACCGATACATATATTTCCATCAGTTGAAACTTGTAAGGCTACTAAAAACCTTATGATTTGCTCAGATATTCTCCACGATTCCAGAGTTTTATGAGAATGTGTTCATAATCAACTAACATATTAAAACCATTAAGATTCTTGACAAACATATCACATCTGATAGGGAATTCTTGCCCCCCTTTACAATTTGATAGTTTTCCGTTTCTTGAGGTTGCCCCTTCGATACTAGAAAAAAAGCCAAGAAAGGGAAAGGATGAAAGATACCCTTTCTAATGATATTTATATTTTGTTGTAACCCTGCCAAACGATTTTCAGACCATCTTTAAGAAAAGCCCTGCCTATGCGAAACATTTGCGTGGAAAAACATTGAACTCATCCTTTTTAGACAACCATATTTTCTTTGGATTTCCGTATCGAAAGTTAATTGATTCAGCAATTCTAAGAATTAAGCTAAAGACTGTATTACAAACCTGATCGACCTGATCGAAATTGATATGAAAGTGAACATATTCACGATTGAATTCTTGAAGATCGGTTTCTATTGGAGTGGGGTGAATTAATGTATTTCTATATTCTTTTTCCATGTCTGTAAAATCTCTAAATTCTTTACAATTAGATTGATCGATAGGTGGATGTGTACAACCAAGAATAATTTTTGGGTATTTAGAAATCTTTGTCTTTATTGATTGTAATCTTTTTCTGTTTTTTTCTGAGTCCCATTCTGTCAAACAAATAACTTCTTTTTTACTTAAATTATTAAAAGGTATTGAAATATCATTCAATATGTCGAAAGCTAGACCATTAACATAGCTTTCCATTAAATTAAAAGCAGTCTTCATAATAGATCGAAGGAGAGCATTATATTTCTTTTCTTCATAATATTCCCAATGTTTGGATTCATTCTTTTTGTTTATCATGTTAATGCATTCATTCCAAAGAACAGCCATGTCTTCAAATATTGAAGCCTCTAATAAAAAATATTCTAGCTTATTTTTACCTGACCTCATTCCATCCAATTTGATTTCAATTCTTGAGTGAGGAGGTAATTCTTCATATTCGCTTATTACTTTATCTGGTTATAAAGAAAGCCCAAGTGAATTAATTTTGTAGAAGTAAATCAGCTTGGATTCCACTTTTAATTTGTCTACAGGTTATCTTAGCCGATGAAGCGACTTGTTCTACAATTCGCATGAAT
>Ga0209786_1000059_pt1 | contig 45429 bp, 39 predicted proteins | sample WorMetilvaeELBA2_FD_187405 | JGI IMG/M metagenome (GOLD analysis project Ga0209786, IMG submission 187405) | Marine gutless worms symbiont microbial communities from Max Planck institute for Marine Microbiology, Germany - Olavius ilvae ELBA.2... ...
AAATTCATGCGAATTGTAGAACAAGTCGCTTCATCGGCTAAGATAACCTGTAGACAAATTAAAAGTGGAATCCAAGCTGATTTACTTCTACAAAATTAATTCACTTGGGCTTTCTTTATAACCAGATTGTGAAATAGCCAGCCGGTAATGGTAAGAGGTTCTGCCAAACGGATCGAATATTTCGTGATCGTCGCCCCCGACAGCGGCGTACCGACCCAGCATATCCACCTTATCCGTTCCCTTCGGACTGATATCAAGAATATACTGCATGTGCATCGGGGACATGACAAGAATCTGGTTGGCCCATTCCAGATCTTCCAGTTCAAACTGCCGTGACGCATGGTCCCCAATGGCGACACCTTTTTCCATCAGATGCGCCACCATGCGCGGATCCGGCGGATTGCCGGACAAGGCGGACATTCCGGCAGACGCCGCCTGTACATGGGAAAGGCCAAGTTGGTCGGCTTCGTAGAGAAACAGCCGCTCGGCCAGATAACTTCGACAAATGTTGGCGGTGCAAACAAATAAGATGTTCATGAGTTCCTGGTGGTCGTATTTTGTGTTTCGTGTTTGGTGTTTCGTGTTTGGTGTTTGGTGTTTGGTGTTTGGTGCCGGTCCGACAACGTGTCCTACTCAAATCGACAGAAGCCAAGCAATATATAAATAGTGTGAAAAATGCAACCGATTCTAAAACGCTCGAGACAGAACAAAATGCTCACACTGGCAAACTTTCACATGCCATGGAAACAAAAAATCCCGCCGGAGCAGATGGCCCCGGAAGGGCTTATGTTTGTGTGAAGGTGTTGGTTCCCTTGACCGGAAGTACGTTCAAAACCTTCAATCGCGTCCAAGATCGAGGCGGACAGGGCGGTTCAACCGCAGGAATATATGGAATATTTCGGGGATTGAACCACCCTGACCTCAAACGAGTTTAGGCGGGAGGTAAGGTTTTAAACCCACTTCTATTACGGGCGGTACTGCTCAGGCAATACGGCCTTCTCTCCCCACTCCGGCGGAAGCTTTTGACCTGCCGGTTCTCCCAATTTGTCTTTAAGCCGTTTCAGGCCCGGTCGGGCAAACTTGGGATGGCCCTCTTTCAGCGTCCGGCCGTTGATTGCCGCCTCGCTTCTCAGGCGATGACCAACGGTACGTTCCATCTGGCGCCCCAGCCAAAGCACCCGATCCACATCCCAGCCATGTTCGATGCCCATTTCATCAATCTGCACCACCAGATCTTCGAGGCAGATCAGTCCCACATAACTGGGATCGTCATAGTAATATTCACCGGTCCCGGGCACCGGGCAGTCGTCGAGAAAATTCGCCGGCTGGCCGCCCATACCGCCGAGGGTCGCCTCGAACTGCGTGATTCCGGCCTGCAACGCCGCAAGAACCGATGCCGAGGATACCCGTTTGGTTTCATGGAAGTGGGCGATATGGAGATCCGTGTTCGGAATGGCATCGAGCACCATGGAATAATACCGGTAAACATCCGGCGCCGATGCGCTGCCGTCATGATCCGCATGCTCGATATCGTGTGCGCCGATCTCCAGCCACCGTTTGGCAAACTCTACCGCGTCAGCCATGTCCGTAGCACCGCCAATTGGGCTTCCCCAGATGGTGCTGACGGTCCCGCACATCATCATGCCGGCGTCATTGCACTTTTTGATGCTCCGCTCCGCTTCCTTCCAGTACTCCGGCAGGGTGGTCCCCGAATTGGCAAAATGGTGCTCCTCTTCGGTGGACACCATCATCAACAGCCGGTCCGGTCCAATCCCCTGCTCCCGAAGCCGAATGGCGCGGTCCACGGACGGCTCACGGATGGTGATGGCGGTAAGAACCAGATCGTCGTAGTCGATACCCCGTTTTTCGCAACGCTTTTTGAACCGGTCGTGTCTCAAATGGCTCAGAAGCTCCTCGGCATCACCGAACTGGGGCATGAGATACGGATTCCCCAGGTTGGTCACCTCGATGTTTCGGCATCCGGCGAATATCAACTGCTCCAGGTAGTAGATCTTCGCCCGGGTGGAGACAAATTTCTCAAGATGCTGGAATCCGTCCCTGATGGTGATATCGCCAATGGATACTTGTTTCGGCATCCTCGGAAAGATTTTCCAGTAGTCGTACTCGGTCATGGCAACCCCTCTTTTTGTTGTGTACGTTTGTTAAGTTGTCTGGTTTTATCGCAAACGCCAGAACTCCGTCACTGCCGGTCGGCTTGTTTTTATGAAAAAGTTGCGGACTCATCGGAATCGGTATCGGGTTCGGTATCGGTATCGACGGTAAAAATGACGGTGCTGTCTCGATTCCGATCCCGATAGCGATCCCGACCCCGAGCGTTTCAGGGTCCGGATTTACATGGCACGGTTCTTCTGATGGGAGATAGGATCTTGAAACCTCTTCTATTATTTGCCTTTGTATACCGGCTTCCTCTTCTCTCTAAATGCAGCCAGCCCCTCTATTCGATCCTCCGTTGGGATGCATACCCAGTATGCGTTCGACTCGATAGCCATGCCCGTATGAAGATCTGTTTCCATTCCATAGTTGATGGCGTATTTTGCCTGTTCGATGGCAATCGGCCCGGTTTCGCAAATCATGGCGGCCACGTTTCCGGCTTCCGCCATGAGATCTTCAGGATCGCAGACCGTGTTGACAAGCCCGATCCGCAGGGCCTCCTCCGCCCCCACGCGACGTCCTGTAAATATCATCTCCTTGGCAACGCCCTTGCCGACCAGCCGGGGCAGACGCTGGGTGCCGCCGGCTCCCGGGATGATGGCGAGCCGGGTTTCCGTCTGGCCCATGGTCGCGGTGCCGGCGGCGATACGGATATCGCAGGCCATAGCCAATTCCGTCCCCCCGCCCAGTGCCACGCCGTTGACAGCGGCAATCGCCGGTTTTCTCATGTACTCGATACGGGTAAACAGGTTGCGTATCGTATAAATGAACTCTTTGACCTGTTCGGGCGTGTAGGATCGGCGTTCCTTCAAATCCGCCCCGGCAGAAAAGGCTTTATCGCCGGAACCGATGATGATGACGACCCGGATGTCCGGATCCGCGTCGATGGCCTCGATTTCCGCCTGCAAGGCATGGAGAAGCGCAAAGTTGAACGAGTTCATCACATCGGGCCGATTCAACGTGAGAACGGCGACCTGGTGGTCCACGGATTTCAAAAGAACGTTATCGGTTGTGCTCATCGCCACCTCCATTCCTTTCCCCTGAGAAATCCGAACCCCTGTTCCAAGCTAGTTGTGTACCAAATATGTCTGATGAGAGTCCATAGTCCAGGCGGTTCACTAAAAAAATTTCTGGAAATTCATGAAACCGCACGTCACCTTCGAGCGGTTGGGCCGAGCCGTTGGCTGCCCTCTCCGGCAGGTGCCTGGCGCCTCGGGAAATCGGCCGGCAACAATTATTAGCATTCTGAGCGAGCGCTCAGTCATGGAAGTAGCTATTTTATAACTAACACTCCAGCTTGTCAAATTATTTTCTAAGAGCATCCTGAATATTATTTTAAAAATAGTATTTTCAATTGTTTATATTCAAAACAGGCGTTGTATCAGATTTTATATTGACATAAAAAAAAACAGATGATAATTTCGACTGAGCGCTTGTTCGGATTTTTTCCATCAAGTCGCTGATAGGCTGCCGGACCCTCCAACGTTCATCAGGGCCAATATCGTGGTGGTTTAACATCAGGACTGACGGAAGTAACCACACCCTTCGTCCGACGAAACGATAATGATTCTAAAAGCAGAAAGAACCAAAGACGTCCAGACACAGATCAAGAACCCGGATCTTGTCGAACGCAGACGGCGCCAGATCGTGGATGCCTCGGTTCAGCTTTTCATTGAAAACGGATTCCACAAAACCACCACGAGGCAAATCGCCAAGGCGGCAGGGCTTTCCATCGGTTCTCTGTATGAATATGTCGCCTCCAAAGAAGATGTTCTCTACCTGGTGTGTGAGGCGATTCATGCCGAAGTGGAAAAAGGCGTTGCCGAAGCCCTGGCAAGGGCAGCCGGGGGGCAGAACACCCTTTCGGAGGTGATCCGGGAATACTTCCTCGTCTGCCACCGGATGAGTGATCATATCCTGTTGATCTACCAGGAGACCCAATCCCTGCCCCGGCAGTGGCAGGACCGGGTATTGGAAAACGAGGTCCGGATTACCGGTCTCTTCGTAGAAGTCCTTGCCCGGTTGACGGCATTTGGCGACCTCCCGAACCTGGACGACAGCACCATCGAACTCATCGCCCACAATATTTCGGTTCTTGGGCATATGTGGACTTTTCGAAGGTGGTTTTTATCTCGCCATTACAGCATTGACGACTATATCGAACTGCAAACCGGATTTGTACTACGGTTATGCAAGACATAAAGACCCGTTAGTCAGCAAGGAGGTAGCATGGAGACCGGGCCGGATACATACACGCCGCAACACATGATTCGGGTTGTCACCGCAACTTCTCTATTTGACGGGCATGATGCGTCCATTAACATCATGCGTAGAATCCTCCAGGACACCGGTGTGGAGGTGATCCATCTCGGCCACAACCGTTCGGTCCGGGAAATCGTGGATGCGGCGATTGAGGAGGATGCAAACGGCATTGCCGTTTCGAGCTACCAGGGCGGCCATGTGGAATTCTTCAAATACATGGTGGATCTGCTCAAAGAAAACGGAGCGCCTCACATCCGGATATTTGGCGGCGGGGGCGGTGTCATCGTGCCGGAGGAGGTCACCGGATTGGAGGCCTACGGCGTTACCAAAATTTATTCGCCCGAAGACGGTGCCCGGATGGGGCTCCAGGGCATTGTAAATCATATGGTGGAAAAGATGGATTTTTCCACCTGTGATCCCACGACCATCGATATCCAAAACCTGGCGCCGGACAACAAGCTTCTGGTGGCCAGAGCGATTACCGCTGTGGAACAGGCCACGGCCATGGGAAACGGTCACCTGGAGCGGCTTCGCGGTCAACTCGTGGAAAAGCTCGGATCCCACCGGGTACCGGTGCTCGGCATCACCGGTACCGGCGGCGCCGGAAAGTCCTCCCTGACAGACGAGCTGATCATTCGATTTCTTCACGATTTTAAGGAGTTGCGGATAGCGATCATCAGTACGGATCCGTCCCGTCGCAAAACCGGCGGGGCACTTCTGGGCGATCGCATCCGGATGAACGCGATTGACGACGAGCGGATTTATATGCGCTCCCTGGCCACCCGCCGGTCCCAGACCGAACTGCCGACGGTGCTTCCGGAAGCACTGCTGGTAGCCAAAGCCGCCGGCTTCGATTTGATCTTCGCGGAAACAGCCGGCATCGGTCAGGGGGATTCGGAAATTACGGAATATGTGGATGTGTCGATGTACGTCATGACCAGTGAATTCGGCGCCGCATCCCAACTGGAAAAAATCGACATGCTCGATTTTGCGGACATCATCGCTGTCAACAAATACGAAAAGCGGGGCGGTGAAGATGCGGTTCGCGACGTGCGCAAGCAGGTTCAGCGCAATCGGAAAGCTTGGGAACTTGCTCCGGAGGAAATGCCCGTATACGGGACCATTGCCTCTAAATTCAACGATGACGGGGTTACCGCTCTGTATCACGGGATCCTCGATGCCCTGGAGGAAAAGACAGCAACCCGATATGCCTCGAGCCTCCCGCGGTTGGAAAACAAGACCTCCACGTCCAAGACCATCATCATTCCGCCGGAACGGGTTCGGTACCTGGCCGAAATTGCCGCGACCGTCCGTGCCTATCACCAAAAAACAGCCGCCCAGACAGAGGCCGTCCGGCAGATATGGCATCTGAAGAGAAGCGCCGAGACCGTGGCCGGCACCCGGATCGACGGCGATACATCCGAATTGATCGCCCGGTTGATGGAAGAAATCGCCGCGGCAGAGGCCGCCGTTGAACCGGAAACGCGGGCGTGGCTCGACCAATGGGAGGAGATCAAGGAAACCTACTCCAAGGAGGAACTGGTTTACGAGGTCCGGAACCGGGAAATCCATTTGCCCCTGGTGACCGAATCGTTGAGCCGTCAGCGCCTGCCCAAAATAGCCCTGCCGAAATTCAGGGATCCGGGAGAAATTTATCGTTGGCTCCGTGAGGAAAATGTGCCGGGGCGCTTTCCGTTTACAGCCGGTGTCTTCCCCCTGAAGCGGGTCGACGAGGATCCGACACGCATGTTTGCCGGTGAAGGGGATCCCGCCCGGACCAATCGCCGGTTCAAGCTGCTGTCGGAAAACTATGACGCCAAACGGCTTTCCACGGCATTTGACTCGGTGACCCTGTACGGATGGGACCCGGATATCCGGCCCGACATCTACGGGAAGGTGGGCACGTCGGGAGTCAGCATCTGCACCCTGGACGATGTCAAGGTGCTTTACAGCGGATTCGACCTGTGCGCGCCGAGCACCTCCGTCTCCATGACCATCAACGGCCCGGCGCCGATTATTCTGGCCATGTTTATGAACACGGCCATCGACCAGCAGGTGGATGCATTCTCGGAAGAACAGGGCAGAGAACCGACAGAATCCGAATACCGGGAGATTCGAGCCCGCGCGTTGTCCGCGGTTCGCGGAACGGTGCAGGCCGACATTCTCAAGGAGGATCAGGGACAGAACACCTGCATTTTCTCAATTGATTTCGCCCTGAAAATGATGGGGGATATTCAGGGGTTTTTCATCGAAAACAATGTTCGCAATTTTTACTCGGTTTCCATTTCCGGATACCATATCGCCGAAGCCGGCGCCAACCCGATTTCCCAGCTGGCCTTAACCCTGGCAAACGGATTTACCTATGTGGAGTATTATCTGTCCCGGGGAATGGACATTAATCGATTCGGACCGAACCTGTCCTTTTTCTTCTCCAACGGCCTGGATCCCGAATACAATGTCATCGGGCGCGTGGCCCGAAGAATATGGGCCATTGCCATGCGTGATTTGTATGGCGCCAACGAACGGTCCCAGATGCTCAAATATCACATCCAGACATCCGGTCGCTCCCTCCACAGCCAGGATATCCAATTCAACGACATCCGCACCACCCTCCAGGCCCTGTGCGCCATCTACGACAACTGCAACAGCCTTCACACCAATGCGTTCGATGAAGCCATCACCACGCCCAGCCGGGAATCCGTCCGGCGAGCCCTGGCCATTCAGCTGATTACCAACCGCGAGTGGGGACTGACGAAAACCGAAAACCCGCTCCAGGGGAGTTTCATCATCGAAGAGTTGACCCGACTGGTGGAAAACGCCGTTCTCCTGGAGTTTGACCGGATCGCCGAACGCGGCGGCGTACTGGGTGCCATGGAAACCGGCTACCAGCGGAGCAAGATACAAGAAGAATCCATGTACTACGAGGTTCTCAAGCACACCGGGAACTTGCCGATTATCGGTGTGAATACGTTTCGCGACCCGGATGCCAATGACGACGATCTGTTCGAAGATGCATTTACCCTGGAACTGTCACGGGCCACCGAAGCTGAAAAACAGTCCCAGCTTCGTCGGCTGGCGGATTTCGAAAAACGGAATGAGGCAGAGGCGCCGCCGGCCCTTGAAAAGCTTCAGAAAGTGGTCCTTTCCGGGGGAAACATTTTCGAAGAGCTCATGGATACGGTGCGACACGCCAGCCTGGGGCAGATTACCCGGGCGCTGTATGATGTGGGCGGAAAGTATCGCCGCAATATGTAACGGATCGTTGTCCACCATCGGAGCGATCCGGCCGGTTGGCATCGTTATCGAAGAGGCCGCAGCGATGATAGTGAAACGACAAATACGATATTGGGTATTTGGTATTCCGTCCAGCCGGAGCCAAAGGTTGATGCCGAGTACCCAATACCCGGTACCCAATACCTATAATGGTTAAACGTTGGCAGCAACGCTCAAAAAGTCATTAACGGGGGAGGATAGAATGCCAGTCAAAACATTCGGTGTCATCGGCGCCGGGCAGATGGGAAACGGGATCGCTCAGGTAGCAGCGACGTCCGGCCTGAACGTCATTATAAATGATATTGCCGAGGAATTTGTGGCACGCGGACACAGCCATATAACCAAAATCCTCTCCCGCAACGTGGAAAAAGAAAAAATTACCACCGAAGAAAAAGAGGCCATCCTGGGGAGGATCAACACCAGCATCGATCTGGAAGAAATGGCGACGGCCGATTTTGTGGTTGAGGCGGCCATCGAAAAAGAAGAGATTAAATTTCAGATTTTCAAAGACCTGGATCGTATCTGCGTTCCCGATGCCATTCTGGCCACCAACACCTCTTCGATCCCCATCGGCCGGATTGCGGCCCAGACAGGCCGGCCGGACAAAGTGATCGGCATGCACTTTATGAATCCGGTGCCGGTCATGGCGCTTGTGGAGGTCATCCGCGGGCTGGCCACTTCTGACGACACGTTTCAGACCACCTGGGGCCTGGCCTTGAAATTCGGCAAGACACCGGCTGAAGCAAACGACTATCCCGGGTTTATCGCCAACCGGATTCTCATGCCGATGATCAATGAAGCCGTTTACTGCGTGTACCACGGGGTGGGTTCCCTGGAGGACATCGACACGGTCATGAAACTGGGCATGAACCATCCCATGGGCCCGCTGGCCCTGGCCGACCTGATCGGTTTGGATACCTGCCTGGCAATCATGGAGACCCTTTACGAAGGCTTCAAGGACTCGAAGTACCGTCCCTGCCCCCTGCTGAGAAAATACGTCGAGGCAGGATGGCTGGGGCGTAAAACCAAGCACGGATTTTACACGTACGAATAGGACGGAGGCACATATGCCACGAAAAAAGAAAGAAGCCATAACGCCCATCGGGAAGCGGATCAAGAGGGCCAGGCTCGGCAAGAAAATGACCTTCGAGATGATGGCCAACGAAACCGGCTATTCCATCGCTTATATAAAAGGAATCGAAGCCGGCAAGGAGACGCCGCCGGTCGGGACATTGCTTCAGATTGCCCGGGCGCTTGAAATGGACTCCGGCTTCTTCCTCCGTGAGCAGGAATCCCAGCTTCGGAAACGCATCAAGGCCTATAAAAAACGGACCGAAAACTATGCCTATGCCAGCCTTACACCGGGTGCCGAGAACAAGCATCTGAAGGCGTTTCGTGTCGAGATCGAAGGCATGACCGATCACAAGGGCGTCGGGTACCAGCACGAGGGCGAAGAATTTGTGTATGTTCTGAAAGGGGATATCGAAGTGGTGGTCGGCGACCACGTGAACCGTCTGGGAAAGGACAACTCGCTGCACTTCAATTCCGGGATACGGCATCAGATGAGAAATGTCGGAAAGGAAACGGCGGAATTGATTGTCGTATTATATAATCCATAATAAATCTCGAAATGGACCACACCGAAAATCGTTTAACGAATCGGGAACATTCATGTTCCGCCACCCAGGAAGCCATCGGCACGTGTGATAAGGAGATTTTATGTTGTTCAAGCTGACGGACGAGCAACTCATGATCCAGGCAATGGTCCGGGAGTTCGCCCGAAAGGAGCTGGCGCCGACCGCCGCCGAGAGAGACCGGACCAAAGACTTTCCGGCCGCAAATTTGAAGAAGATGGCCGAGCTCGGCCTCCTGGGGATGGCCATCCCTCCCGAGCACGGGGGTGAAGGGGCCGACACCATCAGTTACGTGTTGGCGCTCTCTGAAATTGCCTATTCCTGCGCGGCCACGGCGGTGGTCATGTCCGTTCACAATTCCATCGTTTGTGAAAGCATCGATCGCTTCGGCAGTGACGCACAAAAGAAAAGATACTTGAAGCCCTTGGCCCAGGGGAGAATTATCGGCGCCTTCGGCCTTACAGAGCCCCATGCCGGTTCAGATCCTTCGGCCCAGGCCACGACAGCGACGCGTGACGGAGAGGTCTACTTTCTAAACGGCAGCAAACGCTTTACCACGACGGGCCGGAACTCCGGGCTCGTCATCGTAACGGCAAAGACCGACGAGAGCGTGGGACATCGGGGAATCAGCGCATTCATCCTCGAGAAAGACTTCCCGGGTTTTACCGTGGGACAGGATGAAGACAAAATGGGGCTCCGGGCATCGGACACCACCGACCTGCTCTTCGATAATTGCCGGGTGCCGGCGGAGAACCTCCTGGGCAACGAGGGGGACGGCTTCAAGCTCGCCATGACCGCCCTCGATTCCGGTCGCATCGGGATTGCCGCTCAGTCTGTCGGAGTCGCCCAGGCGGCGTTCGACGCGGCGGTGAAATATGCCAAATCCCGGGACCAGTTCGGTCGGAAGATATCGAAGTTCCAGGGGCTTCGCTGGATGATTGCCGATATGGCAACGGAAATCGAAGCCGCCAAACAGCTGATGCTCTCTGCGGCCGCCATGAAGGACAGGGGCGAAAATTATACCAAACAAGCGTCCATGGCCAAGCTGTTTGCCTCTGAAATGGTCAATCGCGTTACGGCTCAGGCCCTCCAGATCCATGGGGGATACGGGTTTACCAAAGACTACCCTGTGGAGCGTTTCTACCGGGACGCCAGGGTGTTTACCATTTACGAGGGAACATCGGAGATACAGCGGGTGGTGATTTCGAATCAGATACTTAAAGACAAGCGCAAACCATAAGGATAACATTACGGCTGCTATGGGCGGGTACTGTGCCCCGCCCTGCGAAAGCCGTAACGTAGGGCCGGTCACCGTGCCGGCCTGATGCTCTTCTGAATCGGAACATATTTTTAACAATCGCTATAACCGTCTTTTAGGATAGCATTAGGGCTCTGACAACTCGATACTTGTTTTTCAGCAGCCTGTAGGATAACGATCTAAAATAAATGCGATTCAAGCCGATTGGAGAAGCGTCATGGTACGAACGGAAATATCCCTATTTATGAGGAATCAACCCGGCGAACTGGGCAAGCTGGCGACATTATGCGGGGAGAACGGCATCAACATCGACGCCCTCACGATCCAGGACGCCTCGGCATATGTGCAGGAGTTGTTCAAGGCCAGGGGGAAGTCGTTGAAACGGATCGCCTCGGTGGCCAGTTACAATTCCATGAGGAAGGACTCATCGGAGTTTGCCCTGGTGCGGATTCTGATGGAAGACGGCAAAATCAACAAGGCCATCGATCTGTTGTCCCGCAACGAGTACATCTTCGATATCATGCCGGTCATCGCACTGGAGTTGGAGAACCGGCCGGGAGAACTGGCCCGGATCACCTCGAAATTCGGAGAAGAAGGCATAAACATCAATTACGTCTACGGATCGGTCGCCGGCCCGGACGCCAGGTGCCTTTTCGTGTTCTGCCCGGAGGACATCGATCAGGCCACCAAGATATTTGCAGACTACTAGAACCGATGCTAAGGACTACAGCGACGGCGACTCACAGGTCGTTGCCAGAACGTCGATGTACTCACTCTGGCCCTTGATCAGCCGGCTCAGCTCAATCAAGATCCCCGCAATCTGGGCAAGGGCCTGGACAAAATTCACATCATCCAGCGTAAACTCCCATTTTTCCGCCGTATAGGCCCGGATGGCGCCGATGGCGTCATCGCCCACCAGGATAGGCACCGACAGGATGGAAGCGATGCCTTCTTTTTCAGCAGCCTCCGGATACTGGATTCGCGGATCGTCGCTGACATCGTAGACGGCCACGGGGCCTTCACTGCTCAGGGAGTCGGCAATGGATCGCAGGGCGCTCACGGTCCCTTTGTTGAGATACTCATCGCTCAAGCCCGTTGATGCCGCTACTTCCAGTTCCTCGCTGTCACGATTCATAAGAAAAAGGGCGCATCCCTTGATACCCAGAGCGGACGTAATGCTATCCACCGCCATCTGGATGATCTCTTCCGGATCCTTCGACCGGGACAGGGATCGTGTGATCTTGATCAGGGTTTCGTAATTCAGTCGAATGTTCCTCATGGCCACCTCCTTTTGCTACACAAGCCAACGTTTCTATGATGGTATGACATAAAAAATGTTCTTTGAAGATCTTACCTGAGTCATACACGAATCAAATAGAATACAGCAAGAGAGAAAAGAGTCCATCCAGAAAATGGTCGCCACACCATAATGTCGCTGACGCGGATGGAATCACCCCTATCGGGGGATCAGAGACATCACGACCGGCACCGTTCCTTCCGATTCCGGATCCCGGATCGCAGATGCCACCACGAACAGTCTTTTCGGATCGATACCGCCCTCCTGGAGCAGATAGCTTTCGACGGCTTCAGCGCGGCGTTTTGCGAGTTGACGCAAGTCCGTATCGGAGATCTCGATCTCGGCAATCAAGGTTTTTTCAAGTTCCCGGTTGCTTTCAGGCCCCGGTTCCCGGAGTGTCGGGGGGAGCGTTCCGATCTCCTTGCGATAGAGTTCCACGAGAACCCGATGCATTTTTTCGTCGGTCATACCGGCATCGCCGGTCACGTCACCCGCTTTTTGACCGGCGATCAGGTCCTTTCTGACTTTCTTCTGTAATCGTTCCCGGGCGATTGACGCCCGGTCTACCTTCGGACTGGCCGTTCCCATGATTTCCATGCCTACCCCTGGGCGTTCCTGAAATCCGGTCGCCAGCTTTGACAGTTTTTGTTTCTCCGCCTCGTCAAGATCGTCAGCCCCAGGGCTAAAGTTCACCATACGGAGCTCGTCGGGTGAAGCGCTTCCGGCAATACCCCCGAGAAGCCTGAACGGACTCGTCACCACGGCACCCACCATCCCGACCATGGTGGACGCCACAACCGACTCGATGCGAAAATCAGGATCCTTGATATCACCTTCGACCGGCACCTCCAGGTGGATGTTGCCCTGTCTATCTTTCAGCAGCGCCACGCCCATCTCCACCGGCACGTCGACGGCATCCGGGCTGTCTGTTTTCTCACCCAGTTCCAGCCGACGGATGAAAAATTCATTCTTTCCGGTGACGTAATTATTCGTTACCGAATAGTCGAGATCCACCCTGACTTTACCCCGGTTTACGCAGTATCCCACATATTGCTTCGCATAGGGATTGGCGTTGACAAGATTGTAATTCTTCAATGATATCGTCATCTCGGTACCCACCTCATCGCCGAATGGATCCACCCGTCCTTTGGCCTCAAACGGGGCCTTGTCATCGATGCGACCCCGCAGCTCCACATCCACCATGTTGTCGGAATCGGTATCGATATTCCCGAGCCGGCCAAAGATCTGATCGGCTTTCATGTCAAACGTACCTCGGGGCAGCTTGTGGGTGACAAGGACGGTTCCCTCTTCTATTCCGGCCGAATCCACCCGGATCGGCATGGGACCCTGGATCTGCAGTAAAATGGCGTCAACCATCTGGCCCAACACACTTCTCCCGATCGCCTGGACGTTTTCATCCTCCAGTTTAAGTGCGTTTTCCAGATTGGTCGAACCGTCTTCTTCGATGACCAGATGAACGTATGGCCGGCGATCGACCACTTCGGCGGCAAGCAGGCGGTTGGGCGCCACATCAAGACGGATGCCGTTGATATGCAGTTCCGCCTGGCGCAATATGGGCTTGCCCGTTCCGGTATCGAGCAGTTCCATGTCCGACACCATGAGTTCTCCATCAAAACGAAACTTCGGGCCGTCAGTGCCCCCGGGTGCGGCCACCCGCCCAATCACATCCAGAGATCCGCTGGCTATCTTCAGACGGCTTGCGGTATCGGCAATCGCCTGGAGCTTTTCCAGGGGGAATCGATTCAGGCTGACGTTCAGATCGGCATTCAGAGGCTGGATTCCGGCGGCCCCGGACACGGCAAGTACCCCCCCGCCTTCACCAACGATGTCCAGGGACACGGAAGCCGGTGTTCCTTGGGGATAGGAGAATCCGGACACTTTGCCGGTAACCGGATAAACGGCTAACTTCATCGGTGTTTTTAAGGTGTGATCTTCATAGACAATCGTAGCGTCCCGGAGTTCTGCACGGTTCAGCTGTGCCTGCCAGTCTCCTGTGACGGGTCGCCCCTGGAATGCTTTGGACAGTTCGGAATCCGCCGTGGACACCGAAGATGTCAAACCGAGAACCTGACTCAGACCGATCGTGCCATCCGGATTCAACCAGCCGGAAGCGTGCATCTCCGAAGCAACGACCTCCTGGATGTCGAGACGTTTCGTTCCGGTATCGACGGAGACGCCGGCAAGGGTAAACGACGGCATGGAAACAACGTCCGCGGTTATGGCGGGCTCGCTGCGCTGGTCTTCGAAACGAAGCAGCGCCTTGAGAATCGTAGCCTTTTCCAGCCGGGCCTGCCAGCCGTCGAGAAGCGCGTGAAGACCAGTATCCCGGGTCTGGGTGTGGGTTTCCGAAGCATCGGTGGTGCTCATGGCTAATACATCGAAAAGACCCGATGTTCCATCTGGTCGTATCCACAGGGTCAGCTCGGCACCGGACACCTCGACCGTGTCCACGGCCACTGTTTTAGCGGGCCCATCGAGATCGAACCCGTGGATCTTCAGCTCGGTCAAACGGCCGAACTCGAACGGTTGTTGTTCCTTGTCCGCCAGTTTAATGCCGCTTAACGATACGTTTCCGTCCCGGACCCGGAAGTCATAACCGTCCGTTTGAAGCTCTGCCGTATAGGACAGCTCCAGATGCATGGTCCCGTCAGTGACGTTGAAAGGGGTCAGCCCTTCTGCAAGCGCCCACAGTGGCCGCAACCCGAGTGGCCCGATTTCAAGGCGTCCTTCGAGGCGGAGCGGCGCCAGAGACACCGTGCCACGGTCATGGATGCGGCCGATGTCGACGATGGTCCCACGCAGATCGTATAACCCTTTCCGGCCTTCGACGGTACTCAGATTGGTAAACTCTCCAGAGAGCGGATACACCGTGATGATGGGGTCGCTGGAGCGGGCCGGGTCGGTCACTGTAATTTTGGAGGTTTCAACGCGCAGCTGTTCAACCAGGACCTTGGGAGCGGCCCCCCTGCGGCGACTGCGTGCTGTCTGCTTTGCAATTTCCTCGAGTAACGGCGCGAAATCGAATCGGCCGTCCGGCAGGATAGTTAGCTGCTCCTCGGCTGAAACCAAGCGGACCAATTTGAATCGATACGGTGGCGCCATCAGAGACCAGATTTCGAAATCCGCGAAGAGTTGCGCCATTGTCAGGAAAGGTTCTTCCCCGGACTGGCCGAGGGACAGGTCTTTAAAATCTGCGGTAAAGGTAAATGGATTCAGGCGAACAGACGTGAATTCCAAATTCAGCCCGGTTTTCTCGGCGACCAGTTTGGTCCCCCTGGATTGTACGAATTTCGGCGCCACCCAGAAGCCGAGCACCGCATACAGGGCCACCAGGACGACGACAGCAATGCCGGCAAACAACAACCCCTTTGATTTTTTAGTGGAGACATCTTTCATAAAGCCACCTTGTATGATTGGCGAAAAAATAGGCTGTTCGGCAGGCGAAAAATATATCGTCCAGTAGGATTTATCGGGTTAGGCAGATATTAAGAATGCGGATAGAAATTTCAAGAATCTTTGTGACTCGCCGGTGCAGCCCGTCATCGAAATGCCCAAAGGGAAACATGCCGGTGTCGTGCAGGGCCGGTTGAACGAAGAGATGTGTAATGTCGCGTTGGATATCGCCACCATGCGTGCTGGAAAAATCGTCTTGCGATGGGAGTTACTGCTCGCCGCCGTACAGCTCTTTGACCTTCTGCCGGTCGGGAGTCCCGTCGTCCTGAAGTGGAAGTGCCCCCACAAATTCGACGTACTGGGGTTTTTTAAAGCGTGCAATCCGCTTCCCGACAAATTCGATAAGCTCCGCGGCGTTCAGCTGTTCCCCGGCCCCGAGCCGGCACACCGCTTTGATCCCTTCTTTCCACCTGGGATCGGGCACGCCGAACACCACGGTCGATTCAACCGCCGGATGCTGGAGGATGGCCTTCTCCACTTCGGCCGGATAGACGTTTTCACCACCCGGTTTGATCAGCTCCTTTTCGGCGCTCCGGCCGGCGTAAAACAGGTACCCATCTTCGTCAAAGCGGCCCAGGTCGCCGGTGTGATGCCAACCCTCACGAAACGTGTATGCGTTATCTTCCGGCAGGTTCCAGTATCCATTGAACACCATGGGGCCCCGCATGCAGATTTCACCGACCTGTCCGACCGGCACGGGTTGATCATAGTCGTCGAACAGACGGACTTCGGCCAATTCGATGGTCTTTCCGGCCGAGCCGGGCCGATCGTTGTACCTGCCCAGGGTGGCCAGACAGGACGTTTCGGTCTGCCCGTACATGCAGTAAAACGTGCCGCCGGTGACGTTCTGATATTTTTCTATGGTTTCGGGTGCTTCCAGCCCCAGCACCCCCCGAAGCGGCGTGATGTCCCGCCCTGTTTTTTCGGCCTCCTCCAGAATCGACCCTAAAATCGGCGAAAAATCGAACATCAGGGATGCCTTCTTTTCTGCGATGAGCTGAACGGCCCGGCTGGCATCGAATCGCGACATGTTCAGATTCATGGCGCCCACGTGAAAACTGCTGAATGCCATGACCAGCCCGGCAATGTGAAACAGCGGCAGCAGGTTCAAGTGGACATCCCGGGGCGTCGTTCCGAACAGATAGACCAGATGCATGTCGGAACAGAGCAGATTGCTGTGGCTGAGGAGCGCCCCCCGGGGCCGGCCGGCCACCGCAGCGGTGTGGATAATGACAAAACCGTCATCTCCGGACACGTCTTCACGGTTCCGGGCGGTGCCTTCTTCCAGGAGACTTTCAAAGGATACATATCCGCCGCTTCCGGGCTTGAGGTTTATAAATTCCTGGACGGAAGGGAGCGCAGCCCTGTTTGCGTCAATCAACTCCTGGTATTCCCCGTCCACAAACACCAGCGTCGGCTCGCCGTCATTCAGGTTGAAGCAGACCTCCTCGGCCGACAACCGCCAATTGATCGGGAGGCTAATCGCCCCGAGCGCGGCCGCCGCACCATAGACGAGGAAATATTCCAGGCTGTTTTGCCCGAGGATACCGATACGATCGCCCTTTCCAATACCTTTTTTCCGGAGTCCGGCAGCCAGCCGGTCCACGTGCTCCCGGAGCTCGGCAAACGTCACGGTTCGATCATCGTCCGCCTCGAACCAGGCCGGTGCATTGCCGAAGGTATCTGCATTTCGACGGATAAGATCGTAAACGGTAAAATCGTGGAGCGCCATGGTTCCCTCCTGAAAGATGCCGGGTCATTGGTAGAGTCATTTCTCTGGCACAAAACCGGCTAAAAGGCAATACACCCTACGGGTTGTTGACTGGTATATGGTTGATTGGTTTTGGGTAACAGGGGAACATGCAAAGAAGAATACGCAACGCAGAGCATTCAAGGAATCGCTGGATCGAAAAAAGCCCTATCCAGAAGTTTTCCTGGATAGGGCTTTCCATCGTTTCTCAAAAAGTGGTTTCAGAGCCTTGAATCAGTTCCGAGGGCAAGGCGCGGGACGGCGCGAAAGCGGAGCGTACACGGAAGTACGTACGCAGGAGCGCGGGGAAAGGGCCCTGCGGTCCTGCCACGGGTCGGTCCGCAACACCGCCATCAGGAGCTGAGGCTGGGACTATTAAACCACTGTTTAGGGGAACATGGCGTTAAAAGCAACCGGCTTCGTCATACCTCCCGCTGAGAAAATGGCCCCTCCCTGCTGAATATAGATCGGATACGACGCATCCGGGGCCTCGGTCCACCATTTTTCCAGAGCATCCCACGGAGACATGCCGGCTTCTTTTAGCTTGAAGCCGCCGGTGACCAAGAGGCTCAGCAGGGCCGAGCGGGCATCCATAATTGCATTGACCCGGAGCTGGTTGGTTTTTCCGGCCGGAATCCATTGGGTTTCATTGGAACTGACCGTATTGAGCTCGAACTCCTCGAAAGCGATCGAGAATTTAAAGCCCTCCAGCTGAACCGGGAATTTGTTGAGGTTTTCAATGTCGAACACAAAGCCAAGGCCCATGGGGGCACCATAATTGCCCGCCGACCCCTTGGTTGGTTTTACTTTTTTTGAAAAGTACCAGTATCCCGTATAGTACGGAACCTCAACGTGGCTCAGAGTGATTTTGGGATCCTGGAAATTGCTCTCGGTCGGCTTGACCGTCATACCGGCACAGGCGGCCAGCATGAAAGCGACCAGAACACAACTCAGGATTGCGAATATGATCGGTTTTCTCTTCATTGTTGGGTCCCCCTCTTCTTGATTTACGTGAGCCATCGTTTTCTTCGCTTATAGTGCTTCACATCCCGAAAGCTTTTGCGCCCCCCCAGATCGGTCATGCCAAGGTAAAAATCCTTGATATCCGGATTTTCCCGGAGTCTCTCGGCGGTGTCGTCCATCACGATACGGCCGTTCTCCAGGACATAGGCATGGGGGGCTACATTGAGGGCCAGTTTGGCATTCTGTTCAACCAGAAGGATGGATATCTTCTCTTCTTCATTGAGCTTCATGATGATGTCGAAGATCTCGTGGATCAGCAATGGCGCCAGACCCATGGAGGGTTCATCCAACAGCATCAATTTGGGGCTGGTCATCAGTGCCCGCCCGACGACGGTCATCTGCTGCTCGCCGCCGCTGATAAAGCCGGCTGTCTCGCTGCGCTTCTCTTTCAGTCTCGGAAAGTAGTGATAGACCATCTCCAGGCCTTCTTTCATGGACCGGCCGAATTTACGCATGTGTGCGCCGACTTTCAGATTCTGCTCCACGGTAAGGTGCTCGAATACCCGGCGGCCTTCAATGACCTGGACAATACCCAATTTGGCAATCTTTTCCGGGCCCATCCGGTCGATCCGCTCGCCCATGAATTCGATGGAACCGTCGGTCACGTGTCCGTCTTCATGCTTCAGAAGTCCGGAAATCGCTTTCAGGGTCGTACTCTTGCCGGCCCCGTTGGCACCCAGCAGCGCAACGACGCCGCCTTCCGGAACCTCGATGGACACCCCTTTGATGACCAGAATGACTTCGTGGTACTTGACCTCAATATTATTGATTTTCAGTATGGATTCACTATCTGCCAAGATGATTCAGTCTCCTTCATTAACGTCGTTGGGTTGAATGGTTGAACGGGTAAACAGGCCGTTTGGCCTATTCCATATTCCGTTTCGACCCTTCCGCTGTTTAGCGTATTACCAACCCAGCCATGCATTGGCCCATAGATCCGGCCAGCGATTCTTCAGATCAACCGTTTTGACAAAGGTGATTTTTCCGTCCTGGATGGTATAGATCGGGACCTGACCGGAAATACGGTGATCGGTGGCCGTGTAGGTCAGGGGAGCCCCGCCCAGACCGAGTTCGAACGATCTCATGGTTTCGAAACCGTTTTTCAGAATGCTTTCCCCGCTCAGGTCACCGGCCTTGTCGGCGCGCTTGAGCGCCTCCCACAGGGCGAGCGCATTGGACCACCCCTGGATGGTGCGCACCAGCCGTTTTTCCACCGGCACCCCGGGATTGAACTTTTTCCCATATTCCATGACGGTTTTCATAAGCGCTGTATCTTCGCCGTAAAAGGCGCAAACGGTAGCCCCCATGACACCCTCGGCGGCCTTGCCGGCAAGACGTGGGAGATTCTCGTCGAATCCCCAGTTGTTGACGATGTGACCGGCACCAAGGCCCAGGGAGTAAGCATCCCGAACCGTAGCGGCCACCGACATGGTGGTGTTGCCGTGCCAGACGACGTCGGGTTTGAAGTCCTTCATGGCAAGAACCTGGCTCTTGGTGTCGATGGCAAAGAGGGAAACATCCTGGTCCGGTCCGACTTCGAAACCGAGCAGCTTGGCCTGGTCCTTGATCGCCTTGATCGGCGCGCTGGAATAGGGTGACGCAAACATGTAGGAGCATTGGAAACGCGGTTTCCGTTTCCCGTTATCCATATGTTTCGACCATTTGACATCGTACCAGGCCGTCAGAGCGGCACGGGCATTGGAGGAATAGTCGGTTGCTGCAAACAGATTGAACGGCGTCTTTTTCGGGTTGGTCAGATGGGCCGAATAGGACGCGGACACATAGGGCATTTGCTCCTTGGTCACTGTGGGTGAGAGCGCTTCGGTGTCACCGGTTCCCCACCCCAGCACCGCCACAGCGCCGAGACGCTTGAACAGCTTGTATTTTGTCAACGCTTCGGGAACCCGGTAGCCATAATCAAACTGATACAGCTTGATTTTTTTACCGTTCACTCCCCCCATGTCATTGATGTAGTGAATGGCCTCGGCGATGCCCATGGCGTAGTCTTTACCGACATCGGACGTCGCACCGGTCATGTCGTTCAGAGCGCCGATCTTGATCTGCGCGGCCCCCGCCGTCGCAGAAAAGCCGAATATCAGAGCCAGCGAAATGCAGAAGATGCCTAGTTTGATCCACATACTTTTACCTTGCATGATGTCTCCCCCTTTTTCAGAGAGGTTCCAAGTCCTCGGGTGTCTGCCAGTAGTTCGCGCCCCTATCACCTCCCCCCCTGATGGTGCGGTTAAGAATTAGGTCAACGATAAATCGAATACGTCAAATCAATATATTCAAGGCATAGCTGTGTAATGTCTGAAATTCAAAATGCCCAAAGTTCATGATGAAGACATCATTTTTACAATTTCAGGCAGTTTAGGCACTTTAGGCATTCGTACCTCTCTAATACGAGAACGGCCAGAGGTTGAAATAATTCTTAATCTGCCACCACCGGTAGGATAGACCGTTGGGCTCGAAAATCATAAAGGCGCAGATGGCCAAACCGAATGCGGCCTCTTTGACAAACAGAAAGTCCATGAACAGCGGTTGGGCCCACGCAAACCCCAGCTCCATAAACCAAAAGATGATCAACTGGAGAGCCTCCATGACCACCACCATGAAAATGGAGCCGAAAATCACGCCGTGAATGGAGCCGACGCCGCCGATGAGTATGACGCCGACGAGCCACAACGACCAGAACCAGGGAAAATGCTCGGGGCTGATGGCCGCCAGATTGCTGATCCAGAAAGCCCCGGCAATCCCCCCGATAAACCCGGCCACGAAAAAGGCAAAGAGTTTATACTGGATAACATTGATGCCCATGACTTCGGCGGAGATGTCGTTGTCCCGAATGGCCACCCAGGCTCTGCCCACCCGGGACCGCAGCAGGTTGACCACGAGCGATACGCATAGAATCGCCAGTACGAGCATGAGATAGTAGACTTTCAGGTCGCTGTCGATGACCCATGGCCCGATTTTGATGGTCCCCGGCGGCAGAGAAAATGCCTGGCCGCGACCGCCGATCTGGCTCACATATTGTGTGATGATAAAATCGACGGTGATGAACTGGGCGGCCATAGTGGTCAAAATAAGATAGAAGCCTTTCACTCTTGCAGACGGCAGCCCAAACAGCACGCACCAGATTCCGGCCACCAGCGCCGCAACAAAAATGCTGATGGGATACGCCAAACCGGCGTCCAGCAGTATCTGGGGCCAGGGAAACTCCAGAATCAGCAGGGTGCTGGTGTAGGCCCCCACCGCCAGGAATGCGGCATGGCCAAGGGTGACCTGTCCGCAAAATCCGATGAGCAGCTGCACGCCCAAAGCCCCCAGAACCGTGTATCCGATTTGGTTACAGACGCTGAGGACGTAATCGTCGGCGACCAGGGGAATCCCGATGAAGAGAATTACAAAGAGCAGAATCATCTTCCCACGGATAAAGTTAGTTTGGAACCAGGCCTGATCCTGAGAGTAATTTTGGTGATAGACACCACAGGGGAGCCACGTTGTCGACATTCAAAACTCCGTTAATCGTTTAAGTAGTTCATCCGCTCATCGGGTGCATCGAACCCGGGGGTTCCATCACACCCTTTCGATGCGTTCCCACCCCCACAAGCCATACGGTTTGAAAAGCAGAAAAACGGCCATGAACACAAAGGGGGCTATCTCCTTGACGCCGCCGGGAAAATAGCGATCCAGGTAGGTACCGCACAGATTTTGAAGTATCCCGATCGCAATACCCCCGACAATCGCCCCGGGTACCGAATTGAGTCCGCCGAGCACGACCGCCGGCAACACCAGAAGCCCCAGGTAGCTGACCGAGATGTTCAATCCGTTGATGTTGCCAAGCAGGGTTCCGCCGACACCGGCCGCCATGAAGGCGATGGCCCAGGCAGCCGCATAGACAAACCGTGCGCTGACGCCCACCGACAGGGCTGCCATCTCATCATCGGCCGTGGCCTGCATGGCCAGGCCCCACCGGGTGTATTTGAAAAAGGAGACAAACACCACCAGCAGAACCAGGGCTGCGATGAAACTCCAGAGGTACACCTGCCCGATGATCAGGGGGCCGATGCGAATCGGCTCTATGGCAAACACCGCCGGCTCGAACACCCGGGTGTCGGTTCCCCATATCAGTTCCACCACCCCTTTGAAGAAAAAGGAAAGCCCCACGGTGACCATGATGACTGTCAGAACCGGTTCACCGATGAGCCGGTCGAGGAAGATCCGCTCGGTCAGGACTCCCAGAATGAATCCGATGACCAGAGATATGGCCAATGCAACGATAAACGGGAACCCCATGGAATAAAAACTCAGGGAAACATACGCCCCGATCAGCGTCATCTCTCCCATGGCCAGGTTCAATACCCCCGAGCATTTATAGATAAGCACCCAGCCGAGGGCAACCAGTGCATAAATGCCGCCCACCATCACACCGGTGGTCACGGTCATGAGAAAAAGATCCATTCGGGGTCTCCTTATAAAATCGTGGAACGATTTTACGAAACGCGACGATGTCGCTCAAAGGGCGCGCTGCCCGAGGGCGGCGCCGGCTTATTCTGTCAACGTCGTGATCTGAAGATCGGTCTTGATGTGGGCTTCCCGCCCGTCCTCGTATTTAATGACGGTGTCGATATGGACCGTATCCACATCCCCGTAAAGGGCATTGATAATATCCTCGTAGCGCTTTTCGACAAACGCCCGCCGAAGCTTACGGGTACGGGTCAGTTCGTCGTCATCCGCATCCAGCTCTTTATAGAGGTTGATGAATTTGAACACTCGTGCGGATTCCGGCAGGTCCTGGTTGGCCTGTCGGATCTGCTGCTCGACCAGCTCGTAGACTTCCGGTTTCTGGGACAATTCCGTGTAGCTGGTATAGGTGAGCTTCTTTTGGTCCGCCCAATTGCCGACCACGGCATAATCGATGCACAGGACCGCGGTCACGTAGTCCCGCTTGTCTCCGATGACCCAGGAATCCTTGACATAGGGGCTGAACTTGAGCCGGGTCTCGAGATATTGGGGGGAAAATGGTCTCCCGTCCCGCAGGGTGAAGACATCCTTGGTGCGGTCGAACACCACCAGGTGCCCGTCGTCATCGATAAAACCCTTGTCGTCTGAGTGAAGCCATCCCTTCCGGAGGGCCTCTTCGGTGGCCTCCGGGTTTTTGTAGTACCCGAGAAACACCGAGGGGCTTTTGGTGATGATCTCCCCGTCTTCCGTGATTTGGATTTCGGTGCCCGGAATCGGGTGGCCCACTGTATCGAACTTGATATCGCCGTCCCTGTGAACCACGGAAATACCGGCAACTTCGGTCTGGCCGTAGATCTGCTTGAGATTGACACCCAGGGCGTGAAAAAACCGGAAGTGGTCCGGTCCCATGGCCGCCCCCCCGGTGTAGGCGTGCCGCACACGGGAAAGCCCCAGGTGGTCTTTGACTTTCTGGTGTACCGTCGCGTAGGCGAACCCGTGAAGCAGCTTCAAGTGGATGGGGGTCGGCTTTTTATCGAACTTCAGGTTGGCGACCTTGTATCCGATCCAGTTGGCGAATTCATATAACTTGCGCTTGAGCCATCCGGCGTCCAGGTATTTGACCTGCACCGTCCGGGTCATCTGCTCGTACATCCGCGGCGGCGCAAACATGACATGGGGGCCGATTTCACGGATATTATGCTGGGCGGTATCCGGTTCTTCCGGAAAGTTGATGGTATATCCGATCTGAAGCCCGCAGGATATGGACATCATCTGTTCCCCGATCCAGGCAAAGGGCAGGTAGGAGACATAGTCATCTCCGTCGTAACAGGGATCGACCGTCATCAGGTGTTTCCCCATGGTCAGCATGTTGTGATGGGAGAGCAGCGCCCCTTTTGGGAGAGATGTGGTGCCGGAGGTATAAAACAGCAGGGCCACATCGCTGCCGGTGCCCTGGTTCACCAGCTCCTCGAAGCGACCCGGGTGTTCCTTTTCCTCTTCCCGCCCGAGGGCCATAACTTCCTCCATGCTGATCAGACAATCCTGATCATAGTGGCGAAGCCCCTTGGGGTCGTCCCAGATGATCTTTTCCAGCTTCGGGCACTCGTCGAAAATGGACAGCGCCTTGTCCACCTCTTCCTGACCTTCCCCGAACAGAAAACGGGTATCGGAATGATCGATGATATAGCGGACTTCATCGATGAGGCAATCCTGGAACAGCCAGACGGCGACACCCCCGGAGCAGAGTGCGGCCATTTCAGCCCACAGGCCCTCGGGCCGGTTGTCCCCAATGATGGAAATTTTGTCGCCTTTGACCAAACCGAGCCGGATCAGGCCCAGCGTCAGGTATTTGACGTTGTCCAGGTACTCTTGCCAGGAGATCGGCCGCCAGATGCCGAACTCCTTCTCACGCATGGCCACCCGGTCTTTCCCGTACTCTCGGGACTTCTGATAAAACAGCTTCGGAATGGTCAGGTCTGCGGGGATGTCAAGGCCGTCCGCAGCATGATTACTTTCGTGTGGCATACAGATCCTCTTCACCCAGATATGCTTTGATGACCTCGGGATTCTGTTGCACGTCATCGGGAGTGCCGTCCATGATCATGTTCCCAAAGTTGAGCACGAACACACGGTCGGACAGATCCATGACAACGCCCATGTCGTGCTCCACCAGGAGACAGGTGACCTGCCAGCGCGGTTCCTCGTTGACGTCGATAATAAAACGGGCCATGTCCTCAACCTCTTCGAGGTTCAGACCGGCCAGCGGCTCGTCGAGAATGAGCAGTTCAGGCTCTAGGGCAAGTGCACGTCCCAGTTCGACCCGTTTTTGAAGGCCATAGGGAAGCATGCCCACCGGTTTGTCGCGGATGTGTTCGATTTCAAGAAGGTCGATGATCTCTTCTTCGATGAACTGGCGATGCTCGAGTTCCTCCCGCTTGGCTTTGCCGATGTACACAGCACCACTGAAAATGCCGGAGCGGTAATGATTGTGCCGCCCGAGCCGAATGTTGTCCATGACCGTCATCCCGCCGAACACCTCGACTTTCTGAAACGTTCGGGCCATACCCATCCGTGCCCGCTCGTGAGGCTTGAGGTGATTGATCCGGTCCCCTTTGTACAGGACAATCCCCTGCTGGGGTTTGTATAGGCCGTTGATACAATTCATCATGACTGTCTTACCGGCCCCGTTCGGACCGATCACCGAGTGGATCTCCCCCTTTCGGATTTTCAGGCTGACTCCGGCGAGGGCCGCCACCTTTCCGAAATACATGTGCACATCTTCCAGTTCCAGGAGGATGTCACCCGCCATGATCTCTTTTTTGACAATCAAATCCTATAATCCCCTTTCGCAGATAGTGCCGGTCTCCCGAGTGGATCGGAATAGACAACATCTCGAAGCACCGATAAATAGAATATGAAAAGATATAAGATAGTTAGTCGATACCTCGGAAAATGAATGGCATTCAGTTTATGGCAAGGGATGTACAAAATTGTTCGCATTTATTCACGTTGGGAAAAAAAATATTTTACCGCCCACCGGCAATAAAATATGAGAATCACGACGAAATCTCAAATGTAGTCACATTATAGCTATGCGACCGGAAAAGTCAATTGTTTTTTAGCCCTAAAACTGCCGAAGATCGTGAATCCAGGACAATTGCCGCCACGCCCGTAAAGGATGGCCCATTCGGAGTGTTCCCCGAAATGTTCCGATACGGTCCGGGGATGGATCGTTACACCGGTCGGCCGCTCAGACGATAACGGTTTTTTTGACGGTTTTGACGATCTCCTCCGGATCGTCCATGATCTGAAAGATGTCGATATCCTCGGGAGAAATGCGTCCCGTATCCAGAAGTTTTTCGAGAATCCAGTCTTTAAGGCCGCCCCAGAAATCGGAGTCCACAAGAATAATCGGCAGGGGCTTGATGCGCCGGGTTTGGACAAGGGTGAGCGATTCGAACACCTCGTCGAGTGTACCGAATCCACCGGGCAGGCCGATGTACGCCTGGGCGTATTTGACGAACATCACTTTTCGGATGAAAAAATAATTGAATTCAAGCTCCACATTGGCATAGGGATTCGGCTGCTGTTCGAAGGGCAGTGATATATTCAACCCGACGGACGTACCCCCCTCGCCGGCGGCCCCCTTGTTTGCGGCTTCCATCACGCCGCCGCCGCCGCCGGTAATGACGGCAAAATCGTTCTTGGCAAACAGGGCGGCAATCTTCTCGGCTTTCTGATAGACGGGATCATCCGGTCTGCTGCGGGCCGATCCGAATATGCTGACCGCCGGCCCGATGTCGTGCAGTGCTTCCACACCGTCGACAAACTCTCCCATGATTTTAAACAGACGCCAGGACTCCCCCAGCCGGATATCATCGATCAGATATTGCCGTTCCATGGCTCCCCCGTTTGCCGGTCTGCCCGTTGGCCCGTTGGCCCGTTCGCCCGTGGGCCCGTTGGCCCGTTGGCCGGTCTGCCCGTTGGCCGGTCTGCCCGTGGGCCCGTTAGCCCGTTAGCCCGTTGGCCGGTTCGCCCGTGGGCCCGTTGGTCCGTGGGCCCGTTAGCCCGTTGGCCCTTTTGCCGGTTTGCCAGTCTGAAGCTATGGGCGATGGAGTGATGGAGTACTGGAGTACTGGTCTTTCAAAGGGTGCAACAGAATTCCAACACGCCATTATTCCACAAGTCCATCACTCCATTACTCCCGCTTTTGGGATTCTGTATCTTGTCCCTTGCATCCTGTATCCTGACATCTGACATCTGACCTCCGACATCTGACCTCCGGCATCCGACATCTGGCACCTGACACCCGAAACCTGAAACCCGCGCCCCAGAAATCGGTATCCAGAATCCAGCATCCAGAACCGTGGTTCCACCACGGATCACACGCTTCAGGCTTTGCCCTGATATCCGATCGTCACCGCTTCACCGTCCACGATGACCGGCACTTTTCGATAGCCCCCCGAAAGTTTGAGCATATCATCGAGTTTGGCCGGATCTTTCACCACATTAACGTAGGTAACGTCGATCCCCTGGTTCCGGTACGCTTCCCGAGCGGCCCGCGTAAACGGTCAGGCATCCCTGCCGTATATCACGATCGGATTCGTCATCTTCGAGGCTTCTTTTGGCGCAAAAAGCGATAAAAATTAAAAATTATTATAAAATCAAATAGATACAAAAATTTCGCCGCACATATCTATCAGCTGGGGTATCCATCTGTCAATGATTTCCCATTTGACAACCCCAGGCAGTGTTGTTAGAAATTTTCACTTTTATTTGATAATCTTTCTGGCCTGACCATTGCGTAATTGTTTCAGACGCCATTCGCGGAAACGGGTTGTGCGATGTTCGGGTAGACAACTTGATGGATGAATTGCTCAGGGAAATTGAAATCGTCAATGAATTGGGACTTCACGCCCGGGCTGCCGCGAAGCTGGCCGGCCTCGCGCAGAAGGCTTCTGCCCGGGTCTGGATCATCAAGGGAGATGAGCAGGCCGACGCCTCGAGCGTTATCGACATCCTCACGCTGGCTTGCCCCAAAGGCGCGATAATCACTGTCAAGATCGAAAAAAAATCAGATCTGAACGTGCTTGAGGACATTGCCAAATTAGCCGAAAACGGTTTCAATGAAGACGAGCTGTGTTAAGCCATGAACTTAGCGAAACCCAACATAGAACCGAACCCGGGGGCACGGGAAATCATCCTGGAGGGTATCGGCGGATCACCCGGTATCTGCATCGGAAAAGCCTACCTTGTCGACAAGGAGGGTGTCGACATCGTCGAACGCTATTATCTTGACAAAAACGAATTGGCCAACGAAAAAAAACGGTTCAAAACTGCAGTGAAGAAGGCAAAAGACGAGCTGCAGGCGATCATCGAGAACATGCCCGAGGATTTCCAGGATCAGGCCAGTATCCTGGAAACCCATGTGGTGCTTCTCAAAGATAAGATGCTCTACAACAGGGCCATCGACACCATCGAGAGGGACCAGGTCAATGCCGAATGGGCATTGAAAATGGTTGTCGGCCGACTCAAAGCCATGTTCCGGGGGATGGATGACACCTATCTGAAAGAACGGGCCGAGGATGTATTGCATGTGTCGGACCGCATCATGAGAAACCTTGTGGGCGCCGGCAACGTGGACATTCGCCACATCAACAAGCGTGTCATCCTGGTCGCCAACGATCTGTCACCAGCGGACGCCAGCCAGATCCAGCTTGAGCGGATTATGGGGTTTGTCACCGATCGCGGCGGAAAGGCGTCCCATACCAGTATCATTGCCCGGACCCTGGAAATTCCGGCTGTTTTAGGGGTCACCCATGGCACGAAACTGATTCAAAACGATGACATTATCATCGTGGACGGCACCCAGGGGCGGGTCATTCTCAGCCCGACCGAAGAGACCCTGGTCGCGTACCAGGAACGCCAGGTCCGCTTTGTGCAATACCGGGCCGTGGTCACCCGGGACAGTGCACTGCCGGCCATAACCCGGGACGGTGTTCAGCTTCGGGTCATGGGAAACATCGAACTGCCCGAGGAGGTGGTCTCGGTGTTGGACAACGGCGGGGAGGGGATCGGCCTGTACCGCACGGAGTTTGATTATGTCCGTCGCCGCCAGCACCCCACCGAGGACGAGCTTTTTGAGAAATACCAGGACGTGGTGGAAGTTATGGGAACGCGTCCGGTCACTATCCGTACATTGGACATCAACGGCGACAAAGCCATCGGCTACGAGTCCCAGCCGGATCAAGCCAACCCGGCCCTCGGTTTACGGGCCATCCGCTACTGCCTGAAACGACCGGATATTTTTAGGACCCAGCTTCGGGCGATCCTCCGGGCGGCCGTTTACGGAAATGTGCGTATTTTGTTCCCCATGATTTCCGGATGCAAAGAGATCCGGGAGGCCAAAATGTCCCTGGATAACGCGGCCGAAAGTCTTGACAAGGACGGAATTCCCTATAACCGGGATATCGATGTGGGGATCATGATCGAAGTCCCTTCGGCGGTGATTCTGGCAGACCAGCTGGCCGAACAGTCCGACTTTTTCAGCATCGGCACCAACGACCTGATCCAGTATTCACTGGCCATAGACCGAACCGACCCGGAGGTGGCCCAATATTTCAACCCGCTTCATCCGGCAATCATCCGCATGGTCAAGCAGGTGGCCGACGTGGCCGGAGAAAAACAAATTCCCATCTTTATGTGCGGTGAGATGGCGGCCGAACCGGTTCATTTGCCCATCCTGCTCGGTATCGGCATGGATGAACTCAGCATGAATCCCCAGTCGATTCCGGAGGTGAAGCGCATGATCCGTTCACTGAAGGTGTCGGGATCCAAGGATTTCTTGACAGAGATACTGAAGCAATCCACCGTTGACGGGGTCTCCCGGCTGCTGGAGGACACCTACGCCGGTATCTTTTCAGAGAGCCTGTTTTGGAATGACCAGCCTTGAACGAGAGCCACATAAAAATTGTCACGGTAAACCGTAAAGCCCGGCACGAATATTTTATCGAGGATGAATTCGAAGCCGGGATTTCGCTGCTGGGAACGGAGGTCAAGTCCCTCCGCATGGGAAGGGCCAACCTGAAAGACGCCTACGGAAGGATCCACCAGGGCGAAGTTTATGTCTATCAAATGCACATCGGCCAGTATCCCTTTGCCCACCACGGGAATCACGATCCGCTTCGGCCACGGAAACTGCTCCTGCACAAGTACGAGATAAAGCGCCTCTATGGAAAGGTCAATGAGAAGGGCTACGCCCTGGTTCCGCTGAAAGTGTATTTCAAGAGGGGCAAGGTAAAAATTACCCTGGCATTGGCCAGGGGAAAGCGAAAGCATGACAAGCGGGAAGCGATTCGCCAAAAGGATCAGAAACGGGAACTCGACAGAATCAAAAAGGGAAAGGAAGAATAAAATCGCGCAGCGATTTTATGAAAGGCTGCGATACCGCTCAAAGATCGAATTCCAAGACTCTCCCATCCACCAAACCACCAAACCGGCAAACCGGCGAACGGGCTAACCGGCAAACCCTTATACCAATTCTTAGCTCCTAAGGTTTCTTGCCTGAGAAAATGCCGCGGAATGCCTTGGATGTCCATTTCAGCGGTATAAACATCGACACCCGCTGCTGATAATCCGTGTATTCCTGCCCGAACTGGGCCACCAGTTTTCTCTCCTCCAGGTAGGTCCCGATTAAAAAATAGAGGGTGAGGACCAGGTTGGTCACAAGGCCTGCCATGTCCAGGTTTCTGGCCCAGATAATGATCATCCCTCCGGTGTACCAGGGATGCCGGACAACGCCGAGAATCCCGGACGTATCCAGTGAACAATCTTCGGTCAGCACGCTGCAGGTATTGTCGTGTCGGGTCTGGCGGAAGCCCAGGAATTGGGGAATGTCGTAAACTTTGGCACCGGCGATAAAGAACACGTGCGCGATTAAAAATAGCAGCACCTGGTAGATTCGGCCCGCACCTTCATACCGGACGATCGGTGGACCCGAGATGGACATGGAATACAGGACCACCGGAACAAGGGTGATCACGGAAACAATATTGAATGTGAGGCGGTAATAGCGATAGCCTTCCCGAGAACGCCGTTTCAGGTATCCGGTTATCGGCGTGCTGATGAGAAGGCTGTGCAGCGCGCACCAGAACACCCAGAGAAGGACTAAAATCAGATATTTCATCGTTTGGCGGGTCCAAGCTGTGTGAAAACGTTGTCATGGATGTACCGCGGGGGTATTGTTCCGGACAACAGTCTGAGCAATCGTTCAGTTGACTGAAATTAGCAATGAAAAATATCAAAGCAAGCCATGTGCAGGTAATTATTGGCTTAACGGTGTGAGGACGTACGGAGAGAAAAACAAGGGCAAACGGCGGCCGGCACCCCGGCCGCCGTTTACGTTTACTTCGCCTCGGCGCCCGCCGTTCCGGATCCGGTCACCGGAGGCGGCTTGGAATGGTCAGCGCGTTGTTCGATGGCGGCGCCTTGGTCATGGTTCTTGGCGTTGTGGGCTTTAATGCCGACACCGGCCAATCCAAAAGCTGCTGCCAGGGGAAGTGCAATGACAATCGGGTGGATGATGGCATGGGATGCCGGGGCCAGACAAAACGAAAGCATGAGCACGCCGACAAGGGTGACGACAAACGTTCTGTTCTTCATGTTAATCTCCTTTCCAGTGGTCTTCATGGTTATCTCCTTTCCTATAGATTGTTCCGGCACTGTTTTTGTTTGTCATCTATAGAGCAATTCAGATGCCAAAGATAAAAAAAGAATAATTTCTGAATTATTACAGTATTTTATTATATTAGACGGTGTTTATCTGGAGATTCTGCTGGACTAAACGACGATATATCGTATATATCAATGCGATATATCGTGTTATATGAAATATCGTATAATCTCCGGTATGGAACGACATTTCAAGGCCCGATCATGCCGGGGGATCCACCTGGGAGATCAAACATGGTTCACATCGACGCGAATGAATTTTTTCGGGAGTTCACGCTCCGAATCTGCAGCAGTCTCGATATTGAAAAAGCCCTTGGGCACTGCCTGGAGTATATCCGTGGCATCATGCCGACCGACAAATTGCTGCTGTCGGTCTACAAACCCGACATCGGCGCTATCGAGGTCGTGGCCAAAGCCGCCGCCGACAATGAGGAACCTGCGCATTTAATAACCGCCCTTCCTCCCCCCTTGAGACATGTGATTGAAAACTCGGATCCCCATCCACGTGTCCGCATTGTGGAAAACATCGTGGAGGATGAAATGATCGGTTTCGTCACAAAAAAATTCGATCTTGGCGAATCCTCGGCGATGATCAGCCGACTGATGATTGAGGGAAACCTCGTCGGATTTTTGTGTGTCTGCGCCAAGGGGAGAGATCATTATCCGGAAGCACTTGGAGAGCTTTGGAAGCTGGTGAATGAGCCGGCAGCCATCGCGCTGGCCAACAGTCTCCGCTACCGGGAGTTGCTGACCCTCAAAGAATTACTGGACGATGACAACCGGTATTTCCAGGCGCGCCTCAGGGAAGTTTCCGGGAGCGAGATCGTCGGCGGTCATGGCGGATTGAAAGCGGTGGTAGAAAAGGTCCGAAAGGTGGCCACCCTGGACAGCCCGGTGCTCATGCTGGGGGAAACCGGGGTCGGTAAGGAAGTCATCGCCAACATGATACACGACCTGTCGGACCGACGGAGCAAACCCCTGATCACGGTCAATTGCGGAGCCATCCCCGACACACTTCTGGATAGCGAGCTTTTCGGCCACGAACGGGGTGCCTTCACAGGAGCCCTTTCCCAAAAAAGGGGCCGATTTGAGCGGGCCGACCAGGGCACCATCTTTCTGGACGAAATCGGCGAACTGCCGCTTCAGGCCCAGACACGCCTGTTGAGGGTGCTCCAGTCCCATGAAATCGAACGGGTCGGCGGTATGACAACAATACCCCTGGACATCCGGATCATTGCCGCCACCCACAGAAACCTGGAAAAAATGGTCACCTCCGGCCGGTTTCGCGAGGATCTATGGTTCCGGCTCAATGTCTTCCCCATCACCATCCCACCGCTCCGTGAGCGCAGAGAAGACATCCCCTTGCTGCTCGATCATTTTCTAAGGAAGAAATCCCGGGAATTGAAAATCACGAATCCGCCTCATCTGTCTCCTGACGTCATCGACCGGCTCACGGGATACCACTGGCCGGGAAATGTCCGGGAACTTGAGAATGTCGTAGAGCGGGCATTGATCGAGCAGCGGGGGCGGGGGGATGATGGCTCTTTCCGGTTCGCTGGGTGGCTTGCCGGAAAGACCCCGGATGCACATCATACGTCGGAGACGGCACCGAACAACATCGTGCCACTGGATGCGGCCATGGCAACACATATCCGCGGGGCACTCGAGTTTTCCGACGGTAAAATCCAGGGCCCGGGCGGCGCAGCGGAACTGCTCGGCGTGAATCCGACCACGTTGCGATCCCGAATGGACAGACTGGGCATTCAGTTTAAAAAACGCAGGGCGTAAGGAGGAATTATGGATTTGGGTATCAACGGGAAAATTGCTCTGGTCACGGCGGCAACCCGCGGCCTGGGGCGCGGGTGTGCGGATCAACTGGCCGCAGAAAAGTGCCGGGTGGCCATATGTGCCCGCGATGTAAACGCGGCGCACCAGGCGGCCGAAGAGATGGCGACGCAATACGGAACCGAAGTCAAAGGTTTCGGCGCCGACGTCAGCCGGGAAGATGACATCGACCGCCTGCTGGACGATGTCCGACAGTCCCTGGGAGACCCGGAGATTCTTGTGACAAATGCCGGAGGGCCGCCGCCAGGGACGTATGCCAGCACGCCGGTGGTCGAATACGAAAAGGCCCTCAATCTCAATCTGATGAGCGCCGTGCGCGTGATTCATGGCGTCACCCCGGCGATGAAGGCCGCGGGATGGGGCCGTATCATCGCCATCACCTCGATTTCGGTCAAACAGCCCATCGGCAATCTGCTGCTGTCCAACATGGCCCGGGCAGGCCTCACCGGTTTCCTGAAAACGATTGCCACGGAACTGGCGCCCGCCGGCATCACGGTCAATGCCCTGCTCCCGGGAACCCACAAAACCTCGCGCATCGATGAGCTGGTACAGGACCGGGCGGCCCGTGAGAACAAACCCGCCAACGATGTATACCGGGAGATGATGGCTGCTTCCCCGACCAACACCATCGGAGAACCGTCGGACTTTGGCGCCGCTGCAGCGTTTTTGGCAAGCGTCCAGGCCCGGTACATCACGGGGCACAATTTGCTGGTCGACGGAGGAAAATACAGTGGGTTGCTTTAGGAAGGGGTCAAGGGGTCCAGTGAACTGCTTAAAATTTTCAATGTATTTGAACCTCTGAACCTCGTACCTCGAACCTCGAGCCTCGAGCCTTGAACCCTTGAACCCTTGAACCCTTATTCCCAAATTATTGGGAAAGGATATGATTTAAATGCAACGGGAGGACAACCAATATGTTTCAGAGAGCACGTAATGGAAAATATCGTCAGCTTTTGGAGGGCGTTCATTTAAAAACCCTGGTCCACGGCGAGCTCACGCTGATGGGCCAATTCAAGCTACAGAAAGGGGCCGTGGTGCCTGCCCACGGGCATGTGCACGAGCAGATCGGCATGCTGATTTCGGGCAAACTCCGGTTCCGGGTCGGGGACGAAACCTTCGACGCGGAGGCCGGGAACAGCTGGTGCATCCCCGGAGAGGTGGAACATTCCGCCGAAGCCCTGGAGGATTCGGTCGCCGTGGAGGTCTTCTCCCCGGTGCGTGAGGAATACCTTGGAAAATAAAGGCCATGCCCACGGAGATGAGAACCAGGGATTGTAGAGCCTGCCAGAAATATGTGTTTGGACCTACTAAACAAAACTAGGGACGTGGAAATCGGCCATTCTATCACCCCCACTGCGCCTCCCCCATCAAGAGGGAGGACTTTTATCTTCCTCCCCTGGGGGGAGGGATTCAAAGTGATGGGGTATAATTGGCTCATTCCTTCTTATTGTTTAGAGGTCCGTATATTTTAGTTAAGACGAATGGGATTATGAGCAGGCCTGCCCTCGGGCGGGCACAGTCTGTCTGGGCGCAGCCTTGGTGAAGTGCCGTGCCCCCTGATTTGCTATTATCCCTGGCCGAATATAGTAGGGCCGGGCACTGTCCCGGCTGTTTTCTGTCAACCCCGAAACTGATCGGATCTAACATATGGAACTGACCCCAAACCTGCATGCGTTTCTGTGGACATCCCCCAGTGCAAACAACTGCAACACCTATCTGCTCCGTTCCTTGGATAAGAACATCCTGATCGATCCGGGCCACGCCCCCTTTTTCGACCATGTCGAGAGGGACCTAAGGCGGCTGGACCTGTCCACCGAAGACATCGATCTGGTTATCTGCACCCATGCCCATCCGGATCACATGGAGGCCGTCCGATTGTTCGACACGGGTCCCGCCCTGTTCGCGTTGCATGAAGCCGAATGGCAGCTGGTTGAAGACATGGCACCGCATCTGAACGTCGACCTGGGCCCGTTCACGCCGGATTTCTTTTTGAAGGAAGGCGAATTAACAGTCGGGGATCTTGCGCTGGAGGTCTATCACACGCCCGGGCATTCCCCCGGCGGAGTGAGCCTTTATTGGCCGACGGAAAGCGCCCTGGTCACCGGCGACCTGATCTTCAACGGCGGGTTGGGACGCACCGATCTTCCCGGCGGCAGCGGGGAGCAACTCAAAGAGAGTATCCGCCGCATGGCCGTTCTCGATGCAGAATGGATGCTGTCGGGTCACGGCGCTGTAGTCTCGGGCGCCGACGCGGTCAAAGCCAATTTCAGGCAGGTCGAACAGACGTACTTCAGTTTTATCTAATCGTTAAACGCCCTGGGAAGGCATATTCACCACATAATTAGGGGACGTTGTTGATTATTACGACTTTAACCACCTCTGCGAGATCGAATCGATCCGTGTTTGAGTTTCACGCCTCAGGCTGATCAGATTCTTTTGATACCCGAGATCCTGCGTTGCATTGGGCTTGACCGCTGCCCCCTGGATACCGTGATGCTCGGCAAGTTGCCCCAGCAGCTTTTTCTCAACGATTACCTTCAAAACCGCCCGCTGTTGATCATACGCCGCCAAAGCTTCCTGCAGGGGATCGGCGGCAGCCGGCACCATGCTCTCCAGAAGCACCAGCCAGCGACGGTTGTCCCGATCGGGATCGATGCGTTTGAACACGGCTTCTATCTGAAGCGTCGCATCGGTGACATCCATCTCCGCCCCCAGCTTCACTATGCCGTCTTGAAGCATTTCAAGGGACTCGGTATCATCTGCGTATCGCTGCAACAGGCCCTGGAGCCGTTTTCCAAACTCAACCCTCTTCTGGCTCGCTTTTTCTTCTGCCGACAGCGACAGATTCCTGGTCTTCTCCATGACCAGATCCAACGTGCTTCTGATTTCACCCATTTGGGCTCCCTCGGTACGAGTTTATACACGTATATTGAATGACAATCCATGATGTTTGGACGATTGAGTGCGCATGTTTATGTGAGCAGCGGCGGCAATTCCATGAGGTTCCTTATTTCGGCATCCGGCCGCCCCGGAAGCCGTTCCGCGCTCTGGTCGAACCGGTTTATCCAGGCCACCTTAAATCCAAAGGCGGATGCTCCCGAAGCATCCCAGGCATTGGAAGACTGAAACACGATTTCTCCGGATGTTACATCCAACCCATCGACGGCAAGCTGGTAGACCCGGGGGTCGGGTTTGAATATGCCCACCTCTTCAACAGAGAAATTTTGCTCGATCAATCCGCCCAGCCCGGAATTCGTGACCGCGGCCTCGAGCATGGCCGGCGTGCCGTTGGACAGGATGGCAATCTTGAATCCTCGGGCCTTTAGCGTTGACAACGCTTCAGGCACTTCCGGGTAGCAATCCAGGTGAAGATACGCGTCGATGAGATCCTTCCGAAGTTCCGGATCCTTCAGGTGGTGCATGTCGAAGGCGAAATCCAGCGCATCCCGGGTCACCTGCCAGAAATCGGCGTGATGTCCCATCAGACTCCGCAACCAGGTGTATTCCAGTTGTTTGGTGCGCCAGAGCAACGACACCGGATCGGCAAGATCCCCCAACCGGTGTCGATATTTTCCCACCGCAGAATGCACATCGAAAAGCGTGCCGTAGGCATCGAAGACACACGCTCTTATGCCGTCAATGGCTGTAGGTTGTGGCATGGAGCCTCCCTTTCATGTTAAATGCCGGAGTTTCGTTTCGATCGGTTCATAGTATACTGGTATAAACCTATCGGCACCATCGAAATCGGTATCGGCTTTGGATATGGCCTTCCAATCTCGATTCCGATACCGATACCGATGCCGACTCCGAACGTGTCCGGGTCCGGACTCATTCAATACGGTAAGCCGCCGATAGTCACACACCATATCCAAACAGAACAGATCACGACAGCAATCATAAGATCCCATCCGAAAAAAGAAAAGGCCAACGCCGGAACACCGGTCTCGGCCAATTTAGGATAGGTTTGATCCTCTTTTGGTTAGGCGTCTTGCGATGCCGCTGTCACCTTTTTCCTGGGCAGGACAAGATTGAGAAATACACCCAGGAGGCCGGCCAACCCGATCCCCTGGATCGTGAATTCTCCGGCCGAAAAACTCATGCCGCCGATGCCGAAGACCAGGATGAGGGCTACAATGGTCAGGTTTCTGGGCTCCATGAGATCCTCACGGGCCCTTACGAGAGTGTTCAGTCCGACCACCATGATGGCGCCCATGACCGGCGTCGGAATGGTTTGAAGTATAGCACCGACTTTGCCGACAAAGGCCAGGAATATTGCAAAGATAGCCGCCCAGGTCATGATCACCGGATTAAAGACCTTGATCAGGGCCACGGCCCCGGTGACCTCCGAGTAGGTCGTGTTGAGCGGCCCGCCCAAAAAGGATGCAAACGATGTCGCCAAACCGTCCCCCAGCATGGTGTTCTGAATACCGGGATCCTCCAGATAATTTTTCCCTGTGATCGATCCGATGGCCAGAACGTCGCCGAAGTGCTCGATGGCCGGAGCGATGGCCACCGGGACGATGAACAACACCGCCTGAAAGTTCCACTCCGGCAAAACGAAATTCGGAAGAGCGATCCATGGTGCTTTGGCCACCGGAGAGAGACTGATCAGCCCGAAGGGTATCGATACGATATATCCCACAATGATCCCGCAAAGAATCGGGATCAAACGAAGCATCCCTTTTCCCAACAGAGACACCAGGATGACGGTCAACAAGGATATCATCGAAATGACCAGGGCTGTGGGTTCTGGGACGAGCACCGCAGCGCCGTCGCCGGTTCGGCCCATGGCCAGATGAACGGCCACCGGTGCCAGAATCAACCCGATGACCATGATCACAGGACCTGTGACCACCGGTGGAAGAATACGAATCAGAATCCCGCTGCCGCGCCAGCGGATCAGGAGGCTGAGTACGATGTAAAGTCCGCCGGCCGCAACCAGGCCGCACATCGTGGCTGGAATTCCCCATGTCTGCACGCCGTAAATGATCGGTGCGATAAACGCAAAGGAAGATGCCAGAAAGACCGGCACTTTGCGCTTTGTGACAACTTGGAAAATCAGGGTGCCGGCCCCTGCGGTAAACAGGGCCACATTCGGATCGAGCCCTGTTAGTAGAGGCACCAAGACCAGGGCGCCAAAGGCCACGAAGAGCATTTGGGCACCAACCAAGACCTGCTTCACACCCGACGGCGCGACTTCGTTAACTGCGTTTTCAGGCATCCATCCTCCTGGTGGTTTATGGTTGAATTCTATCTGCGCACGACACAACCGGCGAAACGATGGCTCACTCATCCACGCATTACTTGGTGCCGAATATCTTATCTCCCGCATCCCCCAACCCGGGAAGAATATATCCGACATCATTCAGCTTTTCGTCGATAGCGGCAGTGTAGACGTCCACGTCCGGGTGGGTGCTCTCCAATCGCTCGATCCCTTCCGGTGAGGCCACGATAAAGAGCCCTTTGATTATCTGGCAGCCAGCTTTTTTGAGCAGATTCACGCTGGCAATGAGAGTTCCTCCGGTAGCCAACATGGGATCGAGGATCAGGGCGATCCGCTCTTCCATTTTTCCGGTCATTTTCACGTAATATTCAACCGGTTCCAGGGTTTCCTCGTTTCGATAGAGCCCGACAACGCTAACCTTCGCAGAGGGGATCATGTCGAGCACGCCGTCCATCATACCCAGACCGGCCCTCAACACGGGCACAATGGTGATTTTCTTTCCCTTGATCCCCTCGACTTCTACAGAACCGGCCCACCCCTGGATGACTTTCTTTTCGGTTTCCAGATCCTTGGTCGCCTCATAGGTCAGCAGGCGGGCCACCTCATTGGAAAGATCCCGGAAATCTTTCGTGGAGATGTCGTGCTTTCGCATGAGACCGAGTTTGTGTTTCACCAGCGGATGGGTCACCAAATGAACGGCCATTCTTCCCTCCTGTGGACAGCCTCGCAACCGGGCGATGCACTGATCCCGGTCTGTCGGATTCCTGAAACACCATCAATTGTGTCGATTTAAAAAAACCATACATATAGTTGCTATTCAACCGCACATACACAAAATGTAGGAGTCTGTCAACAAATGACATATCTCCACAGGGAGCAGGACACAGCAACGCTAACAGAGCACATCATCCCCGCCCCGAATATCCCTGAAATCAGATTTGTACCGGCGCGACCGAGTGCTAAATCTATCGTTGCAAGAGCGAAAAACAGCACTTTGTCATCAAAAACTACAACTATTCGGGAGATGATCCATTTATTTAAAAGGAGGTGGCTGTGGTCCCTCAGGATTATTATCATCGGATTTTCCATCGCCTGGAAACATATTTCAACCACTACGATTATTTTATTGCGACCGGGAACGAATTGGTTGCCGAAGGATGCGATCCGGCGGAAGAAAACGCGAATTACCGGGCCAGAGTTTACAGCGCCGTTGCCCTTTGGCAGACCGGCCGATTAGCGATGCCGGACATGGGCAACGATGTATGAGTGGATTCTCGATGCCCCTTTTCACGTCCGGCCCGGTTATCGACAGCCCGCCGTTTCCTTAAATCGCCGTTTTTACTCTGAGCCCGAGGGCAGCAGGACACAGCAAAAGAGGCATACCACCGATGCCGCAACGACTGCTGCGAAGACCGAAAGCACCCCCTCACTGACGGCGTGTCGAAAGGTGACTTGCAGGCTTTCGGCCAGACGGGTTTGCATTTCCGGCTGGAAAAAGGCTTCCAGGTTCTTGGACAGCTCTGCGGTGAGTTCCGGTGACGTGTTGACGCTATCAGCGGTTTTGTAAAGATAATCCAGGGCGCCGTTCAAGCGAGCGGCCACCAGCCCGCCACAAATCCCAACGCCCACCGTTCCGCCCAGGGTTCGAAAAAACTGGTGGGAAGCGGTCGCCACCCCCAGATCTGCCGGATCCAGACTGTCTTGAACCACCAGCAGGGTAGACAGGGTAACAAAACCCATGCCGACGCCAACGATAAAAAAAGCGCTGAAACAGTTAATTAAACCGGTCGCCGGCGAGAAAAACAGGGTCCAGCCGCTCCCTATGATCAGAAAAAGCCCCCCTATCCCTGCCGCGGTTTTCTTCCCCATCCGGTGCAACACCTGTCCCAATCCCAGGGATCCCAGAGACCAACCCAGGCTCAGGGACAGCATGGCCATACCGACCTCCATGGGTGTCTTGCTCAACACACCCTGAATGTAAAGCGGTGCATAGGCAAACAGGGAAAAAATGGCGAAACTACTCCAGAAAACGGCGCCATTTCCGGTTCTGAATCCGCGGATACGGAAAAAATCCACAGATAAGATGGGATCTTCAGCCCGCTTCTCGATATAATAGAAAGCCGGAATCAGAAGCGCGCTGACGGCAAATAGAGAGAGAATTTGTGGAGATGACCAGGTATATATGCGCCCACCGATCAGAAATGCCGTCAGCAACGTCAGAATCATTGTCGACAAAGCAGCTGCACCGGCCAAATCGAGGGGCGCTCCCCGGCGCTTTTCCCGTACGTCCACCAGGAACAGGGTAATGCCTGCAAAAGACAACAGTCCCAGCGGAATGTTAATCCAAAAAATCCATCGCCAGGACAGGTACGTGACGATAAAGCCGCCCATGCTGGGCCCCAATACGCTGGCGATACCCCAGATGGAGCTGCCAATGGAGATGACGCGCCCCCGGGCTGCGGGATCGGCAATGTCCGATAAGACAATATAAACGAGGGCGAAAATACCGCCGGAACCGATTCCCTGAACCGCCCTGGCAAAAATCAAAAACGCCATGGTTTCGGCCGCGCCCGCCAGAATTGACGATAGGATAAAGAGCCCGATGGCGAAGTTGAACAGAGCCTTGCTGGGGTACCTGTCGGCCAGTTTGCCGAAGAGGGGTAAAGAGACCGCACGGGCGAGAAAATAGGCGGAATAAACCCAGCTGTACAGGCTCAAGCCACCCAGTTCAGACGCAATGGTGGGCATGGCCGCCGTGACGATCAGTGCATCCAGGGCCCCTAAAAAAAGTGCGAGCAAGGCGGCAGATACAACGGCCGCTCTGGTTTTCATGGATATCATACTGTTTGATGTTCCCCGGTTCCCCATGCCGTTACCACCGTCTTATATAGACATAAGAGGAGAAGATAAATCGATATTTCCGACAAATCCTGGAAGATTCTTTATTTCGGAGAAAGGGCCGAGAGCCCCGGGAAATAATGCAGGTGGGCAGACGCTCTAAAATTGGGATAATGCCGAATGCTGAACAAGCGCGTGTTGGCGTCGTCCTTCGATGACCCGGTCGCCACCAGGATCAGGCACCGTGATGCAGAACGCATTGAATCTCATGGCAAGATCTTTCGGCCGTTATCCCGCCGACCCCACACCACCGATGATGTCGTTCGCATATGTGCTGATGCGGCCGAGAATATCCTGCACATCCTGGTCATCGATCCCGCGGGTTTTGAGTGTGTCGAGCAGGTGACCGACATACAGACCAAAATGATGCCGGGTGATGCCTCTTCCATGGTGGACATGACTAAGCGGTCTGCCGCTGTAAGTGATGGGACCATCCATGGCGGCACTAAAAAATTCACGCTGCATTCGGTGCAGCTTGTCCAAGGACGTTTGTTCGAAAAAGGGCTGCAATTCAGGGTCGGCCAACACACGGTCATAAAAATCGTGGACGAGTTCAGTGACGGCCGGTTCGCCACCGACGCGCTCATACAATGTCTGCTGTGTATTGATCATTTTAGACCTCCGGAAGCGTTATTAAGGGGCAAGACCGGAAATAAAGGGTTGAGCGGTCAATCAGCGGCGACGTCTGTGATTGGAAATACCGTTATCGCCTGCGGTCGGGAATGGCTTGCCTGTAGATATCAAAGATAGTGAGGGATTCCGCCGTGTAAATACTAAAAGAAATTCAGAAAAAGATTCGGCAAGTTCGGAGAGTCAACGTACCCAAAAAACGCAACCGATTCGCAACGGCGGTTCATCGAAACGATACAACCCGTAAAACTCACTTGCCGAAAGACCACATGAAGGCGATAAGCACAAGGTGCTGGTCCGGAACCAGCCGGTTATCCGGTCCTTCGTAGAATCCCCCCTCCGAGCCGGTTGAATTGTCAAAGCGATACTCCAGAGTGGCCTGCATGGTATTGAACGGAAACGGGGAAAATTCATATTTGAGTGTCGCGGTGTACGCCTGGATGAACTGTATTGATCCCGTGAGCAGGCCGTCCGGGTCCCAATAAAATTCCGGCCGTAATGCCACGCTCCACGGCTCGCCAAATTGCCACCCGGCCCAAAGTGCGCCGGACATCCAATTATTCTGTGGGGTCCCTACCTGATCCGCCTGGGTTTCAGTGCCCACATCGAATGAGGCCGCCAAAAGGAACGGGCCACGCTTCCACTCCAGGATCGAATCCGAGAAAAATCGCCAGAACTCCAAAGCCGTGTCCTTCTGGTCCGGGCCGTAGTACAGATTTTGCGTAAAGGTGATATCAGAAGACGCTTCCAACACCAGTTGAAGGCCGTAGCTGGGCTGGTCGTTGGGGTTGGCGAGATAGTTGTATCCGGTAACCACAAAGAAATTAAGATCCAGCGAATCACTTACCGGGTAGGCGGCCCGGGCCCCGACAAGAAAGTACGGTACAAAGTCCGTGAGGTATCCGCGCGTATAGTTCGGATTTTCGATGGCGTGATACGATTCGTAAGCGGGGTAGCCTTTGATCAGGCCGCCGGTAACATTAAGCCCGTTTCCCAAAGGTACCAGATAGGACAGGTTGGCGTCGGAAAAGTGCCGATACAGATCGGCGTCTGCGACGGGTTCGTTGGCAGCGGGAGGCGGTGCGGGAACCAGTCCATCGACATCGACGCCGGCCTGCAAGCCGAAGGCCATTCCCCACCGGGATTGGGGAGAGGTTTCCTTTCTTACATACCCCATCGCCATATTCACCTTAGGTTCGCCCAGCTTGAAGGTCGTAGACTTACTGCGCCAAAGCCCATTTTCCGGGTTGTTGGAGTCGAGGGCATATCCAACATCCAGGTATGCGCCATAATGCCAGTTGCTGAGCTCAGGTCCAGGCGTTTCCGACGAGCCGGTCTCAGGCCGAGCATACCCGCTTTCCATCTCCGTGTCGGATGTTAGGTTTTCGTCAGCTTCGGCCACTGAAACCATCAACATCGAAAGGCAAAACAACACGACACCACCCAGTATTAGTGGCATGCCGGTTGTCAGAAAATTTCGTTTCATGAAATCATTCCGAAAATATCGGGAAGGGGATGTCGGTACGTGTTCCTAACATATTGATGTATAGACGACTACCAATATTTCCCCGATGTGCCGCTGTATTGCGCCAATAGGTTAACTTGAACAATCCATGCCCACATCCGATGTATGAAACGAAACATATTGAAGACTCGTCAATATTTCGGTAGAACGCTGACAACATTATAAATATTGCCGGTACCGCAAAGATTCGAAACCAGGGTATGAAGGAGCCATGATAGATCTGCACCATCGAAGAGAATGCCCGATATGCAATAGTCCAAAAAGTCTCACCCTGCATGACGCAGTGTCTACTATCAACGAAGAGTCGAACCTGACCACCGAGTTGAGAGAGTGCGACGAATGTAGCCACTGGTGGAATACCCCCAGTCCGAGACAGGCGGTGTTGATCGATCTGTACAAGTCGGGATCGCTATATGTGATCGGTAAAAACTTGGACGTTGAAACCCGCAAGCCTCGAGAAGAAGGGGTGTTCCATACTATGATTACCAACTTCAAGACAGACATGTCTGACATGAATTATCTCGAGGTGGGTTGCGGCGGGGGCCATCTGTTCCGCTCGATGCGTGAGAAGGTCGGCTTGTGCTACGGCATCGAACCCGGAGACTGGGCATCCGATATCGAAGATATCGTGGTCGACATTAATATGATTCCGGAAAACCTCTCTTTTGATCTCCTGGTGTTTCAGGATGTCATCGAACACACCGAGGACCCCATCGACACGCTGAGTATGTACACAGAAAGAATGCGTCCCGGAGCGACCCTCTTTGTTGCATTCCCCAATAAGGATGCCCCCAACGCGCAGCGAGAGAGGGAACAATGGGACATGATTCGCCCCTTCGGTCACCTTCAGTATTTCTCTAAAAAATCGCTTTCCCTTTTGATGGAGAACACCGGCTGGGAAATCACGACATTAAGAAAAGGGCCGAACACCTTCCCGTTGACCGCTCTCAAAACGTACAACCCGTTTAGAACCCTGAAACGCCTCCGGGGCAACGATCAGTGGTATGTGCAGGCCGGGAAGTTGTAAGCTTTTCCCGAGCATCGGTCGTCATTCGATTTCGATTGTTACCACGTTTCCGGCAGCCCCACCTTGCGCAGTGCATTCATGCGCAAGCCCCTGTCTTATTTCCTGTTGTACGGCCGCGACTATTATAGCCGTTGCCGTAAATATGTTCCGTTTGCAGAAAGATGGAAACGATGACCGCAGAGTCGCAGAGAGCGCAAAGGAACTGTATTTTTCCCAGAACCCCTGAGAGGGGGATTCTGGGAAAGGGCGCCAGCAACATATTGAACTTCTATACATTTTGTCAGACGATCGTGTTGCATTTCGCCCTCTCAGCGAAATGCAAAATCACTATCACCTCTGCGAACTCTGCGCCTCTGCGGTAATACGTTGATTGTAAAATGAACCGGAACGCAATTCTGACAATCGCTCTAAGTGATGGATTTCTGGCAGGCAAATCACCGGCTGAGGATATGCGTAATCCCGTCTTAGATCACCGGCGATAGCGCTTTATCATGGCTTCTTTCTTTGGTTTTGGCCAGCGCTTTATCTGAAATTCTCTCTTTAATGCCGCTTCTTTCGATTCGGCCGGTTCGTGATAGACGATGTTGACAGGGCGGCGGGATGCCGTGTATTTCGCGCCTTTACCGGCATTGTGTGCGGCAAGACGTACATCGAGATCATTCGTTACGCCGGTGTAAAGCGATCCATCGGCGCAGCGAAGCATATATACGAGCCAGTTTGTCATGGGTTGCTGTGACGGTAATCTCAGAATGAATTAGATGTCTCGAAGAGATATTCAATAGATTCGATTCATTAACGCTACGGTTGTGTCGAGGAGCAGGCTTCCGAGGCGCTTTTTAATGTATATGGTTATATAGAAAGCCCAAGTGATAAAAATAATTGATTCAGCTGTGACCTTATCTGTCACAGGTCTACGGTATAATGGTCTCAAGAACACAGAGGA
>Ga0209786_1000062_pt1 | contig 44319 bp, 44 predicted proteins | sample WorMetilvaeELBA2_FD_187405 | JGI IMG/M metagenome (GOLD analysis project Ga0209786, IMG submission 187405) | Marine gutless worms symbiont microbial communities from Max Planck institute for Marine Microbiology, Germany - Olavius ilvae ELBA.2... ...
ACTTGGGAAAAAGGAAAGTAAAAGCGACCAATCCTCTGACATATTTTTTACCTCCACCAGGTATTTTGATGGAAGCATATGTTAATATTAATAAAAAGTCAATAAAAATAACTTAGCGCTTATGGGGATAAACCCCGCCGCTACATAAAAAATGAGTATAAACCTTATACCCTATACCTTTCACCTTAAACCTTTTTTCCTGCCAAAAACCGTGAGCCGAATGCCGATTCACCATGCCCTCTGCGATATGCGCCATGCTCTATGCTCCCTGCCCCGAATACCGAAAACCGAATGCCGGATTCATTTCTCACCGCGGGCCGCCAGATAGATGGCCGCCAAAATAAATACTCCGCCCACCGCTTTCAGTCCGCTTAATCCTTCGTCAAATATAATATATGCCAGGATCGTACTGCCGATGGGCTCGCCCAACAGGGCCACAGCGATAAAGCCGGTGGAGAACCACTTCAGGGCCCAGTTGTAGCTGGAATGGCCCAGAATCTGTGATATCAGGGCCATGGCCCAAAAAGCCGCCACCGTCTGGGTGCTGTAGCCGACCATCGGCAGGTTTAGGGACAGCACTACCAGCCATAAAATAATGGCGGCACTGCCGTAGCAAAGGGCCACATAGGAAAGCAGTGAAAGCTTGCGGCGCAGATTGCGGCCCAGCAGCAGATAAATGGCCGCGCACATTGCCCCGATAACTGCCAGAAAATCTCCCCACAGGGCGGTTGGTCCGATGGCAAAATCCCCGAATCCGATAATTGCTCCGCCGATGACACTGAGGGCAATGCTGATGACCGTTAATTTTTGGATACGATCTTTGGCAATCACCGGCGTCAAAAGCCCGACCCACAGCGGAATGGTATTGACCAGTACGACACTGTTGGCGATCGCCGTGTAGTCCAGTGATGATATCCAGGAGGCAAAATGCAATGCCAGAAATAATCCGGACAAAGCGGCCAGCATAAGATCGTGCATAGACAAGCGGCGCAGCTCATCTCTGGCCTTCCACCCGGCGAGGGGTATTATTACGGCGGCTGCCAATCCCACCCGGTAAGCCGCCGTCACCAGGGCCGGTGCATCCGCCATACGGGCAAAAATGGCGCCGGTTGAAACCCCGAAGATCCCGATGCTCAGGACCAAATAAGGATTAAGCGGCATGTCGGATTTTTGGGGTTTGAAATCCATGGAAGGTTCTTAATAGAGGATTACCGGGGAGGATGTCAATGCAAAGAAGTTGGAAAAACCGCCAGAGCGAACCAGGTTTTAGGTCTTATAGGTCATATAGGGCCTATAGGACTTATTATAGGTCTTATAGGACTTATAGGCCCTATCCGCCCACCCCGGCCGGCGGGCGGCTTCGCAAAAACGCTGTCGGGCTGGTTTCGCGAATATAGGTTCGGATGCCTTTAATGATCGCTTCGCATAGGCGCTCCTGGTATTTGGGGGTAGTCAGTCTTTTGCACTCCCGCGGATTGCTGATAAAACCGGTTTCGACCAGTATGGCCGGCATCTGGGCGCCCAGTAGAACGTAAAATGGTGCTTGTTTGACCCCCTTGTCTCTAATGCGGCTGTAGCGTTTGGTTTTCAAATGCCTGACCACGGAAGTTTGGACATAACCTGCCAGGCGGCTGGATTCATTGATCTTGGCATTTTGCATCAGATCGGAAAGGATGCTCTGCAGGTCACTGATATTCTTGGTGGACGTTGCATTTTCCATGGCCGCCACGCGAATGGCGTCATCATCCGTTGCCAGGTTCAGAAAATAAGTCTCGATGCCGTAAGCCCGCCGGTCCTTGTGTGAATTGGTGTGAATGGATATGAATAAATCGGCGCTTTTCGTGTTGGCGATGGCGGTGCGCTCCTCCAGGGTCAAAAACTTGTCGCTATCGCGTGTCAGATAGACTTCATACTTCAATTCCTTACGAATCATTTTAGCCAGCCGGCGGGCAATTTGCAGGACGACATACTTTTCATGCACCCCCTTTAAATAACCGGGAGCGCCGTAATCCCGACCACCGTGTCCCGGATCGATAATGATGCGGCTGACGCCCAGCGCAAGCTGCTTGGCCAGGGCGCTGGTCGGCAGTTTGCCGCTTTTTTTCGTGGTCCTGACGGGCGGCTGCGGCCGGGATTTTTTGCTGCGGGAAGTTCCCCAGACATCGATCACAATCCGAAACGGATCTTTTAATGAAAACACCTTGTAGGTTTTGAAGGATTTGATGTCGATCACCACCCTGACCGAATCACCGGTATACTGCCCGGCCCGCGCATCGGTCAACAAGTCGTCGTTGATCGGAATATTTCTTTTAATGTTCTGACCCAGCCGGCTGCGCATTAAATCGATGTAAAGGCGCTGGGGTTTATGGAGCTCGGGGTCCTTTTTCAACAGGTGGTGCTTGTAGGGGGTTTCATGGCTGGCGTCGATCACGACCCGGGTGTAATTGGGGTTGGACCAGAAACGCAAATTGTCGACGGTTCCAATGCCGTTGGCAGGTGAAGCGGCTATTTTTTTTACCCCGCTGCCGGCGGTGCCCGGGGAAGATTTGGCATTGGCGTCGATCATTCGGGCCAGGTCATCTTTTTTTCTGACGGAATTTGATTTGGCCCAGCCCGGCATTGAATCGATGAGCAATTCCGCTTTGACCCGGTAGCGGCTGGAAGGAAACTTATCGATAATCCGCTCATACATCGTATGGGCCGCCCGCAAATCGGATTTCTGGCCCGAGTATCCATATAGATCGGCATAGAGTTTGCCGGTCATGAACAATCCGGCGGGGGCTTTGGAACCGGCGGGATCCTTGCGGTAGCTGTCATAGAATTTCTCGATGCACTGCATCCAGTTTACCCGCTGTTTCCGTTTGCGCGAATTCTGACTCAGGTCTCCGTAGCAGGCTTCGGCCGCGCGGTATGTATCGGCCGCCGACTGCCCGCTGGATTGGGCGGATTTCGTCGGATCCGGCTGTTTTTGCCGGGCCCGGCTCGCAGAGAGTTTGCGCAGTGCCAGAGCGGCTTTATTCTGGTAGCGGCTGCTGGGATAGCGCTTGATGATCCGTTCGTAAATATCCCGGGCCTCCTGCAAATCCGCCCGTTTTCCCGAGTATTTCGCCAGTTCCCGGTAAAGGTTGCCGGACATATAAAGACCGGCCGCCGCCCAGGGGCCCGCCGGGTCCAGTCGATAGACCTGTTGAAACTTTTTTATGCACCGCAGCCAGTTGTCGCGGTATTTCATCTTGGCCGGGGAATTGCGCAGTTTCTTGTAGCAGTTTTCGCCGCTGATGTAGGCCTGTTTGGGTGTGGGACCGGCAGAGACAGCACTCCACACTATACAGGCACCGAAACTCAGCAGCAGGACGAGGAGAATGTGGTTTTTTTTAAACATTGAAAGCGATCAAACCCGAAGATTCCGGTCAGCAAATTTTTGAACTTTAGGCTATAATAGCAGAATTAATTGAAAGTTCAAAGAGATATTGCCGTGTCGCTCAATCGTTTTAAGGCGCCTTAAAGGAAAATTCAAATTTAATAAACCAAACACATTGGTCATAAATTAAAATTCCAATTTTCAAGCACCAAATTACAAATAAATATCAAATCACAATATTCAATGACCAAAACACTTTCCACTCCATTAATGTCTCACCTTAAAGGATTGTTCTTTCGTTATGATTGCCGCCAAGTGCAGCGCAATACAAATCCACAGTTTCGAATTTTGAAATTGGTCTATTGGGATTTATTTGAGATTTGAGATTTGGGGTTTGGGATTTGAATCCTGGTATTCAAAGAAGTCAAAATTGCACAGCGAGGAGCTACCAGATCAGCCCGGACATATTACCCGCTAGTCCTTCTTCTTGCTAAGCTGTTGCACTTCATATAAAAAATTCAATGCTTCCAGCGGCGTCATGACGGAGAGATCCAGTTGATTTAATTTTTCGAGGATCGGATTGGCGGGCTTTTGAAAAAGATCCAACTGCACGGGACCGCGGCCGGCTTCTTCTTTTACGATACCCAGGCAGGCGGATTCGCCGCTGGCATAGCCGCCCTGTTCAATGTCAAAGAGAATTTTCTTGGAGCGTTTAATGACCCGGTCCGGAATCCCGGCCAGCCGCGCCACCTGTATGCCATAGCTGCGGTTGGTGCCGCCCTGCACCAACTTTCTCAAAAAAATAATTTCGTCGTTCCATTCTTTGACGGCGATGTTGAAGTTTTTGACCCGGGGTTTGGTCTGGGCCAGCTCGGTTAATTCATGGTAATGGGTTGCAAAAAGGGTTTTCACGCCCTTGCCCTTCAAATCGTGCAGATATTCCGCCACGGCCCAGGCAATGCTCAGGCCGTCGAAAGTGCTGGTGCCCCGGCCGATTTCATCCATGATCACCAGGCTCTTTTCCGTGGCGTTATTCAGGATGTTGGCGGTTTCCTCCATTTCAACCATGAAGGTGCTTTGGCCGTGGGAAAGATTGTCCAGGGCGCCGACCCGGGTAAAGATCCGGTCCGTAATGCTGATGGCGGCCTTGGCCGCCGGAATGAACGAGCCGATCTGGGCCATCAGCACAACCAATGCCACCTGCCGCAAAACGGTCGACTTGCCGGCCATGTTCGGTCCCGTAATTATCAGGATCTGTTGCTTCCGGGTGTCCAGCTCGATGGTATTGGGGACAAACCGCTCAGCGGTAATCATCTTTTCAACCACCGGATGACGGCCGTCTTCTATCAAAATGACGCCGTCGGTCGTCATCTCCGGCCGGCAATAATTATTTTGATCCGCAATCTCTGCCAGATTCGCCAGGCAGTCCACCCGGGCTAAAAAGCGGGCTGTCTCTTGAATTTGTTGATTGTTGGCGGCGATTTCATTGCGAATTTCATTAAACAGTTCATATTCAAGCGCCGCCCGCCGATCCTCGGCGCCGAACACTTTCATTTCGAATGACTTGAGCTCGTCGGTGATATAACGTTCAGCGTTGACCAGGGTTTGTTTGCGCACATAATGCACCGGAACGGAATCCGACCGGCTTTTCGGCACCTCGATATAGTACCCGAAAACTTTATTGTAGCGCACTTTGAGCGTGTTGATGCCGGTGTCTTCGCGTTCGCGAATTTCAAGCCGGGCCAGCCAGCCTTTGCCGTCCCGGCTGATCTGAACCAGTTCATCCAATTCACTATTGTAGCCGGTTTGAATGAGGCCCCCCTCGTTAATGGTGGGCGGTGCGTCTTCGCGAATCGCACGTTCGATGAGATCCGCCAGTTCGTTGAGCCGGTCAAGATTATCAGGGGGTGCAAAGAGCGCGGCGTTGAGTTCGGACAGCTGGTTCCAGGTGTCCGGCAGCATCAGCAGTGATCGTTTCAACGCCACCAGGTCCCGGGCATTGGCATGGCCCATCACGATTTTGCTGCCGATGCGTTCAAGATCGGAAACTGATTTCAGGCTTTCACGAATGCTGCGGCGGGTTAAAATATTGTCTTTAAACTCTGCCACGGCATCGTGCCGCAGCCGGATCTGGTCGGGATCGATCAGCGGGTAGCGCATCCAGCTGGCCAGCAGCCGGGCGCCCATGGCCGTGGCGGTGCGGTCCAGGATGCCGAGCAGTGTGGCCCGCCGTGATCCGGTGCGGATATTTTTGGTCAGCTCCAGGTTCTGACGGCTTAATTCATCAATCAGCAGGTACTTGTCCAGCCCGTAAGTCTCGATGCGGGACAGGTGGGCCAGTTTTTGTTTCTGGGTTTGGCGGACATAGTATATCACGGCGCCGGCGGCGCAGATGCCGGCCTGCAACTTTTCACAGCCGAATCCTTCCAGCGTGAGGGTTTTGAACTGATCGGTCAGCCGGTCATAACCTGCCCGGTATTCAAATGCACGATTGTCCAGGTAAGAAGTGGCCACTTCCGCCAGGGCCTCCGTCAGGGGCAGATAGAGCGTCTCATCTTTGGCCGATTCCGCCAGCAGCATTTCGCTGGGTGCAATACGCTGAATTTCCTGGGTGATGGCGGCCGAATCTTCCGATTGGGTCACCCGGAAATCGCCGGTTGAAATGTCCAGGTAGGCCACTCCGTAAGCGTCCCCCTTGCAGCAGACCGCCAGGACATAGTTGTTGGCCCGGGCATCCAGCAGCTCGTTTTCGATGACCATGCCGGGCGTAATCACGCGCACCACGTCTCGTTTCACCAATCCTTTGGCCTGGGCGGCGTCCTCGATCTGATCGCAGACAGCCACCTTGTAACCATTGTCGATCAGGCGGGCAATATAGCCCTGGGCCGCCCGGTGGGGGACACCGCACATGGGAACCGGAGATTCGTCGTTTTTGTTCCGTGAGGTCAGGGCTATTTCAAGCACGCGCGATGCCAGCTGGGCGTCCTCGAAAAACATCTCGTAAAAATCCCCCATCCGGTAAAACAGAATCGTATCGGGATACTGTTCCTTGATGGAGAGGTACTGTTTGATCATCGGGGTCGATTTGGGAGGGCTCATAGGTTTTGGGGGGGCTAAAGACAGCAACCATAGGATTGTGAATTTAGGGATTTAGGAATTGAGGGATTAAAGGATAAAATCAATAAATTTAAAGAGATCGTTCGACAAAAAAAGCTCACGACGGGTAGAATTCTTTCAATTCCTAAATCCCTGAATCCCTAAATTTCTGAATTCCTAAATCGATGGGTCAGTTATTCTTTCTCTTTGATTAGCGACTCTCCGGTATCGTCAGCACCCGGGTTGGCGGCCGTATCGTCTGCATCGAATTTAACCGTATTTTCGGCGGGATTTTTGGCGGCATCGTTCGCGGCATTTTTCTCGCCGTCCCTGACGTCTAATACAGTCGTCTTCGCCAGTTCATCTACCGGGGCCTCGACGCCTTTCAGCGTATTGATTTCACTCTTTAGCTCGGCTACCTGGTTGAGGTGCGAGGCGATCGTCAGGTTCAGTTTTTTGAGCGACCGTTTGGCTTTAAAACGCGCCGTTAAACTGAACAGATAGGCAATAATCAGGCCGGAAAAAAAGAAAATCATCACCAGGATAGCATTGTTCAACTGCGGAATCGCATATTGTTTAATTCCGAGATTGAGATCAAAAGCGTTTTTGGTCAGAAAGAAAGTCTGATTTTGAAAAATGAACAGTGCAATGAATGCAAAAATAATCACCCAGAGTATCAGTGTGGCTTTCTTCATCTATTTCTCCATTAGTTTTTCGTTAATAAGTCCAGTTTATCAAAATGCGGTTTTAGATTGTTGTAGGTGGCCTCGATGTGTTCGGGTATTACCCTGACCTCGGCGAAAACCGTGAGGGCGTTGGTGTCTCCGAACCAGCGCGGTACGATATGAAAGTGCAGATGCTCTTCCACCCCTGCCCCGGCGACCTTGCCCAGGTTAAGCCCGACATTGAATCCATCGGGATTCATTACCTGTTTCAAAATGTCAACCGACCGTTCAACCGTGGCCAGCAGTTCGCCCATCTCGTACCGGCTGAGCTGATCCAGGGCCGGCAGGTGATTTATCGGTGCAACCAGCAGATGACCGTTGATGTAAGGATATTTATTCATCATGACCATGGTGTCATTGCCCTTGTAGAGCGTCAGGTCATCGTTTTTTTCAAGAGCGTCGCAGAATACACATCCCGCCTGTTTCTCGTCCAGGATGTATTCCATACGCCAGGGAGCCCACATTGTTTCCATATTACGGCAACCTTTCCATTATTCGAAGCCATGGATCGGTATGGCAATTTTGCTGATCCGATTTTTTTTGCAAAAGGGTTTGGGTGTCTGTATTCAGCGTCGTCAACCACTGATCTGCCTGAGACATAAAGGCACGCCGGGCAATCGTCCAATCAGGCCCGCTGAGCGCCGGAATGCTGGTTTAGATCATCAGATAACTTACGCTGTTTATAACGAAAACTCAACCTTTTTTTCCGCCAAAAGGTAATCGATTTAACATCCAAAATCAATGATTTAATCATGCGATTTTCATTGAATACTTTTTGGGTCGGGTCATGGAAGGAGTTATTTTTCAAGGCGGATTAATTCCAGATTACCCCAGGCTCCGATTTTTTCACCGGCAATGATGACAATCCCGGCAATTCCAGCCATGCTGCGGCCGGCGGCGATGGCACGGTCGATATCCGCTTCAGACCGGACCCGGTTGCCAAGGGATGTTGCGGCGGCGTCCGCCAGGGCGCAGGAGTCGGCCACCACGCATACCCCATCCGCCTGGCCAAGGCTCAGGGAGTGGCCCAGGGTGCCCGAAGAGGTGCAAACGGCGACGGGTTTTTTTTCACTGCTCAGGCGGATGCCGACCTGCATGCTCAGCGGTGATGATCCGGCATAAATCCCAACCGTCAGCGGCTTCCCGGTTTTGATGAATACATCACCGCCGTTTTCCACAATGACCTGATCTGTAATTTCCAAAAGTCCCCGGCCCACACTTTCGGCAATCGCCCCGGCAATGGCCGCCATGGGCCCGACACCGGCCACGGTGCCGGCACTTATCATATTGCCGATGATATGCGGGGCCGGTCCCTCGGAGCGCCAGGGGTCCAGGGTCGTCATGAATTCCGGGTAGGTGTCGATAAAGGCCTCGACATAGCCGCGGTGCTCGAGCACCAGGTCCCGGACTTCCCGCCTGAGGCAGCGGTCGGCATGCACCAGCAGGTCGGTTTCCTTGACCACAACCTGGAAGGTTGTCAGTGTCTCAGCGTCGACTAAATTTCGGTAGGTACGACTCTCAAACAATAGATTACCTTTACTATTGATAAAATGGCTGCGGTTAAACCTTGAAGATAAAGCTCAAAATCCAAAAATGAAAATAACAAATGACAAGCACCAAATCACAAAAAAATTCCAATGTTCAAATTCAAAATTCCAAACCCGTATATGCGCAGCCGCTTACCTGAACAACGGCCAGATTAATCAAAAAAGAAACTTTTGTCCTGTCCCAGCGTAGGGTCGGCCACCGTGCCGACCGGTTTTTAGCGGGCGTCTCGCTTGCACCGGGACGCTACATCTCTCTAATTAGGGATGAAGTTTATTACTATATATCAAGGACTTATCTGACAAAAAATTTTCCGTTTCATCCGGGTTGGTTTTTTTCGTCATTGATTTTTTGAATTTGAGATTTGTTTGTTTTTTGGTGTTTGAGATTTGTGATTTAATTTAAATTAGGCTGCATGTCGTAATTTGATGGTAAAGGCTCAACTCATAAGTTATACCGTTTCAATGCGTGGCCTCAGATTTTCCGGACATTGGTCCAGAAAGTACTGGTCGGTCATGCCGGAGATAAAGTCTCTTACAATCTCGGCCGGCTGGTGCTGTTCCGTGTAATCCCGGTCCATATCTTTAAGAAATTGACGAAAAATTACGGATGATGTCCGCTGGTACCTGATATCCGACAAATATTTTTCGAAAAGCAATTCGAACAGCTTTTTTATGCGAACCGTATGCTGTTTGATTTTGGGATTCAGATAGATATATTCCAGGTTAAAGGCTTTTAAATCCAACAGGGCTGCCGATACATCCGGACTGAAAGCAATATAAGGCTTTTGACAACTGTTGAGAATAATGTCCGTCACCAGGTTGTACACGATGGTTCCGTTGGTATCCCCCAAAACTTCGGCAGCTGGGCCCGGAATATCAGAGCGCCGGATCAAGCCCAGCCGGATGGCGTCTTCGATGTCGCGGCCGATATAGCTGACGGTATCCGCCATCCGCACCAGACAGCCTTCAAGGGTCATGGGTATCAGGGCTGTGCCCGGATCGGTCCGTTTGGCGGCGATTTGCGCATCGAAATCGGCAAAGGATTTGCCGGCGGCCGGCAGCAGCCGTTCGCTGTGCATTTCGCCGTCGTGACACAAGATGCCGTCAAGGGTCTGAAGACACAGGTTCCAGCCTTTGCCCTTGCGTTCGACCTTTTCCAGAAACTGCACGCTTTGCAGGTTGTGATGAAAAGGGTCGATACCGTTTTCCCGACAGATGCCGGAGAGAAACCGCTCACCGTCATGGCCGAATGGTGCGTGCCCGATATCGTGGCCCAGGGCGATGGCCTCGATCAAATCTTCGTTGAGGCCCAAAAACCGTCCGACCGTCCTGGCAATTTTGGAAACCAGCTGCACGTGCAGAACCCGATGGGTGATGTGATCGTTTTTCACCAGGTAAAACACCTGGGTTTTATCGATGTACCGGGCATAGGCCAGGGAGTGCAGAATTCGATCCACATCCACGGCGAAGCCCTGGCGGTAGTTTGAAGCATGGCGTTCATCGTGCACGCGCCGGATTCCCTGGGCATTGCGGGTCGCCAGGGGTGACAGCATTTGATTTTCCTGCCGGTCCAGCATCTTTTTCAGCTTAACCAGGGATTTGGCTTTTTCAAATTTCTTCATTTTCAATCATGGCTTCCATCAGTTCAATGTAATCGATACCCGCCCGGCGGAAACCTTCCTTGCCGTATTTCATATTGGCTTCCAGGACATAATATTCGCCATTGGATCGGCAGATATCGAGGCCCACATCATCCCAGCGGCATGCTCCAGCCACCTGCAACGCCAGGTCAAGCGCTTCCCGGGGGATGCTGTCCAGGCACACCCGGCCGCCCACGGCGATATTGCAGCGAAAATCGTCTTCCGGGGCAATCCGCCAGTAGGCATGCACAATTTTTTCACCGATCACAACCACCCGGATATCGCGGTCCGACGGCAACAGCTCCTGAATGTAGGCTGTGTTCTCATGCGCAAGATAACGATCCAGATCTTCTCTGCATTGAATCAGATAAACCCCGCGGCCCATGGCCGAACCGCGCGGAACTTTGGCCACAAAGGGAAAGGTAAAGTCCCTGGTGATGTGTTGCTTTTGGCGCCGGCCGTAATATACCCGGGTGCGGGGATGGGGTATGTCGAGCAATTCGAACATGGCTGTCTGTTTGATTTTGTCCTGGACGCATTTATAGTTGTGGTAACCGGGGAAGGTGGGCTTGCCCATGGCATCGAACATGTCCGCATAGAAGGCCGAGGGGTAATAGATTTTCTTGGCATTGCGAATCAGCACCATATCCTGGGGGCTGTAATCCGAAAAATTGGGTCGCACCCCCAGGGTGATGACATTTTTACAATCCGTGAGACGCCCCTCTAAAGCAATGGCCTTGGTCATTTTTTTTTCTGAGTTTGAACTAATTCTACCCCCCTTATGGTTGCGGTAAAGGCTTACACAAATTAAAACCACAAATTTCAAATAACAAATCTCAAATAAATTTCAATGACCAAAATTCAAAATATCAAACGAACTTCGACCAGCTTCTTTCTGAGCTTAATATGAATGAGCGATCCATTATCATCTAAGTCGTTGACCTTCCAAGGCAAGAATAAAAAGCAGCGTTTTTTTTCGTTGTTTACCAAGTTTCGGTTACCGATCATTGTGATTTGGAATTTATTTGTTATTTGATGCTTGGGATTTGGGATTTAGCCTGGGCGACTTCTGTAAAAGGATCGAGATTCAAAGGCGTTTTTCATCGAAAAGGTGCTCAATCACCGCCCGGCTGCGCTCCCCATGACTCCCGGCCCAGTATATCCGTTCGCAACGCCGGCACTGGTAGAAGGTATCGTGATTTTCCCAGATGTAATCGGGCACCCGGCCGGCTACAATCTGTTTGTCGGCCGCGCTGATCGGCGAATTGCATGGCAGGCACCTTGAAAATAAACGGATGTCGGCCCGGGTGAGGGCCAGCTCGGCGACAACCTGTCCGAGCTGCTCATACACCTGGTCGGATTGGATGAATATCAATCTATTGGCGTCGAAGCGGTCGCGCATTTTGACGATCCGCGTCAGCAGGACCCGCTCCTGCCCCAGCCGGTCATAAAACGCCCTGCCGGCATAATCCGATTCGAATATGGTGTCAAACCCCAAGATTCGCAGCCACTTGGCCAATTTGCCCAGGGTCCTGTCCGCAGCAAAACGTCGCATCATGTTTCAATTCATTTAGATTGGTTGACAGCAAAAAATTCCACTAACAACCACCTTTACTGAAAATTTTGGATTTTCGATTTATGGTATCGCTGCGCTCTATCGCTTAATAAAAAAGACAGAATTCCTTAAATCCGAATTCCGAAATCCGCATTCCGCAATCCCTTATCAGACCGAATTCCTTAAATCCAAAATCCGCAATCCAAAATCTAAAATCTAAAATCTAAAATCCCTTATCAGGTAGAATTCCTTAATTCGCCATTCGGCAATCGACATTCCTATTCCCTTCGCAGCTCTTCATACGCCCGTTGGATTTCCTTGAACCGCTCCTCGGCCAGGGTCTTGAATTCTTCGCCCAGATACTCAACTTTATCAGGGTGGTACTTGCCGGCCAGTTGCCGAAAGGCCTGTTTGATTTCCTCCTGTGAGGCGCCGCGTTCAATTTCCAAAATTTGATAGGGATCCCAGGGGCCGGCTGTCGAATCTCTTTTATGGCCATGCGTGCCGGACTGGTTATTGCCGGTGGCGCGGTGACCTCTACTGCCGGTATTGCGGCTGTCCTGATAATGTTTCCGGAAGGCTTCCCGTTTAATTTTCAGCTTGTATAGGTATCTCGCCAGAAACCCGAAAATGACAAGGTCATCGAGCCAGCCCCAGCCAATCAGCAAATCCGGCAGGATATCAAAGGGACTCAGAATATAAAGCACCGCCAGGATGATTAAGATTATTGTCCACATATCATACTTTTTCGGCACGGTGACCAGTGAATAGGCAATATTGAGGTTGCCAGCAGCAATGGCGCAGTTTGTAGGTTTTAAGTTTCAGGTGTCAGGAAACCGTCGCGCTAAATCCTGACACCTGAACACTGACACATTCTCCAAATTACAACATGTTGTCAGAAAAAAAGCCCTAATGCCCAATACCGAATACCGAATACCAAATACCCAGCACTCAATACCCAATACCGAATACCGAATGCCCAACACCGAATACCGAATACCCAACACCGAATACCGAATGCCCATTACCTAATACCTAATACCTAATACTCAATACCTCAATACCTCAAAGCCGGGTTTGGGTCAACGGTGGCTGCCGGACTTAATTCCGGGGCGACTCGATCATGGGTCTATTTTAGACTAAAGTTCCCGAAATTTAAACCGATCTATATTTATCCGGATATATAAGGTTAACGGTCCAGAGAGCGAATTAAGCCGCTCGCAAGCGGGAATAAGGTCAGATGCGCACTTTCTTTAAAATGGTCATAATGCTCGGCATTATCACGATTGCCGGTACTGCCGTTTATTTAACTTCTACCGACAAACACGTTATCGTGTATAACGACGGTACCATTCTAACCGTAGACGATGAGGATGTCGCATTCTTAGACAACGGCAGGTTGTTATACAAGGATTCGACCGTCATCGAGAGCGACGAAATAAAAGAATATTCCAGGCTGAAATTCAAACACCTGGTTCTGGTGGCACGCAACAAGGCCCATTCAAAATTGAATGGGTATGAGTCCGGCCTGGCTGACTTTTACACCCGCAACGGCATCTCCAAAGGTCTACTGATTGCCATTCCCGTGGGTATTCTGTTGATCTCATTATTTTATCTGACCCGGTTGAAAGGCCGGCGCACCGCAGTTCAGCAGCCCCGGCCGGCAACCACCACAGGCAGCATCAAAGCCGATGTCGCCCCGCCAAAAGTCGGTCTTCCCGACGAAGAGGACATTGTTCGTTTCTTTTTGAATCTGTTCAGAGCTCAAATAGGTGCCAATCCGGATGCCAAGGCCGAGTTTGTTTGTTTGCCTTCCAGATCACCGGGCCCGAATCAAATTTATGAATTGCGGGTGAAGCAGGTGTCCGATTGGTCCAGGCGCCGCATGACCATCGGTCCGCTGGGTGATGAAACCGGCAGCAAAAGCAAGTGCTACTACGTGATCTATGACGAGCACCTGGTCGTTAAAGTTCCCGCGCGACCGATAACAGACTTCGAATTGTATATCGACAGTATCAAAAAAGAAACGGCCATCGTCAACAAGCTGATACCCAAGGAGTGCATCATACCCAAGGTATCGGTAATTCTGAACCTGCTGCCGTCGGTTACCCAAAGTGATGATAGGCCGGCCGACGGCTCGGAAGATCGATATATTGAATGGGTGCGAAGATCCACAGGATTTCAAAATTACCTGAAGATCAACAACACTTTTGTTTATTTCATGGATTTGTCCCAATACTATTTTCTGGGCAATATCCTGGATGAGTTGCACGACATCGGGGATCTTGTTACACGCGAAATTGTCGACTATGCCGAGGTCCTGTTTGAACCGACCAAATTTATGGGGCGTTACGGTATTGAAGGAGATGACATATTTGAGGTGCGGGGAGTCTATAATCAGGTTGAGGTTGATATTCGCAAACTGGTCGCCCAAACCGGCATCAATTCCAACATACCTATATATCAGTTTCAAACCTGGTTTTTTTCAGCGCTGGCAGGAAAGGACATAATCGAGGACAGCGAAAATTATCCCGCTGAGTTTGTCAATCAACTGAACCTCATGTTGAAGCTGACCATGCAAAAAAATGCCAGGGTGATCGAAGCTTACCGCAAGATCATTAAAGACTATGTCTTCATGTCCTGCTTCGAGCGAAACAGCGCTCAAATGGGCGCCATCACGGCAAATTTACTTGACCTTCTGGCATGGTTCAGACGAAAGCGCGTGTCCATGCGTGATCTCAAACCTGACAATCTGTTTGTGGCCGGCGATGCAGAGAGGTACCCGCTGTTTTTGAGATCGGACAAGGATTTTTCCCTGGGGATAATTGATGTTGAAACGGCCGTCGATTTCGAAAATTCAGAAAATGCCAAAACCAAGCAGCCCCTGTTGGGCGGAACACCCTTTTACGCAACGCCGTCCCATTTTTTCAGAAACGAGGTCCTGGAAATTAAATATGACAATCTGGGTAAAATTCTCCATCTTCAGGATTGGCATGCCACCCTGGTGATGCTCTACAAAGTGGTTACCGGAGAGCTGTTATTTGACAAAACCGCCAAGCTGTTCGGACAATTGCGCGGATCGATGATAAATGCCAATAAGCCTCAGAATTATCATAGCGACCAATTCGAAAAAGCCTGCCGACAATGGTGGCAGTATGCTTTGCGGGAGTTTCGGACCAAAATAAAAGATAAGGAAGCCTCACTTAAAGGCATTGAATTGAACCTGCCGCAAAACGTTCATTATATGTTCGGCAAAGTCCTGGCCAAAGAGCGCATGTCTCTGGCCCGGGCCATCAAAGAATGCGTCGAATCCCAAAATGTTTTCGACACTCCGCAGATTCGTGCCCAGCTGATGAATTCTTCCCACGCCAAGACCTGCCAGTTCAAAGCCGATCTGGTAAACAAGGCCCGGAGCCAGCAGAATTCCAAAAGAGTGAGAAAAGAGGCCCTTGTATTTTTAGATCAACTGGCCGACCTGAAGGTCTCGCTGGGGCACCATATCTTTATGATAAAGCTATTGTCCGACCCCCGGGCCGCCGTTTTGGTTTATGATATTTTGGTGTTTATGTTCAACGTGGTGCGAAATAACATGTACCTGCCGCAATGGCCGTCGCTGATCGTCGAATCCCCCAATGCCTGTGATACGTCCGACGCGTCTCTATCTTCAGATGCACCCTATGACAACTAACGAGCATTGAATCTCCAATGTGAATTCGCTTTTGCCCGGAATAGCTATATTAGTTGGTGAGTTCATGAGATCTTTAGCTGGCAGGGTTAGCATAAGGAACTCATCACCTTACCAACTCACGAACTTTCCAATCTCACCTTCTTTTTCCCCCGAACACCAAAAACCGAACACCCAATGCCGTCCCCTCATGCGCCATGCGCCCGGCCCTCACACCCAGGCCCTAATCAGCTCTCCCCAGTAACGAATAACAAATTACCAATAGCTCTTGCTATCTGTCCTCCGTCCTCTGCCTTCTGACTTCTGTCCTCTGCCTTCTGTTCTCTGTCATCCGTCCTCTGTCATCCGTCCTCCGCCTTCTGTCATCTGTCCCCTAATAGTTTGACACGCTGCGGTACCCGGTGTACTATCTATCTGTCAGCGTCTTACGCAAATGTGCGCCAGCATTTTCTTGGAGAACTCCCGATGAAACCCAAAGACGCCCCCTCTTACCGATTCAGTGAAGCCCAGGGCCGGGCGCTGCTAATGCTGGCCCGCCGGACGATTTCGAACAATCTCGCATCAACTGAGGCCGCACCCGCCGCCGACGAACTGAGTGCAACCCTGGGCGACGAATGCTTTAAATTGCCCTGCGGCACTTTTGTCACCCTTAAAATCAAGGATCGGTTGCGTGGCTGCATCGGCAACCTGACCTCAACGGAAACCGTTCTGGAAGGGGTCCGGCGCAATTCCATCAATGCGGCCTTGCATGATCCCCGATTCTCACCCCTGTCACAAGATGAACTACTCCAATGCCGGATTGAAGTCAGCATATTGTCCGAACCACAGCCCCTGATACACAGCGGCGGACAGGATTTAATCAAAAAGCTGCGCCCCCATGTTGACGGGCTCATCATTCGAAAAGGCCATGCCAGTGCCACTTTTTTGCCCCAGGTATGGGAGCAGCTGCCCGAGCCAGAGGAATTCCTGGCCCATCTGTGCCTGAAGGCCGGCTTGCCTTCGGATGACTGGAAAAATTCGGATTTGGAAGTGTCGACGTACCAGGTTCAATATTTTGAAGAATGAATCTGCTGCTTGATTAAGACTGGTATTAATCCGACTGAAAACCTGATATCTGGCTTTTTTCGCCAATTTGTGATAATATAGATTTGTATTATTTTTCCGGTAAACACGGACAGATAGAGCAATTATTGGTACTTGGAAATTAAAAATTGGCTATTAAACATGAGCGATTTGAATCGACGCTATCAGAGAAATGAAAATTTTGTCTTTCGCCGCATCGAAGACGAAACCATTCTGGTTCCAATCAAAGACAACGTGGGCGACATGGGCTCGATCTACAATCTGAATGAAGTCGGCGCCCTGGTGTGGGAACTGTTGGACGGCCGCAAGACGCTGTGTGATATCGGAGATCAGGTCGTGGCCCGATTCGAAGTGGGCATCCGGGAAGCACAAGCGGATATTTGCGAATTCATCGGCCAATTGGAGACGATCGATGCCGTCGTCGGCATGCCGGGTAACACGGACGAAAAACAAAACACTTGAGTGCAGGAAAACATGGTGATGGAAAAAACACAAAAGAAAAAATACGAGAAACCCACGGTCAGGAAGATTAAGCTGGATGCCAAAACCGCTGTACTTGGTTTTTGCAAAAGCCCGGGCTTTTTCGGCCCCAGTGGACCTGGCTGCGGACAACCCGGACCCGGCTGCAACACGGCCGGATCGTAGACAGAGGTCAGATGTCAGAGGACAGAGGTCAGATGACAGAGGTCAGATGACAGAAGACAGAGGTCAGAGGACAGAAGACAGAGGTCAGATGACAGAGGGCAGATGACAGAAGTCAGAGGGCAGAAGTCAGAGGGCAGAAGTCAGATGTCAGAGGCCAGAGATCAGATGTCAGAGGTCAGAGGACAGAAGACAGAGATCGGAAGACAGAGGACCTGTCTTCGCTCTGCGAGCTTGGGGCTTCGCCCTTCGGGATACGACCCCACAAGACGCCGCGGCTCGCAGAGGACAGATGGCAGGAAGATTGAGAGGAGTTGTTATGGCTTCTGGAATATCCTGTACATCCGGCTTGCCGGGCGAAGCTTTTTTTGCGAAGACCGGTTGACCCAGTCAGACAGATAACATACTATGCCGCAAACACTAAACCTGCGCATCGGCAACATTTCCCTTGCCATTGATTGGCACGAACCTCAAGGGAATTGGGAGATACCGCCGGCGTACCAGCCCTTTATCGGCGGCAGCCAAGCGGATATACGACTTGTCTTGCATCGGCGCCCGCCTGAAATTGGACCCGGCAAGAAAATTTTTGACAGTCCCCCGATCTGGACCCTCGTTCGCTACCCTGACAAAATTACCATCAATATCTTTGAAAAATTGCAAGGTTTTCAGCGAACCCTGATTATCCGACCCGGCTTAGATGAAACGGACCTGCACTTCAACGGCCCCGACAGCCGATTCGTGGATCCATTCTTCGGCCCCACCCTGGAACTATTAATGATCAACGAACTGGCCCGGGAAAAGGGTGTCATCCTGCACACCTGCGGGATCGCCCGGGGCGACAGCGGCATCCTTTTTGCCGGCGAGTCCGGGGCCGGCAAAAGCACCCTGGCCGGCCTGTGGAACCGGGAAGACGGCATTGCGGTGCTCAGCGACGACCGTACGGTGGTGCGGAAGACAGGCAGTGAGTTTCGGATGTACGGCACCCCCTGGCATGGCGAGGCCAAATTCGGCCTGGCCCGGGATGCACGGTTGGACAAGATTTTTTTTATTCGACACGTCGATGCCAATAGGGTTCGCGAAATGCGTGGGGCGGAAGCGGTGCAGACATTGCTTACCTGCTCCTTTCCGCCCTACTGGGATGGGGCCGGCATGGGGTTTACGCTTGAATTTTTCAGTGAGATCACGGACGCGGTGCCCTGCTATGAGATTTTTTTTACGCCGGACCAGGGTGTGGTGGATTTGATCAATCAGGTATAGCGGGACACCGAAGTTGAAAGCATCAGGATTCCAGGCGGCCTGATACGCCCGGCGAGACCCTGCCCATTCGAGCATTTAGGCCCTAATTAATTGAAATCACATCATGTTTGTGCATGAGTTAGGCCATAGTCAGGTTGAATATTTAATTAGAAAAGACAGAGCGACCTGTCGGGTCGTAGCCGAAGGCGAAGCCTGAAGCGATGCCACAAATCTTCAATCTTCAATTTTCAATCTTCATTTTTGACTTGTCCGGCTTAGGTTTTAAGCAGCTTTCTGAATTTGAAGAAATAATCCGCACCGGACCAGATGGTAAAAACCAGCGCCCCCCACATAAAGAAATTTCCGATCGGCTGGGGATGGAGCCCCCAAAATGGGTAATGGATTAAAAGCGGAATTGCGGCGGCGATTTGAAAACCGGTTTTATACTTGCCCAGATTGGATGCCGAAACGTCTTGTTTGTTTTCGGCGATAATACTGCGCAGCCCCGTCACGGCAATCTCGCGCCCGATGATGATGCACACGACCCAGGCCGGCACCCAGCCCAGCGCGGTGAGCATGATAAATGCCGATGATACTAAAAGTTTATCCGCCACCGGATCCATAACTTTGCCCAGATTCGATACCAACCCCCGGGTCCTGGCGATATACCCGTCCAGATAGTCGGTTATGGCGGCGGCACTGAAGAGGATCGCAGCCAGCCAGGTGCAAACCCGATTGGGAAACATCATCAGGATCACGATGACCGGAACCGCAATTATTCGAAAGAGCGTCAATGTATTGGGATGGCTTAAGACTTTTTTCACAATTCCTCACGCATAGCAGGCACGGCAATATTGGATTTTGGATTGCGGATTGCGGATTTATTGAATCGCTTCAGGCTTCGCCTTCGCCTTCGGCTACGACCCGACAGGTCGCTCTGTCTGTTATCTAAATAGATCCGCCCCAGAAGGATTTAAAATTCAAATTATGCAGTCCCGAACCCCAAAGTAATGACAAGCAACAATGGGTACGCAAATCTAGCCAGAAAGATCAGTCTTATCTTCGGAGCGGGCCGCGATGTATTTTTCTTTGCACTCGGCACTACAGAAAAACAGATCCTGGCCGTCAAAGTTTAAATGGACTGCATTTCTCTTCGGGAAATAGGCTTCGCAGCAGGGATCTTTGATCATGACATCATCGATCTTGCCGATGTTCTTGTCCGCCACGGTTTTCGAGCCGTCAGGCGCCGAAAACATCCAGGATCTCAGTGCCCGGTAGAACACATATGCCACGACAGCCAATATGATGAATCTGATCATTTATATTCAACTATCCCCTGACCCTCTTCAGCCAGATTATCCAGCAGGTCGCGCATGGTCTGCTGCAACACCGGGTGTTTGATGTCAGGATCTATATCACATATTGGTTTTAACACAAAGCGCCTTTTATGCATTCTGGGATGCGGAATCGTCAACCCGGCATCATTTTGCACGACATCATCGTATAATATGATATCCAGATCAAGCACGCGCGGGCCGAAGCGAACCGCATGCGGCACCCGCCCCACCGCCTGCTCGATGGATTTAAGCAGATTCAGCAAGATATGCGGATCAAGCGCGGTTTCGATTTTAACGGCATAATTGACAAACCAGTCCTGGTCCAGGTAATCAACCGGTTCGGTGCGGTAAACAGGCGATTGATCGATCAGACGGATACCAGGGGCACTCGTCAGGTCGGCAACGCCATTGCGGCAGTTTTCAAGCTTATGGCCCAGATTGGAGCCGACGCTGATAAAGGCTGTATGATTGAGGTTCATGGGTTTAAGGGTTCCGAGGTTCCGGGTTCCGAGGTTCCGGGTTCCGAGGTTTCGGGTTCAAAGGTTCCGGGTTCAAAGGTTCCGGGTTCAAAGGTTCTGGGTTTATAGGCTCGGCGTCGTCACCGCCGCGAACGTTCATTCTGATCGTAAGAGAAACAATCGTTTCATGCCTCCGTAGGGTCGGCCACCGTGCCGACCTGTTTTGGCGGGCACGGTGGCCCGCCCCACGTCACTAAAATAGCTACGAAATCCATGCTGTTTCACACGAGGTTCAAGGTTGCCTCCCCCAGGCTTGCAGGGCTTGATTTCATAACCCTTGAACCTTCTAGCCCTGGAACCTCTGAACCCGAAACCTCGGAACCCTGAACCTCTAAACCTTCATCACTGCAACGCTTCTTCCCCGAGCTGAGCGGTATAGATAATCCGGGCATCGCCTTCCAGGTAGACATCGTTGAAAAGGCCGTTGTGTTCAGTGAAATGAATGGTCAATGTTTCGCTGCTGCGCGTCAACAGGTTGATGGGTGAGGTCCAGCCCAGCTTTATCGAAGACACCAGGGCGCTGGCAATCGATCCCGTTCCGCAGGCCAGGGTTTCATCCTCAACCCCACGTTCATAAGTTCGAATGGCCAGGTCCCCTGCCCCTCGCTGTGAAATGAAATTTACGTTGGTGCCGGCCGGAGCATAGGTTGTGTGGTTGCGGATCTCGCGGCCCAGGCCAAAAACATCAACATCATCAATGGAATCCCGCATGATGACCACGTGCGGCACACCGGTGTTGATGCTGCTCACGTCCAGCGAACCCGTTGCCATCTCGATGGAATAATCCAGGCGCAAATCCGCCGGATCCGGCATCTTTACTTTGGCCCGATCGGCAAAAACCTGCCCGCTGACAATTCCGGCGTCGGTTTCAAATGTCAGGTTTTGCCCGGCGATGCCGTTGACATAGGCAAACCGGGCCGCACAGCGGGCACCGTTGCCGCACATTTCAGCGCGGCTGCCGTCGGAATTATAAAACCGCCAGCGAAAATCAGCTTTTTCGGAGGGTTCGATCAAAATCAAGCCATCGGCCCCCACCGACATCTTGCGGCGGCAGACCGCGGTAATGAATTGTGTAACATCGAATTGGTCGGTACAGCGATCGCGATTGTCAATGATGATGAAGTCGTTGCCGCTGCCGCTCATCTTTGAAAAATTAATTGGCTTCATGATTTAAGTCCATAGTTATTCGACTGTCTACAAGTTAAGTTTTGTAGTCGGTGGTTTGATTATCTTTCGATCAATTAAGGTTTCAGCTTTAATGTGCTTCTTTCCTCAAACACAGGTTCTTCTTTGGAGACTCACTCTTTTTATTGCTGACACCCGAAACCTGACACCTCGTCCGATGCTACGTAAAAGACTATCCAATCTTAATCACTCGAGCATCCAAATCAATAATTCACTCACCTAAAAACGGCGGCACCGTCTCACCCCGGACCAGGTCTTCGTAGCTTTCCCGGGCCTTGACGACATGAAATTGTTCGTCTTTTACCATGACCTCGGCCACCCGGGGCCGTGAACAATAATTGGATGACATCACATACCCGTATGCGCCGGCACTCATGACAGCCAACAGGTCACCGCCATCGACGGTCGCCATACTGCGATCCACCGCCAGAAAATCGCTGCTTTCACAAATCGGCCCAACCACATCGGCCACGATCAGATCCTGGCGGGAATTTACCACCGGTTCGATGGCATGGAAGGCGTTGTACAGCGTGGGCCGCATCAAATCGTTCATGCCGGCATCGACAATCACAAAATTTTTAGCACCCCCGGACTTGCGAAAAAGAACTTTGGTAACCAGAATTCCAGCATTGCCCACAAATACACGGCCGGGCTCCAGGACCAGTTTAATATCCATGCCTTTGAGCTGCTTGATGATCGTGTCGGCGTATTCATGAATCGGCGGCGGCTGCTCATCGGCATAGGTGATGCCCAGCCCGCCGCCCATGTCGAGATATTGTATATCGGTGCCCATCTGCTTCAGATCTTCAATCAGGATTTTCAGACTTTTCAAAGCATCTTCAAAGGGATCGGACTCCGTTATTTGAGATCCGATATGACAGGCAACGCCGATTGCTTCGACATGCTCCAGGCGGGCTGCGGTTCGATAGCCTTCAAGGGCGGCTTCCGCGTTGATGCCGAATTTGTTTTTTTTCAAACCGGTGGAGATATAGGGATGGGTTTTGGCATCGACGTCCGGGTTGACCCGAATGGCAATCGGTGCGACCTTGTTGAGCCGTCCCGCCCGCTCGTTGATCAACTCCAGTTCGACTAGAGATTCGACATTGAACATCAGGATGCCTTGTTCCAGGGCATAGTCGATTTCAGCGCTGCTTTTACCCACCCCGGAATAAACGACGCGCTGCGGCGTAAAGCCGGATTTGAGGCCCCGGTACAACTCGCCGCCGGATACGATATCCAGCCCACAGCCCAGGTCGGCGAACAACTTCAACACGGCCTGGTTCGTATTGGCCTTGGCCGAATAACAAATCAGGTGGTCGATGCCGGCAAAGGCCTTGCTGAAGGCCTGGAAATGGCGTTTGAGGGTTGCATGACTGTAAAGATAAAATGGAGTTCCGATCTCATCGGCGATTTGTTTGACCGGAACGTCTTCACAAAACAAAGCATTTTCACGATATTTAAAATGATGCATGGTTCACCTGTCGTACTGTTTTCTTAGAATATAAATTCAACAAAATTGGAATCTTTACTGGGGATGCCCCCCGCGTCGTAGCTTTTAACCTTGTATATGTACCGGTAGCCGGGCTCGATATTTTGCGTAAAAACCAGCAGGGCTGTGCCGGTCTGTCCGGATCCGGCACTGCGCGCGGGAACATCGCCGACTTCTTTGAAAATGACCGGGCAATTGGGACATTCCCGTTCATGGGCCGATTGCTGAAACCGATAAATTAAAAACCCGGCGACCGCTGAACGGGCTTTTTCGGTTGTGATCGGAATGCTCCAGCTGAGTTTAACGGTCTGCCCGGTGACACTGTATGCCAGATCCCGCACCCGCGGCGGTTTGTTGCCGCTGGGCGGCTCCGGCGGTCCCTTTTTGCCGCAGCCGCCGACGAACACTGCCGCGGCCAGGCAGATCAAGGCCGCCAGGACGGCGGTTGTCGTAAACCTTAATTTTATGTGCGGCTTGTCGATCAAATTGCCTGCTCCATTGATCTATAGCGCTATTTTAGATTGTGGGAGCGGTTTTTAACCGCGATTGCCCGGCTAATCGTGGTCGGCCTGCGACGAGCTCAGCCGAATCGAGGCCACTCCCACCAACCATAAACTTATATCTGAATGAACCTGAGTTTTATGCAGATTCACACGTTCATCCTTCGTTTCGTACTCGTGCTTGTTATCGATGCTTTTGAACCGCTTTCAGTATCGAGGACGAGCACGAGTACGACGACGAGCACGATTTAAAAACCATATGTTGGGATTTAACAGTTACCTGAAACCTAAAACCTACAAACTGCGCCATTGCAGCTCGCCGGGGACATTTTCTCGAACACGGTCTCGGAAAAGGTACAGTGCCTACCCATCAAAATCCGGCAGATGCTCCTTTTTTGCGGCCAGTTTTTTTTGGGCCGCGGCGATTGCCCGGCGGACGTTGGTGTCGGCGGTGCCGCCGGCGGATGTGCGCCGCGCCACCATTTGCCGGGTTTCCAGAAAGGAGAATATATCCTCCCGGATCAGGGTCGAAACAGACTGCATTTGCTCCAGGGTCAGCTGGTACAGCTCTTTTTGCTGGGACAGGGCAAAGCTGACCGCCTGGCCCACGAGATGGTGAGCTTCGCGAAAAGCCAGCCCCTGGGCGACCAGATAATCGGCCATATCAGTTGCATCCAAAAAACCCTTGGCGGCTGCCTGTCCCATGACGGATTCCTTGAACATTATCTCCGGCAGCATGTCGCAATATATGCCGATGCTGGCGGCCAGGGTGTCCACGGTGTCGAACAGGGGCGCCTTGTCTTCCTGCATATCCCGGTTGTACGACAGCGGCAGGGACTTCATCATAGTCAGCACGGCCATCAGGTTGCCGATGACACCACCGGTTTTGCCCCGCACGAGTTCCGGTACATCGGGATTCTTCTTTTGGGGCATAATGCTGCTGCCGGTGGCAAACGCATCCGGCAATTCAATAAAGTTAAATTCCGAGCTCGACCACAGGATCAGCTCTTCCGACAGCCGGCTGAAATGAATCATGCAGATGCCGGCGACGGACATGAATTCCATGATAAAATCCCGGTCCGACACGGCATCGACGCTGTTGGCGGATATTTGCTCAAAGCCCAGCAATTGGGCGGTGTAGCTGCGGTCGATGGGATACGTGGTACCGGCCAGGGCCGCGCTGCCCAGGGGCATGACATTGATGCGCTGCAGGCAATCTTCCAGGCGCGCCGTATCCCGGGCGAACATCTCGTAGTAGGCCATCAGGTGATGGGACAACAGAATCGGTTGGGCCCGCTGCAGATGGGTGTATCCCGGCAGTATCACGTCAATATGCTCGTGGGCAAGATCAACCAGGACCTGCTGCAGCCCTACAAGCCGGCCGACGATATCGGCGGTTGCCGCCCTCAGATACAACCTGACATCCAGCGCAACCTGGTCGTTGCGGCTTCTGGCGGTGTGCAACTTGCGGCCGACCGGTCCCGCGATCTCCACCAGCCGTGACTCGATGTGCATATGGATGTCTTCCAGGCTGTCATCGAAATGAAACCGGCCGGCGTCGATTTCCTGTTCGATGGCTTCCAGGCCCGCAGATATCTCGGCAGCCTCCGCTTCAGTAATAATCGAGGCTTTTGCCAGGGTATGGCAGTGGGCGATACTGCCTTGAATATCATAGGCATAAAGCCGCCGATCGACCTGAATGGATGACGTAAAGGCCTCCACCACATCGGCCGTCTTCTCTGAGAACCGGCCTTGCCAAAGTTTTTTGGACATCACTTTACCTTTTAGTTCGTTTTTGCGACGATATGAGAAAAATCGTTTAAGCATCCGGGAATTCAAGAACTTAGGAATCTGAAAATTTAGGAATTCAGGAATTTAGGAATTTAGGAATTGAAGGAATTCTATCCTTTTTAACATTTAGATTTAATCCTTGAATTCCTCGATCCCCAAATCTCTTAATCCTTCAATCCCTGAATCCCTCAATTCCTCAATCCCTCAATTCTCTTTCTCTCCCAGCAGCCCATCCAGGCAATCGACCAGGGCATCGATCTGCGCTTTTTCGATGATCAGCGGCGGGACAAAACGCAGGATATTTTCCTGGATGCAGTTGATCAAAAAGCCCTGCTCCATGCATCTGCCGACCATGTATTCGGCATTGAAATCAAGCTTTAAGCCCAGCAGCAGCCCGAGCCCGCGGATATCGACGATGGCAGCGTGCCGCTGCTTCAATTGCCGCAGTTTGTCGCGAAAGTATTCGCCGGCCTCGCGCCCCTGTTCAACGACCTTGCCCTCCACCAGCGTTTGGCAGACTTTCAGGGCCGACGCCGTAACCAGGGGGGTGCCGCCGAAGGTGGTGGCGTGGGCCCCGGGCCCAAAGGCATCCGCCACTTGTTCTTTGGCAAGCATGGCGCCGATCGGAAGTCCATTGGCCAGGGCTTTGGCCAGGGTCATGATATCAGGTTCAACGCCAAAATTCTGATAGGCAAACAGCTTGCCGGTGCGCCCCATGCCGGTTTGGATTTCGTCATATATCAGCAATACGCCGTTTTCGTCGCAAAGTTGACGCACCGCCTTCAAATAGTCGGGATCCGGGCAGCGCACACCGCCTTCGCCCTGCACCGGTTCGAGCATGACGGCACAGGTATCCGGACCCATCTTGGCCTGCAGCGTGGCCGCGTCGTTGAAGGGCACAAAATCAAATCCATCCAAAACAGGGTCGAAGCCTTTTTTTATTTTATCTTGCCCGGTAGCTGAAAGGGTGCCCATGGTGCGGCCGTGAAAAGATTGCTCCATGGTGATGATGCGGCAGCGCCGGCCCTGGCCGCGGTCATTGAAATACTTGCGGGCCAGCTTGATGGCGGCCTCATTGGCCTCGGCCCCGCTGTTGCAGAAAAAGACCCGGTCGGCAAAACTGTTGCCAACCAGCCAGGCCGCCAAATCCACCTGGGGCACCGTGTAGTATAGATTGGACACGTGCCACAGGGACTGGGCCTGGTCGGTCAGGGCTTTGGCAATGGCCGGATGGGCATGGCCCAGGTTGCACACGGCAATGCCGGCCACAAAATCCGTGTAGCTGCAGCCGTCGGTATCGTACAAGGTGCAGCCGCTGCCTTTGGAAAGGACAATCGGAAAACGCTTGTAGGTTTTAGCGATGACCTGATCGGCCTGCGCCATGATTTCAGTGGTCAATGTTCCCCCCTTTATTGTTGAAGATTGTAGATTGAAAATTGAAGATTCAATATTCAATCTTCAATTTTCAATCTAGAGGATGTACCGGCTCAAATCCTCATCGTCTTTGATGTCTTTTAATCTTTCCTCGACATATTGTTTATCGATAACGATCCGATCGGCCTGCATGTCCGGGGCATCGAAAAGGATATCTTCCAGCAAGCGTTCCATAAGCGTATGCAGCCGACGGGCACCGATATTTCCAGTTTTGTTGTTGACCTCCTCCGCCATGCGGGCAATTTCTGCCACAGCGTCATCTTCGAAGACAACATCAATTTTTTCGGTTCGCAGCAGGGCCATGTACTGCAGCAGCAAGGCATTCCTGGGTTCGGTCAGAATCCGGACGAACTCCTTTTGTCCCAGGGAATTCAGCTCGACCCGGATCGGAAAACGTCCCTGCAGTTCCGGGATCAGATCGGACGGCTTGACCATGTGGAAAGCACCGGAGGCAATAAACAGGATATGATCGGTCTTGGTTGGGCCGTATTTGGTGGTGACCGTGCTGCCCTCAACAATCGGCAAGAGATCTCTCTGTACGCCTTCCCGGGAGACGTCCGGCCCGTGGGCGCCGTTTTTGCCGGCAATTTTGTCGATTTCATCCAGAAAGATAATCCCTGACTGTTCGACCCTGGCAATGGCCTCTTTGATGACTTTGTCCATGTCCACCAATCCCTGGGCTTCCTCCTGGGCCAGCATTTCCATGGCCTCCGGTACCTTAACCCGCCTGCGTTTGGTGTTTTTCGGCAGCATCCCGCCCAGCATATCCTTAAAATTAATCCCCATTTCCTCCATACCGACATTGGAAAAAATTTCAACCATCGGCATGCTGCGGTCCGACACATCGAGGTCCACATAGCGGCTGTCAAGTTTACCCTTGCGCAACATGCTGCGCAATTTCTCCCGGGTCGAAGAAGTTTCCTCGCTGCCGGGCGTTACCAGTTCAAATTGGACATCTGCGGTGGTATCGTCTTTTTTGACGGGGGTTGCCGGTTCGGCTTTGGGCAACAAGAGATCGAGCATGCGCTCTTCGGCAATCTGCCAGGCTTTATCCTGCACCCCCTCCTGGGCTCGGATTTTGTAATCATTGATGGTCAATTCCACCAGGTCCCGCACCATGGACTCGACATCCCGTCCGACATAGCCGACTTCGGTGAACTTGGAAGCTTCAACCTTGGAAAACGGTGAATCCGTAAGCCGCGAAAGCCGGCGGGCAATCTCGGTTTTACCGACCCCGGTCGGTCCGATCAAAATGATATTCTTGGGCGCGATTTCATCACGCAGGTCTTCGGGAACCTGCTGCCGCCGCCAGCGATTTCTCAGGGCAACTGCCACGGACCGTTTGGCTTTATCCTGGCCGATGATATATTTGTCCAGCTCTTTTACAATTTCGGATGGCTTCAGACTGCTCATTGTTGTACCTTACATTTCTTCGACAGTTATGACGTCATTGGTGTAAATACAGATGGACGCCGCAATTTTCATGGCTTCTTCAACGGTGCCGCGTGCATTCAGATCGGCATGCTCGATCAACGCCCGGGCGGCGGCCTGGGCCGCCACGCCCCCGGAACCGATGGCAACGATTCCCTCATCGGGCTCAATGACGTCGCCGTTGCCTGAAATCAGATAAATGCTTTTTTCATCAACGGCAACCATGACGGCCTCGAGCCGCCTCAGATATTTGTCCGTGCGCCAATCCCGGGCCAATTCGACGGCGGAGCGGGTCAGGTTACCGTTATAACGTTCGAGTTTTTCTTCCAGGCGTTCCGACAGGTTCAACGCGTCGGCGGTGGCACCGGCGAACCCGACAATTATGGTGTCATTATAAATGCGCCTGACCTTTTTAGCGTGATGCTTGACCACGTTGGTGCTCAAAGTGACCTGGCCATCACCGGCAACCGCCACCTTGCCTTTGTGTCTGACAGCTAAAATTGTGGTACCGTGGTATTCCATTGCTACCTTACGCTCCTTGTATGAACTACACTGAAGGTTTCAGGTGTCAGTGTTCAGGTGTCAGGATATAGCGTCATAACTTCCTGATACCGGAAACCTTTAATGGCAATAAGTTTCTTCAAAATTCTGACCGGGCGCCCGCGTCCAGAAGCGACGCTTTTATGAAACTACCTTTAAATTAACTCCAAAGCAGGGTTTTCAAATCGTGCTCGTCGTCGTACTCGTACTCGTCCTCGATACTGAAAGTGGCTCAGAAGCTTCGAGAACGAGCACGAGTACGAAACGAGCGGTGTGCTCATACGAAACGCCGGTTTGGCATAGTTTCTTTCTTTGATCAAACTGGCCGTTATTTGGCCAGAGGCCGCGCTCGTGCGAAACTTCACCGTTTTTTACAAAAATGTTGGGTCCCGCGGTCAGCGGAATCGGCACGGTGGCCGACACTACGTTGCGATATGACCAATGTTTCTATCCTCGACCAGACTGGTCGTTTGCGAGCAGCGGCGGGAACGCAAGCCTGCCCTGAATGCCGAATATCGAACGGTGGTTTCGCTCCGCTCAGTCATTTTCAAATGGACAGCATTCCTTCATTAGTCATTAATCATTAGGCATTATACATTTAATAATCCCTTCACTTCCGCGGATGGGCCCGATCATAGGTTTCCATCAAGCGATCGATGCTGACGTGGGTATATCTTTGGGTGGTCGACAGGCTCTGGTGGCCCAACAGTTCCTGCACAATCCTCAGGTCAGCACCGGCATCCAGCATGTGAGTCGCAAACGTATGCCGCATGGTATGTGGGGATACAGGCCTCAGCAGGCCGCAGGCCCGCACCAGTTTGTCCAGGATACGGGCCACGGACCGGGAGCTCAGCCGTCCCTTATTTTTATTCAAAAACAACGGACCGTCAGGGTCCGCCGCGATGTCCCATTGAATTACGGCCTGTTCGCGATATTGCCGGAGGGCAGCCAGTGCTTTTTGTCCGATGGGAACGATACGCTCCTTGCGGCCCTTACCGAATACGCGAATTGCGCCGGCGTTAAAATCCACATCCCCGACATCCATTCCGACCAGTTCGGCAACCCGGATACCACAGGAATACAATGTTTCAAATATTGCACGGTTGCGCAAATCCAAAATACCGTCGGTTTGGATGGAATCGAGCAGTCGAAACATCTCATCAACCGGCAAATATTCCGGTATGCTTTTTTCCTGTTTGGGAGTCAGAACCGCGTCGGCCGGGTTGTCGTCAATAATGCCGCGCTTGACAAGAAATCTAAAAAACGAGCGCACTGCCGAAAGCTTGCGGGCAATGGTTGTTTTTTTGTTTTTCTTGTGCAGCCAGCCCAGATAGCCCCTGATGGTGATCGCCGGCAGCCTGTCGACTCTAATTGCGCCGGCGCCGGGCGGGCGTCGCTTCCCAGCACCGGAACTTTGTCCCAGGTAATTCACGAAACCTTCCAGGTCATTGCGATAGCCCCGACAGGTATTTTCCGAATACCCCTTCTCCACGGCCAGGGATTCGATGAACTCGCTGATCAAATTCTCAACCGACGTCACAGCCATTCGATCATTGCCTCACCCGGATGATCCGGAACTGATATTTTCGGTACAAGTGGCCTCTGTGGGGCAGCCACAGCGCAGATTCAGGTGTCGGGTTTCGGGTGTCAGGGAGCCGAGGAGCTAAATCCTGACACCTGAACACTGACACCTGAAACCCTATATTCTTCTGTGTTAATGTTCACACGGCTAAAAACTTGTCGATTATGCACTATTGCAGGTCTATTTTAGATCGATCAGCGCCTCGAGCTCCAGCCAGGACCCGATTTCCCGGTACGGGTGGGCAACCCGATTCCAGGGCTGTTTGTATAAAATAGGAGCGATCCCCGCCGCATGTATCAGGTCGCAGGTCTCTATTCTATCTTCAACGAAATGGGTGATATTGCGCTCGAGCAAAACTTCAGTTTTGTTCTCATGGGAACCGGTCGCAATGACATCGATCGAGTGCCGCCCAAACGCCAGTGTATCCATCAGCCAATCCCGGATGGGACCCAAATAGGGCCGCGCCGTAACGAACAGCAACGGACTGTGGCGGCGTTCGATCCGGGGCAAAACATCAGCGGCGCCCTTCAGGGGCTCCAGGTTGGTTGTGTAGTTGCCGTCCAATAGCCGCTCGACCACGGAGTCGACAATTTCCTGGCTCAATCCGGTGCACTCAACCAAATCATAGCAGTAAATGTCCTCATATCGGATGCCGTTGATTCGGTGAACATCCCGCGCGATTGCCAGGAACAGCCGCATCGTGTCAGCCACCACACCGTCGATATCGAACGCCAGCGAAGACGGATTAATCATTACCATTTCTCGATTCGTCGCAATCAGTTGTTAAAAACAACCCGGAGACTGAATTATGCACCCGGCAATACGCATTTCAGGTCGTTTTCGGGCAAAACCTGCCGGTCAGGCTAAGCCGCAGCCGCCTTGCGCGATTTTTTCTTCAGCCTGGAGATGCGGCGTTTGTAGATCGTGGCCATTTTACTGTCCTTGGCCGCCAGGGCGTCCTGGCGCTGGGTCTTAACGGCCTTGATCTTTTTCTTGATTTCAGCAACGGAAGCATCCGCCTTTTTGACCGGTTCATCCTTGATGCCTTTGACTTCCTTGATGGCCACGATCAACTCTTCTTTTTTCATACCGTGCACGCCGGCGATGCCGGGCATATCTTTGCCCATCTCGCGCAGGTCTTTGACCGTCATTTTCTCCAGGGGTTTTTGTTTTCCGTCAACATTTTCATCACTCATTTTCTGTTATCTCTCCTTTTGCTGATCCAAATTTGAACAAATTCTTCAAATAAATAACACCTAAGTCGAGCACGGCTTGATGGTAAAGCACAAGCGGAGGCTGAATAGCCCCCGCCTGATGTATGAACCGATTTCAAGCTTTAACCGGTAAAATATGATCGCACCGCCGGAAATAATTTTAACAAACCTATTTTATTAACTATATATAAACCACCTGTCAATGGGAAAGTGTGATAGCGCAACTGATTTTTAGGTTAAAAAGAATTGAGGAATTTAGGAATTAAAAAGTAAAAAGTTGAGGGATTCAGGAAATTAGGAATTGAAGGAATTCTAGCCAATTTTTAATCTTTTAGAACATACTCTTTAAGCCTTGCTTTCCCCAATCCCTCAATCCCCCAATCCCTCAATCCCCCAATTCCCCAATCCCCCAATTCCCCAATCCCTCAATTCCCCAATACCTCAATTCCTCAATCCCTGAATTCCTCAATCCCTAAATTCCTCAATCCCTAAATTCCTGAATTCCCCAATTCCTCAATCCCTAAATTCCTCAATCCTACTTATCGATTTCAGCCGGTGTCAAGGCGCCTAAAAACGGTCTGAATAAATCAATCGGGATCGGAAAGATCGTGGTCGAGTTGCTTTCAGTGGACATTTCGCTCATGGTCTGAAGATATCTGAGCTGCAGGGCCGTGGGATGTTTCTCGATTATCTCCGAAGCCTCAGCCAGTTTGGTGGCGGCTTGAAATTCACCCTCGGCATTGATCACCTTGGCCCGGCGCTCTCTTTCCGCCTCGGCCTGTTTGGCCATGGCGCGCTGCATTTCCTGGGGCAAATCGATGTGCTTGAGCTCCACCGTTGCCACTTTGATCCCCCAGGGATCGGTATGGGTATCCAGGATTTCCTGCAATTCAGAATTGATTTTTTCCCTCTCCGACAAAAGCTCATCGAGTTCAGCCTGGCCGCAGACGCTTCTCAATGTTGTCTGAGCCAACTGAGACATGGCGTAGGTGTAATTTTCCACCTCGATGATGGCCTTGATCGGGTCGATGACCCTGAAATAGATTACCGCGTTCACCTTGACGGAAACATTATCCCGGGTAATGACATCCTGGGGATCCACATCCATGGCCACCAGCCGCAGACTTACCTTCACGATTTTATCGATAATCGGAATCAGAATGATCAATCCGGGGCCCTTGGCATTGATCACCCGACCCAGCCTGAAAATTACACCGCGTTCGTATTCGTTTAAAATCCGCAGGGCTGCCGACAGGAAAAAGATGACAAGCACGAGTATGGCAATTGGCGTAATGAAATTCATATCAGTCTCCTTTAGCTGTTGATTCATCAACTGATTCTACTTCCAGAATCAAGTTTACCACGTTTACGACCCGCACCTTGGCATTTTCGTCAAGCGGTACCTTAGCCTTGGCATTCCACAGCTCGCCGTGCACAAATACTTTGCCTTCTGGTGCCAGTGCCTTTTTGACAGTCCCGATTTCGCCCACCAACCCCCCGCTGCCGGTGACCGGTTTCGACATCTGGGCCCGAAAAACCAGGGCGGCAACGGTCGCAAAAAAACCTGAAATCACGAGCACTGTGGGCAGCAGTACCCGCAGGGATAATTTCATATCCGGCGTGTCGCCTTCGAAAAGCATCAAAGACCCCAGCAGCAAGGCCACGATGCCGGCGATACTTAAAAGCCCGTAGCTGGTGATTTTCATTTCCATGATGAAGAAAATAATGGCCAGCACGATCAGCAGGATCCCGGCATAGTTTACCGGCAGCGTCTGCAGGGCAAAAAAAGCCAAAATCAGGGCCAGGGCACCGATGACTCCCGGGAAGATGGCACCGGGGTGCGACAATTCGAAATAAAGCCCGGCCAGGCCGATCATCATCAGGATATAAGCGATATTGGGATTGCTGATGGTTCTGAGAATCTTTGTCCGCAGCGTTTCTGCCAGAACGATTTTTTCGGCACCGTCCAGCTCGAGTTTGCCCCGGTCCTTGACCTCGCGGCCGTTTAATTGCTTAATTAAATCATCCGTGTCCTGGGCGACAAGATCAATGATATTTTCTTTCAGGGCTTCGGTTTCAGTCACCGATACACTCTCACGGATGGCATCTTCCACCCAGTCTGCATTCCGTCCCCGTTTTTCGGCAACGCTCCGGGACTGGGCCACCATATCGTTGATGATCTTATCCGACATCGCCCCATCGATATCTTTGCCCCCGGCCCCCACCGGATGGGCCGCACCGATATTGGTCCCCGGCGCCATGGCCGCGACATCGGCCGCCATGGTAATCATAACGCCGGCCGAGGCCGCCCGGGCACCGCCCGGATATACATAAACCACCACAGGCACCCGGCTGGCCAGTATGTTTTGAACGATCAGGCGCATGGATTCGGCCAGGCCGCCGGGGGTGTCCAGCTCAATGATAATGCAGGCGGCCGCGTTTTCTTCCGCTTTCCTGATGCCGGATTTTATAAATTCCGCGGTTCCCGGGCTGATGGCATCGGCAATCCGGATAATATATATATCGCCTGATTCCGCTTCAACGGCTTCGGCCCCTAGCCAAACCACCGCGAAAATAGCTATCCATAAAAATTTAGTCTTCATAATGAAATTCCTTCATCAGCATTTTCATATCTTCCCAGACATCGCGCTTTTTGTCCGGATTGCGCAGCAGATAGGCCGGGTGATATGTGGGCAGCAGTTTGATGCCGTTGTACTCATGGAATCGGCCCCTGAGTCTGGAGATGGGTGTGGCGGTCTTGAGCAGCGTCTGGGCTGCAAATTTTCCGAGGGCGCAGATGAAGTCGGGCTGAATCGCCGCAAGCTGGCGCTCCAGGAAGGGCAGGCAGGTCTTGATCTCATCGGGTTCGGGGTTCCGGTTTCCCGGCGGCCTGCATTTTATGACATTGCAGATGTAAACCTGGTCGCGGTCCAGTTTGATGGCTTCGATAATGCGTGTGAGGAGTTGCCCGGCGGGACCGACGAATGGCCTGCCCTGCCGGTCTTCCTCAAAACCCGGGCCCTCGCCGACAAAGACCAGTTTGGCCTTGGGATTGCCCTCCCCGAATACAATTCGTTTGCGCTCCCGGGCCAGTCGACAGCGCTGGCAATCTCCCAGATCGCCGGCAATGTCCCCCAGCGATTCGGCCTGCTGACGCGGGGGTCGACCCCATTGTTCGATTCTCGCCAGAGATTGTTGCGAGCAATCAAATCCACGCCATCCATGATCGGCTAAATACCGCAGGCTGTTTTGAATTTCTGTGAGGGCCCTGTCGAATGCTTGTTTGTCACCCATCAGAAAGTAGTGATGAAATCCATTTTAAGGTTCACGGCCGGCGCCTGCCCGTAAAGCAAAGCCGGATCAAAAACGGGGCAGAATCATTCAACCTGTCCGAACCGGAGTTAACCACAAAATATCCATTCCGGCGAAAGGTGTCAAGAATGGCCGGCCAGGCGCGCTTGCAGGACCCGAGCCCCTAGCATGGCCATGGCTCTGAACTAGGGTGATGAATATATGCAAAATGTGCATATACAAATTAATCCCGTTTTTATTCCTATTTCGGCACGAGTTATAATTTGGGATTTTAGATTGTAATCAAGGGTTGGCAGGACGCATTTAATTTATTTCAAAAGACCGGCGCCGGGTTGTCCGCCAAAGGGGGCGGCCCAGATTTCCACCAGCGTGTCCCAGCGATTGTCGGTGATATTAATGACGCACCACCGGCGTTCTTTTTGAAACAGCAGTAAGGTTCGCGGTGATTTGAAGCTGCTCACCGCCTGCCAGTTGTCCTTGGCCATATTGTTTTCGAAAAACTGGATTAAGGAACTGCGTTCAATGTTGGATTTAAAGATCAACACACCGGCTGTCAGGCCGGAGGCGTGATAGACGAAGGAGGAATCGGTATTTAACTTCAGATCTCGCGGAACGAGCACGTCTTCGAAATCGTAATACAGCGGGGCATTTTTCTCATCTTTTTCGCGCGCTTCAGCGCCGTCGGTGGTCTTCGGGGTTGACTGACAGCCGATGCCAGACAGCATCAGGACCGCCATAAATACAATTATCTTCAAGCCGACGCGACACCCCTTCAAGATTTGCATGATGAGGCCTCCTTTCCTCTTTCCTTCCACCCTGCCCTATCATAAAACATCGCCTCGGGCAATCCTGTGTTCAATATATAGGCGCTTTAGACATTTTTCAATTTTCATTTTCCTTCGTACGCCTTATTCCTCGGCATGATTAAAGGTCTGAAATCCCTCCTGCAGGCACAGATAATCTTTGTGAGCCTCGTTGAGGTCCGCCTCGACCATATCGGTCACCAGTTCCCGAAAAGTCGTTCGCGCTTTCCAACCCAGTTTGCGGCGTGCTTTGGCGGCGTCTCCCAGCAAATCCTGCACTTCGGTGGGGCGAAAGTACTTGGGATCGACGGCCACGACGACCTGGCCCGTATCGGTGTTAATGCCTTTCTCCTCGAGGCCCTCGCCTTCCCAGCGCAGATCGAGATCCAGCTGCCGGGCGGCCGCCTCGATGAACTGCCGGACGGAGTAGTGTTCTCCGGTGGCGATAACATAGTCTTCCGGGGCATCCTGCTGCAGCATCAGCCACTGCATTTCCACGTAATCCCGGGCATGGCCCCAGTCCCGGCGGGCGTCCAGGTTACCGATGTAAAGGGTGTCCTGTAGACCGGTTTTGATGCGGGCCAGGGCCCGGGTGATTTTGCGCGAAACAAAGGTCTCACCCTGATCGGCGATTCATGGTTAAAAAGAATTCCGTTGCAGGCATAGATACCGTAAGCCTCGCGATAATTAACCGTAATCCAGTAGGCATATAATTTGGCCACGGCATAGGGTGAGCGCGGATAAAACGGGGTGGATTCTTTTTGCGGAACCTCCTGAACTTTACCATACAGCTCGGAAGTCGAAGCCTGGTAAAAGCGGCATTTTTCTTCCAATTTCAAAATCCGGATCGCTTCAAGAATACGCAAGGTGCCCAATCCATCGGTGTTGGCGGTATATTCCGGTGTTTCGAAAGAAACCTTAACATGGCTTTAGGCTGCCAGGTTATAGATTTCATCGGGTTGGACTTCCTGGATGATGCGGATCAGGTTGGTTGAATCGGTCAGGTCGCCGTAGTGCATTAAGAACCGCACGTCCGTTTCGTGGGGATCGCGATACAGATGGTCTACCCGGGCTGTGTTGAAGGAGGATGCCCGCCGTTTGATGCCATGCACTTCATAGTCCTGATTCAATAGAAATTCGGCCAGGTATGCCCCATCCTGACCGGTAATACCGGTGATTAATGCGCGCTTCATACTTAATTCTCCCTATTGATCCGCCCTGAATACGGCCCACCCCGCTCGAAATTGGTTTGCAGTGAGCAACAGGTGACGTCGGCTGAAGATTCGGCGGACATAGTACACTTTGGCAGGGCCGATCATCCCGGACCGGTCCCGGAGTCTTCCGTCATATTTTTTGGAAATAGTCTATGGTTTTCCGGAGTCCTTCATCAAGCTGGATTTTCGGTTCCCATGCCAGCTTTTCCTTGGCCAGGGTGATGTTGGGCCGGCGTTGCAGCGGGTCATCTTGCGGCAGCGGCTGGTATTCGATTTTGGCACTAGAGCCGGTCAGTGCAATGATTTTTTGAGCCAGTTCCAAAATGGTAAACTCATTGGGATTGCCGATATTAACCGGTCCGGTAAAATCATCGGAAGCCGCCATCATGCGAACCAGCCCCTCGATCAGGTCATCCACGAAACAAAACGAGCGGGACTGGCTTCCGTCGCCGAACACCGTAATGTCGCGATTGGCCAGCGCCTGCAGGATAAAATTACTCACCACCCGGCCGTCATTGGGATGCATGCGCGGGCCATAGGTGTTGAAAATCCGCACCACCCGGATATTTATCTGATGCTGCCGATGATAATCAAAAAACAGCGTTTCGGCGCAGCGTTTGCCTTCATCATAGCAGGATCGGATGCCGACGCAATTTACATTGCCCCAGTAGCTTTCGGTTTGGGGATGGATGGTGGGATCCCCGTAAACCTCCGATGTCGACGCCTGCAGAATGCGGGCTTTGAGCCGCTTGGCCAACCCCAGCATATTGATCGAACCGTGCACATTGACTTTGGTCGTTTGAACGGGATCATTTTGATAGTGAATCGGGGAGGCGGGACAAGCCAGGTTGTAAATTTCGTCGACTTCAAGGTAAAGCGGAAACGTAATATCGTGGCGGATCAGCTCAAAATAGGGATTATCCAGCAGGTGGATAATGTTGCGCTTGGTCCCGGTATAAAAGTTATCCACACAAACCACGTCACACCCGTCTTGCAGCAGGCGCTCACAGAGAAAGGAGCCTAAAAACCCGGCCCCGCCGGTCACCAAGACACGTTTTCGAAGATGCATGTCGTTTTTCCTTAATGGATTATTCTAAACTCATATAGTCAAGTAGCCGATTCTTTTGTAAACAACGGCGTTACCAGCGGCTTAGGCGTGGATAAAATTCGCCCCGACAATGTTGATCAGGCACATCGAAGTTTGTAGAGCCGTTTCATATAAATTTATATCATGAAGTATTGAAAATAAGCAACATCCTTTCAATTTAGGTAAATATCCGGCCATCTTTACAAGCACAGATCCGATCCCGCAAACGCGGGTCTTCAGACCGGCAAAAAAATGATCTTTACACGCGATCAGGTTTCAAGTATAAGAACATACCCCCACCGGACAGCAGGGTTCATAGCGGATTCAAAGCAAAGCGCCGCACACAAAACAGCGCAGTGCCGGGCTTGAGTTGAAAGCGGATTATCGCACTGCATGCCGGCGCTGCAACGATCACTGCTGCCATCGGAACCAGGCCCAGGCCGCCGTACCGGCGGCGAAAACTGCTAATATTAGAAATTGCCTTTCGCCCCCGTAGCTCAGTGGATAGAGCACCGGATTCCTAATCCGGGTGCCGCAGGTTCGATCCCTGCCGGGGGGCACCAGCAAGCCTCTCAAGAACTCTCAATAAGAAGATCAATTCCCAATATTGCGCAACAGGTTTCCCAAAACTTCGCCACAGACGCAACCGTCATTCCCATAACCATCTGTTACTATGGTTAATCTTTATATTCCTCAAAATGGCACACTTTCTGCTAAAGGCAAGTTGAGACGATACGCCAGCCATCTTTGCCCCGACTCCATGCCGGGTAGATAGGGGGCTAGGGGGTTGCCCGCAAACAGGAACAGGCCCAAGTTCAAATACTTGACCGCTGACTTTGAATTCGCGCAGCTGTGAAGGTGACGCGGCGGCTGGTCCTGGCGTGACGCGAGCAAGACCGTTAATATTTATCGGAGGAATTGATGATGCCCGGGGAAAATATACTGAGAATAGGTAGCTGTAAGTCCATATCGACACCCAAAGAGCTCCAACGCCTCAAAATCATCCTGGATAAGCTGGAAATCCCGTATGTGCTGGACAACGTCTCTTTCCACAATACATCACATGCCGTCCAGCGAATGCAGATGGTGTATAATACCCGGGTCTGGAAAGTAGAAAAAGATGGCAGCGTGAGCCTGACAAATCGCTTTGGGCACAACAGTCGCTTCGAATATCGGTATCTGAATATGCCCAGTCCAATTGACTTGGAATTTATCAATTTGAGCGAACTAAGTCATGATGAGATGGAATTTCTGAGTTTTATACTATTCAAGGCCAATGTCATCTCTTGCCCCCAATCAACTACCGGATTGTAGTCATAGATCACGTCGAATAGTTTGCACGAATCGGCTGTAAATCCACATATTGTAAAAAAACGCTTAACTTCATAACAACTATCTGCTAAGACAATATTATACAAAGGCCGGAGTCTGCCCATTAGTCGGTTAAAAGGCCTTTGCCGTACCCGTTGCAACGGAATAGCCAAAGCGCATTGGGCTATCCGGGGAGATTGCAGTCTGAGGACAAACTTCAAATCATACCGGAAATATCTTCGACCGATATAGTTTATTATTCTTTGAAATGAACTCTGATCCACACATGCTAGTGATTAACTCTCAAAGGAGAAAGCGCGATGAAAGATCTGATCGGTTACATTGCACAGGCCCTGGTTGATTTCCCGGATGAAGTGTCGGTTAGCGAGGTTGAGGGCGAACACACCACGGTATTGGAGCTTCAGGTGGCCAAAAAGGATATAGGTAAAATTATCGGCAGGCAGGGCCGTACGGCCCAGGCTATCCGGACCATTTTAAGCGCGGCATCGGGGAAAACACGCAAAAGATATGTTCTCGAGATTATCGAGTAATGCTCCTTTCACCCTTCATCGTCCCGTCCGAAGGTAAATCAGCCCCCTGTTAAGGGAAAGCCGGTGGTAATTGGGGGTTGTCATTATTCAATTTGCGATCTTTTATATTCAATCCTGGCTTGTCCTGGCTGGGTCTGACCAGGCCCGGCCGACGGATCTTGTTGATTCTATCCCTATGCGATCAATGAAAAGTCAGGCCCTATCTCCTTTAATAAAGCTTCTTCAAATCAAAGGAAGGCAACCCATGAAGCAAAAATATCGCATTTGGAAAAAGGAAAAAGGTAATAAGCTGCTGATCCAGGAATACGCCGTATTAACAGCCGAAAGCCGCAAGCAAAAAGTACCGGGATTGCAAAATGAAGATTTTTCACTACTGTGCGAACAAACCTATCTGGCCGATGAAGTAGCGAAAGCAGCCTCTCAGGGTAAAGACGAACTGGTTCTGTTGCTGCGAAGCCAGCACTTTTATCCGATCGGCACCTACATGAATCGAATCGCCGAGACCGTCGTCAACATGTTTGCTTCCAGCGGCGAACATTGTGAAGACCTGGTTTTTGACGATAGGGAAATCCTGTTGGGTGCTTCGCCGGAGGCTGAAAACGAAGACATTAGTAAAATCGAAGAAGTCGCAAACGAAGATGATCACTCAGAGAATATTGATGAGTTGCTCGAGGATGACGCCCAAATTGAACAAAACAAGGCTGCCGCCAAAATCAAGCCTGATCGGCTGGATGAAGACTAAAAAGCTATAATTTGGCGGCAATACCGGCCTGTCCCGTTCATCTGAAAGCAGTTAACTAGGGTATCCGCAAAAAAAACTGTAGATACCCTTGCAATTTTCCGGACAACCACATTAGACGACCGTAACATTCACGGCACGGGGGCCTTTACCGCCCTCTTCTATGTCAAAGGTAACCCGGTCACCTTCATTGAGAGACTTGAAACCAGGCGCATTAATTCCTGAATGGTGCACGAATACATCCGGGCCCTCGTCCTGCTCGATAAAACCATAACCTTTTCGTTCATTGAACCATTTGACTATTCCATTGGCCATTTCGGCGTCCTCCTTACATTAGAGTTTTCACGGTTCCAAACTGCAGGTTGCCAACACGACAAATAGTTCTATCCTTCAGAACGAAACCGGGCCGCGCAATACGAGCCGGCCTTATAAATATTTTATTGAATTGCACTTTTTTATTAGAGGGAAGCGAGATTTGAAACAGCTTCTTATAAATCGGGTCGTCAGCCAAGGGAGTTTATATCCAGATTGACAAGATTTGCGGAAGAAAGATCGGTTGTAACAGGGTTTTTTTCATCTTACTTAATTTAATCATAAAAGTCAGTGACTAAATTCATTATATTCGATAACGCCTCAAGGTGCAAGAAAAAAACCAATCAAATCGATTTTAAGGCAATATGGACCTCTTGAAGCGGTAAATATGAAATTTTAGTTAAGAAATTCGATTATTTGTGATATATTTAGTTGATACGCAGCGCCAGAAGCGTTTTGCAGGAGGCAGGCAAAATGAAATATGATTGGCGATTCAGCCAAAAAAGCAAATGCAGCGACCGGGAAAAACACCAGAGCATGGAGCTGGTGGCCGATCTCGTCAATTTGTCCAAATTGGCCCGACGCAACGGTCTGCTCTCACTGATCCAGGTCGCCGAACAGAATCCGAATTTTCTACTAAACAAGGGTCTGCAACTGGTGGTGGATGGAGTCAATCCCCAGGTTGTCCGGAACATAATGGAAAACTACATTATTTCTGGGGGTTATGAAGGCGCAGAACTTTTACAGCGCTGTATCATAATGGAAGGGTTATCTGCCATCCAGCAGGGATTTCACCCCAAAGTGACCAAGGAGCTCCTGTTGTCGTTTCTGGGGGAAGACAATTATGACACCTATCAGACGAAATATGAAGGCGGCAATCAGAGCTCACTGAAATCCTACCTGGAGGAAATAGAAGATATTCCCGCCTCCTCACCCAAGGGCATAGAGCTGGACCAGCTGATACTGGACTGCGACAACGATGCCATCGAAAAACTTCTCATGGAAATTAATACCGTTAACCTGGCAAAATCGTTTAAAGGCATGGGAGGAAAAACCCAGATAAAGATTTTTAACAACCTTTCCCGCAAAGCGGCCTTCGGGCTGAAGGACACCCTCGACGACCTGGATGTCATTGAAGAGACCGAACTGGCAACTGTCCAGCAATTGATGATCGATACCCTCACGGACATCCTGGCGCCAACCTCGGAAACCGCCTTTAATTGAAGCATCTTATAAAGTCCCGGTTCTATACCCACCAAAAAGGCAGATTTAACATTGCAAGAAGTTATGTAACAGTCTCAATCATGGATCGCCTTCTTTTAGGTTAAGTAACCGCTATTAGTCGGGTCGACTGCCGGACTGTACATTTTTTTTAATTACGCGCATGTTGACTCTTGCAAAAAATCGCGCCGACGGCTATAAATGGCAACGGTAGGATCGCTATAATCAAAGTTTCCCCCCAAAACGCAAAGAGAGGTCCCGTGCAAGCAATTCAATCCATGCAGTCATCGAAATTCATGCCCCTCCCCCTCTGGTTCCTGGCCTTGTTGGTCGTCGCATTATTCGCGGGTTTTGCCGCCGCCGCAGATGAATCCAAAACCGCCGCCGGGGATAAAGAAGCTGATGACCAACCCATTTTGATTGAAGCCGACCAGCTGATTTCCAACAATGAAGAAAAATGGGCCGAGTTCATCGGCAATGTCAAAGTCACCCAGGCCGATATGGTGATCGACTCCGATAAACTGCGAATTTATTACCGGGGTGAGCTGCTCGAGGGTGAAAAGGAAAGTGGTGAAAATGAGGATGCTTTGGAAAAAATTGTCGCCAGCGGCAACGTAAAAATCAAATCTCCCGAGTATACGGCGGTGTCCGACGTGGTTGAGTACGATGCCAAATTGTTGACGATCACGATGATTGGAGACAATTCAAAGGTCATTAGCGGCAAAAATTCCATTACCGGGTCTAAAATCATTCTTTATCGCCAGGACAACCGGATCAAGGTGCTGGGAAATCAAAAGAAGCGCGTGGAAGCGACTTTTTATTCAGGCGGTTCGGGTTCCAACCCGTTTAAGTTGGATAATTCCAAGGAATAAGGTTCAGAGGTTCCGGTGCCTTCTATTGCATTGCTTTAATTGCTGCATCTTTTTATATTTGAACAGCAGGTCGATCCATTCACGAAACAGTGGCACCAGCTTGTCGGACGGCGGGCCGGAGTTCTCCTCCACCGCCACCCTGTTTTCTGCTTCAGCCAGCGCATCGGCATATTCCAACCGTTCAGGCTCCAACGTCAGAAGGTGCCGGTAGATCTCCACGACTTTGTCCCAGTGGCCCTGGTCGGCATAAACCCTGGCCATGGTTTCCGTATAGATATTGACGTCTTGGCTCATTTTTTTTGATCCGCTCTGTTTTTGGGTTTTAAGATAATTTCATCCTTTCTGATCATGCCCAACTCTTGCCTGGCAATGCTTTCAATGTAGCCTAAATCATTTTTCAAGCGATCGATCTCAATTCTGATGGCACGATTTTCCCGGATAAGATGCTCGTTTTTTTGGACCGATTCAACCTGCTCCTGTTTCAACTGTGCCAGATCCGAATACCCATGTCGGCCAAAAATGATATAAATTAGCAGGGCAACCAGTGCCACAGTTATCAGTGCTAAAAGGATATTTTGTTTTGCGGTCATTTCTTGCCAAGTCCCTTTTTGATTTCCGTCAAAACAATGCTCAATTCCCGGCTCTTAAATATAAACGATGTGATTCCATATATGCCGATGCCGATACCGACACTTGTCGCCACCCCGATCATCAGCCCTGCAACCGTCCGGCTTTCCGGCGTTATCAGCAGTTCGGTCGACGCCCAGACCCCAATTCCCATCACCAGGGAACCAAGCGATGCTTTGCCGGCCGACCGCGCAATATTTTTCCAACCCAATGAACCCAATCTGGCCCTGAGCGCATGTATAAGAAGGCCCAGGTTTAAAATTGATGCCAGGGAAGTTGTCAGGGCAAGACCGCCATGCGCCAACGGTTTCATTAAAATGACGCCGAAAACCATATTGGCGGCGATCGAGTAAATTGCAATGCGAACAGGGGTTCGGGCATCCTGCATCGCAAAAAAAGCAGCTGCAATGATCCTGACAGCCGAAAAAGCCCATAGACCCCAACAATAGTACAATACGGCCTCGGTCGTCAACCGGGTTGCCGCCGCGTCGAACTCACCCCTTTGAAACAGCAGTGCCACGATCGGCTCCCGCAACACGACAAGCCCGACCATGGCAGGGATTTTATGGAGCTAAATAATTTAACATTTTTGTGTTGGTTATCAAAAATTGGTTTCTGTGTCCATCACTAATAAATATTTTCGGTAAAATAATGACAAATAAAATATGGCGGTTTTATA
>Ga0209786_1000064_pt1 | contig 43929 bp, 38 predicted proteins | sample WorMetilvaeELBA2_FD_187405 | JGI IMG/M metagenome (GOLD analysis project Ga0209786, IMG submission 187405) | Marine gutless worms symbiont microbial communities from Max Planck institute for Marine Microbiology, Germany - Olavius ilvae ELBA.2... ...
CCTTCCGTGGGCGAAGGCATGATGTCTTATCCGAGAGCCGGATGCGGGAAATCCGCACGTCCGGTTCGATGAGCGGCGACTGGAAACGGAGCGCTGAGCCACCGCGCCAGTCGTCGACTCTACTGAAATCTTTTTCAGCAGATGTCTTAAAAGAAACAAAATCGGCGCCTTAACGTGAATACTGACGCATCGAGCTGCGATGCAATTTGTATCGTTGAAAAACGGAGGAACGGCCTGAAAAGATTTCACCCTGCGGGCCAAATGGAGACCTCCATGGACTAGATTCGACGGCCCGATTCAGGGCCGGCGAATGGGAGATTCGCGGTAGTCGGACTACAGCTTCACTCTCGTAGTAAGCAGCGAATCGCGAAGCGAGGCGCCTTGCCGGCTCCGTGTAGCGGATAGACGGCAAGGGGTACGTCAGTACCTGTGTAACCCCGTCAGGAACTGCCTTGCCCATGAAGGTCTCCATTTGGTGCAATGTCCGGGCTAAACAAACAGCTGTCGAAACGGCTCGATACCCAGGCGGTCAATCATTTTTCCCAAACGCTCCCCTTTTTTGGCGTTGTCCTGGTAAAACGCGATCACCTTGCCGATTGCCGCCAGGGCGGTACTGTCGTCGAGACCGGTAGCGCACTCCTGGGCAATCCGCGGGCTTGCGCCCACGTTTCCACCGATCACCAGATCCCATCCGTCCTTTTTTCCGATCAGGCCGATATCCCGGACCCAGGACTCCGAACAGCTCAGATGGCATCCGGATACGGCCATTTTAAATTTCCCCGGCAACGTCATGCCATGATAGGTTGCGTCCAGCGTCATTCCCATGTTCAGGGCATCCTGCTTGCCCAGTTTGCAATAGGTGTTCCCGGGGCAGGTCCTGATGCTGCGCACGCACAGGCCCACGGCCGCACCTTTGTCGAGATTTAATGTGTCCCATGCGCCATCGATATCCTCTTCCTTGAGACCGATGATGGCGATGCGGGCCGCGCCGGTAATCTTGATCGCTTTGGCATCGTAGGTTTCGGCGGTATCCGCGATGCGTCGCAGCAGTTCCGGCGTCACCAGCCCGCAGGGAATGTGCGGTGCAATGGCATAGGTTTCATTGTCGCGTTGGGGTATGGCACCCTTCTCTCCAAGTTTGAGCATCAGTGTCCTCCTATTGTCCGATCAGCATACCACGAATGATTCCAAAAGCGTCCGAATTTTAATAATGATATTTAGAAAAATAACGCGTGCCACGTCAAGCCGGCAAAAAAATATCCTGGCATGCGAGAGCGACTTAGGGTGCAGCGGCTTCATGCCATGATGCTGACACCGCCGTCGACATACAGGGTCTGGCCGGTGAGACGCCGCCCGTAAGGGGTTGCCAGATAGGCACAGGCAAACCCGACGTCCATGATATCGACCGGTTCGCCCACCGGTGAGCGCTCTACCGCATCGTTTAGCATCAGGTCGAAGTCTTTTAATCCCGATGCGGCACGCGTCTTGAGCGGACCGGGTGAGATCGCATGGACCCGAATCTTTTGGGGACCGAGTTCGTAGGCAAGGTAGCGGCAGACCGCCTCGAGGGCCGCCTTGACCGGCCCCATGAGGTTGTAATTGGGCACCACCTTTTGGGCACCATGGTAGCTCATGGCAAACATGGTGCCACCTTCCGTCATCATCGGAGCTGCCAGACGTGCCATCCGGATGAAGGAATGGCAGGAGACGTCCATGGCTGTCGCAAATCCGCCGGTGGAACAGTTTATGAGGCCGCCATGAAGATCTTCTTTGGGTGCGAAGGCGATCGAATGTACCAGCATGTCCAGATGCCCCCACTCCTGCTGAACCGCTTTGAAAACAGCCTCTAATTCGCCGTCCTTCGAAACATCGAGCGGCATGAACATGTTCGATTCCAATTGTTTCGCCAGGGGCTCCACATGGGGTTTTGCCTTTTCGTTGAGATACGTGACCGCCACCTCGGCGCCCAGTTCACGGAATGCCTTGGCACAACCGTATGCGATCGAATGTTCATTTGCGATGCCGACCACCAGGGCCTTTTTTTGATTCAATACCATACGGCTATCATCTGTGTTCATTGTTTTCACTCCTTGTTCGGTGACGTCGAATTTACAGGTTGAATTGCCATCGCGGGTTCTGATGATGGCGTCGTGCACGTCTTCTTGTCGATTGCCAACCCCGATCTCTGATGGTACCGGTCTACTCTAATGATGTTGACACGATCCGGCCCATATACTATCGAAAGGATCGATTGGCGTGCCACCAAACATTCTGATAGGAGTGCTCATGACTTTAGAAGAAAAAATTATCGCCATGCTGGAAGAAAACAAGACATCTTATGAGATTTTCGAGCATGAACCGGTCTACACGAATCCGGCCATGGCCGAAGCGCTGAAAGTGACCGAGGCCGAAACGGTCAAGTCGCTTGTATTAAAAACCAAAGAAAACGAAATGATAGTGCTGGTAATGCCGGGCGACAAGAAGGTCAACTGGAAGCAGGCGGCCAAAGGCGCCGGCACCAAAAAGGTCTCCTTTGCCAAGCCGGAGGCCGTCAGCGAGGCGGTCGGTTGTGAGGTGGGCTGCGTGCCGCCCTTTGGCCACCTGACCCCCTTGCCGATCTACATGGATCTGGACCTGGCCAAAAAGCAGTATGTGTATTTCAACCCGGGTGTCCACCACAAGTCATTCAAGGTGAAAGCCTGGGACTTGAAGAAGCTCTGCGCGCCGAAGATGATATAGAAAATTTGGGCCAGACACGATGTGTTACAGCTTTTTCTTGACCCGCTGGACATCCGGCAGCTTGCGTTTGATTTCAGTGGTCACCAGGTTCAGGTGTTCCTGCATGGATCGTGCGGCCTTTTCACCTTCCCCATTCGCCACGAAATTGACGATGTGTTCGGCTGTCAGGATGGCCTCGTCTCGCTGGAACAATGCATGGGGCCTGAATTTGTCGTACTCGGCGTGAATTTTTTCGACGATACGCTTCATCATCTCCAGGATGAGCTGGTTTCCAGTGGATCGGGCCAGCGCAATATGAAATTCAAAGTCGTGTTTGATAAACCGGTTCAGGTCCTCCATATTGTCCTTCATTTTTGAACAGGCCGTTTGAATCCGCTCCACATCTTCTGAATCCGCCCGGCTTGCGGCCAGCCGTACGACATTGCATTCCAGAATCTCCCGGACCTCCACCAGATCGATGATATTGGTTGCGGCCTGCAAATCCTGAAGCGCAAAACCGGTCGCTTTGACCGGATCGAGATCCTCGGATACGAAACAGCCTTTACCCTGGATGCTTTGCAGATACCCGAGCATCGACAGGGTTGAGGTGGCTTCCCGAATGGTGGAACGCCCCACACCGAACATTTCAATGAGTTGTTGTTCAGTCGGCAGTTGATCCCCGGGTTGCAATCGTCCGGATTCGATGCTCTCCAGGATCTGCTTCATCACCTGTTCGCGCGTCGATTTGCGTTTGACTGTCTTGTCGTTCATGGGGGGCGATTGCCGTTGGTTTGCAGAACAAGCTGCCGTTTAACGCTGTCTGAGAAAAAAATAAATGGCGTCGCGTATTTATGGTTGACACAAAAGCCATACTCTGTCAACCTGTTTATCAGGTCATCAGACAAATCTGGCCAGTGTTCACACGCAAGGATAACGTGTTTTTTTAAGCCCTTGCGAGGAGGAAGGATATCGAACCCGCTCTGCGGATATGTATCTCCGGGGCTGATTGATTCTTAATATATTCCAACTTCCAACGAGGTGCACCATGGCCGACAATCTCACCACCACCGTCTCGTCCAAAAATCAAACCGTCGACATCAACCGGGCGCTGCCCACAGTGGTTATCGGAGAGCGCATTAATCCCACCGGACGCCGGAAACTGCAGGCCGAACTCGAAGCAAACGTCTTTCATACCGTGCAAGGAGATGCCGTCGCTCAGGTGGAGGCCGGCGCAAAAATTCTCGATGTCAATGCCGGGGTTCCGGACGCCGATGAACCCAAACTCATCGTGGAAACCATCCGTGCGGTGACGGCAGTCACCGACGCGCCGATTTGCATCGACACGGCCAACCCCGAAGCGCTAGCCGCAGCCCTGGAGATTTACGAAGGCAAAGCCCTGGTCAATTCGGTAAATGGTGAAACCCGGTCCTTGGAAACCGTTCTGCCGTTGGTCAAGGAACACGGAGCCGCAGTTATCGGCCTCTGCATGGACGACGACGGCATCCCAGCCCTTCCAGAAAAACGGCTGGCCGTGGCGGAAAAGATCATACAGCGGGCTGCGAAACTGGGCATCGCAACAGAGGATGTGGTCATCGATCCGCTTGTGCTGACGGTCAGCGTGGAAAGTGACGCCGCCCTTCTCACGCTGAAAACGACCGAACTGATCGTCAAGGAATTCGGCGTCAATATCACCATGGGCGCCAGCAATGTGTCCTTCGGACTGCCGGACCGATCGGCCGTCAACGCGGCATTTATGGCCATTGCCATCCGGGCCGGATTGACCTGTCCGATCACCAATCCCCTGGATCCGGATCTGGCCGTCATGATACTGGCCGCCGATCTGGCCTTGGGAAAGGACGAATGGGGTGAACGCTGGATCGCCGCATACCGGTCGCGGAATAAACCCGACTGAGACCCGTTGCCAGTTACAGGGGTTCTGTCATTCGTGAGAAAAGAAAAATAAGGATCATCTCCCGATTAGTTGTAGTTTTTCATGACAAAGTGCTGTTTTTCGCTCTTGCGACGATGTGAACATAGAGGGTTCAAGGGGTCAAGGATTCAAGTGAAATGCTAAAGAACTATAAAAAGTTGAACGTCTGGCAGAGGTCATTCCAACTCTGCCGGAAAATATATAGAATAACAGCATTGAAGCTGGTGACTTCGATACGGTAAAAAGAGACATCGCAGAGATCGAAAGAATGCTGAAAGCACTCATTAAATAGCTAGAAAACAAACCCTGGCGCCTTTAGCGCCGCCGGAGGCGGGTAAACCCTTGAATCCTTGACCCCTTGGATCCTTGAACCCTCTTCTCCCACTAATTGGGAGAAGAACCGAAAATAATAAATGAAAGCCGGACCGCACCATCAAAAACGCACGACCGGCATGTCAATCGGGGCAGCGCCCGGACATTGAACCAAACAAGGAGGGTGTCCACATGAGCGACGACCTAAATGCAATTTCCACGACAATTATCAAAGGCAAGCGGGATGACATCGAGAAACTGACCCGGGGGATGCTCTGGAAAAAGGGCTCAGTGCCCAGGACATCCTCTACAAGGGCCTGATGCCGGGAATGGATCACGTCAGCAAAGAGTTTAAAAAGGGCGACATGTTCGTGCCCGAAGTGATGCGATCCGCCCGCACCATGCTCAATTCCATGGAAATCCTCAAACCGCTGTTGATTGAAACCGGTGCGAAAATGGTGGGGAAAGTGGTGCTGGGAACGGTCAAAGGCGACCTGCACGATATCGGGAAAAACCTGGTGGGTATGATGTGCGAGGGGGCCGGATTCGAAATCAGGGATTTGGGTGTGGATGTGGATCCGGATGCATTTGTCCAGGCGGTCACGAACCCGATATCGTCGGCATGTCGGCGCTGTTGACCACGACCATGCGGAAAATGGACGACACCATCAAGGCACTCGAAGAGGCCGGGGTGAGGGATCAGGTGAAGGTGATGGTCGGCGGTGCTCCGGTGACCCAGGCCTTCGCCGACAAGATCGGTGCGGATGCCTATGCGCCGGATGCCGGCGCCGCCGCCGACAAAGCCAAACAATTGTCCGGATAAGAACGGTTGGGCAGGACCTCGAGCGGATCAATGCGCCGCAAGCGTCAGGCGATTGGCCGTTGAGAAAGGAGAACGTGTTATGAGAACCAACTATCGTATTCATTCAGGTGTGCGTTTCCAGATGCTGTCTCAGGATCAGCTGGAGGAATTATTCAACGGCGCGCTGTCCGTTCTCGAGACGATCGGGCTGGACGTCCATCACGAAGAAGCACGCCAGATCCTGGGAGACGCCGGTGCCTGGGTCGACGGCAAACGGGTACGCATCCCCCAGCATGTGGTGAAACGGTGCTTGTCGACGGCGCCACGCAGTTTCACGATCTACGCGCGCGACGGAAACCCGGCCCATGACATCCACATCGGTCCGGGTCGGGCCCACTTCGGTCCGGGTCCCACACCGCCGAATTTTATCGACGTCGACACCCTCGAACGCCGTCCCTATGTCAAGGATGACGCCAGGATTGTGGCCACCGTTGTGGATGCGCTGCCGAACATCGATTTTTGTGAATCCCTGGGAACCGTCAGCGACGTGCACCCGGATCTTGCGGCTTCCTATGAATTTGCCACCATGTTCCCTTACACCAGCAAGCCGATTGTGGCCTGGTCCTATGGATGGGACGATTCGGCCGATATTCATAACATCGCCATCGCCGAAGCGGGCGGTCAGGATGCCTTTGAAAAACGCCCCAATTACGTGCACTACTGTGAACCCTTATCCCCTCTGGTGAGTACGTTTGATGCTGTGGACAAAGTCATCTTTGCCGCCCGCCATGGGATACCGGTCATATTCACGACCTGCGCCCTGGCCGGCGGGACCGCCCCGGTGACGGCTGCGGGGATCATCGTTCAAACCACCGCGGAGTCGTTCCTGGGTCTGGTTCTGGCCCAGACGATCCGGCCCGGCCTCCCCTTTTTCATGGGCGGTGTTCTTTCGGTCATGGACATGAATGCCATGATCCTGACCTACGGCGCCCCCGAGCTTTCTCTCATGATGGCCGGGGCCACCGAACTGGCCCACTACGTCGGTCTGCCCCTCTGGCAAACCGGCGGCTGCACGGATTCCAAGTGCCTTGACGAACAGGCCGCCCTCGAAGGCTCCCTGTCCTGCTTCTTTTCGGCCCTGACCGGTGGCGATCTCTGCCATGATGTCGGATACACCGAGAGCGGGATGACCGGTTCCATCCTGCAGACCGTCATGATGGATGAGGCCATCGGCTATTCGCGCCGCATCACCCGCGGAATCGAGGTCAATGAAGACACGCTGGCCTCCGACGTCATCCACAATGTCGGACCGGACGGTCATTACCTGTATGAAGACCACACCATGCGGCATTTTAAAACCGAGTTCTGGTATCCCAACCTGTGTGATCGTCACAACTTCGAAGAATGGGAGGAAACAGGACGACTCACCATGCGCCAGCGCGTGATCGACCGGACCCGCGAAATCCTGCATTCCCATAAACCGTCTTCGGTGAAACCCGAAACCGTTGAAGCCATCACCGCAGTGATGAACGCTGCGGAAGAGCGCATAAAAAATAAAGACTAATCGAAACCAGCCGAATGGAGAGTGGCCATGAGTGAATTATTTGAGAAAATCGCAACAGGTGTCATCGAGGGTAATCTCGATGAGGTTCCGGGTCTGGTGCAAAGCGCATTGGATGACGGCCTGGATCCCACAAAAATCCTGGAAAACGGGTTGGTCGTCGGCATGAACGAAGTCGGCAAACGCTTCAAACTTGGATCCATGTTCGTTCCCGAAGTGCTGCGATCCGCTCGGACCATGCACGCCGGTCAGGAATTGCTGCGGCCGCTGCTGGCCGAGGCAGGCGCAGATCTTGGGGGTAAAATTCTGCTGGGCACCGTGCAGGGCGATCTGCACGACATCGGGAAAAATCTGGTCGGGATGATGTGTGAAGGCGCCGGATTTGAAGTGATCGACCTGGGCTTCAATCTGGAGCCGGAAAAATTCACCGAGGCGATAAAGGAACATCAACCGACGATCATCGGCATGTCCGCGCTGCTGACCACCACCATGCGGGCCATGGGCCATACCATCAAGGCCATTGAAGAGGCGGGTCTGCGGGACAAGATCAAAGTGATGGTCGGCGGTGCCCCCGTAGATGCCGATTTTGCCGAACGGATCGGTGCCGACGGTTACGGCCACAATGCCGCTTCGGGCGCTGAATTGGCCAAAAAACTGGCCGGGATGTCGTAGGCCGGTGCGACCGGGAAATAAAAAGACCTTGTCAACGAATCACCAGCAGCCGGTTGTGATCATCGCCTGCAAGGTTCTGCAGAGTGCTCTGGAGGAGATGCTGCCGGAGCGCCTGCGCAAACGCGCGCAATTCATGGACTACGGGTTGCACCGGGTGCCGGCCCGGCTGAACCAAACCCTGCAGTCGGCCATCGACGCCATTGAGATTCCCGGACGAATCGTGCTGGGTTACGGATTGTGCGGCAACGGCCTTGACGGCATCACGGCCGGCCGACACACCCTGATCATTCCCAAAGTGGATGACTGCATCGCCTTGCTGTTGGGTTCCCGGCATTCCTATTTACGCGAAATGGAAAAGGCGCCCGGCACGTACTACCTGACGAAAGGCTGGCTGGAATCCGGCAGCGATCCGCTCAAGGAGTACCGCGAATACACGGAACAATACGGCGCCGAAGAGGCGGCCTGGATCATGGATCAGCAATACCGGAACTACGAGCGCCTGGTATTTATTGCCCATAGCCAAACCGATCTGGACACCTACCGGCCCCAGGCCCTCGAGGTGGCCCGCTACTGCCGACAGTGGGGCATGCGATACGAAGAAGTCTTGGGCTCGGATCGGTATATCCGTCGTTTGGCAGCAATCAGTGAACGACCGGAAAACGCCGATGACGAGTTTATTGTTATCCCTCCCGGAAGCACGAATCATCAAGAGCTTTTCTGGGGTTGTTCGATCACCGCATCCGAAGAAAGCAAAAAGGAGATGGGATCATGCTAGTGAACAGAAGCAACTACGATGTCAATGACACGCCGATCTTCCAGGTGCTGACCGAAGATCAAATCGAGGCCATCTACTACGCCGCGCTGCGTGTATTGTATGAAACCGGGGTCCGAGTTTACGACAAAGAAGGCGTGGATGTCGCCCACGCCGGCGGCGCCATTGTCGAAGAGACGACCGAACAGAGCAGTCTTGTAAAGATTCCCCATTACATGGTCGATAAGGCCCGGGCCACGGTACCCAGCAAAGTGGTCGTGACCGGACCGGACCGCCAATACCGAATGGAGCTTTTCAAGAACCAGATCTACTACGGCGGGGGGTCGGATACCCCCTATACCCTCGATCCTTACACCGGCGAGCGACGCCGCAGTACCTACCAGGATGTTAAAAACTGCGCACGGATCGCCCAGGCCCTGCCCAATTACGACTTCCACATGTCGTTGGGCATCACCCAGGACACGGCGGTGGGCACCTACGATCGATGGCAGTACCTGGCCATGCTGGAAAGCACCAGCAAGCCGATTAACATTACGGCCGTCGACATCGAAGGGGTCCGCGACCAGCTGGAGATGGCCTACATCCGGGTGGGCGGAAAGGAAGAGTGGCGTAAGGGGCCCATTTTTTCCCTATACATCGAACCGGTATCGCCGCTGAGCCATTCCGAGGAAGTGATTCAGAAACTGCTGTTCTGCTGTGACAACGATATCCCCTTTGTCTACACGCCCTGTCCCCTGGCCGGCGCCACAGCGCCCTGTACCCTGGCCGGACTCCTGGTCCAGGCCCTGGCCGAAAGTCTCTTCGGCATCGTCCTGAGCCAGTTGCGCAAACCCGGCGCACAGCTGATCATCGGCGGATTGATGTCCAACATGGACATGTTGAGTACCATTTACAGCTACGGATCCCCGGAAATGGCACTTCTGAGTGCCGGGTACACCGACATCACCAAGTGGCTGCGGGTACCGGAATACGAAACGGCCGGTTGCTCCGACGCCAAGCTCTTCGATGAACAGGCGGCCATGGAAGCCGCCATTAACATCGCCACTGCGGGACTTATCGGTGGGAACATGATCCATGATGTCGGATATCTGGATTCCGGCCTGACCAGCTGCCCCGACCTGATGGTGGCTTCCGATGAAATCATCGACATGGTCAAGCGCATTCTTCGAGGTATCCCGGTGACCCCCGACACCATGGCGCTGGACGTCCTTCAGGAAGTGGGTCCCGGCGGGCATTTCATGGAACACGACCACACCTATGACCGCTTCAAGACCGAAATATGGCGGCCCAAACTGATCGACCGCCAAAACTGGGAGAACTGGACCATGTCCGGCGGGAAGCGCTACGGCGAGCGGGTCCACGAGCGGGTCATCGAGATACTGGAAACCGAGACCGAACCGCTGCTGGACGAGGGCATGTTCGCGGAGATGCGCCGCATCTGTGAGCTGGCCGATGCGCGCCACAAAGACGAAGAGCTGGATGTCAAGATGTTTGTGTAGGGATCATCTCCTGAAGAATGGGTGTTCATTCAGGCAGCATGGATTCATGCTATATTGAACCGGTGCGGTCATAGAGGGTTCAAGGGCTCAAGGATTCAAGGGGTCAAGTGAAATGCTAAAAGCGATAAATAAAACAATCGACAACAGACACTTGAACCCTTGACCCCTTGAATCCCTGGTCGCCTCCGGCGCCACCATAGGTTTATCCGACTCAGGCGGGCGGGTAATCCTTGACCCCTTGAATCCTTGAATCCTTGGACCCTCCTCTCCGCGGAGTCCATCACGTTGAATACGGATCGCCATTCACGAGGAACGCTCGTCCTGGGTATCGACACCGGTGGCACTTACACCGACGGGGTCCTGCTGGATTACTACTCCCACGAGGTTCTGGCGTCCCACAAGAGCTTGACCACCAAGCGCGATTTTTCCATCGGCATCGAGGCCGTCATCCGCGGCATCCAAATAGAAGACCCGACGGCCATCCAGATGGTGTCCGTATCCACGACCCTGGCCACAAACGCCATTGCCGAGGGCAAAAGCAAACGGGTGGCCCTGCTGCTGATCGGCTATGATCCGGAGTTGATCGCCTCCTTTGACATGCAGGGACGCTTCGGCACGCCGCATTATTACTACTTTGACGGGGGTCATGACCTTTACGGGCGGGAAAAAAAGACCCTTGACCTGCCGGGTATCCTGGCGAAAGTGGGCGAGATAAAAAACGATGTGGACGCCGTGGCCGTATCCGCTTACTTCAGCCCGCTCAACCCGGAGCATGAACACCGGGCATTCGACGCGATTTCCGGTATCTGCGATCTTCCCGTGGTGCTGGGCCACCAGCTTTCCACCAAGCTCGGCTCCGTCGAACGGGCCACCACGGCCGCACTGAACGCATCCCTGCTGGCGGTTCTGAAAGAATTCATCATTGCGGTTCGGCGGGCCATGGAACACCGCCGGATTCGGGCACCACTGATGGTGGTCCGTGGTGACGGAACCCTGATGAGCGATGAGTTTGCCGCGAAAACACCGGTGGAAACCATCCATTCCGGTCCGGCGGCCAGCGCCATTGGCGGCCGTTTTCTCTCCCACCTCGATCAGGCGCTGGTTATCGACATCGGCGGCACGACCACAGACATCGCCCTGGTGGAAAACGGGCAGGTCACCGTCACCGAGGAGGGCGCCACCGTCGCCGACTATAAAACATCGGTAAAAGCCGCCAACCTGTTCTCCATCGCATTGGGCGGCGACAGCCATATTACACTGGACAGCGAAAACAGGATCCGCATCGGGCCTCAACGGGTGACGCCCCTTGCCTACCTGGCCGATAAATATCCTCGAATTCGAAGCAACCTGAAAGCCCTTTCCCAGCGGAGCGATGTCCACCTCTCACCGGATTGGCTCGAGCACTGGTATCTGCTACGCGACCCCGTGGGTGCGGATTGGCTGCACACCGAGCAGGAAAGAAAACTGGTCGATTCTCTCGCTGAAGGGCCCCGGCCCCTCCCGGAGATTCTCACCCATTTGAATTTATACAGCAAAGTGCAGATCGACACCGAAAACCTGATGCGCCGGGAAATCATCGGTACATCCGGGCTTACCCCGACCGATTTATTGCATGTGGAGGAGCGTCACAGCGCCTGGGATGCAGGAGCGGCGAAACTGGCAATGGATGTTTTCTGCCGTTGTCTGCGTTACGATCAGGCCGATTTCCGAGAGCATATCTGGTTGAAGATGACCGAAACTATCGTTCATGCCGTCGTCACCTTTTTAAGCGGCAAGAAGTTGACGCTGTCCTCCCATGCCCGGGACACCGACATCGGACAGTGGTTTTTTCGGAACAGCCTATACGACGACCATCCCCAGTTGAAGACATCGTTTCGATTGCAACCGCCCCTGATCGGTATCGGCGCTCCGGCAGCCATCTTCCTGAACAGCGTGGCCGAAAAACTGCACTGCAACCTGGTGTTGCCGACCCATCACGAGGTGGCCAATGCCGTGGGCGCGGTGGCCGGCAGTGTCATGATTACCGAGGAAGTTCTGGTGTATCCGCAGGTCTCCGGCGACGGGCTGGAAGTCCTGGGCTACACGGTTCAGACCGGCGATCACCGGGAGGTTTACGAGGAGGCCGCCGACGCCCTGGCACATGCCCGGGCGATGGCCAGGGAAAGGGCCCTTGGGGGGGCGCTGCGATCCGGTGCCGACAACCCGCAGGTTATCGTAAAAGAGCATTCCGACGGGCTGGACACGTTCCGTATCCGGGCAAAGGCGGTGGGAAAACCCCGTTTGATGCGATTAGGAGGAAAAGACCATGGAGTTGGTTGACGTCGATACCCAACACGCCTATGATCGGATACGCGAAGCCATCATCACATTGGAACTGGGCCCCGGAACGCTGGTCAACGAACAAGAACTGGCTGAAAACCTGCGGATGGGCGCTGTGCCTGTTCGGGAAGCGCTCAAATTGCTCGCCCACGATGAACTGATCGTCATTACACCCCGCCATGGTCTTTACGTGGCCGACATCAGTCTACCGGATCTGGAGCAGATCAGTGAAGTGCGATTCACTCTGGAACCGCTCTGTGCCGGTCTTGCCGCCCAGCGTGCCACCGCGGATGATCTGATGGTTCTCGAGGCCCTGCGCAAAGAACAGGCGGCCACGGCGCCCGGTGACAGCCGACGCTTGCTGGACGTGGATCATAAATTTCATCAGGCGATCGTGCGGGCGGCCAAGAACAAATACCTGATCCGAATCCTGGAGCATTTCTTCGGTCTTTCCCAACGCCTCTGGTACATGGCCCTGCCCCGACTCGACATGCTGCCGACCTCCGTTGCCGAGCATCTGAGCATGGTGGAGGCGATCAAACACCGGGATGAGGAACGCGCGCGCCGCATCATGCACGACCATGTCAAGGCATTTTACGATCAAGTCCGGGACATTTTGAATCCTTGAGAAAACAATTGAACGCCGACCGATTCGGGTGTTCATTTTCTGCTCTGAACCGTGCTATAGATCCGTTGCACACGAACATGCCGGGCCATGTTCGTGATAAGCGGAAGTCATAGCTCCGGCGCCGGCACCGTTCCGGTGTAACGCAGGGAATCCATGGCGGTCCGGGAGCAACGCAGGATTCACGCCATGGGACGTCATGGGACGCATGGAGGGCGACACAATGATAGATCGTTTAGAGCCGAAGTTGAAGCCGAGACTCAATGTGCTCCAGCCGGAAGATGTCGAGGAAGTCTACTCGGCAGCCATGGAAGTGCTGGAGCGCACCGGTATGAAGATCAGCCATCCCAGGGTCCTCGAGTTGTTGGACGGCGCCGGTGCGCGGGTGGATACCGGTGTGGTGCGCATCCCGGACTGGATGGTGAAAGACGCCCTGCGCAAGGCCCCGTCACGCATCGTGCTGGGCAACCGCAGCGGTGAGCGTTCGGTGAAACTGGAACGCAACAGAAGCTGGTTCGGGGCAAGCCTGGACTGTATCGACTACCTCGAACCCTTCACCCGGGAGCGTCGGAAGTTCCTGCTCGAGGACTGTCGCATCACGGCAACATTGCTCGATGCGCTGCCCAACTATACCTGGGGGATGACGTTCGGCATAGCAGACAATGTGCCCCCTGAGTTTGCCGACCGGATGGTGCTGAAGGAAGCGATGTCCCACTGCGAAAAACCCATGGTGTTCTGCTGCCAGGACATTGAAAGCCTCAAGCAGATTTATGAAATGGCGATGATCATCGCCGGCGGGGAAAACCAGTTTCTGAACGCCCCGACCATCGTCATGCTGGTCGATCCGATTTCTCCCCTGACGTTGGCCGATGAAAGCCTGGAAAAGTTGATGTTTTGCGCCGAAAAACGGATTCCCCAGATTTGCTACGGGGCGCCCCAGGCCGGCAGCACCGGCCCGGCCTCGTTCGCCGGGGCGGTCGTACAGGGGACGGCCGAATCCCTCAGCGGCCTGGTGATTACCCAGCTGGTGCGCAAGGGGGCCCCCTTTATCTTCGGCGCATTTGCCACCGTCATGGACATGCGTACAACCATTTTCTCCTACGGCGCGCCGGAAATGATTCTAATGGGCGCCGCCCTGGCCCAGATGGCCCAATACATCAGGCTGCCCTACTTTGGCACCGCCGGGTGTTCGGACGCCAAACTGCCGGATTCCCAGGCGGCCGCCGAAGCCACGCTCTCGTGCCAATCGGCGACGCTCAGCGGTGCGAATCTGATTCACGACTGCGGATTGCTCGACCACGGATGTCTGGCCTCTCCGGCCTATATGGTTCTGGTCAACGAGGTGCTCCACATGATCAACCAGTTTGTCCGAGGAATCCAGGTCGATGAGGACACCTTGGCGGTTGACGTGATTCACCGTGTCGGCCCGGGCGGTCATTTTATGGAACAGGAGCATACGCTGCAGTATTTCCGGCGGGTCTGGTATTCCAGCCTGTTCGATCGGTCCAACTATGAATCCTGGCTCGAGCAGGGCGGGCGGCGGTTTCAGGAGCGCCTGCGGGAACAGACGCTTCAGATAATGGAACACCAGCCGAAACCTCTGCCCGAAGAAGTGGCAGCCGAACTCGAAAAGCTGGCCAAACACTGGCAATAAACAGATGACGGGCCATGAAGCGTCCCGCACCCCCGCTGATCAACCCGGACATTGCATGAAATCTTTTCAGGCCGTTCATCCGTTTAGTAACGTGACCCATGGCATCGCAGCCAGATGCGTCGGTATTCATCGACTCTGCGGTTATCGTTTCCATATTTATCCAAACGGAACATATTCAGGCCAACCACTATAACCGTTTGACGCTAACACGCTGGAACGTGTCAAAAAGGAACGGGCATGATGGACATGGACGCGGCAACGGTGATCTTTCATCCTTCCGGGCATAGCGGAACGGTGCCGAGAGGGACAACGATCATGGAGGCGTCCCGGATCCTGGGCGTCGGCATCGAGTCTCTCTGTGGAGGCCATCGGGTGTGCGGCAAGTGTAAGGTCCGCATTGAAACCGGCGGCAGTCGGAAATACGGGATCGCATCGACTCCGGAGAGCGCCGGTCCATGGCAGACCGTTGAAGGGGACCATATCACGCCGGAAGAAAGGGCCGCCGGGTTTCGCCTGGCATGTTCGGCCGCCATCCAGGAAGATATTCTCGTCGACATCCCGGAAGCATCCCGCCCGGGCAAACAGGTGGTCAGCAAGGCCGCCCGTCCGATCCCCATCGACCATGACCCGGCAGTCAAAACCGTTTTTCTGAAGCTTTCGGAAGCCTCACTGGAAGACCCCACCGGCGATTTCGAAAGACTCAGCCGGGCGCTTGAGGCCGCCCACGGACTGACCGGGTTAACCATAGACCTGTTTGCGTTGCGCAGCCTGGGAGAGGCGTTGCGGGCCGGCAAATGGGAGATAACGGTCAGCATCTGGATGGATCGCGAGATTATCCGGATCCGCCCGGGCAAAGGGGAACCGAATTACGGAATGGCCATCGATATCGGCACGACGACCATTGCCGGTTATCTATGCGACCTGGAGACCATGGAGGTCGTCGAGACCGCTTCCATGATGAATCCCCAGATCCAATATGGAGAGGATGTGATTTCGCGGATCGATTACTGTTTCACCGACCCCGAGGGCCTGCGCCGCATGGGCGATGCGGTGGTTGACGGATTGAACTCCCTGATCGAAGGGGCGGTATCCGAAGCGGCACGACGTACCGGCCGGGGGATCGGCGCTGCGGACATTGAAGATGTCACGGTTTGCGGCAACACCTGCATGCAGCATCTCCTGCTGCAGCTGGACCCCGAACCCCTGGGCAGCGTTCCCTTTACACCCGCCCATCACGGCGGTCTGAACGTCAAGGCCCGGGATATCGGGCTGCGGATCAATCCATCGGCAAACGTCTACATCCTGCCCACCATCGCCGGATTCGTGGGTGGCGACAACGTCGGGGTCATACTTGTCGAAGAGCCCCAGAACAGCGACGATACGGTGCTGATCATAGATATCGGCACCAATGGCGAGCTGGTCATCGGCAACCGGAAAAAGAAGGTGTGCAGTTCATGCTCCTGTGCCACCGGGCCGGCCCTGGAAGGTGCCCAGATCGAGTTCGGCGTACGCGCCGCGCCCGGCGCCATCGAGCGGGTGAAAATCTCACCAGAAACCCGGGACGTGGATTACAAGGTGGTGGGAAGGGATGCCTGGCGGAGCTATTCCAGACCCGAGGACATGCAGACCCGGGGCATTTGCGGCAGTGCGGTGCTGGATGCGCTGGCCGAACTCTACAAGGCCGGCATCGTGGACGGTAGCGGGGCGTTTTGCCGGGAGGACGGGTCCGGGCGCCTGCGGGAACATCCGCACACGGGCCGGAAAGAGTTTGTACTGGCCTGGTCCGAGGAGACCGTCATCGGCAAGGATGTGGTCATCACCCAAAACGACATCCGCCAGATCCAGTTGGCCAAGGCCGCCATATATACCGGATGCAAGCTGATGCTGCGCCGGATGCACCTGCAGCGGCCCGACCGGATAAAGCTTGCCGGAGCCTTCGGCAACCATATCGACATTAACCGGGCCCTGGTGCTGGGCTTGTTTCCGGACTGCCCGCCGGAACGCGTCTCGTCCATCGGCAACGCCGCCGGCGACGGGTGCCGTATGGCGCTGCTGGACCGAAAAAAACGGATAGAGGCGGATTCGATTGCCCGGCAGGTGGAATATGTCGAACTGACCCTGATGGACGATTTTCAGGAGAACCTCATCGACGCCATTCATATTCCCCACATGACCGATGAATTCCCCCATGTGAAAACGAACGTCACGGGGGGAGGTAGACAAGGAGGCGCATCGAATGGCAACTGATTTCGAAAACGGGGTTCGGAAGACCGGGATGAAGCTTTACGATGTCGCGGAAAAATCCAAACCATCCGTGTTCAAAAAGGATTACTGGACCGGCAAAGTCATGGATCTCTCCATGAAAAACGAGGCCTTCAAGCAGGAGATGTTCCGGTTCGTGGATGTTTTTCCGTACCTTACCAAACCCGAATCGGTGGCACGGCACATCCAGGAGTATTTCTGCCGGCCGGACCAGGATTTTCCGAAAGCGATGCGGTGGGGGTTATCCAGGGTGAAACCCGACTCGATCACCGCCAAGATGGCGGCCAAGAGCATCGGAAAAAATATCGGCACCATGGGCAAGCAGTTCATCACGGGCGAGACCATCGAAGAGGCCGCCACCGTCATGCGCAAAGGCCGTCAAAAAGACGGGGTCGCATGGACCGTGAAAATCCTCAAGGAGGCGGTGACCTCAACCCGGGAGGAAGAGGAATTTCTTGAAAAACAGATCGAACTGATGGAGTGCTACAGCGACATCGTCAAGGATTGGCCCGCCCTGGGAACCGGTGAGAAAGGCGGTCCGGACTGGGGCTTCAGCCCCCAGGTCAATGTTTCGCTCATGGCCTCCTGCCTCTATTCCCAGTATTTGCCGAAAAGCTGTGCCATGGACTATGCCATCGACCGGGCCAAGGAACGGCTTCGGCCGATCTATCGAAAGGCCCTTGAACTGAACGCCTACGTGCTCATGGATATGGAACACCTGCCGGCGCGCAAGTTCACCCTGGAGCTGTTCAAGAGCGTCAACGACGAACCCGAATTCCGGGACTGGCCCCACAAGGGTATCGCCTACCAGGCCTATATGAGGGATGCCGAACCGCTGCTTGCCGACCTTTTGGATTGGGCCAAAAAAGGGGGTCACAATTTCGGCATGCGCCTGATCAAGGGCGCGTTCTGGGACGAAGAGGTGGTGCTGGCCAATCTTTACAACTACCCGATCCCGGTGTTCACAAGCAAACACGAAACCGATGCCAGCTACGAGAAATGCGCCCGAACGGTACTGGAAAACCATCGCTACATTCAGCTCAAATGCGCTTCACACAACATCCGCACCGTCGCCTATGTTATCGAATGCGCCAGGGCCCTGAAGGTGCCCGAGGACCGCCTGGAATTTCAGATGCTCCACGGAATGGCCGAAAACCTGCGGGAGGCATGGAAAAAGCACAACCTGCGGCTCCGTCTCTACTCGCCGGTGGGAGAAATCGTTCCCGGCATGGCATACCTGGTGCGCCGCCTGTTGGAAAACACCTCCAGTGAATCGTTTTTAAGACAGAGTTTCGCCGACGGCGCGGAAAAAGAAGAGATGCTGAGGGACCCGGCGATCATGGCTCAGGAGGATTCGGTCCCCGAGAAAGATCGCGACAGCCCGTCGGAATACGGCGAAAAGGGTCCTTTTTCCAATGAACCGCCCGTCGAATGGGACATGCACACCCACGCCGCGTTCGCCGCCGCCCTCGAAAAGACCAGGGCGTCTTTTCCCCGGAAAGTATGCCCGGTTGTCAACGGCGTCCGGACGGCCGGCGGGAAACAGATGCGTTCCACCGACCCCAACGCGCCCGGACGGGTCGTGGCCGAAGCGGTTTGTGCGGACGCCGCCACGATTGAAAAGGCGATCGCCGCCGCAAAAACGGCGTTTACGGACTGGTCCGTCATGCCGGCCGAAAAACGTTCGGCCTACCTGTTTAAAGCAGCCGAGGGCGTGCGCGCCAAACGCCACGATCTGGCCGCGCTGCTTGTCTATGAAGGGGGCAAAAACTGGAACGAAGCCCAGGCCGATGTATGTGAAACCGTGGATTTTCTCGAATTTTACGGCCGCGAAATGATCCGTTTGGACAAACCCCGCGTGGCATCCGAGCTACCGGGGGAATCCAGCCGCCTCGGATACCTTCCCCGCGGGATCGGCGTTGTGATCGCGCCGTGGAACTTCCCCCTGCCCATCTCCATCGGCATGACTTCGGCGGCCATGGTTACCGGCAACACGATCCTGTACAAGCCGGCGTCACAAACGCCGGCCATCGGTCAGGCGGTATACGAAATTTTCAACAGCGTCTACTTGCCGAATGGCGTGTTCAATTTCGTCCCCGGAGCCGGCAGCGACATCGGCGACGCGCTGGTCACCCACAAAGACGTGGCCTTTACCGTATTTACCGGCAGCAATGAGGTGGGCCTCGGCATCATCGAAAAATCGGGGCGCACGCCCCAAGACGCGCACCATGTGAAACACGTCGTCGCCGAAATGGGCGGAAAGAATGCCATTATCATCGACAGCGATGCCGATATCGACGCCACCGTCTGGCCGGTTATCCAGTCGGCGTTCGGCTATATGGGTCAGAAGTGCTCGGCCGCCTCGCGGCTGATCGTTCTGGAAGAAAACTACGATAAATTTGTATTGAAGTTCAAAGATGCCGTGGAGACGTTGATGGTCGGTCCTGCCGAGGATTCGCGAAGCGATATCGGTGCGGTGATCGACGCCGACGCAAAGGCGAAGATCGAAAGGTACATCGACATCGGCAGAACCGAAGGCACGCTGCTGACCCGGGGCGCCGAAGCCGAAGGGCCGGGGCATTTTGTGGCACCTGCCGTGTTCACCGATATTTCACCGGACAGTCGTCTGGCCCAGGAGGAAATTTTCGGTCCGGTGGTGTGCATCTTCAAGGTAAACGATTTCGAGGAAGCCTTGCAGGTGGCAAACGGCACCCCGTATGCGCTCACCGGCGGGGTGTTCTCGCGAAGCCCGGCAAACATCGAGCGCGCGTGCCGGGAGTTTTTGGTGGGGAGTCTTTACATCAATCGGGGCATCACCGGCGCCATGATGAAACGCCACCCCTTCGGCGGTTTCAAAATGTCCGGGGTCGGATCAAAGGCCATGGGACAGGATTACCTGCCCCAGTTTATGGTCACGCGTACGATTGTCGAAAATACGTTCCGAAGCGGATTTGCCCCGATGGACGGTGCACCGGACGCATCGGCTCGCAAATAACTGCAGAACGGAGGGCATGGGTGGAATTACAGACGGTTCACGACAAATGTTCGGGGTGCGCCACCTGCCGACTGGCGTGTGCCCTTGAAAATTTCCGGGAAGTCAAACCCTCCCTGGCGGTCCTCCGAATTGAAGGCCGCTTTCCGGCGCCCGGAGATTACCGCATCCACGTGTGCGATCAATGCGGGGCCTGCGCCGAGATCTGCCCGGAGGAGGCCATACACCAGACCGACAGCGGCGTTTTTCTGATCGATGAGGACACCTGCACGGGCTGCCTGGTGTGTGTGGCGGAATGCCCCTATGACGTCATTGTGGTACGCGGCAATGCCCCGACCCCCATCAAATGTACCTTGTGCGGGGCCTGTGCGGTCGCCTGTCCGCGGGACGCCATCCTTCTGACACAATGATAAGGAGACAGAATTCCATGCTCCACGGTTACGCCGGCACCATTCTTCGCATCCACCTGACCGACGGACGGATCGAAAAAGAACCGCTACCCGCTGATCTGGCGGAATCGTACATCGGCGGCAGGGGCTTTGTCGCCCGCCTGCTCTTTGATGAAATCGAGCCGGACATCGATCCATGCGGCGAAAAGAACATGTTCATTGCGGCCACCGGTCCGCTCACCGGCCATTTTCTTCCCGCCAGCGGAAAGACGCACTTCGGGTCAAAATCGCCGGCTACCGGCGGGTATGCGGACAGCAATATGGGGGGGCATTTCGGTCCGGCCTTGAAATACGCCGGGTATGACGCGGTGGTGCTCACCGGAAAAGCAACAGAGCTCAGCTATCTGTTGATTGACGACGACACTGTTGAAATCCGCCCGGCGGAAAAGTACCGGACCAAAGGGGCCCTCACGGCCGAGCGGATGCTGAAAGACGATCTGGGGGATGGGTTTCAGGTCATTACCATCGGCTCGGCCGGCGAAAACGGGGTGCGGTTTGCCTGCATCTCCCATGACTTCGGCCGACAGGCCGGAAGAACGGGCATCGGCCTCGTGCTGGGGGCAAAGAACATCAAAGCCGTTGCCGTCCGGGGAACCGGAGGGTTGCCGGTGTTCGATGTCGAGGGTGCCTATGCCAAAGGGAAAGAGGCCTTTGCAAAGGTCCGGGCAAAACCCGGATTTAAAGGATGGACCCCGGAAGGCACCGCCGGTCTGACCAACTGGGCCAATGAAGTGGGGGCCTTTCCGACGCGCAATTTTCAGACTTCCTATGCGGAACACTACCGGCAGATAAACGGCCGGGCCATTCTGGATCGCCTCAAGATCACCGACAAAGGCTGTTCGTTGTGCCCCACCCCTTGCGGTAAGTACGGGTTTACCAAAACGGCCCTTGGCCGGGCGCATGTGGAAGGACCCGAATTCGAAACCATCGCCCTGTTCGGCGGAAATTGCGTGCTCGAGACCATCGAGGATGTCGCGTACGCGAACTATGTGTGCGATGAATTGGGACTGGATACCATCTCGGCCGGCGTCGTCGCCGCCTGGGCCATCGAATGCTTTGAAAAAGGGATTCTGACGGAATCGCAGATCGGACGGGGAATTTCGTTCGGGGACCTGGAATCGATTGTTTATCTTCTGGAAAAGACGGCGCATCGGGACGGCATCGGCGATCTGCTGGCCCAAGGCGTAAAGGCGGCGTCCGAGTCCGTCGGAAAAGGATCGGAACACTTTGCCATCCAGGTCAAAGGGCTGGAGTGGACCGGGTACGAGTGCCGAAATGCGCCCTCTATGATGTTGGCCTACCTTACCTCCGATATCGGGGCGCATCACGGGCGTGCGTGGGTATTGGGGCATGATGTGGCCGGTAGTTGGAGCAGCGTGCACGACCTGATAGTGGCCGGCGGCGCCAAGGAAAAGCCGCCCAAAGGGATGGTCACCGAAAGGTCTGCGGATTACGTCATCCACTCCCAGCATGAGCGGCCTCTTTTCGATGCCCTGGGAACCTGCCGCCTTCAATTGATGGAACTGGGCTTCGAGGGGGAGCATTATGCCGAGCTGTATACCCTGATCACCGGCAAACAGAAAACCTGGGATCAACTGCTGGCGGTCTCCGAGAAAATATGGCATCTGACACGGGTGTTTAATGCCAGGGAAATCAAACAGTTCGGGCGCGCCAGCGATTATCCCCCACGACGCTTGTGCGACGATCCCATCACCAGCGGCCCCAATGAAGGGTATCGGATCCCCATGGAAGACATCGAATTTTTGCTGGATGCCTACTATGCGGCCAGGGGATGGGATGCGAACGGCATCCCCACCGAAGCGACCCTGAAGCGGATGGGACTGCAGGACGTGGTGGAATCCATGAAGGGACTCGGTATTTTATCTAAATAAGAAGAGATCATCTCCCAATTAGCAGCCGCTGTTTTGGAGAACCTGGATTCAATCGATCTGACACACCGGTCAATCGCCTCCAAGACTCTAAACACAGTCGCGTAAATTTTGCACCAACTGAAAAGATACAAGGATTCAAGGGGTCGAGTGGAATGCAAAACAGCTTCAACGAGCTGAAGGTGTGGAAAACGTCAAATGCCCTTTCTTTGAGAGTATACCATTAGAATCCCAAATTTTATTTTCAGGGGATTGGGGCGTTATCGGAAAAGTGGAATTGGGTACGGCGAAGCGAAACATAGCAAAAATCGAAAGAATGCTAAAAGCGTTCAATAAAACATTCGAAAACAAACCCTTGAATCCTTGAACCCTTGAATCCTTGAATCCCCTTCTCGAAGTAAATTTTAGAAGAACCATCGATGAAATTTATGCGCATATCGGAAATTCATATCTATCGGCATGATTTGCCGGTTGTCGGTGGCGTATTCCGAACGTCACAGACGTCGATGACCTCTTACGATACGACGATCATCGAGATGGTCACCGAAAACGGGTTGGTCGGATACGGTGAGACCTGCCCCCACGGCACCGTGTATCAGCCCCACCATGCCGCCGGCGCCCGCGCCGCGCTGCATGACATCGCACCCCACCTGGTCGGTCTGAACGCCCTCGGGATCGATTGCGTTCGGGACGCCATGGACAAGGCCCTTGCCGGCCACCGTTATGCCAAGGCGGCGGTGGATATCGCCCTGTGGGACCTCTCGGGAAAATTCTATGGTGCCCGGGTCTGCGACCTGCTTGGCGGCGCCAAACAGGAAACCGTTCCCTCCTATTTCTCCATCGGGGTGACGGAACCCGAAGCGGCGGCATCCATCGCCCGGGAAAAACAGGCTGAAGGGTACCGGCGCCTGCAGCTTAAGGTCGGTGGCCGGGACACGGGTATCGATATCGAGGGCATCCGGAAAGTGCATGAAACCCTGAAACCCGGTGTCAGGCTTGCCGTCGATGTCAATCGTGGGTGGACCACCCGGGATGCCGTGATGGTATCCCAGGCATGTCGGGATCTTCCGTTCACCATTGAGCAGCCCTGTGATACGGTGGAAGAGATTGCCTCCCTCCGGGGCCGGGTGTCCCATGCTATTTTTCTCGATGAGTCCACGGAAGGACTGGGCGCCGTCTTACATGCCGTCGGACAACGGATGTGCGACGGTTTTTCGCTGAAGGTGACCCGGCTGGGAGGAATTTCCACCATGCGCACCATTCGCGATGTCTGCCGGACGGCCAACCTGCCCATGACCTGCGATGATGCCTGGGGGGGCGATATCATTGCAGCCGCCTGCACCCATATCGGCGCAACGGTTTCCCCTCGCCTTTTGGAAGGCGTATGGCTGGCGGCACCCTATATCGACAGACACTACGACCCAAAAAACGGCATACGTATCGAACGCGGACATATCCGGGTGCCCGGCGGCCCCGGTCTCGGGGTTCAGCCGGATTCAACCATCTGGGGCCCGCCGGTAGCTTCCTTCGGCGGATGAACAGAAGATTGCAAAAGCTGGAGATGGGGAATCCGCCAATCCCGGAATGACATGTAGTGGTTTTCATAAATAGGTTCCGTTTGCAGAAATATGAAAACGATGACCGCGGTGAACCGTTGATCGTAAAAGGAATCGGAACGCAATTCTGGCAATCGCTATAATCCTAATTCGGTGAAAGATATCGAATCTGCTTCTTTTTAACCAAGGTCTGAAAAGATTGGATGCAATTTTCGGGATATAGCGGCTCGGACTGTTATTTTGAAACGGGATGTGGTATGCAATGTGAGAAACCTTTATCGGGAAGCATGATGTGCTGGTTTTCGAGGGGGGGTGTAACGATCTGCAAGGTGATCGAGGTTCCTTTTATTCCACTCTCAGTAACGTTGTCAGCGAACATGATCGACTCGATTTGCAGTGAAACCTACCCCACAGTCTTTTTGTTCCGCCCCGTCCTGTAACGGGCGTCCGTGTCCCACTTCGTCCCAACGGACTCCTCTACTCAAACTAGAGCAACCGGTTCAGATCTACTCCAATTGAGTGGTAATGGATCAAGACGTATTTTTCGCCATAGAAGTAAAAACAATCGCTATAAATCGTCAACATTCGGGTTGTCCCGAAACAAGCAAAGGAGGTGATACCATGGCAAAAGGTGATTACAGCGTCCGCTACGATCCGGACACGCTGCGAACGATGATCGAAGAGGGGAAGACGGCAAAGGAGATCACCAAGGCGTTCAAAATATCCCCGTATACCCTTCGGGAGCACCTGGTGATGCTTCAAAACCTCGACAAAAAAATCTATGTCGTCAAGGGTCTCTTTGATTACTCCCAGGCAGAAGAATCAAAGGTCAAAAAGGAAGGGATTGTCTTCTCTAAAGATATGCTCGAAAAAACCGGTTTTGCTCCGGGGGATTGCTTCGAGATGGAGGTTGAAGACGACCGTATCATTTTAAAAAAATGTTAACGCCGGGTGTCAAGCAGATGACCTGAAACTGCCGGGGCATCGGCACGAAAGTTCTGCAGTACCAAAAAGATCATGCATGCGCCAAACGCCGGATCCACGCGGTACCGGCATTTCGGGACAGCGCGGCTGTCGGGTACATCCCGGAATGGATGCCACGCATGAAACAAGCCCGAACGACGCGAATTCACGAAGGGCTGTAAAGGAGGTGTTGAATGGCCGAACAAGATTTTCAAATCAGGACTGCAGACACAATCAAAAATCTGGACAACAAGATCTTCAAATACGATATCCAGCCCTGGGTGTTTTTTGGTGCCGCAGGGTTGATTTTCGCCGGCGTGTTCTTCACGATACTCGCCGGCGACGCCGCCGCAACGCTGTTTGCCGGCATCAAGAGTTGGATGTCCCAATACACCGGGTGGTTTCTGGTGTTGACCATGAACGTCGTGCTGGCCACCTGCCTCGGCATCCTGGTGTCGCCCCTGGGAAAGCTGCGTATCGGCGGGCCTGACGCCGAGCCCGAATTCTCCTATCCAAGCTGGTTCGCCATGCTGTTCAGCGCGGGGATGGGCATCGGCCTGCTCTTTTACGGGGTGGCCGAACCCATGTTCCACTATGTCGCCAACCCGCTGTCGGAGCCGGGCACTGTCGACAGCGCCAAGGTGGCCATGGAGCTGACCTATCTGCACTGGGGCCTTCATCCCTGGGGCATATACGCGCTGATCGGGTTGGGGCTGGCATTTTTCGGCTTTACCAAAGGGCTGCCGCTGTCGATCCGCAATGTGTTTTATCCGGTTCTAAAAGAGCGCATCTATGGCGGGTTCGGCAACGCCATCGACATCCTGGCCACCATTTCCTGTCTCTTCGGCGTCGCGACCTCTCTCGCCTTCGGCGTTCAGCAGGTCAATGCCGGCCTGGCGCATCTGTTCGGCATCCCGCAAACCGCCTGGGTCCAGGTGATATTGATCGCCGGCATCACCGGACTGGCCACCTGGTCGGTGGTCCGCGGTCTCGAAGGCGGCATCAAACTGCTCAGCAACATCAATATCGGGCTGGCCCTGCTATTGATGGTCTTTGTCTTCCTGCTCGGCCCGACAATGTTCGTCCTGAACGCATGGCTCGAGAACCTGGGCAATTACCTGCAAAATTTCTTCGTTCTGGGATTCTGGAACGAAACCTATACGGACGCCGGCGCCTGGCAAAACGGGTGGACCATTTTCTATTGGGCGTGGTGGATCGCGTGGTGCCCCTTTGTGGGCATGTTTATCGCCCGGGTTTCCTACGGGCGGACCCTGCGGGAATATCTGGCCTGCGTGCTGATCGTCCCCACCCTGGTGACCTTCACCTGGATGACCGTGTTCGGCAACAGCGCCATCTATATCGAACGGTACGCGAGCGGCGGCATGGCCAAGGCTGTTCAGGAAAACATCCCGGTCTCCCTGTTTGTCTTCCTCGAAAGCTTTCCGCTGAGTCTGCTCACCTCCCTTCTGGCCATGGTCGTGGTCATTTTCTTCTTTGTGACCTCTTCGGATTCGGGCTCCATGGTTATCGATATCATCACGGCCGGCGGCAATCCGGATCCGCCCAAGCCCCAACGGCTGTTCTGGGCGATCCTCGAAGGCACCGTCGCAGCGGTACTCCTTCTGGGCGGGGGCATGGTGGCCCTGCAGACCGCGGCCATCACCACCGGGCTTCCCTTTGCCGTGGTGATGTTCTTTATGTGCTTTGCGGTGATCAAAGGGCTGATAGATCATGTCAAAGAACATGGCTACGACTGATGGGCGTGGGAAGACAGCGACGCGACGTCGCCGGATGCTACCCGGGATGTCGTGTGTCTGTTTTTGACGTCTCGATCAGCTCGTCATGCACACCCTTAGACCAGGAAGCCGGTTTTTAAATAGGAGGTTCTCATGAGAAACAAGGCAACCATATATATTGCGGCAGTGCTGTTTGGATTCGTGTTCATACTGACCGTTATTCTGCCTGTCCAGACCCGGGCCGCCGATAAGGTCGTTCGGCTGGGGTACGTGGAATGGTCCGAGACAATAGCCAGCACCAATCTGGTTCAGGCGGTGTTACAGGAAAATCTGGGCGTCCAATGTGAGATCATTCCGATGACGGCAGATAAAATGTGGGATGCGGTGGCCACCGGCGAGGTAGATGCCATTGTCGCCGCCTGGCTGCCCAGCACCCACGGCCACTATTATAAGAAGGTCAAGGACCGGGTCGTGGATCTGGGGCCGAATCTGGAAGGCACGCGGATCGGGCTGGTGGTTCCGGATATTACCGTGGGCCGCCAGACCGCGGCCACCGGGCAGCGGAATGCCCCCTACATTACGGTCGAATCCATTCCGGAGTTGAAGGACTATGCGAGAAATTTCCGTGGAAAAATCATCGGCATCGATCCTGAAGCCGGCATCATGAAGAAAACCAGAGAGGCCATGCAGGTCTACGGCCTCAGCAACTATCGCCTGATCCAGGGCAGTGAAATCTCCATGGCCGCGGAACTGTCCGATGCCATCCGCAAACAGAAATGGATCGTGGTCACCGGCTGGATTCCCCACTGGAAGTTTGCCCGATGGAAACTCAAATTCCTCGAAGACCCGAAAAACGTGTTCGGGGGTAAAGAGAGAATCCATACCATAGTGCGCAAGGGATTGAAGCGGGATATGCCCAAGGTATATCAATTCCTGGACAACTTCCGGTGGTCCCCCGATGAATTGGGCCAATTGATGATCTGGATTCAGGAGGACGAGGGGTTGTTCCCCTATGATAAGGCCATGCGCTATATGCGCTATTACCCGGAACAGATACAATCATGGCTGAAGTAAGACGGCCGGGATCCAACGGTCGTGCATGGTTGTCAGCCTGTTCGTCGCGCCAACGGGCGGCGCTCTTGTCAACGGTGAAGCGTTTCTTGATGGGTATCGGCATCTGTTTGGCACTGATGCTGGCACTCGGCCGTCCCGTGGCCGCAAAAAACCCGTTCCGACAGATCGATCCGTCTGATGGAAAACGGCCCGTAGGTGCCGGAACCGTCTCAATGGCGCGAGCCACATGGGATACCGGTTGGTTTCAGGCGGAGATATTCAAAACCCTCCTGGAGAACTTGGGCTATGAGGTCCATGGCCCTCAAACCATGGACAACGAAGAGTTCTATCTTTCCGCAGCCAGGGGGGAGATCGATTTGTGGGCCAACGGCTGGTTCCCAAGTCACAAGCCCTTCCTCGGGGATGATCGTGTGCAGGGCAAGTTGGCAGCGGTTGGATTTGAAGTTATTGCCGGCGCGCTTCAAGGATATCTCGTCGACAAAAAAACCGCCGATGCCCTGGGGATTACCGGCCTGGGCGATTTGAAGAATCCCGACATCGCCAAAGCGTTCGATCGAGACGGCAACGGCAAGGCCGACCTCATCGGTTGTAATGTGGGCTGGGGATGTGAGCGGGTCGTTGAGCACCACCTGGATGCTTACGATCTGCGCGCCACCGTCGAGCACATTCAGGGAAATTACTCGCCCCTGATGGATGACACCGTCGCCCGGTACAAACAGGGCGGTTCCATTCTGTTTTATACATGGACACCCAACTGGACGGTGGGCACCCTGGTCCCGGGCAAGGACGTGGTCTGGATCCAGGTGCCGTTTGCCAGCCTGCCCAAGGAAAAGGAGGACCTGAAAGATCTGACCGTCATCAAGGGCGTCCCCGGGTGCGTAGCCGACCCCTGCGCCATGGGGTTCCCGCCCAATGACATCCGGGTGGTGGCCAATAAACTGTTTCTCGCGCATTATCCGGATATCAGGCGGTTGCTGGAATTGGTGGAAATTCCCCTGGAGGATATTTCCCGGCAAAATGCTAAAATGCTTGACGGTGAAGATGCCATTGAAGACATTCTGCGTCACGCCGAGGAATGGATCGAACGACACCGGAATAAGGTAGGCCTCTGGCTGGAGGAGGCAAAAGCGCTTCAGGCGGCCAGAGAAAGGTTCATTTTTCCGGAAGATGACCCGAGCGGACCGAAGGCCGAAATCCTGCGTGTGGTCACCCAGCGGTCCGAACCGTTTGTGATCTATCAGGACAACACATATGCCGGCTTCAGCATGGAGCTTTGGGAAAAAATTGCCCGGGAACTCGGTTTGGAATATGAGGTGTATGGCGTCAATACCATCGCAAAGCTGCTGGATGACGTCAAACGCGGGGCAGCCGATGTGGGGATTTCCGGAATCGGCATCACATCCAAACGGGAGCAGGCCCTCGACTTTTCCCACGCATATTTTGAGTCGGGACTTCAGATCATGGTGTCGGAAGGGTCCGGCTCGCTGCTCGGCAAGGTCGTCAGACAGGTGTTTACCGTTATTTTCTCCCGGGAACTGCTTTCCGGGGTCGCTGTCTTCTTTGTCGTTCTTCTCATTGCCGCACACATCATATGGGTACTGGAGCGCCGGCACAACCCGCAGTTCCCCAAACGCTATGTTCAAGGCATCTGGCAATCCATCTGGTGGGCGGTGGTTACCGTTACGACGGTCGGCTATGGGGACAAGACGCCGAAAGGAACCATCGGCCGGATGTTCGGCCTGGTGTGGATATTGGCCGGCTTTTTTGTCTTTGCCTACTTCACCGCGAGCGTGACCTCAACGGTGACGGTCCGGGAGCTGCACGGAATCATTGACGGCCCGGAGGATCTGTTCGGCAAGCGGGTGGCCACCGTCGAAAGAAGTACGGCCGCCGAATATCTTGCCCAGCAGGGCTTGTCTGCTCTCGAACTCGAGAACGTGGATCTCGTATACCGCGTTTTAGAATCCGGAAAGGTCGATGCCGTCGTGTACGATGCACCTGTCCTCCAACACTATGCTTCCAAAAAAGGAAGAGGAAAGGTCCAGGTTGTGGGGTTGATTTTCAAGGAGAAAAGCTACGGCATCGCCCTTCCCTATCAAAGCGACCTTCGGGACCGTATCAATATCGCGTTGCTCAGGCTCATGGAAAGCGGCGAGTATGACCAGATCATGAAAAAATGGTTCGGGTCGTGAGCACAGGCCCCCGGTTCCATCGGCCGGGCGCGTCAGCCCGAACATGGCATGGAATCTTTGGCATAGACACGGCCGACCCATAACCGGACAGCACTTGGGGACAGGAGCGCGATGACATATCCGATGGAAAGCGGCCGTGACGCGATCACAGGATGTGCCCTGGTGCTGGGCGCGGGTTTTCTGTGGGGCACGGTGGGCACGGCCCGGACGTTTGCGCCGGCCGAAGTATCGCCCCAGGCGCTGGGCGTGTTGAGACTGTCCGTTGCCGGCGGCGCGTTGCTGATGCTGGCTGCGCTCCGGGGCGACCTTCGCAGCCCGCGACGGTTCCTCTGTCCGGCCATGCTGTTGGCGACGATGGGAATGGCGGCCTATCAATTCTTCTTTTTTAGCAGCATTGCCAAAACCGGTGTGGCTGTGGGGACCATTGTGGCCAAGGGCAGCCCTCCAATGTTTGCCGGTCTCATGGAGTGGGTGATGCAGGGCGAACGCCCGAATCCGGAATGGATATATGCCACTGCCCTGGCAGTGGTCGGATGCGGGTTGCTGATTTCGGCCGGAGGCGGCCTGAGTGTTGATATCCCGGGGGTTTTCCTGGCGCTGGGGGCGGGTGCCGCGTTTGCCATATTTTCAATCTCGGTGAAACGACTGGTGGTCCATGTACCCGCTTACGCCGCCATCGCCGTGGTGTCCTCGTTGGGGGCCTTGTTTCTCGCGCCGTTCCTTTGGATTGAAAACCTTGCTTGGCTGACGCGACCCAGCGGATATGCTGTCGTCCTGTTTCTCGGGTTGGTGGCAACCGCCTGTCCCTATGTGCTCTATTCCCAGGGACTTAAACGGGTGAATTCGAAAACCGGCACCACCTTGTTGCTGGCCGAGCCGTTGACTGCCGGTATGCTGGGATATTTTTTCCTCGGAGAACGCTTTTCCGCCTTGGCCTTATTCGGCATGGCGCTGCTTCTGGCCGGATTTGTGGTGACCTCCATCGAGGCTGGACGGGCGCGTCCGCGAAAGCCCGGATCGAGCCGATTGAAATTCAGCGAATCTCCCCATGTTGGAGCGAAACGGAAATTCAGCCCAACCGGGCGGCAGCGATAGACATCTGAGTCCGCCACAATAACGGCGTACAGAGCTTTCGTCCTCGGAGCGACATCGTCGCGCTTCATAACATCGGTGCACGATCGTATTTTGACGTCGGCAGTCTTCAGTTCCCTGCAGATCCGCAGATTATTATATAAAATCTACAAGTGATAGAGGAGCCGGGATGGACTCTATACACACATCAACCGTCGTCTTTGTTTTTTTCGGTGTCGTCGTGACCATGTGTATCGTTGGGCTGCTTGTCCAGCGGATGAGGCACCGCCGAAAGCACAAGGCATTGATCAACAGCAAGGAGCGATATCTGTGGGCCCTCGAAAGCTCTACCGACGGCCTCTGGGACTGGGATATCCCATCGGACAGGGTCTTTTACTCCGAGCGGTTGCGAGAAATTTTGGGGGTTCCACTCGAAGAATGTCCATGTCCAATGGCGGCTTTCCGCAGCCGAATTCACCCCGAGGACAGCGGTGCTGTCTGGACAGCTATCGAACGCCATCTGTCTGAGCGTATCCCATTTACGGTCGAATATCGTCTTCAAACGAAATCAGGCACATATGTGTGGGTTTTAACACGCGGCCAGGCAATATGAGACCCCGCGGGAAACGCGGTCCGGATGTCCGGGTGGATGCAGGACATCACCGATAGCAAGCGGGCCGAAGTGAACCTTCAGACAGCCCTTAGCGAAATAAAAGAGTTAAAAGAAAAACTTGAGGCCGAGAGAGCGTACCTGCAGGACGAAATCAAATCGGTATACAATCATGAGAACATTATCGGGCAAAGTGACGAGATCAATTATGTTCTCTATAAGGTGGAACAGATTGCCGCCACCGATACAACGGTTCTGGTACTCGGCGAGACCGGAACCGGCAAAGAGCTGGTCGCCAGGGCCGTTCACAACCTGAGCCGGCGCAAAGATCGCGCGCTGGTTAAAATAAATTGTGCCACATTGCCGCCGACACTCATTGAAAGCGAGCTGTTCGGCCATGAGAAAGGTGCGTTCACCGGTGCCCACGCAAAACAGCTGGGGCGGTTCGAGATTGCCGACGGTGCGACCCTTTTCATGGATGAGATCGGCGAACTACCCCTGGAGCTTCAGCCCAAGCTGCTTCTGGTGATCCAGGATGGCGAATTTGAACGGCTGGGGAGTTCCCAAACAATCAAAGTCGACGTAAGGGTGATAGCCGCCACCAATCGCCATCTTGAGGAGGAGGTTCGCAATGGGAGATTCCGGGAGGATCTCTGGTACCGGCTGAATATTTTTCCGATTACCGTGCCCCCGTTGAGGGAACGCCGTGACGACGTTTCCCTGCTGGTGGATTATTTTGTCGAAAAAATTTCAAAAAAGCTGGGCAAGTCCATCGGGAGCATCCCCACGAGCGTGATGCATACATTGCAGGATTATCACTGGCCCGGCAACATCCGCGAGCTTGAAAATGTACTCGAGCGGGCGGTGATCAACTCTTCCGGACCCAAAATGCGCCTGGTGGACGAGCTTAAAAAGCCGGGCAAGGATGTCACAAAGGCCGACCGAACCCTTGCAGATGTGGAGCGGGAGTATATTGTCCGGGTGCTTGAGCAGACCCACTGGAAGGTGAGCGGCCACAACAGCGCGGCCGAAATCCTCGGTCTGGACCGCAGTACCTTGCGCGCCCGCATGCGAAAGCTGGGTATCCAAAAACCATAAGCTTCATACCAACCCGGCGGCAGGTTCGAAGTGCATCGTTTCCCCCGACGATCACTAGGTGCCGCCGGCCCCGCCAAAATGAGGCCGTTATTTCCGCTTCCCATGCTTCTCAAGACGCTGCTGCGGAAATTGTAAAATGTGGTCATATATAACCATTGGTCACATATGACCACTCCGGTCGGTTGATGTGCGGCCTCCTCACCAGCCTTTTCTTTACCAATTCTCCATAAAAATCAAAAGGATGTGCACCCTCGCGCTGTCCGAGGGAATACCGGCATGAAGTTTGAACACGTAAAGGGCAAGAATACCATTGCCCATGTGTGAGAAGCGCTTATCATATTCAACCTCGAATTGCCGTCCGATGGACAAACGTGTCCCATCTGCGATTATCCTTTTGACACAACAGGAGTCTCGCCATGAAGGAAATGATTGAAACAATTGCGCAGGCTCTGGTGGATCAGCCAGATCTTGTATCCGTTACAGAAATTTCCGGTAAGTATACCTCCATTCTGGAACTCCGTGTCGCGAAAACAGACATTGGCAAGGTTATCGGTAGGCAGGGGCGTACGGCCGACGCTCTGAGAACCCTATTGAGTGCTGCCTCGGCTAAGGCAAAAAAACGGACCGTACTCGAAATCATGGATTAACCGGAAAAAGCTGAGATTACAGAGAGGTAACCGTAATGATCTTTGTAAGGATTACCATGAGCGTGCTGCCGGAAAAGCAGTTGGAGGTAATGCAAACCCTTCTCTCCATGATCGAGCCGACAGAAATGGAAACGGGTTGTCTGAGTTACGCTGTTTTGTCCAATATCGAAGACAGCAACAGTTTCAGCTTGCTGGAAGAGTGGGAAACCCGTGAACATCTGGATCATCATATTATGTCCCATAGATTCGGGGTGTTGTTGGGAACCAAAACCCTTTTAAGTGAACCGCCCACAATTCACATTCACACCGTAGCCCAATCGGAAGGAATTGAGGCCATTCATCGGATTAGAAACAAAAGAGCCCAATAGAATTTATTAGGCATCTTTATATCCTTTAAAGAAAGCATTCAGAAGAAAGATACGGATATGGGACCCCCCGTAAATATCATTGACAAAATAGAGATGAAACAGGATTTGTACTCCGCAGATGATGCCCTGAGGGTTTCCAAGGGTCGCTACCGCAGGGTGTTCGAAACCGCCCGGGACGGCATTTTGATCATTGATGCCGATACCGGTCGAATCATCGATGTCAATCCATTTCTGGTTCAGATGCTGGGCTATTCTCATGAGCAGTTCCTCGGCAAAAAACTTTATGAGATCAGTCCGTTCAGAGATACCCGGGCCAACCTGTCCGCTTTTCAGGAATTGCGCGATAAAGGATATATTCGCTACGAGCATCTACCGCTTGAAGCCAAGGACGGACGCCGAATCGATGTGGAGTTTATCAGCAATGCGTATTGGGTCAACCATAAACGGCTTATCCAATGCAACATCCGCGACATTACCGAGCGAAAACAAGCCGCAGAAGCCAAATCGAGAATGGAATCCCGACTTCATCGGGCCCAGCAAATGGAAGCATTGGCCACTTTGGCCGGTGGTGTGGCCCACCAGTTTAACAATGCCCTGGTAGCGATCACCGGAACTCTCGATCTTCTCGAGATGGATGTATCCGACAATGAGGACGTTTCCTGGTATCTTGGATCAATTCGACAATCGGCGCGTCGAATGACCCAGCTCACACGGCAGTTGCTCGCCTATGCCCGGGGAGGAAAATACCAGGTCGAGTCGATTTCACTGAGTGATTTCGTGAGGGATACGCTGCCGTTGCTCATTCCCGGTCTTAAGCCCGCAGTCACTGTTGAAACCGATTTGCCCGATGATGTTCTGAAAACCAGAGTCGATGTCATTCAGATGCAGATGGTTTTGCTTGCCATATTGTCCAACGCATCAGAGGCCATAGACGAAACGGGACACATCCGGGTTACGTGCAACAATGAAGTGATCACCGAAAAAAACGCAATGGAATTTCCCGGATTGATGCTCGGATCGTATGTCTGTTTAGCATTAACGGATAACGGGAAGGGAATGGACGAAGAAACACGGGGTAAGGTGTTCGAACCGTTTTTCACGACCAAATTCCAAGGCCGCGGGCTGGGCATGGCCGCGGCCTATGGTATCGTCAATAACCACGGTGGCGGCATTACCGTAACGTCGCAATTGGACGTGGGAACACAAGTGAAGGTCTGGCTCCCTGCCCTATTGGATGATGAAGCAACAGTAAAGGCGCAACAAAGGAATGCGCCGATTCGAGCGACCCGTGCCACGCTGGGAATCGAAAAGCAGGTGTATGGTGCACGGAAATGACGCAGTGGTTCCGCTGTACAGTGCTTCTCGAGACGGATCAGCGCCGTAGAAGGAGACACGATGCCGAAGAACTTAGAAGACAAGAACATCGACCAATTAATGGCCGAGGCCGATGCACTTATCCGGCAGATCGATTCCGATGCCATCAAAGACATGAAAGAAGAGCATCGCACTCAATTTGAAAGACACGCGAAAAACTTGAAAAAAATCCAATCCGAGGTTCACGGCAAGATCGAGAAGACAGGTGCATCGAACAAAAACCACGGCGCCGAAGGTGTGCATGAGGCGATCCTGGACATTGTGAAGGCCATGCGGGACCTGACAGAATATCTTTCCTGATATCCGACAGAATTTTAACCATGGGTGGATCGACGGACGACACGTCACCATAGAGAGGCGGCTGCCATGACATCGGTTATTAAATATTATGAGGGGATCGACTCGGTTGCCGTAATCGGCAACTATCTGCCCCGCCAGTGTGGTATCGCAACGTTCACCACGGACCTGGTTGAAGGTTTATCGGCGGAAGCCCCCGACATTTATAACTGGGCGGCGGCCATGAATGACAAACCTGAGGGATATCGATATCCGGAAAAAGTACGATTTGAGATCAACCAGAACAAATTGAACGACTACAGCATGGCGTCTCAATTTCTAAATATCAGTAAAACAGATATTGTCTGCGTGCAGCATGAATACGGTCTTTTCGGCGGACCGGCCGGCAGCCATCTGCTGAAACTGCTGGCTGATCTGCGCATGCCGGTGGTGACGACGTTACACACGGTGTTGAAGGACCCCTCGCCGGAATATCGTGACGTCATGTGCACGCTGTCCGATCTGTCTGACAAGCTGGTGGTGATGAGCCGTAAGGCAGCTGACTTCCTCAAAGACATCTATGACGTGCCCGAGGATAAGATTGTCTTTATCCATCACGGCATTCCAGATACGCCCTTTATTGATCCCAGCTTCTACAAAGACAAGTTCGGCGTGGAAGGTAAAAAGGTACTGCTCACATTTGGCCTCCTTTCCCCCAACAAGGGTATTGAAAATGTATTGCAGGCGCTTCCGGTGGTACTCAAAAAACACCCTGATTTGGTCTATATCATCCTTGGCGCAACACACCCGCATATTCTAAATTTGCATGGGGATGCCTACCGAATCATGCTGCAGCAGCTCGTGAACAAGCTCGCCATTGGCGAGCATGTCATTTTTCAAAATCGTTTTGTCGAACTAAAAGAATTATGCGAGTTTCTCGGCATCGCCGATATCTATTTAACACCTTATCTTGAAGAAGCCCAGATTACCTCCGGGACCCTTGCCTATGCCATGGGCACCGGTAAAGCGGTTATTTCCACACCGTACTGGTATGCCACCGAAATGCTTGCCGAAGGCCGGGGCCGAATTGTACCCTTTCGCAATCCGGACGCCATGGCGGAGCAAATCAACGACCTTCTGGACAACGATGTCGACCGGCACGCCATGCGCAAGAAAGCCTATATGTTCACCCGCGACGCAGTCTGGAAGGAGGTTTCCCGAAAATATCTCCAGGTATTCAAGGAGGTCCAGCTGACCCGGACCCGGAATCCGCGTCCCCGTCACTCCTATGTCGAAGACATCAAGGCCATCACGAGTTTCGAGCTCCCGGAGATCAAGCTCGATCACCTGAAAGCCCTTACCGATGATACCGGCATCTTGCAACATGCCAACTATACCATCCCCAATCGCAGCCATGGCTACTGCACAGACGATAATGCAAGAGCACTGCTGGTTGCCGCCATGGGTCAAAAATTCTATCCGACAAACGGCTTCGGACTGGATACTCTCAGTGGTCATTATCTCGGATTTCTTCTGTATGCATTCAATGAAGAAAATGGGCGCTTTCGCAATTTCATGACTTATTCGCGACAGTGGATGGAGGAGATCGGGTCCGAGGATTCCCATGGCAGATCACTCTGGTGCCTTGGCAAAGCCGTGGCTTTTCTTCAAAATCCCGGGCAGCTGGCCATGAGCACGACCCTTTTCAAAAAAGCACTGCAAGCTGTCGAGAATTTTCGGTCGCCCCGCGCCATCGCGTTTTCCCTGGTGGGCATGCATGCTTACCTGCACATATTCTCCGGCGATAGTGATGTGCGCAGGGTTCGAAGAATCCTTGCCGACAAGCTCTTCAATCAGTTTAAACGCAATTCAACGGAAAACTGGCCCTGGCTAGAAAATTCTCTGAATTATGCCAACGGCAAGCTGCCCCATGCCCTGCTCCTATCCGGCCAATGGATTCAACGCAACGACATGATCGACATGGGACTCAGATCCCTCGAGTGGCTGCTCACCATCCAGGCTGAAAAAGGTCACTTTGTGCCGGTCGGCAATGAAGGATGGTATCCACAAGGCGGCCCCAAAGCCCGCTTCGATCAGCAGCCCATCGAGGCTAATGCCATGATCGAAGCCTGTGTCGAAGCCTTTAACATCACCCGACACAAAACATGGATCGACAGTGCGGTCATGTGCTTTCACTGGTATCTCGGACACAATGACTTGAATATGCCCCTCTATGATCCCAAGACCGGCGGCTGCCGAGATGGATTGATGGCGGACGGCATCAACCAGAATGAAGGCGCCGAGTCCTCCCTTGCCTGGCTGCTTTCGCTGATGACATTGCAAAAGCTTCATGCCGACGAGATTTTAAAATATCCATCGTCACAGAAACCCGATTGACAATAGGATCCGTCATGCACATTGCCATGCTCTCGCCCATCGCCTGGCGCACGCCGCCGCGACATTACGGGCCCTGGGAAAACGTGGCCTCCCTTTTAACCGAAGGGCTGGTATCCTGCGGTCATGATGTCACCCTGTTTGCAACCGCAGATTCGCAAACCAGCGGCACTCTGCATGCCATTTCTCCTCAGGGCTATGAAGAAGACCGTTCCATGATACCGAAAGTATGGGAATGCCTTCACATTTCAGAACTCTTCGAGCATGCCGATATGTATGACATCGTCCATAACCATTTTGACTATCTACCATTGACCTATACCGGCCTGACCACCACACCGGTTGTGACCACCATTCACGGATTTTCATCACCCGGGATTCTACCCGTTTATAAAAAATACAACCGCAGAGTCGTCTATGTCTCCATCAGCGACGCCGACCGGTCGCCGGATCTTGATTATATCAAAACCATTCATCACGGCATTGATATCAGACAATTTGATTTTCAACGTGACGCCGGAGCTTACCTGCTTTTTTTTGGACGCATTCACGATGAAAAGGGTGCCCGGGAAGCTATTGATATCGCCAGGGCCTGCAAGAAAAAGCTGATATTGGCGGGCATTATCCAGGATCAGGCTTACTATAACCGGTATGTCGCCCCCCACATCGACAACGACAACGTGATGTATACCGGCAGCGTCGGACCCGCCGAGCGCAACCGGCTGCTCGGCAACGCCTTGGCGCTGTTGCACCCAATCCAGTTTGATGAGCCCTTCGGCCTGTCCGTTATCGAATCCATGGCCTGCGGTACTCCCGTGATCGCCTTTAACAGGGGCAGCATGCCGGAGCTTATCGAAAACAGCAAGAGTGGTTTTCTGGTCGACAACGCGGACGAAGCTGTAGAGACCGTTGCAAAGATCGGAGATATTGACCGGTCCTATTGCCGTCGCCGAGTTGAACGGAATTTCACAACCGATCGCATGGTTGATGACTATGTTCAGGTCTATGAAACGATCCTTGAAAAGGCCTCCTATACCCGAAAAATCTGAATGATCCCGTGGGGCAGACGACGATGACAATTCACAATCCAATTATTAAGCGATTTAAGAATAATCCCGTGCTGACACGACGTGACGTGCCTTATCCTGTTGCCACGGTTCACAATGCAGGTATCGTCAGGCATAACGACCGCTACATAATGCTTTTCAGATCACATTTGCTGAACGGACGCTCCATCATCGGCAGGGCCGACAGCGAGGATGGTTTTTCTTTTACGGTTCATCCCAAACCCTTTCTGATACCATCGACAGAACCGGTGTTTGCCGAATACGAGTCGTTCGGTGTCGAGGACATGAGGATTTGTCCGGTGGAAAACGAGTACCTGCTAACCTACAGCGCCTATTCCCGTCACGGTGTGCGGATTGCCCTGGCGCGCACCCGGGATTTTGAAAAGGTGGAACGGATTGCGCTGATCACCCAGGCCGACCTTCGTAATGTGGTCATTTTCCCTGAAAGGTTCGGTCACCGGTATGTCCGTCTGGACCGGCCGCATTCCGAAATGTCACCCTGGTCAATCTGGATTTCCTATTCTCCCGACCTCTTGCATTGGGGCGATTCACGGGTGATCATGAAGCCGGTGGCCTATCACTGGGATGAAATGAAAATCGGGCCCGGTGCACCGCCGTTTAAAACCGACAAAGGCTGGCTTCATATCTACCACGGGGTTTTCAAGACGATGTCCGGAACGGTATATCGACTCGGCGCGGCGCTGCATGACCTTGATGATCCGGCCAAGATCATCGGTGTTTCCGATCAGTGGATATTGCAGCCCGAGGATCCCTGGGAGGTAACGGGCTATGTCCCCAATGTTGTCTTTACCTGTGGTGCTGTTCCGGAAAACGACGGGACGGTAAAAATATACTGGGGCGGTGCGGATACCGTCATGTGCGCCGGCACGGCAGTAATCGATGATCTGGTATCACTTTGCCTCTTGGATTCTCGGCCCCCGCTTTAACCCGGAAATTGAATTTCGAGGATGGCCTGGAATTGGCAATCTGTCCTCATGAACGGGCTTGCCTTGCAGTGTACTGAAAATCGATCGACGCGAAGGACATAATCATATGCCCCCTGAAAATAGTTCGAAATTGAAAGTTAGGAGAAAACCGAATAAGATCGTCGGGGATACGTCACGGGTGATCACCCGGCTTCATCTTCCCGATGACAGGTATCGCATCCCAAAAATAATCCAGCGGATCATCCGCTTGCCCGATGCGATGGCCGAAAATTTACTTGCGAAAACAATAGCGGACTTTTCCGGAAGGCATGAAGACCTCGGTCACGTGTTTGAGCGGCATCTAAATGCGGTGAACGGCGATCTTCCACGGGATACGATGCTCAGCGATGTCCAGCGGGATCTCATCGGAGCCTACTTTACCAAGGAGTACTCCATTGAATCGGCCGCCCTGTTTAATCCTTCCATCGTTCCCCATCCGGATCAGAGCCGTATGAAAAAAGGCAGCTTGCGATTTATCATGAGCCTGCGGGCAACAGGTGAAGGCCATGTTTCGTCGATTGTCTTCCGCAGCGGCGTCCTCGACCGGCGCAACAGGATCCTGTTCGACTCGATCAGTGATTTTGTGGAAACCCCGGATCTCCAAATGGACCCGGTGTTTAAACGCAATCCCTTCCAGCGCAAGCTCAACGAGATGGGGGCCTTCAAGGAAATCACCGCCCATATCCTGAACCAGCTGCAGGAAGATTTTGCTTATAACGAATTAGTACAAAAAATAGAAATGCTTCGCGCAAACCCCCTATTTTCGGAAGCGCGCCAAAACAGAACCTTCGAGATCATGCACTGGCTTGCCGATTCCAACTATGAGGTGAGTTTTCACGCCGATCATCACATATCCGAAAGGGTGATTTTCCCGGTCTCGAAAAACGAAAGTAGAGGTATCGAAGACGCCCGGTTCGTCCAATTTTTCGATAACGGGCAGGCACCTGCCTATTATGCTACCTATACCGCCTATAACGGCCATACGATCTTGCCGCAACTGATCGAAACCAAGGATTTTATCACATTCCATATTTTAACGCTCAACGGCAAGGCCGTACAAAACAAGGGCATGGCACTTTTCCCGCGAAAAATTGGAGATCGGTACGCCATGCTTTCCCGCCAGGACGGTGAAAATAACCGTATTATGTTCTCCGACAATATCCATTTCTGGCAGGAGTCCCAAATCATCCAGGAGCCGGAATATCCGTGGGAATTCATTCAAATCGGCAACTGTGGGTCTCCCCTCGAAACCAGCGACGGCTGGATCGTGCTCACCCATGGCGTCGGACCCATGCGCCGGTATTGCATCGGTGCCATTTTGCTTGATCTGGACAATCCGACAAAAGTCATCGCCCGCCTGGATGAACCGCTGCTCGCCCCCCATGAAAAAGAGCGCGAGGGCTATGTCCCCAATGTGGTGTATTCCTGCGGTGCGCTGATCCATAACAACGAGTTGGTTATTCCCTACGCCATGTCCGATATCAATTCGGGTATCGCAACCGTTGACGTCCAAGCGTTACTTAGCGGTATGCATGCGGTAGATTAGTGTGATTAAGTCGGCACACGGAAAAACCTCGCATGAATGATCGAGAAAATTAAAACAGAGAATTTCCAAAAGAAAGGTGGCTGAGTTGGGCGATAAAGGGAAAAAAGATAAGGGCAAACGAGAAGAACAGAAAAAGGGCATAAAAACACTGAAAGAGAAACGGAAGCAAAAAAAGGAAAAGAAAAAATAAAGGCTGTTGAGCTATCCACCAGCATATCCATGATTTCATTAATCATGCGCTAAATCGGTACGTGGTTATCTCTCAAGGCAAAGTTCGGGATAGGGTGGCATGTCGTGAGCAAATCGGTTTCAAAAGCCAGGCGTGAGCAATCCCGCGGGGAGGAAATCGCAAACAGTGTCAGCCACGGTATCGGACTGATCGCGGCAATCGTGGTAGCGCCGTTATTAGTTAGGCATGCCGTGCGGTTCGGAGACGCTGGATTTATTGTCGGCGCGAGCCTTTTTGCCATGACCGTCGTCCTGCTGTATCTTACCTCCTCTCTCTATCACGCATTACCGACAGGAAAGTCCAAACGGGTGTTTCGTGTCATCGATCACACGGCGATCTATCTCCTCATTGCCGGCACCTACACACCCTTCACGCTCGGTGTGCTCAAAGGGGCGTGGGGGTGGACGCTCCTGGGGCTCATCTGGGCGCTGGCCATCGCCGGAGTCACGCTGAAGGCGCTTAACCGGATGTCCCGTCCCATCGTCTCGACCGGCCATTATCTGCTGATGGGGTGGCTCCTTCTGATCGCTGTCCAGCCGGTGTTCACCCATGTGCCGATCACCGGCATCTTATAGATAGTTGCAGGCGGTGTCATTTACACGGCAGGTGTGGTGTTCTTTGCGCTCGATGCGCGTCTGCGATACGGGCACTTCATCTGGCATCTGTTTGTAATGACCGGGACCGCCTGCCATTACGTCGCAGTGCTCCGGTATGCGGCGTAACATACCATAATGGAAGCGTATGCCGCTTTGGCAAGCCGGACAGGCACATGAATTGATTGAAGCGTCCAAGCCCGTGGGGAAGATCATTTTGGCGGTTGGATAAATTCAAGATGCAGGGCTCAATTGCATGGAGTTTAGGAATATGTCAGACGAAAAAAGTGAAAATCTGTCCGTTTTAATCGACGCGGACAACGCTCAACCTTCTGTTATTGACGGGCTGCTGTCGGAAATCGCAAAGTATGGGACGGCGAACGTAAAAAGAATTTACGGGGACTGGACGCTGCCGGGCCTAAAAGGCTGGAAGGAAGTCCTGTTACAATATTCAATTCAGCCTATTCAGCAGTTTGGGTATACTTCAGGGAAAAATGCAACCGACAGTGCATTGATAATTGACGCCATGGATCTTCTTTACACGGGCAAATTTGACGGTTTTTGCATCGTATCCAGCGATAGCGATTTCACCAAATTGGCATCACGGATAAGAGAGGCCGGTCTATTTGTCTATGGATTCGGCGAGAGAAAAACCCCGAAAGCATTTGTTTCTGCGTGTGACAAGTTTATCTTCACGGAAGTGCTGCGCTCCAAAGATGATTATAGTGTTAAGTTAAAACGTAAGACAACAAACGAACTCAAGAAAGACACGAATATAGTTAACTTGTTAAGGAATGCTGTTGAGGCATCATCGGACGATTCCGTTTGGGCTCATCTTGCATCCGTCGGGAGTAACATTGCCAAGCAGGCGCCGGAGTTTGATCCGCGAAACTATGGCTACAAAAAATTGGGCGAACTTGCCTCAGCCACAAAGCTGTTTCAAATCGAAGAAAGAGCTGTCGGCGATGGACCTTCAAGGGCGATTTACTTAAAAGACAAAAGAAAGAAATGAAGAGATAACCAGTTGAGAAGGTGCTTAACTTCACCAGATCGGATCATAACGCGGCGGGAAGCAATCGAGACTCATGCGCAGATAGGGGCGGTTCGCATCTCCAGGAATAAGCAAATATTATGTGTTGTTTTTCAGCTCGTCGTTATCCAGTCCCAATTCTTCCCAATCCGGAATATCAGGCATTTCACTCGTCGAATATAGAAAGGCCAGCACGACAGCAATAAAGATAATGATGCATAGAGCAAAAAGTAGCAACAGCATGATGATTCTCCTATCCGAAGTATTCCGCTTGCCCCCTTTCTTTTAGAAGCAAAAATCATGCAAAAACATCGAATATCTTAAAATATATGTAATGTCGACAGGTTAGTTTGTCTTCTGTCCAACGCCTTGAAAGGAAATTATGCCGAAAAACATGAACACTTTTGTCTTTGATGGGAAAATTGTTACATAAATGGCCGATGGGAAATACAAACGCTGCAACGCCACCTGAGGCAGGACTGCAGTGAACAAAAAATGGAACACGCGATCGCCATTCGTCTAATTTCGTTTTCCTTGATCTGGTTATAAAGAAAGCCCAAGTGAATTAATTTTGTAGAAGTAAATCAGCTTGGATTCCACTTTTAATTTGTCTACAGGTTATCTTAGCCGATGAAGCGACTTGTTCTACAATTCGCATGAATT
>Ga0209786_1000066_pt1 | contig 43718 bp, 41 predicted proteins | sample WorMetilvaeELBA2_FD_187405 | JGI IMG/M metagenome (GOLD analysis project Ga0209786, IMG submission 187405) | Marine gutless worms symbiont microbial communities from Max Planck institute for Marine Microbiology, Germany - Olavius ilvae ELBA.2... ...
CCTTCCGTGGGCGAAGGCATGATGTCTTATCCGAGAGCCGGATGCGGGAAATCCGCACGTCCGGTTCGATGAGCGGCGACTGGAAACGGAGCGCTGAGCCACCGCGCCAGTCGTCGACTCTACTGAAATTCTTTCAGATAATGTTTAAAAGACACAGTATCGAGGCGATAACCTGAATTCCGGGCAGTTCCGCTGGAGTGCAATGTGCACGACAGTGCCTCTGCAACCCCGTCAGGAACTGCCTCCCGCTTTACGGGATCACACTTCCGATCATATAAATCAAGGTGTGCGCTTGGCCATGAGAGCCTCCATTTGGTGCAAGTTCCGGGATCTATGAAAATACTTGCAGATTTCCCCAAAAAAACGCAAACTAAAACTGTTGCGCGCTGTGTTCGACGAACGGATGGCGTTCAATTATGGGTAAGTTTGGGCAATCATGGTGATTCACATGGGTGACGTCAATTTGACCCGTTCTGCGGTGCCGCTTCTGCTGGCCGTGTGCATCCTCGGGTGTCAGAGCACGTATTACACCGTCTGGGAATCTCTGGGTAAGGAAAAACGTCATCTGCTGCGCGATCAGATCGAAAATGTGCAGCGCCGATTCAGGTCCAACCCGGGGGAACATGCATAGAAGAGAATTTATAACGGTCTCGACAAAATTGGGCATACTGGCGATGATGAGCCTTCTGGGAGTCGGCTGTCAGGCCAAGCCCCGGCCGGTTATCGGCTTGGGGGACCTGCCATACCCGCTGGATGCACTGGAACCTTACATTTCTTCCAGGACATTAACCTTTCATCACAAGAAGCACCACAAAAACTACGTCGACACCCTCAATCGGCTGATCAAAGGGACATCTTACCGGAACATGTCTCTATCAGAAATCGTCAAACGCAGCTCTGAAGATCCAAACGCCCCAAAGATTTTCAATCAGGCGGCCCAGGTCTTCAATCATGACTTCTATTGGAAATCCATGAAACCCGGCGGGGGGGGGGCCACCGACCGGATCCATGGAAGCTCGCATCAGCGATTCATTTGGCAGCTATCGCCAATTCTACAAAGACTTTTCCGAGATTGCCTCGGCTCAGTTCGGGAGCGGTTGGGTGTGGTTGATCCAGGATTCGCAAACGCTTCGCATCACCGCCACGTCGAACGCCGGTACGCCGGTCGCCGAAGGACAGCTGCCGCTGCTTTGCATTGATTTGTGGGAGCATGCGTATTGCCTTGACTACCAGAATCGCCGCGATGACTATGTCACAACGTTCCTGGACAAACTGGTCAGTTGGGAATTTGCTGAAGGCAATATTACCGCCTGAGAAAATCCGTCTGGGAAACATCCGGGAGAGTCCAAAATGTGGTGATGGTCTCCGGGCGACATCCGGCCAACGACCATAAACAATTCATAACACCCCATGGTCAAATCCAATGGTTCGTGACAAAAGCAAAAAAAAAGTGTTGGTTGTCGACAACCATCCGTTGATCCTCAAGTACATGCAACGACTCCTCGACAAACGGGGCGACGACGTACTGATCGCAGAAGACGGACTGTCCGCACTGAAGCTGCTCAATCAACACCATCCCGATGTAATATTGGTGGATCAGGTGATGCCCAACATTACCGGGGATAAGTTGTGCCGTATCATTCGCAGCCGACCGGAATTTAAAGATACCTGCATCATCATGCTATCCGCTATCGCGGCGGAAATTGATCTTCGGTTTGCTGAATTCGGTGCGAACTATTGCATTGCAAAAGGTCCCTTCGACAAGATGTCCACACATATTCTGGCGCTCCTCTATCAACTCGACGCGGAGGGCCGGTGTGGCCAGGCGGACCGGGTCATCGGCAAGGAGGATCTCTTCTATCGGCAGATTTCGGAAGAATTGCTGTATTCCAAAAATCACGCCGAAGCCATCTTAGACAATCTTGCCGAAGGGATCGTCGAAGTAACGGCGCAACGTGAAATAATCTATCTAAACCCCACGGCGGTCGATATTATCGGTATTGCCGAGGTGGATTTGCTGGGGACCCGCTTTTCGGATCTGTTCGAAGAAAACGATCGTCAATGGATCACAGAAAAACTGGCATCCTGTCAGGCGGGGGCTCCGGAGGACGAGAGCACGTTTTACCTTTACTTCAAACAAAAGCACATCCGTTTTGAAATGTTCCGGGTCCATGGCCTGGAGACACAAATTCTCACCATCATTTTCAACGAGATACCCCGACCTTCGGTGGCCGATCTTGAGCAGCCCGGCGGTGATGAACAGCATCGGAGTCCGCACAGCAATCCGGTTTCGCTTCCAGAAAACCATCTCAGGATGGTTTCGGATGCCGAGCGATTGCTTGAATATATCGATCACGAAGCGACGGAAGATACAACCATCCGGGAACTGGCGAAAAACCTCCGCAAATCGATGGATCGCATCAAAGACCAGGACCCAACGACGTTCTAATATCCGCGGCCGCCTGCACCCCCGGTCCTGTTGCGGTTCCGGTATTGCATGAACTCCCCATCCCCATTGGCAAATTGACTTTTGTGTATCCGGAGCAATGTTATTGCCATGTCTAGCGAACATCGGTTACCTGATCCGGATTTCTTATGAAGTGTCATCAGTGACGTAACCTGGACCCCGGGCCGATCCTCATGAAACGGAAAAGACTTTCGGCAAACCCGATATACAATTGAGGAAAAGGTTTTCAGCGATGGATTTTACCATACCGGCAGCTCTTAAACGTGATATACAGCGGTTCAGGGAGTTTCTCGACGCCCATATGACACCCCACCTGTCCGTGTGGCGGCGTGGGGGACAGGTCCCCTTGGAATTCTTCCATGCCATGGGCGGGGAGGGCTGGTTTGGGTTCGAGGAGAGGGACGGCGTTCTGTCACCCCACTCGGCGTTGAGGGAAGCGTTAATTGCAGAAGAATTGGGGGTTGTTTCTCCGGGGGTGGCCATCGCCGTGCTGGCCCACATGGATCTGGGATTTATGGGTCTGTACATGTTTGGATCGGAGGCGTTAAAAAAAGCCTATGGCGGAGCGGCCCTTGGTGGAAGGAAACTGATGTGTGTGGGCAATACCGAAAACATCGCCGGAAGTGATGTTGCCGGCATCGCCACGACGGCCGAGGAAAGCGATGGCGGGTGGCGCCTCAATGGCACCAAGGCGTATGTCACCAATGGATACATTGCCGATCTGGCCGTGATTACGGCCGTGACCGATCCCGACGCCTCAAGAACGCGGCGTATCTCCATGTTCCTTGTCGACCTGAATAGCGACGGTGTCCGACGGACCAAACTCGGAAAACAGGTCTGGATACCGTCGGACCTGACCCGGCTTCAGTTTAAGGACGTTTTCGTGCCAAAGGATCATATTCTGGGGGAACAGGGCAAAGGTATACAGCAGGTTCTGTCCATATTTACCCGGAGTCGCGTCCCTATCAGTGCGCTGACTCTCGGGACGGCCCGGGGCGCTTTCGAGAGTGCGCTGACCCATGCGCAAAAACGCAGAATTTTCGGCCGGCCGATTGTCGAATATCAGGCAAAGGCGTTCGAGGCGGCTGATTTTTTTGCACGAATGGAAGCCGCCAGGCTGATGGTCTGGAAGGCCTGCGAGGCGGCGGATCAAGGGGTTGACTTCCGGAAGGAAGCGGCCATGGCCAAATATCTGACCGTGGAAGTTGCCCGTGAGGTATCCATGTGGGCGGCGGATCTTTTCGGCGCCGTCTCAGTGATCATTGATCACCCCATTCACAAATTCCCCATGGATGCCTGGGGCTCTTCTCTGGGAGAAGGCACCCAGGATGTTCAAAAGCTTATCATCTTCCGTGAAATGATGAAGGGTTTTTCATAACGTCGTTACACGATCTTATTAGGGTGTGAGTACGATCTTGCCGAATTGTTCCCCGGACTCCATCATCCGGTAAGCCCGCCGGCCATCTTTCAAGGGGATGATGCGATCGACGACCGGTTTCAATTTTTCTGTCCAGAGCATGGCAATGACATCCAGGAAGTCCTGATGAGTTCCCATCGTACTTCCAATCAGACTGATCTGTTTTCCAAAAATATATCGGACATCGATTTCCGTCAGTGGTCCGGAAGTATTTCCAACGATAACAATACGCCCCCCCCGGGCAACGACGGCCATGCTTTGTTGAAGGGTGGCCTTGCCCACATTATCGACCACCAGATCGACGCCGTTATTGCCACTCAATCGATATACTTCCTTGCTCCAATCGGTTTCGGTTCGATCGATGGCCACATCAGCGCCCAGCGCCATTGCCTTCTCAGCTTTTTCTTTACTACCGGCAACGACATAAACGAAGGCCCCGGCAAGTTTGGCAATCTGTATGGCCATGGAGTTGACCCCACCGCCGGCACCCACAACGAGCACGGTCTCTGCAGGTTTTAGTCTGCCTCGATGGATGAGCATGCGCCAGGCTGTCAGACTAACCAGCAGCGGTGCAGCAGCTTCCGCATAATCCACGTTGTCCGGAATCGCAGCCAGATTGCCTGCGGGGACACAAAGAAATTCAGCAGCGCCTCCACGCAGATGCTCCCCGAGGATTCGGTATCCTGGACTCATGCTCGCCTCGCCGCGGCGCACGTACGGGTCGATGCGTGTGTTCACCCCGGGATCTGCGATCACCCGCTGCCCTGTTTTCCACCCCGAGACGGCGTCACCCACTTCCACAATATCTCCGGCGACATCCGCTCCGCACCAGTGTGGCATTTCAAGATTCAGCCCCGGCCACCCGCGGCGAACCCAAATGTCGAGATGATTCGTGGCACAGGCTTTGACTCGGACGATCACCTCATCGGGTCCGGGAACCGGGTCCGGTACGTCTCCGTATCGAAGGACGTCCAGGTCTCCATGCCGTTTGAAAAACAATGCCTTCATGGCTTCCTCCTCTCTATCCCGAACACTGCATGTGCTCTTCTCATCCCCATTCAAACGAAAAACCGATTACCCGATCCTGGTAAGTGGATTTGGCGGTCAACCCGAACATTGCATGAAATCTTTTCAGCAAATGTTTTAAGATAAACAAAATCGGTGCTTTAACGTGAATACCGGCGCATCGGGCGGCTATACCATGTGTCACGTTGAAAAACGGATGAACGGCCTGAAAAGATTTCACCCTGCGGGCCAAACGGAGACCTCCATGGCCGAGATTCGACGGCCCGTTCCAGGGCCGGCGAATGGGAGATTCGCGGTAGTCGGACTACAGCTTCATCTCGAAGTGCCTTGCCCATGAATGTCTCCATTTGGTGCAATGTCCGGGTTAGACATTGACAACTGATAACTTTCCCGCTAGAAAATATAATCTATTAAACAAAGGGTAAGTGATGCAGGTCCTTGTTGAAATCTTTTTGGCAGCAACGGAAGTCTTGACGGTTGTCATCGGGGTGCTGGGGGTGATTTTCTCGGCGCTATTGCTCTTTAGTCCTCTCACCATCGTCAAGTGGAGCGGTATTTTAAACCGATGGATCGATCTGGACCGCTTCGTGCCAATGTTGGACCGGCCCGTTGCCACCAATGGCTTTGCCTATAAACACCCGATTATTTTCGGAATCATGCTGTTGATCGGATCCTTCTTCGTCCTGAATTTTCTGTTCTTCCAGCTGGAAACACCCCAATTCACGGGGCTTTTCGGGGAAATTTTATTTGAAGCCTTTGTCCTCACAGGCAAATTAGCCTGTTTCTGCGGGATTGCCATCGGCCTTGCCTTGTTATTTGTACCGGATAAGATAAAGAAACTGGAGCTAAAACTCGATTCCTGGTTCGATACCGACCTCTTGGCCCAGAAGTTGAGTGCACCCATTCCGGAAGTCGATCATGTGTTTCTCCGGCATCCCCTCCTCTTTGGTGCCATCGGTCTACTCGCTTCCTTTGTCCTTTTGATCCTTGCTGCGGCAAATCTTATCCGCTAACACGACTGAACGTTGTCCGACATCTTTTTCCGCACCTCCGTGTACCTCCTCTGCTTCGGAATCACACGTACGATCTCATCGATCCATAGATGCCACGGGGCCACGAAAATCTCCCGGCTGTGTGATGATGCCCGGCCAAGGGCTTTAGCAAGGCGATATTGATACGAGGCAAACCGCCGCCCAATTATGATGAACATCTCGATTTATGCCTTGTGCGCATATTCGGTCATGTGCTCTTTCAAGGTTGAATCTGTCCCGAACAGGAAGTGTTTTGACATGTCCGGTGAATAACGGGACGCTGGCGGGGTTCTTCCGATGGCCTCGGCGACCTCCCGAATATGGATCGGAGCGGCACCACAGCACACACCCAGATACCGAACCCCCATTTCATAGGATTTTCGCGCCCACTCCCGAATCTCGTAGCGGTTGCAGTAAAACGGATCCAGCGCCGTCGGAAATGCCGTGGGATGGGGAACAGGGCAATGGCAGTGACTGTTTTCCATGTTGAAGAATGTGGGCTCGGCTTCCGTGGTACGATACGGCACCGGCAGACCGGCCACCGGCCCCTTCACAGCCTGTCGAATTCTTTCAAGATAGGGCATCATGGTCTCGGGTCCCCGAAAACAGTTCATTCCGACCACATCCGCCCCCTGGTCTTCCAACCGCTTACAGGATTCCTCCACAGAAAAGCCGTCCAGAAGCTTGTTTTCGCCCATCAGCCCGAGGGTGATGACTGCCGGAAGCCCGGCATCCTTTATGACATCCAGGGCGATCGACGCCTCTCCATGGTAATAGAAGGTCTCCCCAACGACATAATCCGCCCCTTCTTCGACCGCCCAGGACACCATCTCATGAAACATCTTCCGGACTTCGCGTTGCGCCGAATTATCGGCTGGATCGAAGATATTTGTGTTTGAAATGTTGCCGGCTACAAGAGGGATTTCGCCGTCCCACTCATTGGCCGCTTCCCTGGCGATTTGAAGCGCCTGGCGATTTAGCGGTTCCAGCAGGTCTTCCTTGCCGATGATTCTCATCTTTTCCCGATGACCATTGTATGTGAACGCTTCGACGACATCCGAGCCCGCCCACAGAAAATCATGATGAAGCTGTTTCAGCGCTTCGGGGTGTTCCAGCGCGACTTCAGGTACAAAGCTTCCGGCTTGCAGATATCCGCGGCGCTCCAGCTCAAATAGATACCCCTCGGCGCAAATTACGCCGCCATCTTCTAATCGTTGCGTAAGATCGCGTTTCATCTGTTGCGTCTCCCCCTTGGAATTTGGAATGATCCGGTCGAATGATATTATCATACAATAACGTAACCGCTTCTTTTACAATATCAATCTATTCGAGGCCCTCCGAGGTATCTATACCGGAAATATTCCGGAACACGGACAGAGCCTATGTCCGCCATCGTATCCATGGGCCGCACCCGCACGTGGTTTGACAAAACCCCGTGATTTTAGTAAAAATTAATGTATTTGAAGCGCTCATTCACGCTGCGAGGTATTGATGACTGCCGGGTCAATGGCATTGATTGGGATTGCCCAATTTATTGTGCGCGGTGCCCAATTTTCCGGGCAGTTATGTTTTACCGAACCTGCGGCACTGGGGATTCGTTTGCTAAACACGCGGATTTAGCCTATCTAATCAGCGCTTGTGACCATCGGAAAGGGACGGTTAGTCTGGCACGGAACTTGAATTAAAATAAATACAACCGATTACCCTAATGGTCAAATACCCGACATGTATTTTTTTTACCCAAACGGAGGCCGAATGGACCAAAAGGTGAAGTGGCAACTTGTGATTGCCATTTTTGCCTTATGTTGGATGCTCTATCTGATGCTGCCCGGTTTCGCAGCGCAGAGGGACATTGCCCCTTTGTTCGAGCCATTTTCCAGTGAGCCCGCCAACCTGGTTTTTCTAATGATCATTTTTCTGGCGTTTTCGATCGGCCTGACCGATTTGTCGGAATTGGTCTACCAGCAAGTGCGTCGCCTGAAGTGGTTTCGACCCCGGCTTGGTGAAATCCTGATTGCCAGTGGCTACATCAGCAGGGAAGAGCTCGAAGATGCCCTTGAAGAGCAAAAACTACGGCTTGGAGACGTTCTTGTTCAACACAAGCGGATCACCGAGACCGAATTGGAATAGGCCTTGAAGGTCCAAACGGTTCGGCCCAACAGACGATTGGGAACCCTTCTCATCGAGCTCGGCCATTGCACCGAAAAGGATGTTCAATGGGCCTACCATCGGATCAACCGGAAGTTGGGTAAGATACTGATCGAAAAGGGGCTCATCACGGATTTCGATCTCAAGCGGGTATTGGGACGCATGTGGTATGGTCGCTACCGGGGCTTATAACCGGGATATCGGCACGCTCTCCGGGGTATACATTCCCGCCATTCTTCTTCCGACCGGCAAATCGATCCTTGTCGAGATTCACCCCTATAGCAATTGTCAAAAATCCATTCCGATTGGCGGCGTGCAAACGTGCAGGAACAGTGCGGAATCTTCGGGATCGGTATCGGGGTCAGAATCGATGTCCTTTGATGGCGGATGGCTGTTTCGATCCCGATGCCGATAACGATCCCGGCGCCTAACATCGCCATACCTGAATTCCCGCGACCGGGTCATCTTTTGGGATAGTGCTCTATGCCCAAGCCGAACATATTTATGACAATAACCATAAACGACAGTTTGCGGGCCGGGACATCGACCCGTGCAACCTGAATCAATGATGCAGAGATGCTACGATATCCTGGATTTGCCGACCGGGGCAACTTTCGATGACGCCAAAAGGGCATATCGGAACTTGGCGTCGGTGTGGCATCCGGATCGGGTGTCCGCCAAAAATCCACGCCTCCAGAAAAAGGCGGAAGAACGTCTCAAAGAGATCAACTCAGCCTACCAGCTCCTGTCGTCGCATGTTAAAAGCACCGGTCAAATGCCGTTCCCATCCCGCACCGGAGAAGCCCCTGAATCTGGTGGAAATCCCAAACCACCCGGTCCGGATGTTGCTTCGTGGCCCCGGCGGCGGTTTCCGGTGGTCCTGTTTTTGGTTACCGTCGTTATGGCAGCTGCCGGATTCCACTATTACCATTCTCTGCTCAGGATCGACATGGGACACTCGGTGGCCAGGGAACGTCTGGAACTTTCGGATACACAAACCCGAGAACTGATAAAGAACTTGCCGGTCACCGCGCCCGCTGAGACGGCGCCCGTCGTCCCGGCACCAAAAGCCGCTGAAACGCCACATCCGGTGACAAAAATGACGGTCAACATGCCGGAACGGGGCAGCAGGGGGGAGACCGGTATCCACACCGGCCCGGGGGGCGATGCGAGGGGGGGTAACGAGCAGGTTGCCGTCATCGACAAACTGATCGAACAGGCCGAGTCTCTGCTTGCGGCCGGACATTATCCGGAATCACGTGCCGCATATGAGTCGGCCCTTGCCCTGGTTTCCGAAACTGACGCCCAGCCGGCCGCGGGCCTTCGTGCGCGCAAAACCATGATTGACATTGGCATGGCTCGTGACGAAATTGTGTACGGCGGCCGGGGATATGTTCATTACCGTAATCGCTGGGTGCCGCCGGATATCTATCGCAAGGAGTTTGTAACCTATCGCGATCAACGGCGTCATTTTAAAGAAATGATCGGGCCGTTATCGCGGGCGATCGATCCGGAGGTGAACGCAACCCTGATGCGTCGCTACCCGGGCCAGGTCATCCACAAAAAAGTGGTAACGTGTCTGGATCTGGAGCTTATCGAAAATTCTTCCCTTTCCGCTCGATTCCGGGCGTACTATCATTGGGAGGTGTGGACGTTTAACGCTCAGGACACGGGACGGCTTGTCGTTGCCGTGAGATATCTTCCCAAATCGGATCAATGGCGGATCGGTGAGATCGTGGATCAGTAATTGATGAACAGACCTCGGCACTGAATACTTAAAAGAACGGCGTTACGTTTAAACGGAAAGAAACTCCATGAGAGGATTATTCATACGCTGGTTAGTACTGACGGCGGCAATCATGATGGCCGCCTATCTTTTGGAAGGGATCCACGTGACCGGTTTTTTTTCGGCCCTTTTCGCAGCGGCCGTATTGGGTTTTTTAAACGCGTTTTTTAGACCCATTCTCTTCATCCTCACGCTTCCGATCAATCTTCTCACCCTCGGTCTTTTCACGTTTGTCATCAACGCGGTGCTGCTCAAGATGGTGTCCGGGTTGCTTTCCGGATTTCAGGTAGCCGATTTCTGGTCGGCCCTTGGCGGATCGCTGGTAATCAGTCTGGTGAGCTGGCTGCTCAACTCGTTTGTCAGCGAACAGGGAACGGTGGAGGTCATTGATTTGAAGCAGAAGGGGGACAGCGACCGCTGGGAGTTATGATTTGCAACTCTCCTAAAAATAATTGGCCGCGGACGCACGCAGACAGACACAAGACATTTGAGCCGAGCGACTTGCTCGGCTCAAAGAGGTCATCGCTTCTCGAAACTTCATAAAGGTATACCTATCTATCGCACTGCCTCACCCTTGCCTAAATGTTAACATGACCTGATATGCCCAAAGGGCATCGAGCGTAATCGCCGGCCACGTCGGCCGGCTATTGTCTGCGTTTGTCGAGTGAGCGATGCGAACGGGCGGCTATTAATAATTGAATGGGTGAATTCCTTATTTACTCCCCATAGCTTTTTCAACAAGACCTGCCACCGTCTCTCCGATGCAGATGGACGCGGTGGCCGCCGGGGAGGGCGCATTGAGAACATGGATGCTGGCCCGGTCCTGCACGATGTGAAAGTCATCCAGCAGCCCGTCGCTCGGGGACAGGGCCTGGGCACGGACCCCCGCGCCGCCGGGAACGAGATCGGCTGACGTGATCGCCGGTATTAGTTTTTGCAGGGCCTTTACAAATGCCGTTTTACTGAACGACCGATAGAACTCGCCGACTCCGATTCGCCAGTAGCGGGCTGCCAGCGACATAAAACCGGGACACGTCAACGTGTCCATCGTATCTATCGCTGAAAAGCTCGTCCTGGTGTATCCTTCCCGCTTGAACGCCAGAACGGCATTGGGACCGGCTTCGACATCTCCTCGGACCATTCGGGTGAAATGGACCCCAAGAAACGGGAACTCCGGGTTCGGTACCGGGTAGATCAGGTTCCGCACAAGCCCTCGGCGATCGGAACGGAGCTTGTAGTATTCCCCCCGGAACGGGACAATGCGCACGCCGGGGTCGACCCCGCATCGACGCGCAACCCGATCGCTCTGCAGCCCCGCGCAGTTAATCAGGTAGCTGGTCTGAATCTCTCCCATGCTGGTTTCGACAACCTGACTCCCGGATAGTTGACGGCGATTCAAAAACCGGGTTCCCGTGAAAATCCGTCCACCCTGTTCCCGGATGATGCGGGCAAACGCCTCGGCAACCAGCACATAATCGACGATTCCGGTTTCCGGGACCAGGAGGCCGTCCACCCCGGCGACATGGGGCTCGATCTCTTTGAGGGCTTCCGGCCCCAGTCGGCGCATCCCCCGCAGACCGTTGGCTATTCCCCTCTTTTCCAGCTCATCCAGCGGGGGTATTTCTTCGGGGGATGTGGCCACCACGACCTTGCCGCATGGATCATAATCGATGTTGTGTTCCTGGCAGAAGTCAACCATGCGGCGGCGGCCTTCAACGCAGTTTTTGGCCTTCAGAGATCCCGGTTTATAGTAAAGTCCCGAATGGATGACGCCGCTGTTGTTTCCCGTCTGGTGAGCGGCCAGACTCGACTCGGCTTCCAAAAGACCGATGTTCAGTCGGGTCCGCGTTGCCAAAGCCATGGCTGTCGCCAGGCCCACGATGCCGCCGCCGATGACGACCACGTCATAACGTTGCACGTTACAGCTCCTCCTATTCCGCTAGTTGAATGAAATCATCTATTTGGCAAACATCTGTGAATGTGCCGGCCAGGATGGGCTCCGGTCGACTTTGTGGATTAAATGACTATTCTCAAGGTTGGTGATTTAAGGTTGCCCCCATTTTAAATCTGAAGGAGCGTAACATGCAAAAAGAAACTTTTTCAATTCCGAACATTTCCTGCGGACACTGCACGATGGCCATCCAGAACGAGCTTGGCGAGCTGGCCGGAGTGGCCAAGGCAGAGGGAAACATCGAAGGCAAATCGGTTACCGTCGAGTGGGATGCGCCGACTGACCGGGATCAGATTGTCGCGAAGCTTAAGGAGATAAATTATCCGGCAAAAGATTAGTTGTTTTGATCATTGGATCATTGGATGAGTCGTAGCGCGGAAGATATCCTTAGATTTTACCAACCAGTCAACTAATTAACAAATCAACGAAAAACTGTATTTATGCCCGAACAAACCATCACACTTCCCGTTTCCGGTATGACCTGCGCCAATTGCGCCATGAACATCGAGCGCAATGTCAGGAAACTTCCGGGCATTGCCGGGGCCAATGTTAACTTTGCATCGGAGCAAGCGACGGTGGCCTTCGATCCCGGGGCCGTGGACGTACCCGACATCGTTGACAAGATCGAAAAAGCCGGATTCACCGTGGGCACCGCCGGTGCTGAGTTTCCGGTGCGCGGCATGACCTGTGCCAATTGTGCCATGAACATCGAACGGACCTTGCAACAAAAGGTTCCCGGCGTTGTGACGGCTTCGGTCAATTTCGCCAGTGAGCGGGTTGCGGTGACGTATCTACCTTCGGAAACCTCTTTGCAGGGTATGGCCGACGCCCTGAGCAAAATCGGTTTCGAGGCCATTCTGCCGAGCGATGCAGCCGATCCGGAGGATGTCGAGAAAGCGGCGCGGGAGGCCGACATCCGGGACCAGACCCGCAAGTTTGTTGTCGGTGTGGTGTGTTCGCTTCCCCTTTTTCTCTTGAGCATGTCGCGGGATTTCGGTCTGCTCGGAACGTGGAGTCACGCGCCCTGGGTGAATGTTCTCTTCTGGATTCTGGCGACCCCCGTGCAGTTCTACACCGGCTGGGATTACTACGTGGGGGCGTGGAAAAATCTTCGCAACGGCACGGCCAACATGGATGTTCTGGTGGCCATGGGGTCTTCTGTGGCGTATTTCTATTCGGTCGCCGTTATTTTCTTTCCGGCGCTCGGCACCCACGCGTATTTTGAGACTTCGGCGGTGATCATTACGCTCATCAAACTCGGTAAAATGCTCGAAGCCAGGACCAAGGGCCGATCCGGAGCCGCCATCCGGAAGCTGATGGACCTGAATCCCAAAACCGCCACCGTGCTGGTGGACGAAACAGAACAGGAGGTGCCGGTCGGTCAGGTCCAGGTGGATAACATCCTGGTCTTGAGGCCGGGCCAGAGCGTCCCGGTTGACGGGGTGGTCATCGAGGGGCGTTCGGCCGTGGATGAATCCATGCTGACCGGAGAGCCGATACCGGTCGACAAATCTCCGGGAGACCCGGTCGTCGGGGGCACCCTCAACCGGGAAGGGCTTCTGAAATTACGGGCCACCCGTGTGGGAACGGAGACCGCGCTGGCCCAGATTATCCGGATGGTGCGGGAGGCCCAGGGAAGCAAAGCCCCGATACAGGCTCTCGCAGACCAGGTGGCCGCGGTGTTTGTACCTTCGGTGATTGCCATTGCACTGGTCACCTTCGTCATATGGTGGATTCTCGGCGGTGAATTTGTGCCGGCCATGATCCGGTTGGTGGCCGTTCTGATCATCGCGTGTCCCTGTGCCCTGGGACTCGCGACCCCGACGGCGATTATGGCCGGGACCGGGAAAGGGGCGGAAAACGGCGTTCTGTTCAAGAACAGTGAAGCTTTGGAAAGATCCGCAGGGCTCCAGACGGTGGTCCTGGACAAAACCGGAACCATAACCGAGGGACGACCTGCGGTCACTGAAATCGTACCATGGGGCGATGATCACCTCTCCAAAGATGCGCTGCTCGGAATGGCGGCCTCGGTGGAACAGGGATCCGAGCACCCCTTGGGCAAGGCCATCGTCGCCGAGGCAAAACTTCGAAAGACACCCCTTGAACCCCCTGAGAGCTTTAAAGCCTACGGTGGCGACGGGGTGGAGGCGAGAATCGGCGACTCCGTGGTCCGGGTCGGCAAACCCGGGTGGATCGAGGCCGAGGGCGTGGTTCTGGAGGCCATTCGCCAAAAGATCGACGGGCTGCAGGGCGGCGGGAAAACCGTTATGGCGGTTGTGGAAAATGGCCGGCCCAGAGGTGTGATTGCCGTGTCCGACAGGGTCAAGCCGGATTCCGAGGCTGCTGTCCATCAACTGCGGCGTCAACATCTCCAGGTGGTGATGCTGACCGGGGATAATCACCAGACCGCCCGGGCCATTGCCGAACCGTTGGGGATTGTCGATATCGTTTCGGAAGTCCGGCCGGACGAAAAAGCAACGCGCATTAAAGAGATTCAGACATCCGGAAAATCCGTGGCCATGGTCGGCGATGGGATCAACGATGCCCCGGCCCTGGCCCAGGCCGATGTGGGTATGGCCATCGGCACCGGGACCGACGTGGCGATAGAGACCGGGGATGTCATCCTCTCATCGGGCAGCCTCGAGGGGGTCCCTCGGGCCGTTCAATTGAGCCGGGCCACCATGCGCACCATTCGCCAGAACCTTTTCTGGGCGTTTATCTATAATATCCTGCTGATTCCCCTGGCGGCCGGCGCGCTCTATCCGTTTACCGGCATGCCGGATGTCCTCCGACAGCTCCATCCGATCCTGGCCGCGTTGGCCATGTCCATGAGCAGCGTCACCGTCGTGTCCAACAGCCTGCGGCTGTACCGATCCAAAATATAGAACCTGTCTCAAAACATGACTGGAACGGAATTCTGTCAACCACTCTAGATCATTGCATGAAATTTTTTCTTTGTGTTATACACGGAGGGTCCAAGTATTTTTTGAGATAGACGCAAGGAGGATACCATGATGGACGACGGGCAGCATACCTGCGACGGATTTCGTTTTCTGCCTCCGAGCCTGGCGGCGTGGATGCAAACCTACATTCCGGAAGATTTTGTCGGGGAGATCCCCTGGACGCCCCTTTCAAAACCGATCGAGCAGACCACATTCGCTCTGGTGACCAGTGCCGGAATCAGCCTTACATCGGATCCGCCCTTTGACATGGAGCGGGAACAGCGGGAGCCCACCTGGGGGGATCCCACCTTCCGAAAACTTCCCAAGGGCACCACCGGAAGCGACATCAGCGTCAACCACCTGCACATTAATTGCAGCCCCATCTGCGAGGATATCAACGTGATTCTGCCGCTGGCCCGGATGGCTGAACTTGAAGCCGAAGGCGCCATCGGCCGCCTGGCCCCTACGGCGTATTCGTTCTACGGCTTTCAATGGGACAGCGACGCATTCATCGAAACCGCCATTGCACCCATGGGCGACACCATGGCCGAAGAAGGGGTCGACGCCGTTGTGCTGACCCCCGCCTGACCGTTCTGCTGCCGGTCCGTGGGACTGGCTGCACGGTTTTTTGAGGAAAAGGGATTTTCGACCATCGTTCTCACGCCGACCTGGGAGTTTCACAGGGCGGTCGGCATCCCCCGTTCTGCAGCCATCGAATACCCCTATGGGCGGGTGTTCGGGGAAGTGGGAGACAGCCGCGGCCAGCGAAAGGTGCTCGAAGCGACTCTGGCGGCGCTCGAGACCGCCCGGCAGCCCGGAGAAGTGCGCCACCTGTCTTTTGTCTGGCCGGAAGCGCCCAAGGATACCCACTGGCATCCGCCGGCCATGAGCCCGATCATCAAGATGTATCTGGCGGAGATAAAAGCGGCACGGAAGAAATAGCCTCCGCTTTCGTCACTTCCATGGCGTACTCGGAATACCACCAGCTGAGGGCCACGACCTATCGTATATTGCCCGGTGACCCTCCTCCGCCCCCCGTATTCCTGCGTTCCACAGTCATTCACAACCAGACGGTCTATACCCAGGGGCTTGACGTGCTGGGGCAGGTGACGGGAACCCGGATCTCGCGAGGTCCCACTGGGCGTCGTTCCGATGCACGAAAAGCAAAGGCGGCGTTGTCTCCGGAATTGGCAACCCGACATGGGATCATCATCGGCTCCGACGTCAGCCAGCATGTGGAGCGATACCCGCAGCCGTGAAATACGAAGAGCCCGCGAAAAGCTTAGACCCGTCATCTTATCGACGGCGTTTTCATAGCGGAGGTGCGCCGTCTGTCCTGTCTCCGGCCGGAAGCGCCTGGAGATCCCCACGGGTATCCGCCGCCCATGAGGCGGATTATCAGGATGCATCCGGCGGACATAACAGCGGCACGAACTATATAGCGCCGGACACGGCAGCCGGGTCGGTGAAAGGGACTATTTTGACATGACGCCGGTTATCGGCTATTAAAATAAACATCAATTTCTTATGGCTCACCACGGTGAGTTCTCCCTTTTCCGCTCTCGAAAAGGGAATTCTTTTTCATTTTTCCCCGCATCCATGCTCACGAAAAAAAAGGGAAACTGGCAGTGAGGCTTCCCGCCATTTTCCGGCCGCATCGGGCGATAATCGATGCGAATGTCGGGCGGGGCAGGGCGCATGAACCGATACGACAGACCCACAGTGGACAGCAGACATGGAAAAGCGAATACTTGTCGTCGATGACAATCCGGTGTTGCTCAGTCAGATGACCCTGCTGCTGGAGGCCGAAGGGCACCAGGTGGCCACGGCCAAAGACGGGTTTTCGGCGCTGAACATGCTCGCCTCCCTGACGCCGGACATCGCCTTTATCGACCTTATCATGCCCAACATCGGCGGCGACAATCTCTGCCGGCTGATCCAAAAGATGCCCCATCTGAAGGACTGCTTCCTGGTGGTGGTCTCTGCCGCCGTGGTGGAGAAGGAATTCGACTACCGGCGGATCGGCGCCGATGACTGCATCGCCAAGGGCCCGTTCGACCTGATGCGACCCCGTATCCTGGAGGTGGTCCGGCTAGCGGACGAGGTGCGGCCCATCGACGCGGAAGCGGCCGCCGGCAGAATCGAAACAACGGCCGTTCGACACCCTTCCCGGGAGTTGCTTTCGAAGTGTCACCATCTGGAGGCCGTTTTGGAGAGCATCCCGGACGGGGTGATGGAAATCCGGGAAGGGAACGTCGTCTATGCCAATTCGATGGCAGCCGTCATGGTCGAAATGGACCCGGAAGCAATTCTGGGGCGTGGGTTTGTGGAATTGTTTCCCCGACGCCTGCACCACAGGATCGCCCCTCTGCTGGAGACGCGGCCCGGGGAGATTTTTGAATTTGGGCAGGATCGACCGCTGGCCGTCCATAGCCGCGAGATCATCCTCAAGTGCCTGGCCCTGGCGGAAGTCGGATCGCTGCTGATGATCCTGACCGATGTCACCAAATACAAGTCGGTGCAGCGGGCCCTGAAAGAAGCCATGGAGTACAGTGACAACATTCTGAACACCATGGCCGATGCGCTTGTGGTGCTGAAACCGGATCTGAGCATCCATTACACCAACCGCTCCACCTGCGAGATGCTCGGTTACTCTCCCCATGAGTTATACGGCAAGCAGATCGATCATCTTTTTTTTGAGCCGACGCTCTTCGAAGAGGCGATGTACGTCCAGGTGATCCAAACAGGCCGGTGACCAATCCGAATATGGCCTACAGACACCGGTCCGGCGAACGGATTCCGGTCAGTTTCCTCGCTTCGGCCATGTACGAAACCGAAGCGGAAACGCGAACCCTTCTCGGTATCATCTGCATCGCTCACGACATCCGGGAGGTCGAAGAGCTCCAGCAGCAGCTCTACCATGCCGAAAAGATCGCCTCCTTCGGTGTCCTGGCGGCCGGTGTGGCCCACGAAATTAAAAATCCCCTGGCCGTCATTCTCCAAGGGTTGGAAACACTCCAGACCGGCCTGGACAGCGGCTTTAGCCGGGAGGTGATCGCCGACTGCATCGAACGGATTCAAAAGGCTGCGTTGCGGGCCAACAAGATCGTCGAAGGGCTTCTCGATTTCTCCCGGCAAAATACCCCCGAATTTGTCGAAGCCGATCTTCTCGAGGTGCTGCGCGATAGCCTCAGCCTGGTCGAGCACCATCTTCATGCCGGTGGCATTGAGATCGAGGAGCGTCCGGCCGCCGTAAATCACCGGCTCAATATCGACGTCAACCAGATCCAACAGGTGTTTGTCAACATCCTGGTCAACGCCGCCGAAGCCATGGCCGAAGGCGGCAAGCTAAAGCTTGAAACCGAAATGGCCGATAATAAGAAATGGGTCCGGGTCATGGTTTCCGACACCGGGCCGGGCATGGCCGCGGAGGTTCTCCAGCGGGCGGCCGAACCGTTTTTTACAACAAAAACCAAGTCTCTGAACACGGGCCTGGGGCTTTCCGTCAGCCAGGGGATCGTGGAGCGGCATCGCGGCAGCCTGCGCTTTGAAAGCGAGCCCGGGAAGGGGACGCGGGTCATTCTTAGCCTGCCTGCCAAAGAAGGAGGCCGCAGCGCGTCATGAAATTCAAGACGAAGGTCCTGATCATCGACGACGAGAAAGATTTCGCCCACTTTCTCAAGCTGAACCTTGAAAACACCGGACGGTACAAGGTCTACACGGCAAACAGCGGCCCGGCGGGGGTCAAGACGGCCCGGCGGAAAAAGCCGAATGTGGTGGTGCTGGATATCATGATGCCGGGCATGGATGGGTTCGAGGTGCTCGCCCAGATCAAGGAGAGCGTCAAGACCTACGAAATCCCCGTGATTATGCTCACCGCCGTGGACAATGCCGAGTCCCGTTCCGAGGCACTTGGGAATTTTGCCTGGGAGTACCTGGTCAAGCCGGTGCCCCTCGAGCGGCTCACCGCCATCATCGACCGCGTCGCGATTTATGGGTAGCTGAAATCAAAATCTCTTCGCAATCACTCCGAAGAATCCGCTATATCCGAATCCTAATGTATAATGTCCATCGAGATTCCGATTCGGATCGATAATCCAACGAAGCGAGCTCACGGGCTTATGTTCATGGCGGACATGGAAATGATCTATCTGGGGGTCGCCATTGCCGCTGCCGCCGCCTACTGGTGGATCGTCAAAAAAGAGTCCAAACGAAACACCCGCCGCCTCAGCGAACGTTATCCGGACCTGCATCAATTTTTAAAGGACAGCCGGGCCGACCGGATCCCAACGGTGACACTCAAAATGGGGCGGGCGCGGTATCTCCTGATCCTGCTGATGGGTGCCGCACTGATTCCCTATTTCTGGGAAGACTGGTACATGGACGTATTTGATCGGGTTGAATTGGTATTCGTCGGCATTGCAGCGGTAATTATCCTGTTTGCGGTTTTCCCTAAGGCCGGTTATCTCGAAATCACCCCCAAAGGATTGACCGTCAAATCCATGTACCGGAAAATGAGATATGCCTGGTCGGATTTTACCCACTTTCAGGTCGGGCACTATCTTGGTGACAAGAAAATTTTGCACCAGGACGACGAGGTCATCCAGATGTTCCTGTCGGAACAATACTTCAACCAGGGCCGGACCCTACCGAGCAAGAAATCAAAGGAGTTCAAACCGCTGGTGGATCATTACGGCATCGACAACGAGACCCTGGCCCGGATCCTGAATAAGGTATGGGTGGTATATAACGGTCGATCAGAAAAAGAGCACGCAAGATAGTGCGACCATGTGATGCGACATTTGCTCGCGATTCCTAAATAAAAAACACCGCGGCACGGGCGGGAATTTTGGTGTGTCTATTATAAATGGTACAGTTGACAATCTGTAAATAATTAGAAACGACGACTAAAGACTGGTAATATCCTCAATCGCCCACACGCGCTTTATATGTTTAAGGCGATTAAAAACAACACATACGAGAAATTATGTTTGTCGAGAGAGACGGCGGCCGGAACCCTATATGGATTTAAATGGTCGGCGATGCCTATTTGAAATAGTTGGCATACGCAATCCCCAGAACCCTATTCTCGAGTATAACGTCCCGTTACCCCTTCTCTACGGTGTCTTATGTACGCGGTAGAATCATTACGATAAAGTGGGCTTTATCTAAATTATTCCCAAGGCCTTTAACGTCTCTGGTCCGGCTTCACCATTTCTCCTAAGACCCTGGGCAGACTGAAACTCTTCGACAATCAATCTGGTTGGTCTACCGAAATAGCTGTCGACTGCGATGGTATAGCCCAGGGCCTACAGTATTTCCTATAAAAGTATCACATCAGGCCCCTCCGATAATGGTCCGGAATCTACGGCGAAGGCAGTTCGTCGCTGGTTAGTGATACCGGCACCGGCGCCGCCTTCCAGATCTCATCGCAGTATTGCCGGATGGCACGGTCGGATGAGAACTTTCCCATCCGGGCGACGTTGAGAATCGACATCCGGGTCCAGTGCGCCACATCCCGAAAGGCCTCATCCACCCGTTGCTGACACTCCCGGTAGGACGCAAAGTCCGCCAGCACCAAATAGTTGTCCCGGTATAGCAATGAATCCGTGATGGATTTAAACAGGTCGGGCTGCTCTTTTGAGAAATGGCCGCTCCACACCGCATCGATGGCGGCTTTCAGCGCCGGGTCCGCGTGGTATGCGGCATACGGCTAGTACCCCGAGGATTTCAGGGCTGAAATCGGATCGACCGTGAGGCCGAAGAGAAAGAAATTCGCCTCTCCCACCTCTTCACGGATTTCGACGTTGGCACCGTCCAGGGTTCCGATGGTCAGCGCGCCGTTCATGGCGAACTTCATGTTGCCCGTGCCGGAGGCCTCCTTGCCAGCGGTGGAGATTTGCTCGGAAAGATCGGCGGCCGGATAAATCCGTTGGGCATTTTTCACCGTTAAATTCGGTATGAAGACGACCTTCAAGCGGCCGGCCACTTCCGGATCGCCGTTCACCGTCTCGCCCACCGAATGAATCAGTTTGATGATCCGTTTGGCCAGATCGTATCCGGGGGCGGCCTTTCCCGCGAAGATAAAGGTGCGGGGAACGATGTCGATATCCGGGTTTTTTTTGATCTCCTGATACAGCGATACGATGTAGAGCAGGTTGAGGTGCTGGCGCTTGTAGGCATGGATACGCTTGACCTGGATGTCGAACATGGATTCCGGATCGACCGTGATGCCGGTTTTGATTTGGATCAGGTCGGCCAGCCGATGCTTGTTGTCCAGCTTGACCCGGCGCCAGTTTTTCTGAAAATCAGGGTCGTCCGCAACGTCTTCCAGCTTGCGCAGCGCGGTCGGGTCTGTCACCCAGCCCTCGCCCACCGTACGGTCGATCAGCTCGGCCAACGCCGGGTTGCTGAGCAACATGAACCGCCGGGGCGTGACGCCGTTGGTTTTGTTGGTGAATGTATCCGGCGCCATCTCGTAAAAATCCCGCAGGACATCCTTCTTCAGGAGGTCCGTGTGCAGCGCGGCCACCCCGTTGACGGCATGGCTGCCGGCACAGGCCAGGTTGGCCATGCGCACGGCCTTTCCGCCGGATTCGTCGATCAACGACATGCGCGCCAAACGCGCATCGTCTCCGGGGAAACGTTCGCGAACCGTTTCAAGGAAGCGATGGTTGATTTCGTAAATGATCTCCAAATGACGCGGCAGTACCCGCTGGAACAACTCCAGGGGCCAGGTCTCGAGCGCTTCGGGAAGCAGGGTGTGATTGGTGTACGCAAACGTGCTCCGGGTGACCTGTCATGCGGCATCCCAATCCATGCCGTGTTCGTCCACCAACAGGCGCATCAGTTCCGGGACCGCCACCGCCGGGTGGGTGTCGTTGAGCTGAACAGCCCAGTACCGGTGGAATTCTGACAGGTGGCCGCCGGCCTCGAGGTGAATCTTGATCAGGTTCTGGATCGAGCAGGAGACAAAGAAATATTGCTGTTCCAGCCGCAGGCGCTTGCCGGCCGCCGGCTCGTCGTTGGGATAGAGGACCTTGGTGAGGTTCTCGGAGCCGACTTTATCTTCCACGGCCCGGTAGTAATCGCCGCTGTTGAAGGCCTGGAAATCGAAGGACTCCACCGCCTGGGCTTTCCAGAGCCGCAGCGTGTTGCAGGTGTTGACCCGATAACCGGAGATGGGCGTGTCATAGGGGTTTCCTTTCACCACCCGGTGGGGGACCCATCGGACCCGATAATGCCCCTCGCCGTCATGATAGCTTTCCGTGGTGCCTCCCAGCTTGACCTCGAATGCCGCTTCGGGGCGATAAATCTCCCAGGGATTGCCCAGGTGCAGCCAGTTGTCGGTCATCTCCACCTGCCAGCCGTTCCGGATGGCCTGGTTGAAAATCCCATGCTCATACCGTATCCCGAATCCGATGGCCGGCACTTCCAGCGCCGCCAGCGAATCGAGATAGCAGGCGGCCAGGCGGCCGAGACCCCCGTTCCCAAGGCCCGGCTCGGGCTCCTGTTCCAAAAGATCGTTCAGATCCAGGCCCAGCTCCGCCACGGCTTCAGCTACCGGTCCGCGCAGGTTGAGATTCACCAGATTTTTCCCGAGCTGCGGTCCCAGCAGAAACTCCGCCGACAGGTAGCACACAATCTTTACGTCGCGCCGCAGCCAGGTTTCGACGGTCTTGATCCAGCGCTGCAGCAACCGGTCGCGCACCGTGTAGGCCAGGGCCATGTAGTGGTCATTGCGGGTGGCAATTTCGGGGAATTTCCCTTGCACGAAAAAAAGGCTGTCCAGGATGGCGCGCCGGAGGGTCTCGATGCTCGTTCCGGTGCGGTCGTCTTCGATTAGAACGTTGGCGCGATGAAGAATCTCCGGTGGTTTATCCATGGTGGTTGTCTCCGCGATGTAACTCAATGATTTCCATGCGATTATTGCGATTGGGGTGCTTCCGCGAAGGGCCTTCGGTCAGGATCACCAGGTGGCCGTCGATATCCTGTTCGGCAAAACAACGCCGAATCCACGAACGCCAGTTGGCCGGGTGGTCGGGCTCCAGAACCGATTTTACCCCATAGGATAACAGAAGCGATTGGCAGGTCTGCTTCGATGAGCTGACAGCGACCACCCAAACCGGAAGCCGGAAACGGCTGATACTTCTTGCGGTCGCACCACTGTGGGTGGGCACCACAACAGCCGCCGGACGGATATGGTGCAACAGATTGCCCACGCTGAGGGCGATGAGGTCCTGCAGGCGCGGTATCGTGCCCTGATCTCCCCCCAGGTCCATCAGACTCCGCCCCGGAAGGGTGAGACGCTGGGGTTCGATGGAGGCGGCAATTCTTGCGAGCATGGTCACGGCATCCACCGGATATCGTCCCATGGCCGATTCACCGGACAGCATCACCGCATCGGTACCGTCGAGAATGGCATTGGCCACATCGGTGGCCTCTGCCCGGGTGGGACGACGGTTTGCGGTCATCGACTCCAGCATTTGGGTGGCGGTGATCACCGGCTTGCCCAGCGCATTGGCCTTTCGCATCAGTTGTTTTTGAACAACGGCGATGCTTTCGATGGGGATTTCCACCCCCAGGTCACCACGGGCGATCATGATGCCGTCAACGGCGGTAAGGATTTCTTCGATATTGTCGATGGCACGGGAGCGTTCGATCTTGGCAACGATAAACGGGTCGTAATTCAGTTCGGCGGCGGCATTCCGCACGGCCCGGATGTCCGCTGCGTTTTCAACAAACGACTGGCTCACGGCGGTCAACTTATGTTCGGCGGCAAATTTGAGCCAGGTAAGGTCGTGATCGGTAAACGCGCCGATGCTCAAATCGATCCCGGGGAGATTGAGGCCTTTGCGGGATCGCAACTCATAACCCACCATCACGGTGCAGTGGACATCCGAACCCTCAACCCGGTCGACCCGTAACTGCAGGTAGCCGTCATTCAGGTACACACGGTCTCCGGGCCGGACCACTTTCGGCAACCGTTGGAAGCTCACCGACACCCTGCTGCGGTCACCGATAATGTCCTCTGTTGTCAGCGTGAACGGGTCTCCGACCTCCAGCTCGACCGGCTCTTCGGCAAACGTGCCGAGCCTGATTTTGGGCCCCGGCAAGTCCCCCATAATGGCCACATTGCGCCCGACGGCCTTTGCGGCGGCACGAATGACCTCAATTTTCGTTTCATGCTCTTCAAAACTGCCATGGGAAAAATTCAATCGCGCCACGTTCATGCCGGCCTGAATCATCTTTTCCAAAACAACGGGGGATTCGGAGGCCGGCCCGATGGTGCAGACAATCTTCGTTTTATTGTTCGGTAACGCCATAATTCAATGCTTCCTTTTGAGGAACGCCGGCCGCGCAATGCCGTAATGTTCCTGAATCTTTGCCGGGGAGGGTGTTTATGAGTGCGCGCTACTTTTCCGCCAGCGGGTTTGCCACTGCCTTGGTGGCCTTGGCGACCTTCTCCGGATCGCCGAGGTAATAATGGCGAATCGGCGTCAAATCCTCTTCGAGCTCATAGATCAGGGGGATACCCGTGGGAATGTTCATGCCGACGATGTCGTCGTCCGGTATGTTATCCAGGTATTTCACCAGCGCCCGCAGACTGTTTCCGTGGGCGGCGATCAGCACGCGTTTTCCCGCCTGAACGTCGGGCGCAATGGTGTTCTGCCAGTAAGGCAGGAAGCGGGCGACCGTATCCTTTAGACATTCGGTCAGCGGCAGCTCATCCTCCGACAGACCCGCGTATCGGGGGTCGTGGCCGGGGAACCGGGGGTCGTCTCTGGTCAGCGGCGGTGGTTGGATGCGGTAGCTGCGGCGCCAGATCTGGACCTGTTCCAGCCCGTGCTTTTCAACGGTTTCGGCCTTGTTGAGACCCTGCAGCGCGCCGTAATGCCGCTCGTTCAAGCGCCAGCTGCGCACCACCGGTATCCACATGAGATCCATCTCTTCCAGGGCCAGCCACAGGGTTTTAATGGCCCGCTTGAGAAGTGACGTGTAGGCGATGTCGAAACTGAAGCCGCCGTTTTTCAGCAGGCGTCCGGCGTCCATTGCTTCTTCCACCCCTTTGGGCGTGAGTTTGACGTCAGTCCAGCCGGTAAACCGGTTTTCCTTGTTCCATACGCTCTGACCGTGACGCACCAACACGAGTGTGATCATTTTCTATCTCCCGATGAGAGGATCGCCAATTAACATGAACGCCGGGTAGCCTTTCTCACGCTATTTCGGTATTGGCATAGATGCCGCGAACCGGCAACCGGTTTTTACATTCAGGGAACCCTCTATGTAATTTGCAGGTTGGCACGGATGGTAATGTCGGCACTGCGATGCCGACCCCATGACCTTTCCTTACGGCCCTTATGGCCGCGGCGTTGTTATGCTTCCGGCAATTACAATCAGGGCCCCATCGGGTATTTAAAGGACGAGAAACGGGCGCATCGCGTCTTCCAGGTGTCGGCGCTGCCGTTCAAAGCTTTCATCGTCCTTGACCCTTTCGAATTTCATGATGTCACCGAATCGAAGGGTGACTTTCGAAAAGGGCTTGGGCAGGAAAAATTTGTCCCAACTGTTGAAGTACCATGCCCGGTCGGCGGCGGTATAGAACGGAACGATGGCGGCACCGGTTAAATGGGCCATCCGGATGGCGCCTGCCTTGACGATGCCCGCAGGCCCCAGGGGGCCGTCAGCGATGTGCCCGGCCAATCTGGAGGCCTTTAATTGCCGGATCATCTCTTTTAACGCTTTTGCCCCGCCTTTGGACGAGGATCCCCGCACCGTGCGCCAACCGGACCGTTCGGCAATACCGGCGATGATCTCGCCGTCCCTGCTCTGACTGATCATCAGGCTTGGATCGAATTCCCGGTAGTACCGAAAGTAGCGGATGGCCGAAAAAAACTGCTGGTGCCAGGTGCACAGGAGGACGCCCCCCCCGCTTTTCAGGTAGTCCATCCATGGCTGTTCGTTTTCGACCGTGAGGCGAAAGGTCCACGAATAGGCCCGGATAAACCGGTACAGGAAGGAGAGTCCGGGGCCGGACGTGATGAGACGATAGGATCTAATTCCCACAATAGCTATCTCCCGCGGATATAGGTCTGGCACCATAAACAACGGAACGAAAATTGTCAAAGCCCTTGGATGTCCTCCCATCTCCATTGTGGCTCGTCTCGATTTGGTCTGTATGGTCGGCAACCCCGCCGGCATCGGGGAGGCGGATTCGCAGAACGCCACGACATATTATGAAACGTTCATTCTCGTAGGTACTTTCATGTTCCGTAGCTTTCTTTGTGAACGGAATCGTGTGGTTTGCTACGGAGGTGCCGGGCGGAGGTATGAACGTCGGCCCGTAGATGCTAACCGGCTCGCTCGCGAACCTTGTAAATGCGTTCTGCGGCGTCGAGAAGATCGGGGATGGTTTTAAGCAAGCTGACGACCCCCAGCACTAAAACACCATGATGAACACCCGCATCGAAATGGACAAGATCCGTGTAAAGGGTGTGCCAGTCCTCCGATAAGGCCGTCACGATCAGGACCACCGATACAAAAAGGTCTGTGAGCGGATGGTCAAGAATAGAGCGAATGATTCGCATTGGCCACTTCTCCTGCGATGAAGTTTCACAATCTGTTTCACCCGACTGCCGCACGTCGTATCAACAGCTCCTGAGGGCATTTGGTGGACTCCTGCGGCGATCCCGAAGGTCGTTGTCGATATCCGGTCCGGGGGCGTCTGTTGACTGATCATGCAGATATGGATGATATGAACAAGACTTCAAATCCAGATACTAAGAATGTTTGCCGGCAAAGCAATTGTCGAGAATTCATTCTCAGGTAGTGGCAGGTTTTGCTTATCATTCAGTATTTGCGATGTGACAGGTTTAGAAGATTGAACGGTTACATAATGACGAAGAGATAAAGTTACGGTCATTGAAACAATGATGTCCTTCGTGCATCCGCATGAAATCCGGGGGAAATAGGGGGGAGTGTCTCTGAACCATTATGGATACTTATGATGTTGGAAAAATCGCCGTTTGCAGGCGAGAAGCACCGGCAGTCCGCCGGCCAGCAGCCACCCGGCAGCGGGGATCGGGATGGAGGTGCCGGTCACTTCGAAGTAGTCGAAGGTGGCCCAAGCGCCCGAATAAACACCGGTATATCCGGCATCGTTTGGATAGAACGGATAGGACCCCTCGTCCACGTCGATTGTGGCCAGGGGGGCGGGCGTTTCCAGTGCGTCAAACAGGGACACGCTGATATTCTCGTAAGCGGCAGTCAACCACGTTGATGTGTCCTTTCAAATGCAACACATTCCAGCCGCCCCTTTATTACCGCCTGATGAAATGGTTTTGCATTATCCCAGAAATTAGAGTCGCGGCATGGCTTTTCCGAAAACCACTTCCAATTTTATTTTAAAGCGGCCTTTCCCTTGGGAAGGGATTTGACCCCCATGGTGTGGATCAACTGATTGATATCGGTGGTTTTAAGGTTCATGCCGCCATCGGACACCGGCAGCAGAATGATCTTCCTGCCCTGCAGGGCTTCGGCGAGCCGCAGTTTGACGAAGGCCTCACCCCGGTGTCGGCCAGGCCATTGTTCATTTCCTGGATACCCTTGGCTTCAGCAATCCCTTCGGCCTCGATGGCCTCGGGCGGCAGTTTCTGCTTTTCGAAATAGACATCGGCGACATAGAATTCTTCGGCGGTCCATTTCCCGAAAATGCCATGCGGCCTGCTGCGCGCGACGGTTTCGCCCCCTTTGCCCGGATTGCTGTTATTGCGGTTTTTCAGGAAATCTGGTGTGATGGATGCGACGGATTCAATTCATTCGGCATCACCACCTGGGAGCACTCATGACGGTAAAGCGCACACATCTGAAGATTCTCCATGTGATCGGTCAGTTGCCGGATGCCACCGGCAGCGGCATCTACCTGCAGGCCATGATGCGTGAGGCCGCCGTTTGCGGCCATGAAAATTTCATGATCGCCGGCATTCAGACCGGCCAGGACGTCGAACTCCAGGGCGTTGTCCCCGGCCAGTGCCGTTTTGTCCGGTTTGACGGGGGTGATATACCGTTTCGTATCCCCGGCATGACCGATGTCATGCCCTACCCCAGCACCCGGTTTGCCGATCTGTCCGAATCCGATGTCGACACCTACGAAACGGTGTTTACCCGGGTGCTGACGGACGTCGTGACCGAGTTCAGACCGGATATCATCCACAGCCATCACCTCTGGTTGGTAAGTTCCCTGGCGCGGCGTCTGTTCCCGAAGATCCCGGTCGTGGCCACCTGCCACGGCACGGATCTGCGCCAATTCCAGAATTGTCCTCACCTTCGGGACAGGGTGGTGAGCGGGTGCGGTCGCCTGAGTGCGGCCATGGCCCTGGGTGCGTCCCAGAAGCAGGACATCGAGGGTCTTTACCGGCTGCCGCCGGAACGGGTGGTCGTCACCGGGGCCGGTTACAGCGACACCCTTTTTACTTCCGGCGCCAAACCCGCCCCCCGCCCCGTCCAGCTGGTTTACGCGGGCAAGCTCTTGAACGCCAAGGGTCTGCCCTGGTTGTTGAAGGCCCTGAAAACGATCCCGGCGCCGGAATGGCAGCTGCACCTGGTGGGGGGTGGAAGCGGTATGGAAAAAGACGAATGTCTGCGCCTGGCGAGGGATCTGGGGGAACGGGTGGTGATACACGGCCAGATTCCGCAGAAGCGCCTGGCCGCCCTATTCAAAACATCCCATATCTTCGTGCTGTCGTCTTTTTTCGAGGGCCTGCCGCTGGTGGTGCTGGAGGCCCTGGCCAGTGGTTGCCGTGTGGTTGCCACAGACCTTCCTGGCGTTCTGGAGGTCGTGGGCGATTGCAACGTCGATTATATCTCCCTGGTCCGGACCCCGCGTCTGAGAAAGATGGACCAGCCGTATCCCGAGGATCTGGCGGCGTTCGAGCAGGATCTGGCCCGGGCCCTTGACATCCAGATCGCGGGGGCCCTCCGCCGCCCCCAAATCGACCTTGCGCCCATCGAAGATACATTGGCCGCCTTTACCTGGAGCGGTATCTTCGCAAAGGTTCAGCAGGTCTACTTCAAGGTGCATTCGCCCGAACACCGATTGCATTCTGAATCGAAGAGGCCGCCTGTGGAAAAATCATGAGAATATCGATGAACCATCTTGACAGAATTTCATTATGAATCATATGAATCAGATAATCGGTTTCTATAGTATATATTGATGATCCTACCGCATATTGAGATTCATCCTGTTACAGCACGCAACGGCTGCATTTCTCCTTTTTCCGCCCCCGAGATGGGCCCCTGCCCATTTCCATTATAGCGGACGGATCGTCGATTGAGACTTCGGCGATACCCTTGGCGGTTCCCCCTTGATGGAAGAGAAAGGCTTCAAACAATCTGAAGCGTCTCTCAAAAATTTCTGTCTGTCCTGTAATACGTGAAAATTAGGTAAGGCGGGAGTGCGTCTGGCATTCCCCATTCTCAGGACAGCCAGGAAGGGTCCACTTGTCGCCCTAATCACGGGCTATCCGTATAACGTTTAACGTAAAGGAGGTGTGAGGTGACAAAAATAGCTTCGACGGTGATCATTGTCCTTCTGACAATTCCAGTGGCCGCAACCGGCGCGTTTTATCCTCCCGTTGGCCCCGATCCGGCGGCGCCGCCCGGCACAGCGGAAGGAAGTGGAATTCAATCAGGCGCATTCACCTATGCTGCCGGAGACTACATTACGTTCGACAGTATTTTCATCACAAACGAACCGACAAACACATCGGATCCGGATAATGACAGCGACTGGTTCGGTGTTGGTCTTTTTAACGCCACAGCCCCATTCGCCCCTTCGTTGGAACTCACGGTTATTGGTGATGTTGGTGGTGCCTCAAGCTGGCTTCCAATTGACGGCGGGGCGGGTGTTACAGGGCCTAATGGTGATTCTTTCCTTTCACAGACGGATTACTACAAGACAACCGGGGCGGGTACATATTCTCTTCCGAATACGTATGCCGGACAATCGGTCAAATTCGGTATCGGGGTATTTGACCTGAACAATGCTTCCGGAGCTTCGGCCCTTCTGGTCGACAACATTCTTTGGACGGACAGCACCGGTGCCGTTACAAAGGGGTTCTGGGACTTTGATGCACCTGCCGACCCCTGGAGCACGGAAGGCTTTTTCTATCCGGATGGCGGTCCTGCAGGCCTGTTCGAGGTGCTGCCCGATACGGCACTTCCGGAGGTGACCAAGCCTGGCTCAGGGAACTATGCCTATTTGTCCACATTCGAAGATGAGCTGCCGGTACCGGCTCCGACCCCGGTAATTCTTCTCGCTTCGGGTCTGATTTTGTTTGTGGGAAGCAGACGACGGAGTTCTCATTCATGAGAGGAGGAAATCAACGTGCCCTGATAAAACACCGATCATCGGCTGATGGTACTAAGGTGTCAGCTCGATGCCATTGGATATCCGGTTCCTACTTCTTGACCTTGGGGGAACGGCGCAGCCCGCCTCGAGCATGTCGACAGGAGCCTTTTTTCTCTCCAACGGAAGCGATGGCATTCGGCGCATCAGCGCATCTGCCGCCTACGCCTGAAGCTTTCTGCGAAACGAATTGAGCTGGATGATATGCTGCCGCTCCTGGCGGATGATATCGTCCAGCCTGTCCCGGCCTAAATTGGGCGGAACCATGTCCTTCAAGCCGATGTAGAAAAGGATCGACTCTTTCTCCAGACCGAGGGCGATATCGATGATTTCCGTGATCGATTCCTTGCCCGTGAGCGCGTCGGCGGCCGCCGGACTACCCTCACCGCCGTGGGTGTCTGCCATGGCGGCGAGATATTGGGCAGATTCATTGAGAGGGTCGAATACGGTCTGGGTTTTTTCCGCCTCGGAGATGCGGGTTCTCATTTTCTCGAATGTCACCTTGTGCGTATCCTCCATGCCGGCCAGTTGCTCCAGTGTCTCCCGGTTCCGCAGCTCCGACTGGCGTTCTGCAGCTTTCCGGTAGAACCGGGCACCGTTTTCTTCAATCCGGATCGCAATTTTCAACATTTCATCCGCATTGAAATCATATCTCATCTCCTACCCCCTTTGTACTTGATAGCGATTGCCAGAATTGCGTTCCGATCCACCAGCCCGGTTACCAGGTGACACTCATCATCGTACAGTTCAGCCCGCTGCCGATGCCCATGAGGGTTAACGCCATAATGGCTCTCGCGGCTTGAAGACCTGTACGTCGTACTCCCCTCTGACGGTAACCCTGGGCCACAATAGCGTTGACCAATACACACCAATGACTTCTCCGTCCGGATCGACAATATCGAATGCCTCTGGTGCATTTTGATTATTTCGCATCACGCTGCGGATGAGCCGGTTGAGGTCCTGAGACTCCAGATCGATTTCTCGCCAGGGCGGCTTGAGCCCGATGATGGCGTCCGGGGCCCGATTCCTTCCGGTGGAATAATAACGATAGTCGGCCGGAGGACGGCCTTCATTGAACGCTTGCGTCATCTCCGCGTTTCGCCGGTGCCCACCGGCTCCACCCGCAATACTTATGGGTGGTACCAGCAATAAAACGACACAAAGAATGGATAGGCATATCGTTATCTTCATAGGGCACTCATTATTTTCGAAATGAAGTGGCTATTCAATGCAATAGCCATCACCAGGTCACACTCATCATCGTACAGTTCAGTCCGCTGCCGATGCCCATGAGGGCCACATGACTGCCGGCATGCAATCGACCTTCTTCGTCCGCCTGGGCCAGGGTGATGGGCAGGGCCGCCGGTCCGATATTTCCCAGGGTGTAAAAATTAAGGTGAAATTTTTCCGGAGTGGTGCCCAGGGTCTGGTTCAGCACGTCCATGTTACGCTGGCTGACCTGATGGGGGATGTAGATATCGATGGTGTCGTCGCTCCAATTGTCCAGTTCCTTTTCGGCCAATTTCCAGGTGCGTTGCGCCAACTGGACACCATGGATCAATACACTGCTGGCATCGGCATACATCCGGTCCGGTTGTCCGAGGCAGAGACGGCTATGGGTGGTGGCGGCCATGGTGACGGCACCGTTGATGACATGGCCAGACCTGGTTTGGTTTCGATGCCCGAGGATCATGGCGACTGCTCCGGAACCCAGGGTCAGGGTCGCAAATTCATCCCGAAATTCCTGATCTGAAATAGCATCCGACTGAAGCCGGTTTATGGTCGCGTTCATCACTTCCTGGGATCCCTCCCCGTCGACGATCAATCCGTATTGGATCATCCCGGATTCGATCATCAAAGAGATGGTGACCATCGCATTCATGAATCCCAGGCAGGCATTGCCGATGTCGTAGTTGATGCAGGCGGGTGACAGCCCCAGGTTGCCGTGAACCAGGCAGGCGACCGACGGTTCGATGTAGTCCTTGCAGACCGAGGTATTGATAATGCATCCGATCTGTTGCGGATCGATTCCGGACGCGGCGATAACCTTGCGTGCGGCAATCGTTGCCACGTCACTGGGCATGGTCCCCTCGTCCCAGAAGCGGCGCTCCTGGATTCCCGTCAGTCCGGAAATGATGCCGCGGGGCAGGTTCAGGCGTTTCATGGTAGATGAAAGCTGCTCTTCAATCCATTCGGAGGTGACCCGATGGGGCGCCAGTTCGTAAGCCAGAGCTTCTATGGTGACGTTGCCTGAGAGCTTCAAGATATGTCATCTCCTTCCAGCACGTGGTAACACAGAACCCGGATCTTACGGTGTTATCCAACGGATTTCAACTGCCGGTATGCGCGCACCGCGATGTCACCGGCGGGCCGGCGGTACGAAGTTGGCGATATAAAAATCTTCGATTATCCCCTGTACCTTCAAGCTTTCCCCGTAAGCGCGGGCGCTGTTCTTATCCGGAAATCGCGATACCCGCACCTGGTACCATGCCTTGCCGCCCCGTTTCGTCTGGATCCAGTAGGCGGCAACGCCTTTTTCACGCAGCTTCGCCATGAATCGCTCTGCATGTTCCGGTTTCAGATAGGCGGCCACCTGGACCGTGAAGCGGCCTTCCACCGGAAATGTCAGCGATTTTTTCTCGTCGCCGGATTCCGGTTTGAGAAGATAGTCTGCGGTGTTGATCACAAGCGCCACGGCGGCGACGGCGACAACTCCGGCCATTCCCCATTGGACTGCCCGTCGAAAGGGAACCGATGTCCGGAAAAGGTGTACGGCCTTTTCAGCCACGCCATAGGCCGCGCGGGCCGCCGCGCCGCAGCCCTTTAACAAGGATGCCAGCTGTCGCCAGAGTGCGGCAAACGCGGCGGCGCCCGATCTTCTGGCGTCTTCTGGTGTCTCCAGAAGCGGTTCCGGAGCGGGTGGATTGAAGCGGCTGCGCATCGCCGCCAGCCGGGCCGGGTCCTCCCCGTCGAGCAGGCGGCGTCCTGCTTCAAACAGCTCCCTGTTCTGATCTGTTTCTTCGCGCCAGTGCATGCATGCGGCAATGCCGCCGAGCAGTTCCGGATCCGTGAAATTGGCCTGATAGGCATGGATGTATATCGCCATTGCCCATTCATCGGCACGGCCTTCGCGGAGAAAAATCGAAGCGAGGCGAACCGCCAGTTTCGACGCGTGGGAGTCTTTTTGTTCCATTACGCGGCGGTACGTTTGAAGCGCCGCAAAATCGGTCCGCTCTTCGGTGCTGTAAAACCGGGCCAGCAAACGTTGGATGCGCCTGTTGCGGGGCTGGGCCTCGCCGATGCGAGCCGCCAGTTCCAGGTATGCTTCGGGCAGCCAGCCCCTGCCGCCGGACTGGCTCAGCCAGGTTTCGGCCGCTTCCCGGTCATCGGGCTGGTTGTTCAAATGGGACACAATAAACCGCTCGGAGTCCAGGTTCCGATCGGCTCTTGCCAGGTAAAACCGGGCGAGCTGTTCCACTGCCTGTCGGGAATGTTGTTTGCGAAGCCGGGGTGACAGAAGAAAGCTGTCAAACAGGGACACGATCTTTTGGTAAATTGCTTCGGCTTCTTTGACGCTCCCGGCCCGTTCCAGTTCCATCCCCGATCCCGTATACTGCTGAACGGCACGCTCCCCCAATCGATTCATGACCCAGCCCACTGCCAGAAACGCTAAAAGGAGGATCGCCGCGGTCCACGCCACATTTTGCGTCACGACGATGGGGGCGCCGGCAAGGGGTAATACCCACAGTATCGATAATCCGCCGATGACGATGGACAGCCAGAGTCTAACGGCCGTATGTTTTATGGCATGCAGCATGTCTTTTTAACGTTCATAGAGGGTTCAAGGGGTCAAGGCTTGCCCGCCTTTGGCGAGGGGTCGAGAGAAACAGGACAATGAAAGAGCCTATAACCCATGGCGACCCAGCACAACCATCTGACAACGATTGTCACCAACAGGGTCAAAACGCACATTAACCCAAGTTCTTGTACCAAATGCCTTCAACATCACCGCATCCGATATCGCTGTTCAACCAGCTAACCGGGCAAACGGGCCCACGGGCCGACGGGCAAACGGGCCCACCCTTCGACGGAGCTCCCCTCGACCCTGCTCGGGACAGGCAGGACGAGCGGGCCCGCGGATCCCCGGGCCCTCAATCATCCAGATCGGTTTCCGTCGGACCCATTTCCTCCGGTTCGATCTCTGTCGGGCCTGTCTCCATCGGCCCAATTTCCGTCGAACCGACGCCGGCCGTATCCATTTCGGGGACCTCCCCCAGAAAATTCGTCCCGGCTGTTTGCCCTTCTCGGAGCGCCACACGAATGGCGTCCGGTGCGGTCGAATCTCTCGGTGCTCCCGTGACAGGGTCGACATATTCAAAACGGATGCCGGGAGGAACCGGAAATTCTCTTGTTGGTTCCCCCTCAGTGGCCTTCAGCATAAAATCGGTCCAGATCGGGGCGGCCCCCCGACCTCCGGTGATGCCGCGACCGTTCCGGTCGCGCATTCCCCTGTCCCGATCAAACCCAACCCAGACCGACGCGCCCAGGGTGGCCGTGCACCCGGAAAACCAGGCATCATTGTAATTGTCGGTGGTCCCTGTCTTTCCTGCGGCCGGCAATGCAAATCCAAGGCTTCTGACTCTCCGTGCCGTTCCCGTATCGATGACCCCCTGCATCATGTCCAGCACCTGAAAGGCGACGTCCGGGTCGAGGGTCCTTTCGCTGCTGACGATATGCTCCTCGAGAATGCGGCCGAAGGCGTCCTCCACACGCTCAATGGTGTAGGGTGTATGGTGGACCCCGCCATTGGTGATGGTGGCAAATGCACTGGCCATGTCCAGAGGACTTGTGCCGGACGTACCCAGTGCCAGCGAATATACCGGGCTCATTTCGCTGGTGATACCGCACCGTTTTGCCGCCTCAATGACAGTGGCAGGCCCGGTGGCTTCGATAAGCTGGGCGGCCACCAAATTTACCGAACGGCTGAATGCCCGCTTGAGCACCATCGGTCCGTCATGGCGACGGCTAAAGTTTTCGGGTGTCCAATCCGGAGCCCCGTTTACCGGGATAGTGACCGGCCGGTCGACAGCCAATGTGGCCGGATGCATGTCCAGGCTTTCAAAGGCGGCATAATACAAAAACGGCTTGAATCCGGAACCCGGCAGCCGGTGGTGCTGAACGGCCCGGTTGTACTCTGTCTTTCCGTAGTCGCTGCCTCCGACAATGGCCCGGACAGCACCGGATTGGGTCTCGAGCGCGACCAGTGCCCCCTGGGGGCGCATCGCATCCGGTGTATCCTTGTCGAGCCCGAGCTGTGCGTCCAGATCGGCCAGCCCGGTTTTTACAGCGGCTGCGGCCAGCCGCTGAAAACGCGGATCCAGCGTTGTCATCACTTTCAAACCGCCGTGATACACCACTTGCACACTGTATCGTTCTTCCAGACTGTGGATGACCATGTCGAGAAAATAGCTGCCCGGCCGGGCGATCGCCTGGCCGGGCCGGAGGTCGAGTGTTTCACCGCCGGCAAGCTCCGCCTGCTCCTGGCTGATATAACCCACGGCGGTCATTCGCCCCAGGACGATGCGCTGCCGATTCCTGGCCCGCTCCGGGTATCGAAATGGATTGTAACGTGTCGGCGACTTCGGCAGCCCGGCCAGCATGGCCGCTTCCGGCAGGGTCAGATCCGAAGCCGCCACCCCGAAGAAGATGCGGGCGGCCTGTTCGATCCCATAGGCACTGACACCGAAAGCGATCTGGTTGACATAGGCTTCCAGGATTTCTTCTTTGCTGTATTGGGACTCGATTTGGACGGCCACCAGCATTTCCTGGAACTTGCGCATCCAGCTTCGTTCGAAGGTGAAAAAGAGATTCTTGGCCAGCTGCTGGGTGATGGTAGAGGCCCCCTGAATTCTGCCCTTTTCAAACAAGGTGATCCAGAGGGCCTTCAGGGTGCGGAGCTTATCGACGCCATGGTGCTCCCAGAAACGATGATCTTCGGTGGCGATCACTGCATCTACAAAGTGATGGGAAACCCGGCTCAAGGGAATAAAGTCTCGACCGCCGATGAGCATCAGGCGTTCACCGGTGGCGGCATAGAATTCCGTCGGGGGCGTTTCGATGATACGACTGAGTGGATGCGGCACCCGTGGCAGGTCACGCAGGACCGTGAAGAAGAATCCGAAACCCGCCAGGACGGCGATGGCGGCGCCTACCCCAGCCGCATAGAACAACAAACGGAATCGATGAATGTATCGGCCTGCCCGGGTCATGGCGTGAGCCCCTCCGGGGGCGGGCTGTCTTCCCCTTCCAGGAGGAGGCTGAGCTGCCACACAGCCCAGTCTCTTGCCTGGACCAGGATGACTTTGGGGGTGCCGTTTTCAAGAAACTCAAAACCGATGTCGATGAAACCGGATAACGCTTCGTCGGATATGCCGACCCGGTCAACGGGGTTCGACATGGACAGCAGTGTTTCCGGCTGGTCGAGAACTTCGATCCGTGCTTCTTTGGGCAGCGCTTCCAATGCGGAAAAGAACTGCTGTGCCGGATAGAGTCTGTTCGTCAAACCGGGGATATCTTCCAGGGCCCCCTCGATAAGAATCCCTTCCCGTTCGATACGCCGAAGGAATTCCGAAAGAACGTCGATCTCTTTCAGTACCCGATTGCCGGGGTCCAGGAGGTAGATCTTGAGGCCGCCGTCTTGTTTTCTCAAATAAGCACGCGCCCATTTGCCGCTGCTGGAAAGCCGCAGCAACTCTATCGGCGACATCAGATCGGCCGCCAGTCGATCCGGAAGATTCCGGTACAACCCGCGGAACCGGTCGGCCGACAGCATTGCACCCTGGTCTTCGGGGAGGGTCGCGACCATTTCCACCAGATTTGTTGCATCCAGGGCACTGCGCTGGGAGGCCTGGCGGTCGGTGACGATCTTTTCCAGGGTTTTTCTGGCGATGACGGTGTCCCGGCTTTTTTCCCAGATGTGCCCGGATCGGGGTCTGGCCGGATTGGTCGTCACCAGGTAGGCGCCGATGGAACGCTCCACCCAGTCGAACCGAAGTTCAGAAAGGGCGAGACAATATACGATCAGAAGGGTCAGCAGACAGCGGAGGGACACCAGTCGGCTCAACCACTCTCTGAAGCTTCTCGGTTCGGACCAATCCATGCCGGGGACGTTAGCGGTAAATGCCGGGAGGGTCAATCAGATGAGGCTTAATGGGCGAATTTTTTTTCGTGGGGTGATAGAATGGCCAATTTCTACGTTCTCAGTTTTGTTTATAGTCCCGTTGATTTTAGGCATTTTAGCGCATTTCAGGCACTTCAGGCATTTCAATTCAGGCACTTTAAAACATTCGGAAGCGGTTTCAGAATCTTCAATCACGTTCAAGATCGAGGCGGACGGGGTGATTCAACCGGAGGAATATATGTAATATTTCGAGGATTGGATCCTTCCGTCCAACAAAGAGCTTGGGCGTTAGGGGAGGTTATGAAACCGCTTCTAATCTGCGGTCACACCGTACAGATTATCCTGGGGCGGCGTCCCCTGTTTTTCAAGCGATATGTGGCACTCCGCATAGTCGGGATGGTCTCTGCGGTTGCAGCTCACCAGTGCCCGGATGATATCCCAGCTCAACTTTCCCTCTTCCCCCATCACGGTGATCTGCTCCAAGGCGGTCCGGGTGTCGAAGGCGCCCCGGCGGTAGGGCCGTGTGGCGATCAGGGCGTCGAATATATCGGACACCGCCACGATTTCCACCATGTGGTCGTTCAGTTTCTTGGCGATCGGATACCCGGAACCGTCTTTTCGCTCGTGATGGTCCCTGGCGGCCACCGCCGCCGGATTGAGGGGGTTGCCGGTATAATAGGTGAGCAGCACATAACCGGCCAGCGCATGATGCTCGAGCTGACGGCGATCCATGGCGGTTAGCGGCTCCGCCTTTTTTAATACGGGAAGGGGCACGCACAGCTTGCCGAAATCATGGGTCGGTGCACCGAGGGCTTCGCGCACCGCCGATTCCGCATCATCTTCCAGCACGTGGGCCAGCAGCATGGACAGGGCGAATACCGTCAGGGTGTGCTGATACGTGTAGAAATCCTGCTCCCGAAAAAAATCGAGAAAATCAATCAAAGGACGGGAAAGCCGGAGGCGCTCCATTTGCCGAAACAGCAGATCCAGCTGTTCGCCATCGGAAAAAATGACGTCATACGGCGATTGGCGGCAAAACTCCCTTAAATCATCTGCCACCGTAGCATGGGCCAGCATGTGGATATGGGGGGTTCCCGGGGCGTTGCCGGCGGAAGCGATCTCTTTTAGAATATCCGGGGTTAGCCGGGTGCCTGCCGGCAGGAGCTGTTCGTTATCCAGGGTAAACACCGGATACGAAAGAACGGGTTCTGTCATAATGCTTCCCCTGAAGTCCACTGTTATCGGAGATTCCAAAGGGGGTACCATGTTCGACTTCCGTCTGGCGTGACATAAATCGCCGGCCCAAACAGATTGATACATAACTATCTGGTATCACATTATTTGTCAAGACAGCGGCGCGACCGTGTCCACCGTCAGGGTGGTCGCTCCCCAGTCCTGCTCGACCTGCCCGGTCAGCAGGTAGGGCCGGCCGATGTCGACGATGTGACAGAACCGGTGGTAGGGCTCCGGAAAGAAGGTGGTCTCTATGACCCCGGTTTCGTCCTCGAAAGTCAAAAATTCCATGGGGTCGCCGTGTTTTGTCCGAACCCGTTTCCCGGTGATCAGCCACCCGGCGGTACGGACACGCCGGCCGAACCGGCGGGGCAGATCGCGTGCGGTGACCGTCCGGAGTGTTTCGACCGTATCGGCATACAGCGCCATGGGGTGGCGGTCGCACAGGAAACCGAGGACGGAAAACTCCCGCCGCAGACGTGCCCTGGGATCCTCCGGCGGCAGGGACGGCGCCCGGTTGTCCGGCACGCCGCCAAACAGCATTCCGGAGGTTGCGGCGCGATGCCGCGACCGGTGCCACAGCGCCAGTTTCCACAAAAGCACGGCCCGGTTCCCGCCGGAATTGAACCGGTCCAGGGCGCCGCAGTGGATCAAGGCCCGTGCTTCGGCCTCATCCGGCCGGACGCGGTCCAGAAAGTCGTTCACGCCGGAAAACGGCCCGGGCTGTTCGGCGAGGATCCGGGTCCGGGTTTCCCCGGAAAGGCCTTTTATGGCGGTCAGCCCCACCCGGATCGCGCCGTTGTTGCCGGCCCACCGCTCGCCGCTCAATGCCACGTCGGGCGGGAGAATCTCCAGCCCCATCCGGCGGGCTTCGGACACGTAAGCGAAGGTGCTGTAGAACCCTCCCCCGTTGCTGATGACCGCCGCCATGAACTCGGCCGGATAGTGCACCTTGAGATACGCGGCCTGGAACGACACCCGGGCGTAGGATGCGCTGTGGGGTTTACAGAACGAATATCCGGAAAAGCTCATGATCATGTCCCACACCGCGTCGGTTTGCTGTGGGGTGACGCCCCGGGCGGCCGCGCCCCGGAAAAAGCGGTCGCGAAGATCGCGGAGCGCGTGCTCCCGGTCTTTTTTAGAGAGAATTTTCCGAAGGCCGTCGGCCTCGGCATCGGAAAAGCCCGCCAGGGATACGGCCGCCTTTGACACGTCCTCCTGATAGACCATGATGCCGAACGTCTCGTCCAGCGTGTCGGCAAGCAGAGGATGAATGGGCCGCCAGTCGCCTCCGTGGAGGCGGCGGAGATATTCCTGGATGCAGTCATTGGCGGCCGGCCGGATAATGCTGCTGTGGATGACCAGGTGCTCGAAATCCCCGACCCCCGCTTTTTTTTGAAGCAGCCGCATGGCGGGGCTTTCGATATAAAAACAGCCCATGGTGCGGCCCTGGGCCACCGCCTCCTGGGTGGAAAAATCGTCTTCCGGCTCCCAGCGGGATTCGTCGAACGTCTTGCCGTTGGTGCTGAGATTGGCCATGGCGTCGCGGATAACACCGAGGCTCCGGTTTCCCAAGAGATCGATTTTAACCAGACCGGCCTCCTCGGTGGCATCCTTTTCCCACTGGATGATCGGGACGCCCTTTGGCGCCCGCTGGATCGGCACGTACGTGTCGATGGGGTCGGGTGTGATCACCACGCCGCCGGAGTGCACGGAAAGATAGCGGGGGGTGCCCAGAATCCGCTGGGCGCTTTCCAGGATGTCCGGCCACGGATCCGGAAATTCCAGGGCCCGGGCTTCGGGCCGGGCGGCAATTTTCCGGTGGAGGTCCGTGTCGGCCGCCGCAGCCCGCCAGAACATGGGCAAGCGGCGGGTGACCCGGCCGATCTCGCTGTCGGTGAGTCCATACACCTTGGCCACTTCCCGGATGGCCATGCGGGGCTGAAACAGCACATGGTTGGACACCATGGCGGCGTGGCCCCGGTATTTGTCGAAAACAGCGGCGAGCACGTCGTCCCGTTCATCCCAGGCAAAATCGACGTCGATGTCCGGAGCATCCTTCCGCCCCGGGTTCAGGAAGCGGCCGAAGTACAGATTGTGCTTCAGGGGGCAGACATTGGTGATGCCCAGGCAATAGGCAACCAGGGATGCCGCGCCGGAACCGCGGCCGCAAATCCGGGGGCTCTGGCGCACGATGTCCCGGACCACCAGAAAGTAGGCGGAAAATCCCATCTTGGATATGATGTGCAGCTCGGTTTCGAGCCGCTCCACCACCGCCTCGGACAGCTCTCCGCCGTAGCGCGTCCGGGCGCCGGCATAGGCGGCCTCCCTGAGCGCCGCGACGGTCTCAGCCGTTTTCCAGGGCGGCAGCACGATACCGAAGTCGGGACCGGTAAAGGACAGGGTTTCGGCCAGTTCGTCGGTGGCCCGCAGGGTCTCGGGGCAGGCGGCAAACCGCCGGGAATACCCCTGGGGGCTGTCCAGCCAGGCATCTGCCGGTGCCATGTCGGAAGACGCCAATCGTGACAGACCGGTATTGCGGTCGATGGCCCGGAGCATCCGGTGCATCGGAACATCCTCAGGGCCGAGAAAGAAGCTGCCCGGAACGGCCGCCGTGGAAATGTTGAGGGTGGCTGCTGTGCGACGGAGCCGGTGCCCGGGAGGCAACGGATGTCGGGGCACGGCCGCTGCGACCGATACTCCGGCGGCGTGCCAGCGGCGCAGCAATGCGGGGTTGCCGGTCAGCACCAGCAACCCCCGGGACAGGGGCGGCAGTGCGGCTTCCAGGGTAAAGCCCTCTTCCATATGACGCCGGCTGAGGAGGCGGCAAAGGTTCTGGTAACCGGCATCTGTTTTAACGAGGCACACCGCCCGGCGTCGCCCCTTCGGGTCCGTGACCTCGGCACCCACGATGGGCTCGAGCCTCTCCCGCCGGCATGCGTTCACAAAGGGCCACAGGCCGTAGAGGTTGTCGGTGTCGGTGAGCGCCAGCCGCCGATAGCCCAGTTCCCGGGCTCTCCGACAAAGCGCCGGCACCGACGCGGTCCCCCACATGAGGGAGTAATGGGATCTGACGACTAGGGGGGTCATGACAAAAAAATCTCAACGCAAAGACGCAAAGGACGCAGAGAGCATAGTGTTTTTTGCTTTCCGCTGAGAGGGCGGAAAGCAAAAAGCGCCTCACGTTTCATAAAGGTTGTTGACGATTCGAACCATGCCGTCGCGCATAATCGGGACGTTGAAATTAAATAGCAGGCCCAGTTTCATTTTTGACAATTTTAGATACGTCAAGAGCTGCGTTTTGTGGATCGGCTCGATTCGCTCACATGCTTTTAGTTCGACAACAACAGCATTCTCGACAATCAGATCCAGTCGATAGTTGGAATTCAGTTTCAAGCCTTTGTAGATGATCGGAAGCGGCACCTGGTTTTGAAAAGACAGCTTTCTCAAACGCATCTCATGGCAGAGGCACTCTTCGTATATCGATTCGAGCAGCCTGGGCCCAAGAGATTTGTGCACGTCGATTGACGCACCGATAATTTTACTGCTCAGTTCGTTGATATCCATTTGGAATTTCCTTAGGCGATTGCTTTCCCAATGCCGCCCTCTCAGCGGCATTGGGGAAAAATTTCCCCTCCGCGTCCTTAGCGTCTCTGCGATGATCCGTCCCGGCCAACCGGCCAACCAGCGGCTACGCCGCCAGCGTTCTGCCCATTTGAACCGCGCGTTGCCCGAAGCGGTTGCGGATGCTGTCGATGGCGCCGACGAGGCGGTCCTGTTTTTGGCGTTGTGCCCGGGCCCGGGGGAAGAGTTCCAGCTGGGCCGGCGGAAACACCAGGCGATCGAAGATCAGGCGGATGTGACGGATGCGCACCCGGCGAACCCAGGACCGTTGCAGCAGGGCCTGGGCGGCGTGAAACAACACCAGGTCGTTGGCCGATGCCGGCTGGAGAGGTGTCTGGCGGATGTGGCGGATACCGTCCGAGTAGTCGAGGATGATGCCGATGCGGCGGGTCGCCCGGCACTGCCGGCGCATGTCGGCGCCGGCCTGTTCGACCAGGCGGTAGACGGCGCGTTCCAGGTCGGCGGCGGTGTTGGTGTCGTCGGGAAACTCGTGATCCCCGATGACCCGCGGCGGCTTCCGGCCCGCTTCCAGCACTGGAGAGTCGTCGATACCGCGAACGGCATCGAAGAGAAATCGGGAGCGGGCGCCAAAAATGGTCTCGAGCTGTTCCGGTGTCAGGACACCGACCTGGAACACCCGGGAGAGGTTGAATTCGGCCAGCCGCCGAAGGTCGCCGGCCTCGATGCCGGGTATCAGAAAAAGGGGCAGCGGTGCCAGCAGCGATGATTCCTCGCCGGCGCCGACGATGTATTCACCGGCCGGTTTGACCAGCCTGGAGGCGACTTTGGCGACCAGCTTGTTGGGGGCGACGGACCAGATCGGAGCAAATCCCAGATCGGTCTTGACCTGCTTGTGAAGTCGCCAGGCCACATCCACGGGAGGACCGAACAGGCGACTGGTGCCGGTGACATCCATGAACAGGTGGCCGTCCACGTCTCCCGGCTCGATCAGGGGAGAGTAGGGCAAGGCCCGGCGAAACATCTCCTTCATGGCCTGTTCGTAGCGGTCCGGATGGGGCGACACCCGTCGGACATCGCTGCAACGGCGCAGGGCCTGGCGCAGCGCCATACCCTTGCGCACGCCGGCCTGGTAGGCTTCTTCGCTCATGTCGTACACCGAGGCCCGGGCAGCCCCTCCGGGGGCGATGATTACGGGCCGGTCCCGGAGCCGGCGGTCCAGCACCCGTTCCACGGCCACGGCAAAATCGGCCACGTTGATATGAATAATAGAGCGTTCCATTTTTTGTCTCACCGCCCGTTCGTCCCGCCATGGCGGACTCACTCGAGACGCAGAGAGCGCAGAGATTTTCGGAGCTATAAACAAAACTAAAGATTCGGAAATTGGTCATTCTGTCACCCCCACCGAGCCTCCCCCATTGTATAGACTTGGGAGAGAGGTGACAGTTGTTCGGAGACATGGGTAACACTACCATCAGGCATATCGTTTATACTGGGGAGAACGACTATGCCATGGAAAGCGCGTACCACAATGTCTCTGAGGTTC
>Ga0209786_1000067_pt1 | contig 43480 bp, 44 predicted proteins | sample WorMetilvaeELBA2_FD_187405 | JGI IMG/M metagenome (GOLD analysis project Ga0209786, IMG submission 187405) | Marine gutless worms symbiont microbial communities from Max Planck institute for Marine Microbiology, Germany - Olavius ilvae ELBA.2... ...
GTGATATAAAATGCTGTCATAGTAGGCCTCCTCTGTGTTTTTGAGACCATTATACCGTAGACCTGTGACAGATAAGGTCACAGCTGAATCAATTATTTTTATCACTTGGGCTTTCTATATAACCATATAAACTATTTTTGCTTATAGACAAAAATTATTGACTGTATTTAGATTTGAGGTCATACTCTACCCATGACCGAGCAAGATACCTGACAAAATATGTACTCGAAGATCTTGCCGATAAAATGGTATTTGTCGGAGGGCCGCGACAGGTGGGTAAAACGACCCTCGCCCAAAACCTGGTTGCCAGTCATTTCAAGCATTTTGGATATTACAACTGGGATAATCGGCAGGATCGGCGCGACATTATGAGGTCAAACTGGCCCGGAAATGCAGATTTGATCATCCTGGATGAAATTCACAAATATAAAAAGTGGAAATCCCTGGTAAAGGGAGAATACGACAAACTGAAAGACAGATACAGATTTCTGATTACCGGCAGTGCAAGGTTGGATTTATATCGCAAAGGCGGAGACTCGATGCTGGGCCGGTACCATTATTTTCGACTGCACCCATTTAGTGTGGCAGAGCTTACCGGGGACGAGTCTTTACCGGATATATTTGATGAGATACCCATCCACTCGCAGAACATTCAGAAACTGTTGTTGTCCCTGGACAAGTTTGGGGGATTTCCCGAACCGTTTTTGAAGCAAAACACGCGAACGCTTCGAAGATGGCACAACGAAAAAGTCGATCGATTATTCAGAGAAGATATACGCGATATTGAACCGGTTAGAGATATCGTCCACATGCAGTTGCTGGGCGATATTCTGCCTGAAAGAGCAGGATCTTTATTATCTTTGAATTCTTTACGCGAGAATCTCGAAGTCAGCCATCGCGCTGTATCAAACTGGATGGATATTTTAGAGTCATTTTACTACTGCTTTCGAATTTACCCCTTTGCAACTAAAAAATATCGATCACTTAAAAAAGAGGCCAAACTTTATCTCTGGGATTGGTCGGAAATCGATCAGGAATCGACAAGATTTGAAAACTGCATTGCTTCTCACCTTTTAAAATTTGTTCATTTTCTTCAGGATTGGGAAGGATACAGAGCTCAATTGTACTATCTTCGCAGCATTGAAAAAAAAGAAGTAGATTTTTTGGTGACCATCGATGAAAAACCATGGTTTGCTGTTGAAGCCAAGATCAAAGACGTCAACGCCTCACCGCATCTGTTTTATTTCAGGGATAAACTAAACATACCATATTCCTATCAGGTCATTAAACAAGACGGCATCGACAGTTTCGTTAATGGTGTGAGAGTTGTTTCAGCCAACAATTTTCTGACTGGATTGGTTTAGAAGCGGATCCGAATCTCTCGTGCACTGATAAATAGCATAGTTTACGGCGATGTAACGTTCGGGGACATATCGGTACACCAGCAGTGATAGGACATTCCCGATGCACCCGGCAACATAGGCCGGTCGGTTTTCAATGTTCGGCGTATACATCTTGATAATCGTGATAACTAGCAAATTCGCTTTCATCAGTTAGTAAATGGGGTCAATGAACGCCTTGCGTATCGATTTACTGTCCCGATGTATGGCCAATCGTATTTTCCGTATCGTCTCCACTGTAAGCATCTCCTGGCTGGCCCCCTTTGCTGGTTGTGACCAGCAATCTTGGGAACCTGCTGTGGACTATATCAGATAATGCGCTCCTTTTAGCTTATCAAGATATTGAGGACGAATGGTTGCTTTCCCGATTTCAGACCGGACTTGGCAACACCCAAAAACGATACCCAACGAGTTCACCATTAGCTGCCATCCGGATCCGTCCCATCTTCCACACTTTCATTCTCAACGTCTGATTGAACTTCCAGAGGTGTTCTTGTGTATGTCGAAACAAAGCCACGTCGCCATCCTTCCTGGGGCACTTTTGGATATTGTTTAATATGGTATAGAGTGAGCAGCAACAAAAACAGGTAAAGCAGACCGAGAAATATAAACAGTCCTTTGGGACCGATTTGTCCCATTATCAAGCTCGCAAAAAAAGGGCCGAGGCTTGAGCCAAAGCTAAAGACCAATAACAGGCTACTTGCGGTCGAAAGGACCTCGTCTGTCGAGATATTATCGTTGGCGTGGGCGACACATAGGGCATAGAGGGGTTGACCAAAACCACCCAAAAGAAAGGCCAGCGGAAGCAGAGCGCCATAGGCGGAGATAGTCCAGCCGACAAAACACAAACAGACCATGCCGTTTGCCAATGCCACCAAAGCGATGACAAACCGCCGATCAACCCGATCAGAGAATCGACCGATAGGCCAATGGAATACCAATGTCCCTGTCATAATAGCGGTCATAAAGACTGAAATCCCCGCCGTATTGAAACCCGTCTTTTGGGCATATGTTGGCCCCATTCCTAGATACGCGCTCATCGTCATTCCCGTGATCATAGTGCCGATCACCCCCAGTGGCGTTAGTTTCAATAGCCGGGGTAGATTAAAGTGTGACGAACCGACAATGGTTGGTGCCACGGAATGTGTTAGCGAGACCGGAACAAGTGATAGCGAAATGATAATGGACACAATGCAGAAGAGAATAAAACGACTCGGATCTGCAATATTGAGTAATAGCTGCCCCAGTCCAATGGCAGCGACTACAACCAAACCATAAATTGACAGGATTTGCCCACGATTTTCTGTCACAGCATGGCCATTCAACCAACTTTCGATAACGAGCGCCAACCCGGCTATACAGAAACCATTGACAGCGCGGAAAAATGCCCAGCTAATTGGTTCAATGATGAGTAAATGGGATAACGTCGCCGCAGATGCGATCGAAGCCATCGCTGCAAAGGTTCGGATGTGTCCTACGCGTTCTACATAATTCGGTACAATTACTGCCCCGAACATATAGCCAACGAAATAGGACGACATAATTATGCCGATGGTTTCTTCGTTAAAGTTTTCCAGACCAGCTCTGATGGCAACAAGCGTACCTTGAAGGCCATTGCCCAAAGCAGCCAAAAACAAGCTTATAAGCAAGGCCGAAATAGGAGCTATTGCCAGCGGTTTTCTATTTTGTAATTGAGTCAAAGGCGCTGCTTCAGTCTTTTTGTCATTTTAAATATAGAGTCGTAACGTTCCGGACGGATTTCATTAAATCCCCCCAAATTGCAGGTAGCTTGGCGATATCACAAATCCGTCAACACTGCAGGTACGTTTAGGATATCTGAACTGTGGAATATTGCCAACAGTCCTTGGTTAGGACGGTTTGAAATCCGTACCAGAATGAGTTCGATATTATTCAGTTCGACCTGAGCATTGAATAAAGGGTGGTCTAACATATAGTGGTCGGTCATGATGAAGGTGGGATGGCGATACCATACCAGAAAATTGGATATCATATGCTGTCAGGACATTACGATATTCAAGATACCAACGTTGATTAGGTTTTCTGGAGACAGAATTCCACTGAATCCCGCGTCCCTGATAAGACTAAAAATAAAAACCCCCGAAAACCATTGCTTTCGGGAGTAAAGGAGAGATTGGACCGCTACTTTCCAGTCGTTTGAAGGGGCCTTCTGGGGACTGTATTTTGGAGGTTGAAAATCTCTAACTTCTTGTTATTTTTACAGTTATTATTGTGGTGGAGGCGGCGGGAGTCGAATTGACCGCATCTACTAAAACGTAAATGGTCGATATTAGTGGCTTTACCCTTGATTTCAGTCAGTTATTCAATATGTTACTGTAGTTCAATAGTTGCAATAGAAGCGTTTTATTTCAACAATAATCAATAAATTCCACCAGGATTCTACCAGACCTCAGGTGAAGATTACACACATACGGACGTTGATTATTAACCTAAACGTTTCATCATAGAACCTACAATTATTAATGTTCTCCAATTTTGACGTAATCTTGAACTTCTGGAACCATCTGAACCTATTAATTGCCATTCCAAGTCTTCGATTATCTGCCGAATTGTCATATATCCTCAAATTGGTGGTTTGTAACATATTCATAGAATTGTAATAATTTTTCACCATGCTAAGGTAATTAAATAAACATTTCAATTTGTAGCTGTTTCAATTTCCATTTTCCCTGCACTATCGAAAAAGAGTTCAAGATCAATAACAATAAAGTTTCGGATACAGCTTGTATCCTTAATTCATGTTGGATTTGCGTATTATGCAAGTATCTTTGAGTTTTTATTAGATCGGTTATGCCATTAACCGCAACAGGGCCCGACAGGGGCCAAGGATCACAAGAATGGCGGAACTGCTCCCTACAGTATGTTACATTATCAGATTCAAACCCACCCCAAAGTTATCCTTGGGGTACCACAGGATCGAGCCCGGTTTGTTCTGGGCGCGCTATGTGTTCTGGCCCTTCAAACTAGCAGAAGGCTCGCAAAGGCAAGCTGCGCCTGCGCGCGGACGAGGTCGGGAGGCTCTCCCGCCGCCATCTGAACCAGCACAGTCGTTAGCTGTGTATCGAGGTAGTAGGCAGCCAAGTTTGGTGAAACCGTTGTGTTGACCTCATTGCGAGCCCGAGCTCTTTGATACCAGGCCTTATAGGCTCCGCGCATCTCATCCCTGAGTGTCTCCACGCGGGCCGTGGTAGCCGGTCCAAGCCGAGAAGGGGAGGAGCGCATTTTGACGAAGAGGCACCCGGCAGGCGTGCCATGGTCCTGTGTTATCCAGGAGACCAATTCTTTGAGTACTTCAGCGAAGGGCCGGTCGGCTGAAAGCATTGAGAAGATCTCTCCTACTACCACCTCCCGATAATGGTTTAGCACCGCTTCCATCAGGCCGTCCTCTCCGCCAAACTCGCGGTAGAGACCGGGCTTTGAGATTTCGGTTCGGCGGCAGATCTCGTTCACCGATAGGGTGTTCAGGCCGTCTCGCCAGTAGCTCTCCATGGCGAGCTCTACCGTGCGCTGACGGTCAAGCTTCTTCGGCCTGCCGCGAGTCTTTCTTTGGGGGGGCTGAGTCATTTTTTTGAACCAGTCGGTATTTTATTCTTGACAATCAATTATCTATTCCAATAATTACGTACTACATGGTACGAATTGTGTCAACCCCTGAACAGTCCGTTCCTCATGATAAGCTTAAATCTCACTAACTATAACTAGGAGAATCAAACATGAAAAACGTCATCATCACAGGAAGCAGCAGCGGTTTTGGGCTATTGGCAGCAAAATCATTTGCTATGAGCGGATATAAAGTCTGGGCAACCATGCGTAACACAAACTCAAAGAACGCTCAACACAAGGAGGAGCTGGAAAGCTTCTCAGAAAACATCAAGGTCTCAGAAATGGATGTGGGCAATGATGACTCGGTAACATCGTGCATTGAAGCGATTCTGGCAGAGGATGGAAAAATTGATGTCCTTATCAATAACGCAGGGATTATGTATGTGGGTATCACGGAATCATACAGTATTGATCAGGCTCATCAGCAGATGAACATCAACTTCTACGGAATTATCCGCACCTCACAGGCTGTTCTGCCTGCTATGCGCAAAGCCGGTAAGGGTCTGATTATTAACTGTACCCCACAGCGGGGCGTGTCTCTTGGCCGTTTATGGGTACATACAATGCCAGCAAATTCGCTGCGGAGGGGTACTCCCAAGCGTTGAAATATGAGTTGGCACCAAGTGGTGTAGATGTAATTTTAGTTGAACCAGGTCCGTTTGGTACCAACCTGATTGGATCTATTGCACAAGAAGACAGGAAAGAAGTATTAGCCGATTACGCTGAATTGAAAACGGCTCAAAACCAGATGCTCGAAAACTTCGGTGTCTTTTTGCAATCGGATGATGCACCTAGCCCGCAAATGGTCGTTGATGAGTATTTGAAGTTGGCGGAAACCGAACAAGGCAAACGCCCTACTCGTACTCAGGTCGGCATTGCTCATGGTGTCGATAAAATCAACGAACTTACACAACCAATACAGGACAATATTATCAATGAGCTAGGGCTCGATTCTGTTCTGAAATAAGCCAGTTAAAAAAAAGGAGATAGCAATGAGCAAAAAAGAAGCAGCAGTGGCTTTTGTAAAAGCCGTAGTATTGCAAGATGTGGACAAGGTCAGAGAATTGGCCAATTCAGACTACATCCAGCACAATCCTTTCATTCCTACTGGCTTAGAGCCTTTTATTGGGCTATTCCCAGTGTTGAAAGAACATGGCACTTCAGCTAAGCAAGTTAGGGTAATAGAAGATGGAAACTATGTGGTACTTCATCAATTATGGAAAGGAGCAAAACCTTTTGGTGACGATGAAATGGTATCTTTTGATGTTTTGCGTTTTGATGGAAACGGAAAAATCGCTGAACATTGGGATGCTATGATGCCCAACACACCTCCTAATCCGTCGGGTAGAACTTTGCTAGATGGCGAAACTGAAATCAAAGAATTGAACAAAACCGAAGCCAATAAAGCGCAATTGACAGAATTGTTTGATGTTCTCATCAACGGAAGTCAAGAGGAAGCAGGAGCAGCTGTTATGGCGAACTTCCAACCCGAATACATACAACACAATCCCATGGCGGCTGATGGTTTAGAAGGCTTTATGGCAGCAATGCCAACGGAACAATGGGTATTTACCAAGCAACATAAAGTGATAGGCGAAGGTAACTTTGTACTTTCCATCTCCGAAGGCACTCACAAAGGGATTCCTTCCGTGTTTTATGATTTGGTTCGTTTTGAAGATGGGAAAATCATAGAGCATTGGGATGTGATTCAAAACATACCGAATGCGAATCTGGCTAATGATAATACTATGTTTCAATTTTAATCGTATATTTTGAAAGGAAATAGCAATGAGCAAACTGTTTGAAACTACAGGTCACGGGGTCGCCCATTAAAGGGCGTGTCAACCGAAAAAACACCTCACCGTCAGGAAAATGCGGAAACTTTTCCTTTGTCACCTGTGCGTTACGATCACTAAAAGCTCTGTTCTCATTTTGAACCGCATCCGCGATTTCAAACAATGGATCGCGAGGTCTTTGCCCCGCATCAGTCACCCATATGGTTCAAGGCAAATACACCAAAGCACGCGGTGATGCCCCTGGCCCCTGTGGACCCCAGAAATACGTCGGTGCCATACCGGTTCCAATTGGTTTATTGCAGATCCTGTGGTTTGAACCAACCCCTTGATGGCTGCCGGTATAGGCGGAACAAAATTTGGAACAGAAAGTGGGTGCACGCAGGTTCCAATCAGACCAGATGGCTTTACACCAACCCCACGATCGGTTCCCTGCCGCACCCGAACTTATCACCGAAACAGCCGTGTTTCGTCAAAAGGCACCTGGTCTCGCATGATGTAATAGGTGGCTTTGGTCAGCTTGTTGGCCAGGGCTTTGGTCGCCAAAGCCCGGTTGCTCTTTGACATCTTTCTCTGAAAGAATCGTTGCGCTAATCTATTATGGCGCGCGGCATGATGGGCGGCTTCAATATACGCCCATGCCAGATAGCGATTTCCGTTTTTCTTATTGTTTTCGCCTTTTTTCTTGCCGTTTGACATCCTTTAGCTCTCAACACAGCGGCAATAGGAAGAATAGTTGCCGGCCTTTTTGAAGCGGCCGACATCGCCGACCTCGAGCATGATCGTTAATCCTAAGATCTGACCGATACCAGGAGTGGTCAGCAGTAATTGGTATTCTTTTCTCAGAGAGATCTCTGATCGAACCTTCGACTCGATCTCTTGGATGATATGACTCAGGTGGCGAATGGTGGCCATTTGGCTTTTGGCAAGAAGGGCCAGGTATGGATCATCGAATAACCGCTCGATGAATGGATCCATGAATCCCTTGATGGTACTGCCCGAAAAGTTTTGTCCTCTGTGTCTGGCGATCATACTCTGCAGGCTGAGGATTTGAGTCGTGCGTTGCCGTACGAACATCAGCCGTCTTCTGAGCAGATCCCGAATTGGCCGTTCTTGCTTCGGGTAAATATATCCTTGTGTAAGCAGTTTTAAACGCAGTATGTGCGCTAACCAGAAAGAGTCCCATTTGTCGTCGGTATACTTCAATCCTTTGTATACCTGGATGGCAGTAGGATTGGCCAAATGCACCGTGAAGCCGGCTTCCTGGAGCCCATCGACAAGCCAGTACCAGTTGAAAGTGGACTCGACCACAACGCCTTTAAGCGTTTTTTTAAACGGAGTAAGGGCTCGAACAACGTGCTTGATATTGTTGTCATGCCTTCGGCCGTAGAGCCGTCTGTCCTTGGAATTGATGACTCCGATATAGTTATTGCTTGAGTGCAGATCGATACCGGCGTATGTTGCCATAAGACACCTCCTAAATCCATTTGCGTTGTTGTGGAAACCACGCTGGTATCATAGCAAGCCTTGGCTGCTATGGTTAGGGAGGTGTCTATTTTTTAGCGATACTCGTTGGCAGCCCTTTAATGTATATCAGACCGCGCTAAGTGATCGATATTGCAATGTTTAGATCGAAATGGCACCTCCGAACCGGTCTTAATCGGCCTATTTTTATACTAAAAATGGCTCATTAAGAGAATTCTTCTACCATGACTCGCGCAAAAAGACTCTCCCCGCGATGCCTTTTAATTCTGTTTTTAGAAAACTCAAATTGTATTTGAAATAAGTCTATTGGACGGCTAATTCTCAGCTTATGAGCGCAAAAGCCGTATAATGTCAAATTGATATGGTTAAACTGATGTTATTGTATTGGATGTGATGGATTTTACCAGAGGCGTTTGTTGGCGAAGGCACGACCAGAGCCGGATTTTAAATAGCTTTCAAACTCGCTGGCTTTTTTTATCATCTGTGAATGTAACTGATGTCACAAGTTTCCAGGGCCGATATTTAGAGGTGTGAGGCGATTGCCCGTTATTATGGTCTGTCAAACGGGTTTTTAGATCGGCAGTTATACCGACATACCTTTGTTCTGGGTGGGAAATGCTTTGAATTAGATAGACATGTTTCATAAGTGCTTATACGCACGCTACCGTAAAAGCTATGGCGCACAGGTTGGCTGATACGCAACTGAGATAACAGGTTGTATCAGATTAGTACGCCTTCGCATAAAGCTACGGCGCACAGCCTTCGCCTATCTGCATGCAGCGTTAGTGGTTTGCCACATAAGTTGCTATTTGGGTAGCTGGCTTGCCAGCCGAAGCCTTGGCGAAGGCTGGTGGAGGCGGCGGGAGTCGAACCCGCGTCCGGAAGCATTCCACTTAAACATCTACGCACATGTCCCGAGTACTGGTGTTCGCCCAACCATGGCTCCCCCGGGCAGGATTCGAGGCGGGCTAGCCTGTAAAAGTATCACCGGCTATGAAACAGGCATCCATCACCGGCTATCCTGCTAGTCGACGCCCTTGACGGGTTCACAGGAAAATCCCGCCAGGACGCTGGCCTTAAGCGGCCAGAGCGTAGTTATAATCGTCTGCGATTATATTTAGTTCCCACCGTTTTTACGAGCTGGCAGGAGCTCGGTACGCAGTTTAAGCTTCCTTGCCCCCGTCGAAGCCGTTTCGCCCCCATAATCGACATCCGGAACCGGGGGTTCCGGGATAACAGGACGGCTCAAATAGGTTAGGAATATGTAAGAGAACCATCTCTAGGATAGGCGGCAAAGCCACAATTGTCAATCTTTGACAGGTGATGACAGCAATATTTAAAACATGTATGGAAATATGGTAAGGATTGACATATAACCATATAAATAATAATCTACATCTATGAAAACAACACTAAATATCGACGATTCGGTCATGGCGCGGCTCAAAAATGAGGCCGCTCGCAGAGGATGCACCATGTCGGAGCTTGTGGAAAGCGCTCTTCGGATGCTGCTCCAAGCACAGGAAAAGAAGCGGGAACTCCTGGAACTCCCCACTTTCAGAAGCGGCGGGCCATTAGTTGACGTAGCAGACCGAGAAGCGCTGTATCAGGCAATGGAAGGACGCTAAATGTTCGTTGTGGATACGAACATTCTGATTTATGCGGCCGATCAGGATTCTCCCTTCCATGACCGGTGTTTCAAACTGTTGAATGACTGGCGGGAGCAGGCATCGGCGTGGTTTGTCACCTGGGGGATATTGTACGAGTTTCTTCGCGTGAGTACGCACCATCGTGTATTTCGAAAACCCTGGAGTGCCGCTGAAGCCTGGCAGTTTGTGGAGGCCCTTCTCTCATCATCGTTTATCGGCATTTTGGGCCACACCGATCGACATATAGAAGTGGCTGCCACCGTAATCCATGAAATGACCCACCTGAACGGAAATCTCATGCACGACGCCCATACGGCCATTATCATGCGTGAGAACGGCATCCAAACGATTTACACCCGAGACACAGATTTTCATCGTTTCGCATTTTTAACGCCCGTCGACCCGGTTGCCTAACTTCCGCCGCCTCCCCGCTGTTTAATGAATCCCATAATCTCATGGCCGATCCGTTACTCAATTTTAGGGGACGTTGTTGATAATTATGACTTGTAATGTCTTTCTATAATTTTGCTGATAGCCGATGTCGATATGCCCAGTTGGCGTGCACTCTCCGCGTGGGACAATCCGAACTCATTAATCAGTATCGGCGCCACATCCGCTCGCAATTTGGATATGTCCCTGGCCCGGCTTCCCGCTTTTACCGCCGATACGGAAACTTCTCTCTTTCCACACTCCTCGTGAATCAATGCCGACACCTTCTCCAGTACATCATCCGCTGCAAACTGGTAGCGCCTCCGAAGGTCCGATTCTTTGATCATCTTTTCAACAAAATCTGAACTTCCAAGAATCCGCGCATCACCTTTCCGGAGCTCTCCGGTCCGTCGCAACCCCTTGACCGCCGACCATCCCCCTGCGGAGCGGATCAGCCCGCCACCGACCAGATCCGGGCGATGGCCCTGTTTGAGGCCACGTTTTATGTATTTCCGATATTTCCGCCTGGCGCCGCCCAATTTTCGGCCGAACCACTTCAGCACGTAGTCGACATCCTGCCAATCGTTTTCCGCATAACCCAGCAATGCCCCATGACCGCACCATGGGTACCGATCCAACTGGGACAACTTGTTCAACACGCCGGCTCGAATAGGGTTCAAATGAATATATCGGACCAACTCCCTGAAATAAGCATCCTCCTCACAAACTATGGATTTGTAACGGTTCTGGAATAAATGCCCATGGCGCCGATGCCTTAGATTGTAGGTTACAGCATACCCCGTTAGTAATTTGCGCATAAAGGCCGGGAGCCCCGCTGCACCGCTGCGTACTAAAATATGGGCGTGATTTTTCATAAGGGCCCAGGCATAAATCGACGTCTCGGTCTTTGTGGCAACCCGACCCATGCGGGAGACAAAATGCCGCCTGTCCTGATTATCCTTTACAATTTTTCGTTTCTCGATACCCCGAACAATCACGTGGTGTAACGTGCCCGGAGCATCAAGCCTTGCGCCACGCGGCATCGATTCGCTCCTGTATTATAGGGTTTGTTAGACTTTATCAAAATTATCATCAAAATCAACAACGTCCCCTAAATATACCTAATAATGTTTAGCAAGTCTGTCAGGATGTGGGTCAGAAGGACGCCGGAAAGGCGCCCACGGAACAAACAGTATCTTTGAAACGACGGTTGATAATTCCCCTACCGCAGAGCCCCTCTATCTATGGCAGGCGGTATTCCACGGATGGAAAGTAAAGATTAGAGACACCTACCGGGTGGTGCATTCGCCGAAGACGACAAAACCTTCCCCATCTCCGGACGCGGTCATAACCATTTTACCGGTCGTTTCGCTCAGGGAGAGGCTCCAGCCACGGCCCTGTTCAACCCCCTGGAGAATCAACCGTCCCTCTGTCCGTTTGATGTTCTTAATTTTAGTCACGACATCCCGTTCAAATTCTTCTGTGGCGCTGATGGTTTTCTTTTTAACGTTGATCCGTATAAAGGTGGGGAAATCGACATCTTCCGCCGTACCTGTGATACAGTCGGAGCCATAACCGCAGGCGGCCGTTTGCATGGCCGCGCAGACCAATTCCCTGGAGCCGTCAAAATTTCCGGCAAGGGCGGCACTCGGGATGATGAACCAACAGAGTAGGAAAGCAATAGCTACAATCTGAGTTCGATAAACCATGGGTGATCCTCCCTTTGACTTACTTTACCGTGTAACCGCGCCCTTCCAGGCAGGCGGCATAGGCTCGGTTATATTCATTGCGGCTCCCGGCGTATTGGGTTGCCTGTTGCTGGGCCCATTGCTGCTCCTTTTGTTGCTGAGTCGCTACCTGCTCGCGACGCCGAATGCCTCCGATGACTCCCCCGGCAATTGCCCCGGCGGCAGCACCTTTGCCCATCTCGCCATCCAGAGAGCCGATAGCAGCACCAGCCGCAGCCCCCCGTGCTGAGCCACAACCAAACCGCCTCTGCGTGGTTCCTGCTGGGGGGGTGGTGTAGATGCGGTCGGCATCTGCATGGGGTCGAACCCGGTTTGCTTTTTAGCCCAGGAGTAACATTCATATTTGTCCTTATCGAGTTGCTCCTGACTCTGCCCCTTGGCCGGGTAAATGATCATATCCTGCGCCGAAACAATACCTGTCAAAAAAAACAAACCGACACCGGTCAGAAAGATGGTAATTGCCCTTTTCATCCAGCCACTCCTTTCATCAGTAACTTCAAGAGCTAGTAAAATTATTAAAGATGTCTCAAAAAACAGGCGCCCTTTCCCCAAAGTGACAACTCGAGAATCCGTGTTGTCCTCGAGCGTTCTATATATTAGTCATTATTGATCGGATGTCATGTGATATAGACGCACAACAAAGGAGTCCACACATGAAGCGCATGTCGCTATATCGGGTTGTAGTCATATTAAGACTTTTATGGGACGTTGTTGATTATACTGACTTATTGAGTCGTTCCAAGATTCTGCTTATTGTCGATGTCGATACGCCCAGTTGGCGCGCACTCTCCGCGTGAGACAACCGAACTGACCAATTAGGACAGGAACCAACTCCGCTCTCAGTTTGGACAGGGCTCTGGCCCGGCTTCCCGCTTTTAGCGCGGTTATGGACGTGTAGCGGTTCTGGAATAAATGCCCGTGGCGCCGGTGCCTTAGATTGTAGGTTACAGCATACCCCGTTAGTAATTTGCGCATTAAGGCCGGGAGCCCCGCTGCACCGCTGCGTACTAAAAAATGGGCGTGATTTTTCATAAGGGCCCAAGCATAAATAGACGTCTCGGTCTTTGTGGCAACCCGACCCATGCGGGAGACAAAATGCTGCCTGTCCTGATTATCCTTTACAATTTTTCGTTTCTCGATACCCCGAACAATCACGTGGTGTAACGTGCCCGGAGCATCAAGCCTTGCGCCACGTGGCATCGACGCGCTCCTGTAGTATAGGGTTTGTTCGATGATATCCAATTTGTCGGTAAAATCAACAACGTCCCCTCTATTGAAGAAAACAAGTCTTTATGTTTTTTCGCCAAGGGCTTCAAGATCTGCGAGGTCTTTGTATCGTGCGAGAGCTTTTTTATTTCGAACGAACGGATCACGTCCGATATAGTGCACAGGAACTGATCCGTAGACCCCCGCCACTCTATCGGATGATACATCCTCCCAAGTTATTCCGGTCAATGATGTAACAATATCGATTCGGACAGGCGGAACCCCGAACGGATGAGCAACCGGCTATTCTTTTTCGAGCACCGCCCTCAGGGTATCTTCCTCATCGGCCGTCAGGGATGTTTTAAGGACTTTCCCCTTGAACTGGCTGAGGCCTTCGAGGACCTTATCCGGCGTGGCCTTGCGCACAAGCACGAACAACGCGGATGTATTCGGCTTGAAGGTTTCACCGAGCTCTTTCATGAATTTGTCGTCGATGCCAATATCCGAGAACTTCCCGGACAGGGCCCCGGCGCCAGCCCCTACCGCCATTCCCAGAAGCGGATTCAGGAAAATCATGCCGATGAGCATCCCCCAGAATCCTCCCCCCACTGCACCGGTGGCAGTCAGATTGACGGCCTGGTGAAGCTTCACTTTGCCCTTTTCGTCCTTTGTGGCAACGACCACATCCTCCATCTTGATCAGATACTCCTTCTGCATTTTCGCCAAAGCGGCGCGCATTTCAAACGCGGTGGTCTCATCATCAAATCCAATTACAACGAGATCGCTCATGTTATCCTCCTTTTAGTTTGTGTATATCGCAGACGCCACGACGCCATGTCGAAGCGGATTTCATATCTGTTGAGTGGGTTACACGACTGCATGCCGTTCTGAGATCCCGTATTCAGCGGGGTTCACGTCCGGCATGACGGACATTTATTCAGTGCCCTTTGGAAATCGACTCAGCGCGCGGATTTTGACGCTGTTATCACGGATATGCGAACCAGATAGTACGCGATCAGGCTGCCCATCGAAGCCGGCGTTATCAAGAGTGGGGTAAAGTTGTACCCTGCGATTTAGTATGGTAGTTATTAATGATGGGTTGTCATGCTGCGCTATAGACTCCATTGCGAAAATTCCATGAAATCGTGTCACTCCTATTTCAGGAATACATAAAGGAGCCTGCTGATGAAGACTATCACCTTGAGTGTCATCATTGTTCTGATCGTTGTCGTACCCTGGGCGATGGCCGGCCAGGTATACGAATGGATCGATGAAAACGGAGTAAAACACTTTACCAACGAGCCGCCGCCGCCAGGCGCCACGGTCGTCGGACAGGACAAAGAGATCCAATACGATGCCGAGAAAGACAGGCAGCGCAAGGATAGCGACGAGCAATTCATTCAGCAGCAGCAGCGAGAGCAGAAGAAAGCAGCCGCCTCCGCTCCGAAGGCTGCAGATGCACCCCCCGCTGCGGATGTTGAGGTGGACAATACCGTCCGCGGGAGCGAAAAGGGTAAAACCTATCACCAACGCCAGATCCGGAAAGAGCAGCGGATCAAGCAGGAAGTCCGGAACCAAGGCGGGCGGCCCGCGGCCAAGCCGGCGCCGGCGCGTAAGTCAGGCCCTGACTGATTCCCCCCGGAGCATTTCCTATACTCCGGACTTTACATCCTGAATCCCGGCGACGATCTCCCGGCTCAAATCCCCCAGGGCGCGGCTCATGGACTTGGCGATGGCATCGTAGCCGGTTCCCGACACCCGGCTTTCTACGGTCGTTCGCCGATTGATGTGAAGCTCTTTGCCATTTTCACCATAAACCGCCCACTGCGCAACCAAGGTCACCAGTCCATCCGGTGCGGCATCAAATTGCAACACCTCCACAGCGGCCTGATAATCCACCCTCAGGGATCGCCGCCATGGAAACAGGAAGACCTGCTCCGATCCGGTAAGTACAGACACATTTTCCCGAATCACCCGGGCGATATTGTTTTTCAACGGTTCCGCCCACTGTGATAGTTCGGCGGCCTTTAATTCATGGGGCGACACACGGGTCACAATCTGAGGGCGATCCAGGTAGGCCGCCAGGGAGACTGGACCAATCCCAATTACCTCATCTCTCAGGGTTGACGTCACTTCCTGAGGTTCGACTGTCGCACCGAGCGTAAACAGCCGGGTCGACGGAGACTGGACGGAGCCTAAAGAGCATCCGGTGCCCATCAACAGAAGCGCAACCACCACGCATCGAATCCCATCCCGTAATTCCATAACTATTCTCCAGGTTGTCCCCGACCGTGCAGTAACGATTCCGGGTGTTGGGCCAGAAAATCGGCCAGAAAACGGATTGCTCTTGCCGCTGCCGCAAGCTCTGTTAAGGCGTCATCGGCCTTATACAACAACGGTGATTTTTCTCCTGTGATTTCCTGCAGATCGGCAAACAGGACCTTGGCTTCCGTAAGGGTCTCCTGGGCAGCCGCCGCCGTCTCTTCAAGGTCCGCTACCAACGGTTCTACCTGCTTGTCCAAATTCTGCAGGAGCTTCCGGGCGTCGACCGCGGCACCGGAAAACTCATCGGTCAGAGGCTCCAGATCCGCAAGAGGTTTTCGGGCATCGGTTAGCGTTTGGTTCAAACTGACGGTCAGTGCGTCCGTTCGGGTATCCAGATTGTCTGCCAGACGACCAAAGCCCTGCATGGTCGAAGCGGCAGATCGAACGGTTTCCATAAGTTCCGGAGCGGTAATAACTTCCTCAACACCATTAATGATGTTTGTCAGCTTATCCGCCAGCTCTTCAAAGTTTATTTGATCTAAAATCTTGGCAAATGCTTCGAGATCGGAAGGCAGGGTCGGCAACTCCTGAATCTCTTCTTCTATGCCCAGAAGATTCAACGGTGAATCCGGGAAGAAATCCAGGAATACGAACACCTTACCCGTTAAAAAACTCTGAAGCACCAGTTTGGCCCGGAGGCCGTTGTCGATCAACCGGTTGACAAGGACCTCATATTCTTCGTCTGTCTGGATCTGGTCATCCCGAAGCTTTTCGGAGATGATGAGATTGCCCGGTGCCGTTTCAATGATCACACGGTTAAGAAACGACAGATCATCCGGGTCAAATACGATGCGGATATCCTTGACGGTGCCGATGGTAACCCCTTTGAGCTGAACCGGCGCCCCCAGATCCAGTCCGGTGACGCTTCCCTTAAAGAAAAGCACGGAACGATAGCTTTCCTTGAAAAACGTTCCGGAACCGAACAACATAATGCCCACCACTGTCAGCACCATGGCTCCGACGATAAACGCCCCTATGCGGGTTTTGTTGGCTTCTGAGGCCATAATCGTATTCCTAGTTGGTTAGCCCGTTTGCCCGTGGATCCGTTAGCCCGTTGGCCCGTGCGCCCGTTTGCCCGTTGGCCCGTTTGCCCGTCTGCCCGTTGGCCCGTCTGCCCGCCTGTCCTGAGCGAGCAGAGCGAGTCGAAGGGTTTGCCCGTTGGCCCCGTTGCCGGTTTGCCGGTTTCGCCGGTTACCCTGAGATACAAGATCCAAGACTCAGGATTCAGGGAAAAGAAATAAACATCCGGATGCCGGTTTCATGCGTCTTGCATCCTGCATCCTGTATCTTCGATTGTAGTATCCAGTATCCAGCATCCAGCCCGCCAACTGCGGGCAAGCATCCAGTATCCAGAGGCAGGCCTATCTCTCTCCTCGAGAGAGAAACCGTCTCACATTCCGGTTATCCGTCGTCTCCAGAAGTTCCTTCGGCGGTCCGTAGGCGGTGATGGTCCGGGCATCGGAATCCAGAAAGATCGCGTTGGTGCCGACGGCAAAGATACTGGCCAGTTCGTGGGTCACCATAACGATTGTCGATCCAATGCCCTCCTGGATCTCAAGAATCAGATCGTCCAGCATTCGGGAGGTCACGGGATCAAGTCCCGCCCCCGGCTCATCGAAAAAAAGAATTTTTGGATCCAGTGCCATGGCGCGTGCCAGACCGGCCCGCTTGCGCATGCCGCCGGACAGTTCGGAGGGGTAGTATTCCTCAAATCCTGCCAGGCCCACCAGGGAAAGTTTCAGAGACACCAGCTCGCGAATCTCGTTTGGCATAAGGTTCGTATACTGCTCCAGGGGAAGCGCCACGTTCTCCGACAGCGTCATGGAACTCCACAAGGCACCGCTCTGGTAAAGCACCGAAGTTCCGCATCATGGCATCCCGTTGCCCAGGTTGTTTCTCCCAGAAGCTGGTATCGCCATAAAAGACCCGGCCTGCGGCAGGTGACTTGAGCCCCACCAGAACTTTCATGAGCGTACTCTTTCCGCACCCGCTGCCGCCCATAATAACGAACACGTCTCCCCGTTGCACCTGAAAATCAAGATCCTTCATCACGATTAAACTGCCATAGGCGACCGTCAGGTCCGTTACCGTAATCAGTGCATCGCGATGCAATCCGTTTTCTGAAACCATCTTTCTTAGATACCCAATATGTTCAAAACTACGGCAAACAGGCCGTCTGCGACAATGATTCCCACTATCGCAATGACCACGGCAGAGGTTGTCGCAAGGCCGACATCTGACGCGCTCCGGCCGCTTCGCATGCCCTGCATACAACCGGTGACGGCAACGATCAGACCAAAGACGATACCTTTCACCAGACCGATGGAAAAATGGGTCAAGGTAAGGGCTTTGCGGGTCTGTTCCAGGTATTGGGCCAGGGAGATGTCCAGAACCCCCACACCGACAATAAGCCCTCCCAGAATGCCGATGAGATCGGCGTAGAGCACCAACATCGGCATCATGATCACCAAAGCGAAGACCCGGGGCAACACCAGGAAATCCACCGGGGAAATTCCAAGGGTCCGCAATGCATCGATCTCCTCATTGGTTTGCATGGTCGCAATTTGAGCGGCAAAGGCGGCACCAGTCCGACCGGCCATTACAATACTCGTCATAATTGCGCCCATTTCCCGGGCAATCACAATACCCACAAGATCCGCGACATAGATCTGGGCACCGAACAGTGCCAGCTGAATGGAGCCGACAAACGCCATGATCAAGCCGACCAGGAAACTGACAAGCGCGATGATCGGCAGCGCATTGGCCCCGCACTCCTGGATGATTCCGAACAAATCATCGCGCCGCACACGGCTTTTTCCCCGCACCACCCGGCCCGTAGCCAACGCCAGATCTCCGAGCAAATCCAGGGTGTCCTTTACGGCCCGGATGAAACGAAGGCCCATGTCGCCGACACCCGTTAGAAAAGATAACGGTCGAGGTGTTTTCCGAACGTCTTCCCGTTTGGGTACCGCCTTAGACAACGCCATCAATCGAATTATGCCGCCGGGTAAGGAACTATAATCCACAGAGATGGAATGGGCCCGGCAATAGCGGTCCAAACGGGCAAAAAATGCCAGCAGGCTGCTGTCCCATTCCTGAAGGTCTACAGCGCTGAACGTGATCCGTTGAACAGGCGCATCATCCGGCAATCGATCAAACACCGCATCGGCAGGCGGAATTTTCTCACCGACCCGCCACGTACCGGCGAGTTCGACCCGCCGCGTCTGGTCTTCCCCACGGTTCGCAGTCAGTTTCGCTAAAGAAGGGCGGATTTTCACTACAGGGGGCCTCTGTGTTGACGGAATTTACGCCAATCAACCCAGTCAAAGTAGAGATAACGTGACCAGGGTACGGTTTCATAGCATACCGGAGCATGCAAAATCGACCGGAAAATCCTGCCGACGTGCTCCGAAAAACGGCCTTCATTGACGGGGGGCTCTCTGAAAGGTAAAATGTATGGTCATGGGAGCGTGTGAAATTCTGTATGTCATCGAGTTCAGCGCAGTTGATCGGAACCTATTAGAAAATCTCATCAGCAAAGGGGCGCCGCCATCATGTTCGACGACATGACCAAATTGAACATCGTTCGCCTCGGGAACGTCATGACGTTCAGCAGCATGCAGAGCATCGGCAGCACCATCGTGGAGTCTTTTCCGGGTATCATAGAGGAATTTCGGCTGGCCCATCAGGATTCGCCCACCGTGGACAGTATCGATGCCTATTTTTTGACCATGGTTCTCAATTCCGAAATAGGTGGACATATTCTGGGTATTACCGATGCGGATCTGAAGATCGACGATGAAAACGATTTTTACAGCAGCATTATCGGTGGTAAGAATCCAAAAAATCACGTTGCGGTTGTGTCCACACGTCGACTCAGCCCGAAGAAAATCGAAAGCGACCGGGATTATGGGATGTTAATCAGTCGAACGCTAAAGGTCGCCCTCCATGAAATCGGACATAATCTGGGACTCACGGATCACGGCTCCTACGCCTATGCATCCGACGGCGCTCTCTGTCCCATGAGCAAAGGTGAAACCAACCGAATCGGGTTTCGGGGATATGTGCGGGCCGTGGTGGACGGCCGTGGGTTCAGGTTCTGTGGCGAGTGTTGCGGGTTTTTGAAGGCCATTTACGGAACCGGCTGTTGAATTGAACCCAGGCCTCAAGATACAAGATTCAAGATACAGGTTGTCGGGCACCGGAGTATGAGAGTAATGGAGTGGCGGAGTCTTGATTCTGGATACTTGCCCGCCTCTGGCGGGCTGGATGCTGGATACTACAATCGAAGATACAGGATGCAGGGTGCAAGACGCATGAAACCGGCATCCGGATGTTTATTTCTTTTCCCTGAATCCTGAGTCTTGGATCTTGTATCTCAGGGTAACTGGCTAAACCGGCAAACAGGCCAACCGGTTAACCGATCCACCCACCAGATTCCCTCCCCGAGTCTCCGGGTTTAAATCGCCGGGCGCTGTAACCAACCGCCTCCACAACGCCGGCCATATCCCAACCGAGAACCACGGGAAACTCGTGGGGAAAGAGATCCTTGAGCATGCCTTCACGAATCTTCCAATCCACCGGGTTAACACCCACCGCCCGGATCCGGACAAGAACCTCTCCCTCTCCGATCTCCGGTTCCGGTAGATCACTAAAACGCAGTTCCTCGCGTCCGCCGAATCGTTCAATTACCCACGCTTTCATATGCCTTCTCCTTTCCGTCGATCATACAGAGAGAGACCTGTGGAATAGTAAGCACCTCAGCAGCGGTTTCCAATAATTGCATCGTCTTGAAAAAAAAATGCCGCTTTAACGTAGAATTAATAAAGGCAGATTACTCTTCAAATGTCATTTCTGGCCATCAACAACCTGAAATCCGCTCCTATCAAGGTCGCTAACAAAATCTTAACAAATCACTAGCACTGTTCTAACACCGCCGAACTAGCTTCGTCGGGAATCAGGTGCATGTCAGAAAATGGTTGCCGGCTGACTAATCCAGCGCAAGTAGCTGCCTGCCATCTGATGCACAAACTATTCGATCATACCGCGACCTATTATCTAAATTGAACATCGAAACATTATGACCCCTCTAACACTGCTTGTCCTGTTGCTTGCCCTGTCGTCGGCGGCATTTTATCTGGGGCGCCGGCGGGCTTTTGCCGTTGCCGACCCCCAAAAGGGAATCCAAAGCCTTCACTCTCGCCCGTCCTACTACGGTCTGCTCACAGCCCTATGGTGCGGCCTTCCGTCATTACTTCTCTTCGGCGTTTGGCTAACGTTCGAAAATACAATTATCACCAACCTGGTTGTCGCAGATCTTCCGGAACAGGTTAGGACCCTGTCTCCGGATCGACTTAGCCTCGTCGTCAACGACATCCAGAATCTGGTCAGCGGGAATATCGTGTCCGGTGAGATCAATCCGAGCATGCAGGCGGCAGCAGACCGATATCGAAACATCCAGGCCACCAGCAGCGCCGCACTTGCCGTTGCCGCCCTTTCCCTGGCTATCGTGGTGGCGCTCGCTGTGCGTCGGAGAATCCGCCCAACACTCCGTGCACGAAACCAGGTGGAACTGGTCATCAAGATTATTCTCGTACTGTGTTCCACGATTGCCATCTTTACCACCATCGGAATTGTGTTATCGGTCCTGTACGAAGCCATCCGGTTCTTCCAGATCATTCCAATCACTGATTTTCTGTTCGGCCTGGAATGGAGCCCCCAAATGGCCATCCGTGCCGACCAGGTGGGTTCATCAGGTGCATTCGGGGCGATTCCGGTGTTTCTCGGCACGGCGTTGATTTCGGCCATCGCCATGGTGGTGGCGGTGCCCATCGGCTTGATGTCGGCGATCTATCTTTCAGAATATGCCAACAAGAAATTCCGGGCAGTGGCAAAGCCGCTTATGGAGATATTGGCCGGTATCCCAACGGTTGTCTACGGGTTTTTCGCGGCACTGACGGTGGCCCCATTCATTAGAAATACGGGCGGGGTTTTCGGACTCGACGTATCGTCGGAAAGCGCACTGGCCGCCGGCCTGGTCATGGGGATTATGATCATTCCCTTTGTCTCGTCCCTGTCGGATGACGTCATTAATGCCGTCCCCCAGGCACTTCGGGATGGTGCGCTAGGGCTGGGGGCGACCCACTCGGAAACCATCACACAGATTGTTGTGCCGGCGGCTCTTCCGGGGATTGTCGGCGGTGTCCTGCTGGCGGTGTCCCGAGCGATCGGAGAAACGATGATTGTGGTCATGGCGGCCGGGCTTGCAGCGAACCTGACTGCAAATCCCCTCCAGGCAGTCACCACTGTCACCGTCCAGATTGTCACACTACTTGTGGGCGACCAGGAGTTCGACAGCCCTAAAACACTGGCTGCTTTTGCCCTGGGTCTGCTGCTGTTCATTGTAACCCTCATCCTCAATGTGATCGCGCTGCATGTGGTGCGAAAATACCGGGAACAATATGAATAGAGTCGCCGTCAACGAAACAATCAGCGTCATGAAGCCGAAGCGGGCCATTGAAACCGTCAGCAAAGGCCTCCGAAAAAGGTATCGTGCCGAGCGCCGCTTCCGGATGTTGGGTCTCGCCGCAGTCATCGCCAGTCTTCTGTTTCTCACCATTATGTTCATCAGCATTTTCGGAAAAGGGTACACGGCGTTTTTTCAGACTTATGTGAAACTGAATGTCTATTTCGACCCGGAGACGCTCCGAGAGGACACACTGGCACGGGCAGATTATCCGGGGCTCGTCAAGAAAACCATGCGCGTCATGTTTCCCGAAGTTCAAGGCCGCCGGGACAAGCGCAATCTCTACAAGTTGGTCAGCTCCGAAGCCGCCTTTCAACTTCGGGCTATGGTGCTTCGAAATCCGGATATCATCGGTCAGGAAATCCCCGTGTGGGTGCCGGCCGACGATGATATCGACATGCTCATGAAAGGCCATATCCGGCGTGATGTTCCGGAAAGCGAGCGCCGTTTGAATGACAAGCAGCTTGCGTGGCTGGACCGGCTATCCGCTGATGATCGCATTCAAACCAGGTTCAATTGGACCTTTATTCGATCCGGAGATTCACGAGAGCCCGAACTGGCAGGAATTCTTGGAGCAGCGGTGGGGTCGTTTCTCACGTTGTTGGTAACGTTACTCCTGTCGTTTCCGATCGGTGTCGCGGCGGCCGTCTATCTCGAGGAATTGGCACCCAAAAACCGATGGACCGATCTCATCGAAGTAAACATCAACAACCTGGCCGCGGTACCGTCCATTGTCTTCGGTCTGCTCGGTCTGGCGGTATTTCTCAACTTTTTCGGGCTTCCCCGATCGGCTCCCCTAGTCGGCGGTCTGGTACTCACATTGATGACATTCCCGACCATTATCATCGCCAGCCGGGCAGCCCTACAATCCGTACCGCCGTCGATCCGCGAAGCCGCACTGGGCATCGGTGCGTCTAAGATGCAAATGATCGTTCACCATGTACTGCCGTTGGCCCTGCCGGGAATCCTGACCGGGACGATCATCGGAATGGCGCGTGCGCTGGGGGAAACCGCCCCCTTGCTCATGATCGGGATGGTGGCGTTTATTGTGGATGTCCCCCAGGGTTTTAACGACCCGTCGACCGCCCTTCCCGTTCAAATCTTTTTATGGGCGGACAGTCCGGAACGGGCTTTTGTGGAGAAAACATCGGCAGCAATTATTGTTCTGCTGGGATTTTTGATCACCATGAATGCCGCCGCGGTGATGCTTCGGAAAAAATATGAGCGGAGGTGGTAGCCTAACGGCTGGACGCCACGCCGGGCAGGGTTGCAAAGTGATAGAAACAGAGGTTCTTAATATTATTCTAGCGCTTGCCTAACACGGGACTAGTCCCGAACCGTAATCTTACTTCAATTGTATTCGGAGCCGTGACAACTCAAGAATATCCATAGAAGGAGGTAGAAAACATGTTTCGAAAGACATCTCTATTGGCAGCGGCAATGCTTTTATCATTTGGTCTGGGTTCGGCCGATGCCGGATCGTCACGTAATTACATCAGCATTGTCGGGTCTTCCACAGTCTATCCGTTCGCAACCGCAGTGGCAGAACAGTTTGGAAGAACCACACCCTACAAGACCCCGAAGATTGAATCGACCGGGTCGGGCGGTGGGCTCAAACTTTTCTGTGCCGGAGTCGGGGTGGAGCATCCGGATATCACGAACGCTTCCCGGGCCATCAAGTCCTCGGAAGTTCAAAAATGTAAAGCGAACGGTGTCAACGGGATCGTCGAGGTCAAGATCGGCTATGACGGCATCATTTTGGCCAATTCCAAGAAAACCCAGCCTCTGAAACTGACCCGGAAAGACATATTCATGGCCCTCGCCAAAGATGTTCCCGATCCAAACAGAGGCGAGAAACTGATCCCCAATCCCTACAGAACCTGGAAAAACGTAAATTCTTCCCTGCCCGATATCAAGATTGAGGTGCTGGGCCCGCCCCCCACTTCCGGAACCCGTGATGCTTTTGTGGAACTGGCCATGGAAGGCGGTGGGAAAACATTCGATTTCATCAAGGCCATGAAAAAGACAGACAAGAAACGCTATAAGGCCGTCTGCCACACCATCCGCGAAGACGGTGCCTACGTCGAAGCCGGGGAAAATGACAATCTGATCGTCCAGAAGCTGGACGCCAATCCCGATGCTGTCGGGATCTTCGGATTCAGCTTCCTGGACCAAAACGCCGACAAGATTCAGGGTTCCTTCGTGGACGGTGTTCCGCCAACCTTCGATGCCATCGCCGATGGGAAATACCCGGTGTCGAGACCGCTCTTTTTTTACGTGAAAAAGGCTCACGTGGAGGCTATCCCCGGCATGAAGGATTATCTGGCAGAGTTTACCAGTGAGAAAGCATGGGGACCGGAAGGCTATCTGGCAGAAAAAGGGATGATTCCGATGCCTGAAAATGAACGAAAGAAATTCTACAGGAACGTTCAAACACTGCAAACCATCCCAATGCCCTGAAACAGCATTCAGCCAAACAGGAGACGGGCCGGATCTATGTGACCCGGCCGTCTTGTTATTAGAACTTTGACCACCACCCGGTGAAAGGCCAGCGGCACAGAACATGATAGATTCACAAATTCCAGTCATTCAGGATAAAGAGCACGACAAGGAAAAAGAGCTTGAGATGCTTAAAGGCCTAAAAACGGTCGGGGAGATTACCGCCCCGAATCCTCGGATGACCTGCCGGGACGTAAACGTCTATTACAGCGGCGTGCAGGCCATTTTCGGGGTTTCCTTGGACATCGCCGGGAATGAAGTGATTGCCATGATCGGGCCCTCGGGTTGCGGCAAATCCACGTTTCTGCGGTGCCTGAACCGGATGAACGATACCATTGAAGGCTGTCGTGTAGAGGGAGAGATCACCCTTGACAGCGAGAATATTTACGGCAGCAGGATCGACGTGGTTCCTCTCCGGGCACAGGTGGGCATTGTGTTTCAAAAGCCGAATCCATTTCCCAAGTCGATTTACGAAAACGTGGCCTACGGGCCAAAGATCCATGGATTGACCCAAAACAAGGCCGAGCTGGATGAAATCGTCGAAAGGTCATTGATCAAGGCCGGGCTGTGGGGCGAGGTCAAGGACCGCATGGATAAGCCCGGCACAGGACTATCCGGCGGACAGCAGCAGCGACTGTGCATTGCCCGAACCATCGCCGTCAGCCCCGAGGTCATCCTTATGGATGAACCCTGTTCTGCCCTGGATCCCATCGCCACTGCAAAAATCGAAGACCTGATTGACGAACTAAGGGAGCAATATTCCATCGTCATCGTCACCCACTCCATGCAACAGGCATCACGAGTGTCCCAGCGCACCGCTTACTTCCATCTGGGCTATCTTGTCGAGGTCGGTCCCACACCCCAAATCTTTACCAAACCCCGGCACCGGCTGACAGAGGACTACATTACAGGCCGCTTCGGTTAGTCCGTCCGAAACGGACTGATCCGCAAGAGGATTGCGGATGTTTACCAGCAAGCACACGGTAGACGCTTACCCAGATTTCTGTTGCCCGCTGATGAGAACAGACGGGAAACCACGTTCCCAACATCGCCGAAAACGTCTGTTACATTGACACCGGCAACGTCTATTGCGGTCAACGCCATCAAGATCACTGAATATTCATCGAATCCATCCCGTTTCCCGGGGGCATTGCCAATTTCTAGTTTTCATTGTACCTGCTGTAACGTTTTGATACCAGAAGGGTCAATATAGCTGTAAACCAAAGGAGGCGGCATGACGACAAACTTCGATGAAAAGCCACCGCAGCATCTGGAAGGCTTCGACTCATATGAGGAATTCATGGAGTTCGCCAAGACGCTGTTTCATCTCGACGACAAGGAATACAGAGCCCTGTATGACGTACTTCTAAAATTGCAGGCCATCGGTGAGCCTCCGGTAGAAACCATGAAACTGTGGAAAAAGGATACGTGCCGTAAGGATTGCCCGGAGTTTATCCGGTTTATGATTCAGGTCGACAATATGGAGATCAAGGATACGGAGAAGGTCGGCTGATCCCGTCATTTTATGCAAGCTCCAAACACACGCCGGGTTGTTTTCACTCCAAACCAAAAAGGCAGAGCCGAACAGGGTTCTGCCTTTGCTGCGTGGACACCTACCGCCGAACGCTGAAGCTATGGTTTAACGGGATCTCTCGGAATCGAGACCGTGAAGGTGGCGCCCTCACCGGGGACGCTTTTGACCGAGATCGTTGCGCCGTAGGTTTCCATGAGCCGGGTACAGATAAACAATCCCAAACCCGTACCTCCGGAAGTGCGACGGTCTGAATTAAATTTTCCGGCTTTGGTGGTAACGTGGGGATCGAAAACCCGGTCCAGATCCTCCGGGGCGATCCCGGCCCCCGAATCGGTGAAATCAATGTTCACGCTGCTATCATCAAATCGTGTGCGGATGTGCAGTTTTTTGTCCAGACATTCTTGCATGGCTTCCAGCGCATTGTGTACCATATTGTAGACGACCTGTGAAAAATCGGCGTACACCCCTCGAATGGTCGGCAAGCCCGGATCCATTTCGATGCGCTTTTCCACATCATGTTTGAATTCCAGATCCGCCTCGAGAAAGGCCATCTCCCGTTCGATCAGGTCGTTTAAATCGATATCCTGCCGCTCGTCTACAGATTAGAATCGCCCCTTTTCAAGCAGGTTTTCGATCAGTTGTTCAATTTTGCCGACGGCTTCCATTATATTGGCCTGGTGGGAAAGCATCTTCTCAATGATCAGGCGTTGGGGGTCGGTAACATCCTGCTCCGCATTGAGAAGGTCCTGCGCACAGCGGGCGGACAGATCGGCCTTCATAAGGACCACCGATAACGGTCCCTTTAAATTGTGCACAATACCCTGTACCAGTTGTCCAAAGATAGTCTCCTGCTCCTTTTCGACCAATTCCCGGGTTTTGGCATTGATCACCGCCTCAAGTCTGCGGTTGATCCATTTGAGTTCGTCCTGTCCCTTTTTCAACCGCAGCAGCGTGGTGGCCTTTGCCTTCAATTCCTGCGAATCAAAGGGTTTGATCATGTAATCATCGGCTTGAACCTGATAGCCCTTGAGGCGATCTTCCACGGAACTGCGACCCGATAACAGCAGGACCATGACAGATTCAATTTCGGGATCGGATTTCATGCGCCGGCAGGTTTCGTACCCGTCCATTCCCGGGATCATAATATCCAGGATGACAAGGTCCGGATGAATGGCCTTCGCCTTTTCCAGGGCTTCTTCGCCGTTCCGTGCTAAAAACAGGGCGTATTCATCGGAACTGAACAACCGTTTGATCAGTTCAAGAACGGTATGATCGTCGTCCACTGCGAGTATGCAGGTCATCGTCAGTCCTAGTAGTTATACCCGGGCATAAACGTCTCTTAGATTTCTTGCGAGCAAATCTATTATATCAAAAATGGCCGGGATGGAAAACCCCGGGCATGGCGGGTCATCTGGATTTACCCTGAACACGGCTCCGGACTGCCTGCCAGCGAAACACTTTTCTAACATTTTATGGGTAGGATGGTCACCATCGGCAATGACGGATTATTGGGGAGGACTGAAACATGAATATGCTGATCATAGGCGGCAGCGATGCCGGTATCAGTGCGGCCCTAAGGGATAGAGAGCTGAAGCCATCGGCGAGCGTGACGGTCGTTGTGGCGGACGCATATCCGAACTTCAGCATATGCGGTCTTCCATTTTATCTCAGCGATTTTATGAAACGCGATGATGTCGCTTTTAAAGCAGAAAACAACCGCCATGATGGCCTCGGACCAACAGGTTCATCGCGGCCTGAACGACCATCAACCATTCCGCCGGAAGACACATCCCCTTATGGTATGTCTGTCAGCCCCGGGATAGGTTGACAGGCATTCCTCTTCCCGGTATTTTTCCAGCCTGATCCAACCGTCGGCCATTTAACCCGAAAACGTCATGGCATCTTTCCAATCGCCTTCGCCATAAAAGCTTCGTTTTGGTGACATGCCCGGGTTCGGTCGCTCTTTTTCCGACCCGTATGAGGGGACTATGCTGTCAATTCAGTCGGCGGGCATCACGGATGTCGGCCGGAAACGAAAGGGCAACGAAGATGCGTATCATCTCGATAACGACCTTCGGTTGTTTGTAGTCGCCGATGGTATGGGAGGACATGCCGCCGGAGAAGTCGCCAGCCGGCTGGTTGTCGATTCGGTAGTCGATTTCATGACCAAATTCCATGCTCACCCTGCCCGGAACGAGTTGCCGACATCGGCCACAGAACTGTCCCCATCAGCCAATCTCCTTTTGAACGCCGTCCATATGGCAAACCGTGTGGTCCACCAGAACGCACAGCAAAAGCCTGCCTACAAGGGAATGGGGTCCACGGTATCCGCTGTCTACCTGGCGGACGAATCGCTCATTGCCGTCAATGTCGGCGACAGCCCCATCTATCTGGTCCAGGATCAATCCATCCGATCGATATCGGTACCCCATACCATGCTGGCCGAGTACGAAGACCTCCACCCGGAAGGCAATCACCAGCTGGCCGCGCATCTGAAGCACGTTCTGACCCGGGCGATGGGGCTTCGGGAAAGTGTTACACCCGATGTTTCGGAAGTGTCTCTGAGCAGCGATGCCATCGTCGTGATTTGTTCCGACGGCCTGAGCGACAAGGTGCCGCCGGATGAGATTTGTTCGGTGGTCACCCGCGAGCCCCCAAGTCATGCCGGAAGCACGCTGGTCGGAATGGCCAACAACCGCGGGGGAGAAGACAATATCACCATCATTATCGCCCGGCTGACAACCGAAAGCGCCGCCGCACCGGAAGATTCCGGCGACACCGGCAAACCGATACGCATCGCCGTCGACTATGATACCGAAGAGGTTTCAAATCAGGGCTTTGTGACACAGATTTCCGACACTGGTGTATTTATCGAGACTGCCGATCCCATCGCCCTGGGGGAAGAAATATCCGTTACCTTCTCCGGCACCGGGGGAATACCTGCGTTTTTATTCAACGGCCGCGTGTGCCGGCGTGACCCGAAGGGCATGGAAATCTGCTTTGACCATCTAACGGAGGATCAGCGCACCAGGCTGGCTATCCTCCGTAATGGGTAATCCACTTACCCATGAACTTTTTTCAGTAAATAGTCCCACATACGGATTAATGGACAGATGTTATGGAAGAATCGATACGCAGCGCCATAGCGAACGCCGTAGAGAAAGAACCTTTCGCCCGGGCTATGAAGATTGAGCTTGTCGCTCTGGACCTGGGTTACTCTGCGGTAGAAATGGACTATGCGCCGTCATCCATGGCCAATATCTATGCGCGCGCCCACGGTGGGGCTATTTTTGCCCTTATCGACGAAGCATTTGAGACAGCCGGACAGACAGACGGCACCATTGCCGTCGCGCTGAACGTCAATGTCACGTATGTTTCCAGCCCCGATGACGGAACACGACTCCGTGCAGAGGCGCGACTGGTGAGCCAGACCAAGCGAACCGCCAGCTACGACATCCGCGTGACCAACAGTGCCGGCACACTCATCGCCACCTGTCAGGCCCTTGCCTACAGGACCGGCAAACGGATCCCGTTTCTGGAATGAGGCCGCGAGCGATTACAATTTTTCATCCCCCGGTTTATGGACGTTGAGCCTCCCGTGTGCTTTGCCGGTTTGCCTGTCATCCGGTTTGGCCGGTACCGGCAAACCCTAAAGCTTTTCCCCATGCTTGGACAAATAATCCGCTACCCCTTCGGCCGTGGCCGGCATTCCGGTTTCGCCCTTTTGCCAGCCGGCTGGACAGACTTCCCCGTTTTCTTCATAATACTGAAGTGCATCGACCATCCGCAGCATCTCATCAACATTTCGCCCAAGGGGCCGGTTATTGACCACCTGGTGCTGAACGATACCCTTGCGGTCGACAAGAAAGGATGCCCGCATGGCCACCCCATCGGGATGTTCGATGCCGTACGCACGGGTGATCTGGTGGGTGATATCCGCTACCATGGGGAAATGGACAGGACCGATGCCACCCTCCTGGATCGTGGTATTCCGCCAGGCAAAGTGTGTAAACTGAGAGTCTATGGAAATGCCCACCACTTTCACGTTTCGTTCCTCGAATTGCTCGATGCGATGATCGTGGGCGAGAATTTCCGTGGGACATACAAACGTAAAATCCAGGGGCCAGAAAAAGAGAACAATATAGTGGCCACTCAGGCTCGACAGGGTGAAATTGTCTTCGATAATCCCGCTGGGCATCACCGCAGGAGCGGTGAAATCAGGGGCTCTTTGTGCAACGAGAACACTCATGGTTATCTCCTTTTAAGAGGTCATCATCCAAATCCGTCCGTGTGCTTCGAGTCGAAGGGCCGGGCCAGAGTGGTGTCAAAACCGGAAAGGTCAAACGGCGGATAATCCTGGACGTGTTCGATGAATGCCGCATTTCGGTTCGACATTTCGATGTGTTCCCCGGTCCATGGCGCTTTTGAACATATGGTCCGTCACGGTCGGATTTCAAGTATGAACGTCGCCAAGACATCACTGGCTCCTGATATCTCTCATGACAAGGGCACTCTCGTGTCTATCATCGGTCGCAGGAAACCACCGAACAGGAGACACGGGTGTATTTTTTTCCTTTGTTTCACGAGCCCTTTTTGATAATTATTTCGATTACTATTTTTTGATCCAAACCAACTGGGGCACTTTCTCGGTGAAATCGCCCCGGAAAGGGCGATAAAAGGAGGCAAAGTGTCCAAATCCCACGGAATTAACGACCTGACAGCGTTTGCTGTCGATACCATCCGAATGACGGGGGAAGCTGCACTATCCTATTACGGCAAGGGCGGGGACCAGGTAAAATTTGACATGGCACTGGTGACCGAAACCGAGCTGCATATCACCGAGCTGTTTCAGACGCAGCTTCATGAACACTTTCCCGAACACCAGCTTTTTGAAAACAACATCGTGGCGACGGATTACACCCACGATGAGAAGCGATACCTTTGGATCTTCGATGCATTGGACGGGGTGGCCAATTTTCAGGCCGGAATCCCGATCTGGGGCATTTCTCTTGCACTGCTCGAGAACTTCTGGCCCATTCTCGGCGCATTCTACATGCCGGCCACAGGAGATCTATTCTGGGCACGTGCCGGCCACCAGGCCTTTTGGCAGGACAAACCGATCCAGGTATCCCGGCAGGGACAGATCAGCGACGAAAGCCTGCTGTTGACGTTTTCCCGTTTTCACCAACATTATCAATCGAGCTTTCCAGGAAAAATCCGCAATTTCGGCTGCACGGGAGCGCACCTGAGCTACGTCGCCATGGGTCGTGCAGAAGCCGCCATCGTATCCAATATTACCTACAAGGATTTGGCCGCTTCGCGTGTCGTGATTGAATCGGCGGGGGGGAAAATATACAAACTCGACGGCAGCGAGTTTTTTCTCAACGAGTATCTGGACGGCCAGGACATTGCTGAGGATCTGCTGATCACGTCACCCGGGGCGCTGGGCCAGGTGCGCACCTTTATCCGCCATACCCGTTAGCCCGGCCATTGCATGAGATCTTTTCAGCACATCGCGAAGAAGCAACCATATCGGAGCGATTCTGGTAAACCGGGATTCAAAGCGAGTTGGCCACCTGCAAGATCTATCGTGATTGTCAGAATTTCACCCCGCAACCACACTCTCATTCCGAAGCCCGGATTTTTCGCAGCAACCGGGACAGGGCGGAGTCTTTCGAAAGGTTAGCTCATGGTATCTGTAAACATCTTGGGGACAGGATCGTACGTCCCGCCGAAAATACTGTACAACCGGGACCTGGAGGCCATGGGGCTGGATACGAGCGACGAGTGGATCATCCAGCGAACCGGAATCCGGGAACGTCGCATTGCCGATCCGGATGTCGCCACATCGGATCTCGCCTACGAAGCCTCTGTCCGCGCCCTCGACCGGGCGGGCATAAATGCCTCGGATCTGGACATGATCGTGATGGCCACCATTACTCCGGATACATGCTGCCCTTCGGGGGCCAATTGGCTGCAAGCAAAATTGGACGCTCCGCAGGCCGTCTCATTCGATGTTACCGCGGCCTGTTCAGGGTTTATCTTCGGGCTCGATGTCGCCGAAAAATATCTCACATCCGGAGCTGCCCAGAACATACTCGTTGTTGCCGCCGAAGTGATGACCCGGACCGTGAACTGGAAGGACAGAAACACCTGCATTCTCTGGGGCGACGGCGCCGGTGCGGCCGTACTGGCTGCTGAAAAAAACGGGCACGCCCTCCTGTCCACCCACGTGCACACGGACGGTGCACGGGGACAGCACTTGCTGATGCCCGGCGGTGGGTCGAAAACCACCCCGATCTCCCATGAAAGTGTCAATGAAGGTCGCCACTATCTGAACATGATCGAAGCCAACCTTAGCTTTCGGGTGGCCGTAAGACATTTCATAGAATCGATTAAGGAGGCCGCCGCACATGACGGGGTGTCCGTTTCCGATATCGATTGGCTGATACCTCATCAAGCCAACATCCGGATGTTTCACTCCATCGCCAGGTCCCTCGAGATATCGATGGAAAAATTCTATGTGACCATACACAAATACGGCAATATCTCTTCGGCGTCATGCGCCATCGCCCTGGACGAGGCGGTTCGCGACGGCAGCATCAATGATGGCCAGCTGGTGTGTCTGCCGGTATTCGGCGGCGGGCTGACCTGGGGAAGCGCGATGATTCGGTGGTAATCGGTTAGCCGGTTTGCCCATTGGCCGGTTTCGCCGGTTTGCCGGTTCGCCGGTTACCCTGAGATACAAGATCCAAGACTCAGGATTCAGGCAAAAGAAATAAACATCCGGATGCCGGTTTCATGCGTCTTGCACCCTGCATCCTGTATCTTCGATTGTAGTATTCAGCATCCAGCCCGCCAGAGGCGGGCAAGCATCCAGTATCCAGCATCCAGCATCCGTCCCGGCTGCGCTGCCATTGCATGGGCCTGAAACGGGCTTATGTTGTAGGTCGTAATCATGCAGGAAAAAACGCCGATGAACGACAACCTCATTGCCATAGAAGACAGGAAAGGTCCCTATCAACCGATCTTTCAGCGGGTCATGCGGATGGTTCCGGACAGGGATCGGACGGACAAAAAGCTTCAACGGCTTTTGGCGTTCCGATTGCTGCGAGACGGGGAGGCAGAGACCCGCGAATTCCTGATCGGGGAAATCTGCAAGATCATCAAGTGTGCCTACACCGGCAGCCTTTATAATTACCTCACCGATGAAGATATCCGCTCCGAATGCTACTCACACAGGATTCCACCGGAACCGCCGGCGGCTGCGTAACCCGGTTTGCCCGTGGGCCCGTCTGCCCGCAGGCCCGTTCGCCCGTGGGCCCGTGGGCCCGTTCGCCCGTTCGCCCGTTGGCCCGTTTGCCGGTTCGCCAGTATAGCCGGTTTCGCCGGTGGGCCGGTTTGCCGGTTCGCCAGTTTAGCCAGTTGACCGGTGGAAAGAGTCATTTGTTCCGCATCGCGGAACGTCATCTTTCCTTACTATCTTTCACCTTTCAACTTTGAGCTTTGAGCTCTCAGCTCTCGACCAATCCAAAGTCCACCGTCCAGATTTCCAGCATCCAGAATCCAGCAGCCAGTATCCAGCCCGCCGGAGGCGGGCAAGCATCAAGTATCAAGGATCCAGTATCCAGAAAAGTACGTGAGCATTTCAATTTTCGGAATAACGCGGCGCTAAAGCTTGAGATGACAATCTGAAACCGCTTTTAATGGGCTTCAGCCCAGTTACTCCCCACCGCCACATTCACCTTCAACGGCACCCGAAGCTCCCAGACACCTTCCATGACTTCAGAAACCAGCTTCCGAACCTCCTCAAGTTCCTCGGTGGGAACTTCAAAGACCAGCTCGTCGTGAACGGTCAGCAGCATGGCGCCCTTCAGGCGACGCTCCCGAAGGTTTTGATCCACACGGATCATGGCCAGCTTGATGAGATCGGCGGCGGTTCCCTGAATGGGAGTATTGATCGCCGTGCGTTCCGCGAATTGGCGGAGGTTTCGGTTCGGGCTGGAAATGTCCGGCAGTAGCCGGATTCTTCCCATCAGTGTGCTGGTGAGCCCGTTCTCGTGGGCCTCGCGGATTGTCCGGTCGAGAAATGTCTGAACCCCTGGGTATCGCTCAAAATAGTGGTCGATATACGTTTTGGCCATCTTGTGGCTGATTCCCAATTGTTTGGATAACCCGTAGGGGCTCATACCGTAGACGATACCGAAATTGATCGCTTTCGCCTGTCGTCGAAGTTCGGGTGTCACGAATCCGGGAAGCAGGTTAAACACTTCGGTGGCCGTGCGTGTGTGGATGTCTTCCTCGTCCTGAAACGCTTTGATCAGGGTTGGATCATCGGAATAGTGGGCTAGAATGCGTAATTCGATCTGGGAATAATCCGCCGAGAGCATTTGCCATCCCTGTTTGGGGATAAAGGCGCGACGGATTTCCATACCCTCCTCGGTCCGTATCGGAATGTTCTGCAGGTTGGGATCCGAACTGCTCAACCGTCCAGTAGCGGTTACCGTCTGGTTGTAGGAGGTGTGAATCCGCCCCGTATCCGCATTGACCAGATCGATCAAGGCGTCGGTGTAAGTGGACTTGAGCTTTGCCAGACTCCGGTGCCGCAACACCAGAGCCGGCAATTCGTGCTGTTCCGATAAGGTGGTCAGCACTTCAACGTCCGTGGAGTAACCGGTCCTCTTTCTGGTTTTCTTCTGGGTCGGCAGCTTCAGTTTCTCAAACAGGACAGCGCCCAGCTGCTGGGAGGAGTGGATATTGAAGACTTCACCGGCAACCTCGTAAATTTCCGTTTCCAGATTCTCGAGCTGTTGGCTGAAGACGTTGCTCAATTCCTGAAGTCGCCCGACATCCACCCGAACGCCTTTCATTTCCATACCCATCAGCACCGGTATCAACGGCATTTCCACGTGTTCCATCAGTTCCGTTAGGCCGATCTCCTCCAGTCGGGGGAGCATTTCGTTATACGCCAACAATGTCATATCGGCATCTTCACAGGCGTATGGCGTGGCTCGATCCAGGGGTACGTCGGCGAACGTTTTCTTCCCTTTGTCCTTCCCCATGACCTCACTGAAGGTGATGGTCTTGTGGCCAAGAAAATCCAGGGCAATCTGGTCCAGATTATGAGCTCGTTTGGTCGGGTTGAGAAGGTAGGAGGCCACCATGGTATCAAACGCAACACCTGCCAACCGGACGCCATGCCGCTCCAGCACCATCCAGTCGTACTTGATGTTTTGACCTATTTTGTGGCGGTTGGGATCGGTAAATACCTGCTGCAATGCTTGGTGAACCACGTCGAGGGGCAGTTGACGGTCGCTGCCGGCAGCGGTGTGGCCACAGGGGATGTAATACGCCTCATGGGGTTCCAGGGCAATTGAAATACCCACAAGATTTGCCTTCATGGGGTTTTCGGAAGTCGTTTCGGTATCCAGCGAAAAATGAGTTGCCCCCCGAAGCCGCTTCTCAAGTGCCGTGAGCGCCGCTTCGTCCAGAATCGCGCTGTAGGACTTTGGTGGCTGATCTTTGGCGGTTTTGAAGGTTTGCTGCAGTTGCCGAAATTCAAGGGTCTGGAAAAGATCGGCAAGAGCATCGCCATCCGGCGCCGACAACCTGAAATCGTCCCATGCCACAGACAATGGTACGGTTGTATCAATTGTCACCAATTCGCGGCTCAAAATAGCCTGATCTTTAAACGCGATCAGGTTCTCACGCTGTTTTTTTTTGGTGATCGATTCAACTTCTTCATATAAGCGCCCCATGCTGCCGTATTTCTGGATCAGGGCAAGCGCCGTCTTCTGACCGATTCCGGGAACACCGGGGACGTTGTCGGACGCATCGCCCGACAAACCCATAACATCGATCATCTGGTTCGGCGCCAATCCGAAGTCCCCCCTGACGGTCTTCAGGTCGATGCGTTTGTCTTTCATGGGATCATAAATCGACACCTTTTGGGATACGAGCTGCACGAGATCTTTGTCTCCGGATACGATTACCGTATTAAACCCTTTCTCTTCAGCTGTCCTTGCCAGGGTGCCGATCAGGTCATCTGCTTCGTATCCGGATTTTTCGATAACCGGCAGCTTGAATCCTTCGGTCACCTGTTTGATATAGGGGATCTGAATGGCCATGGCCTCAGGCATGGGGGGCCGATTGGCTTTGTAATCCGTGTACATGTCATGTCGGAAGGTGGGCCCTTTGGTGTCGAACAGCATGGCGCCGAATTCGGGGCGACAATCCTCGATGAGTTTAATGAGCATTCGCGTGAATCCGAAAATGGCGTTGGTCGGAAGACCCCGTGAGTTGGACAAATTCCGGATGGCATGAAAGGCGCGGTGGATGTAGGCGGTACCATCGATGAGATAAATCGTTTGGGGTTGGTTCATATCGGAGCTCTATGCTTCCTGAGCCGGCAAGTTAACTCCGGTCCCTGCTTGGGGTTGCTGTTGTCGGAAGGCATCTCAAAAACATCTTGTGTCCCCCACGTCGTGGTGAATGAAAAGCCGCTCAGCAACTGTATTGACACGTAAAACATCAAGGTTTAGGTTTCTGACCGGCACCGCCGTAAGGAGCTGTTAGCATGAACCATGGAAACACTCAAGACAACAGGCATGGTGTCCTGCACCGCCAGCCAATCATCGCACACCCTGAGCCATAGAATGGGAGCTGCAACGACCGGAAGAAAACGGAAAAGCCGAACGCGGTGGAAAAAATGCCAGTGCTGCGGGGCCATTGCTCCGTTTGTCTGGCGGTGCCGGTGCGGTTTTGCCATCTGCCAGAATTGCATGAACGACAATTTTTGGGGCATGTCCTGTAATGGGATTACCTGGCAGTGTCCGGATTGTGGTGATTGGAACGGTTTTGGCAATCAGTGACAGTGGTATCCAGGGGGGCATGCGACTGCGGCGGGATCGTCGCCGGGAATCAGGATTCCCTGTTATCGATCACCACCTGATTGAAATAATCCTGGTCGGCCTTGGATATCTCCAGAAAACAGATGCCGATACCGACGCTTGCATTCTCCGCATCGATCCCGCACAGGTCGGACCAGGTGATTCGCCCGGAGATCTCGATAATGTGGTGGTTCGGCGGCAAAATAGATATCTTCAGACTTTTTTCGAGGGGTATCGGCTCATCGCAGCAAATGGAAACCCCTTCGGAGGAGATGTTGACGGTTTCGCCATTGACGACCCCATGATCGGTCTGGATCGATATGGGCCATCGGATCTCTATCCTGGGACATTTCCGCCGCTCTTTAAAACCTGCCAAATCTCGACCTCCGGATTCCGAAACACGGATCGCCCGGGGCACCGATCGCACCTGACCCGGCGACGCCGTCGTTACCTGGGCAACGGCAAATACTGGGAATTGCTTTAATATAAATGCCACGCCGATGTCAAATCAGGGAGACCCTGCAGACACGTGACCACCGGTCCGGCATACAAGCTAAAACAGGGGATTGGAGACAGGAAGGGAAATGGGTGTGATTGCCGGGTCTATCAATAGTTCCCATGGCGGATAATTTCGCCTTCGATAAGGTAAATCACTTCCTCGGCAATATTGGTACTGTGGTCGGCCAAACGCTCCAGATGGCGTGATATCAGAAAAAGATTGATCAGATATCCCACCCTCTCCGGACGCTGGCTGATAGCGGCCTTTATTTTGTCATAGGCATCATCCTTGATTTCATCCACTTCGTCATCCAGCGTCAGCACGTTGAAAGCGATATCGAGATCCAGGGTGACCAGTGAGTCCAGGCTTTTGCGGAGCATGGCTTCGGCCTTTTCCGCCATGATGGAATAATCGAAATAGAAGTCGATCGGGTCGCGTTGGCCGATGTTGATGATCCTCTGGGCAATATTAACGGCCTGATCGCCGATACGCTCCAATTCGTTGTTGATTTTTATCACGGCTGCAATAAATCGAAGATCGATAGCAACCGGCTGATGAAGCGCCAGCACTTTGAGGCACTCTTCCTCCACCTCGACTTCCATCTCGTCGATCTCATGATCGGATTTAATGACCTGTGTCGCCAGATCGATATCCCTGGTTTCGATCGCTCGCGTTGCCATATGAACGCGTTCTTCAACAAGCGCTCCAAGGGACAAAATCCGCTTCTTCAGTTTATCCAATTCACGCTGCAGGTGGACCGCCATTTCAGCCCTTTCTCGATAGAGGTGACCGTATCTCTTTGAGGGGTCGGGGTGTTTCTTCCATCATGCCGGCGGGGCCGGCATTCAGAACGATTCGAGTGGTATGAACCTGGATCCCAGCCTCCTTGGCCGGAATGATTCGTACCGGTACGGAACACTCCCCGACAGCTCAATTCTCAAGTAGCATATGAACTATATTTTTTATACCTCCTGCATAACAAATACAAGCGGTTGACCCAAATTCCAGAAGGGTCAGGTTGCACGATGTGATGATCTGCCGCTTGTCATACAAGGACTTTTCGCCATGTACCGGAGGTCCTGTGTTCATGTTTCCACCCCATGGACGGGCATGAAACAGCCCATGGCACCGCCCCGAACTGAGACCCTATGCTAATGACAGAGTATTATGTTTTTGCTAGCAAATGATTAGAGACGTGTTAGAATTGCGCATCGGGTCATACGGCGCGTGTAGATAAGATATTTGAAGGGGAATCGAGTGGGGGATATAGGGCCGGTCAGGTCAGCACCCCGTAAGGTTTTAAACGGGATGACGAAAGGGATTGCATTCCGTAGGATAGGTGGATCCGTTAGCCCGTTGGCCCGCTTGTCCTGCCTGTCCAGAGCGAAGCCGAAGGGAGCAAGAATAGCGCGTCGAAGGGTGCGCCCGTTTGCCGGCTTAGCCGGTTTGCCGGTTCGCCAGTTTCGCCAGTTGACCGGTGGAAAGAGTCATTTGTTTCGCATCGCGGAACGTCATCTTTCCTTACTATCTTTCACCTTTCAACTTTGAGCTTTGAGCTTTGAGCTTTCAGCTCTCTACCAATCCAAAGTCCACCGTCCAGATTTCAAGCATCCAGTATCCAGCATCCAGCATCCAGTATCCAGTATCCAGTATCCAGCATCCAGCATCCAGCATCTTCTTTTAACATCTGGGGCTGTAATGCCGCTTCAACCACCGGCTCAACCCCGTCAGGCCGGGGAACAGGACCCGCTCGGTAATGTTCCCCTGATCGAGTTTGTCCCGGATCTCCCATTTCAGCTCCGCCGGTATCACGATCTTTCGCCAGATCGATGGGTGCTCGCCGAGCCAATCGTCCAGGCAGGCCGCCGGGTCGGATGTGATCGAGAAAAAGGCAAACTGGTTGACGATTCGATCATCCATGGATGGCGGTTCGAAAAAGAGAACGTACGTATCGTCGGATAGGCCGGCCAGTTCTTCCAGGGATCTTACAGAATCGGACAGCATCTCCACTGTGAACACATTGGCCCCTTCCCGGTCCAGGTTCACGTGGAGTTCTTCCGGAAGGAGTTGATGGGCTTGCACGTAATTGACCGCCCAGATGACCCCGTCGGTATCGAACTTTTCTATGTTATCGGTGGCAAAATGCATGGCCACGAACGGTGAGTAGGTCCAGTCCATCAAGCGGGTCGGAAGCCCATAGTGCTGCGCGACGGAAAGCCAGTGCCATATGGAGTCGCCTTCAACCACATTTCGAAGTGCATATTTCCGAAAGTTTCTCAACAGGTGGTGCTCCAGGGCGTCATAAGGTCCCTGGAGTCGAATGAGTGTGGTTTCAAGCCGGTAGTCGGCATCGGAAATCCCGCGAAACGCGTAGCGGGACCGAAAGCGCCCGATATCGCAATCCCAGGCGTCGGTAAAAAGCTCATGCTGGAGCTCGTCCCAGGTGGCAACGCGAATGGTATTCATAGTGCTGTAGCCCTTTAACCGTGGGGAGAAAAAAAATGGTAGCCATCGACGATAACCCCCGCCGAACAAACTGTTCAATTATACAAAAACTTAGCCCGGTAAACAAAACAAATTTGACCCACCCTCAAGCATGTTCTAACAGGATCCGGGTATCCTGAACATTCCGCAAGAAATTCGGGGGATCTGCCTTCGGCACCATATGTTGAGCACCATATCATTGACAAACACTACAAAATGTGGGTATAAGACGCTAATGTCCGCATTTTGCCGCTCTTTTAAAACAGCCGGTTTCGCAAGCCGGCGCGTGAAGAAGGGATTTCCTTCATGACCCTTGAAAAGCACTATTTCATCGACACAAACGTGTTGCTCGATGATCCCGGCGCTCTGTTCAAACTCAGAAACGGCAATGAAAACAATGTATATATTCCATACCATGTATTGCTTGAGCTAAATAAGTTCAAAAAAGACCCCCGCCTCGGTCACATCGTTGCAAAGGTCATTCAACACCTGACTGAAAACCCCGATCAGTTCCACGTTCTCAAGGCCAACGGAGTGGCCAAGTCCCTGTCCTCCCTGGTGGACAATTACATCCTCGAAGAAATCGAGGGCAGCGGTATCGACAACCCGATTCTGGTCACCAACGACAAAATCCTGCAGCTCCAGGCAGGACTCAGCGGCATCCCCAGCGAAAGCTACAAGGATTCCTCCCCCTTTAAATCTGTTGCCGAGCATTTTACCGGGTTTATCTCCGATGAAACCGACCTCCAGCCCAACGCCTTCATGTGGAGCGGGAAGGGGAAACCGATTTTTTATCCCCCCGAAGGCGCCCGGGTGATCGACTATCAGAACAGGATCTGGAATGTCACTCCACGCACGGTTTACCAGAACCTGGCCCTGGAGCTGATGATTCATCCGGACATCCACGTGATCTCCGTACAAAGCGATGCCGGTTACGGAAAAAGTTTTCTGGCCCTGGCCACGGCCCTTTATCTCACCCAGCAGAAAAAAACCCACGACAAAATTTATATGGTCAAACCCATGATCGAGATCGGCCAGAAGCTGGGTTATCTTCCCGGGAAAATAGAAGAAAAGATGGAGCCCTATATCCGGTACATCGCCGATCTGATCATCAAGCTGCACAAGCTGCGGCCGGCCAATCGGATATTTGCGGAGCCGGACGAGTCACCCCCCAAGTTCGACACAAAGCGGTTTGAGCTGCTGCCCCTCACCTATATCCGCGGGATGAACATCGAAAATGCCGTGGTCATCATCGATGAAATGCAAAACATGTCCCGTCCCGAATGCCGGGCCCTGTTGTCTCGCATGGGAGAAGGAGTCAAGTGCATCTGCCTGGGGGACATCCACCAGGTAGATCACCCCTATCTCGATTCCGAAAATAACGGCCTGAACTGGGTGGTCAGTAAATTCACCGGAAGCAAGATCTACGGCCATCTGGTGCTCAAAGGCGATAAATCGAGAGGGCCGATCACCGACCTGGTTATCAAATCCGGCCTGTAGAAAAAAATCACCGCTGAGACGCAAAGAACGCAAAGGCGCCTTGTGTATTTCAGAATCCCTGAGAGGGGGATTCTGAATCCAGCCGCGCACTTAGTAGATTAGAGAAGGAAAAAAAGCACTAATATGGCCAAGTACGATGAGCCAGCGTATTGCTTTTTGCCCTCTCAGCAAAAAGCAATTTGAATGATCTGCTCTGCGATCTCCGCGACTCTGCGGTGGGTATCAATTTTTTCAATGAAGATCAGGCCGGTCCTTCTGCCGGCTGTTCTTTTTGGCTGACTGGAACAGATAAGGACTAGCCGAACTGGCGCCAGCAATCGATAATCGCTTCGGCGAGGAGTTGTGTTCTCGGGAGCAGTGTGTCTTTAAGCAGGTATTCGTCGGGGCTGTGATCCCTGCCGCCGGCCGGTCCAAGCCCGTCTAACACCGGAACCCCCTCATCCGCCACCAGGTTGGCATCGGATACGCCGGCACGAAATTCCGGTTCAATATCGATTCCCAGGCGTTCGGCAGTTCTTTGAAGGGCGGCAAACAATGGTTGATTAGTCTCTGCGGGCATGGCGGGTCGGCGGGTCCGGATGGACCAGGATGTCTCGGTACCCTCAGCCGTGGGCCGCTCGAGAATCCGATGGATCCGCTGTTGAACAGCTTCGGCATCTTCCGTGCGGCCGAAGCGGACATCCACACCGGCGACAGTCTCCGATGGTACTGTGTTGGCCCCGATGCCGCCCCGGACCGTCCCCACATTGACCGAAACACCACGTTCCGGATCGTTTAACGCCTCCAGAGCGAGGGTATGGTGGGCCATTGCAAGAATGGCGCTGCGTTTGTCGGGACCCGCGAAGGCGGCATGTCCTGAAACACCCCGGGTGATCACCTCGAGTGACAAATTTCCTTTTCGCCCGGTGACCACCTCGCCATTGAGCCCGCCGGCTTCCAGAACGAAAGCGAAAACACTGTGCCGCGCCTCTTTTCGAATCAGATCCCCTGAGCTCGGCGATCCAATTTCTTCATCCGAGTTGAATACAAACGTCAGGGGCAACGACGCCAGCCGATCAGCCCGATCCAGAGCCTTCAGGGCAAGGATTCCCGTGACCAATCCGCCTTTCATGTCGATCACGCCGGGGCCGTAGACGTGCTCCGCATCTTCCCGGTATTCGGTAAAGGAGGTGCTCTTCGGAAAAACCGTGTCCATGTGGCCGACCAGGAGAACCTGAGGTTTCCCTGCGGCTGCAGCCGGGGTGCGCACCACCAGAAGATCGCCATATTTCCGCTGGGTAATCCGTTGGCAGGCAACGGCCACATCCGAAAACTCGGACTGGATCAGGTCCGCCACCCGGTCAACGCCTTCTTTATTGTGGCTGCCGCTTTGCAGGGTGACCAGCCGTTCGAGAAGCTCAAACAACGTGTCTTCTTGGGCCGCCAGATCGGCGGATATGCTGCCGGCGGATCTCATCGGTTATAGCGATTAAAGGAAAAATCGTCCCGGACATAAGCCTCGGGGTCCGGGTCCGGATATTCAACGGTTTCACCGCTCCAGGGTTTGCGCAGCATCACCGTGTCGCCTCGGCGGTCTGTGACGTTGCTCCGGTGAAGGGGTATCTTGCCACCGGCGGTAGCGATATACCGGGGGATGGCATCACCGGACAGGTTCCCGTACATGCTCTCCACGATGTCCCGACCGGTTTCGACGGGGACCCGGAAATGGTTGAATTGGGGGTTCCGATAACTGCAGTTAAAAATGTAATATGGTTATATAGAAAGCCCAAGTGATAAAAATAATTGATTCAGCTGTGACCTTATCTGTCACAGGTCTACGGTATAATGGTCTCAAAAACACAGAGGAGGCCTACTATGACAGCATTTTATATC
>Ga0209786_1000071_pt1 | contig 42337 bp, 39 predicted proteins | sample WorMetilvaeELBA2_FD_187405 | JGI IMG/M metagenome (GOLD analysis project Ga0209786, IMG submission 187405) | Marine gutless worms symbiont microbial communities from Max Planck institute for Marine Microbiology, Germany - Olavius ilvae ELBA.2... ...
TTTAGAGAAAACGCTGCTAAATATTGATTTGCTATTGTTCGCCATCGTTTTGAACGGCAGTAATTTAATGAGTGATAATTAGCGGCCGGGCTAACTGGAAAAACGGCCACTTTTCGTTCAGGCACTAAATAGGACAATCTATCAATTCCACCGGCGGCGGATCAGACTTGGGTTGTCCTTTTGAGAAACCGCTGATAGTCCACCATCTTGGAAAATGATTTGACCGCCCGCTCCGGCGTGGGATAAAAAACCCCTTTCAGCGAACTGCCTTCCACCCGGTACAGGGTTTGATTTTTTTCATCGGGCAGCAGGCTTACCCCGAACACCGGTTTCTCATAGCGCTCCATTAGTGCCACGATATGTTTGATATAGGCATCTTCAAATTTCAGGAATTGATCGTTGACCTGGCTGATAAATTCCGCCGAATAGCCGGAATCAGCCTTAATGACCGATTCACCGAAGCGTTTCACCATTATCCGGCGACCCAGGATGCCCAGGTTGATCACGGCATCACAGCCGTCCCATTTCATTAATTCTTCCATCACCGTCATCGGTACCGTGGGATCGCGATCACCTACCAGGTCGATGGGGTTGGAACGGCTCCAGTAGCTCGGCAGCTTCTGATCAATCGTTTCGAGAAGCTGGGGGGACAACTCGGGTACATTCAGGCCGAACTCCACACAAAGGTCGGCCGTTACCACGCCCCAGCCTCCGCCCAGCGTCATGATCGCGGCCCGATTTCCCCTCAGGCAAAGGCAGCGACGAAAACGCGGCCGCCAGATCGAGCAGGTCCATGGGTTTATCGGCACTGACAATTCCGGCCTGTCGGCAAACTGCATCGAACACTTTGATGTCGGATGTCATGGCGCCGGTATGGCTGGCAGCTGCGCGGTTGCCGGCCCTGCTGCGACCGCCCTTTAGCAGCACGATCGGTTTTTTGCGGCCGACCCGTGAAGCGCTGTCAAAAAAACGCCGGCCGTTTTTGACGCTTTCGACGTAAAGAATCACCGTTCGGGTCAGGGAGTCAACTTCAAATCCATCCAGATAATCTTCGATGGTCATCATCGCTTCATTGCCGGAACCGCAAAACGCCCGAATACCGATCCCCTGCTGCTCGGCAAAGGCCAGCAGCTGGATGCCCATATTGCCGGATTGGGCCACCATGGCAGTGGTGCCCGGCCTGGGCATCACGGGAGAACCGGCGCAATACATGTTAATGTGCGGATTGCAGATTCCCATCGTATTGGGACCCAGCAGCAGGATACCGGATTTTTGAGCTGCGTCGACCAGGTCTTTTTCCAGTTTTTTGCCCTGCTCACCGGTTTCGGCAAAGCCGGAGGAAATCAGCACCACGTTCCGGATGCCTTTGGACTGAAATTGCGGTATCAGATCCAATATCTTGCCGGCCGGAATGGTTACCACGGCCAGATCGATTTTGCCCGGGATATCAGCCACGGATCGATAGACGGTTTTGCCGGCGATTTTTCCGCCGGCGGGGTTGACAGGATAAATATCACCTTTGTATCCACCGCTGATCGTGTGGGTTAATATCGAGTGTCCCCATTTGCCGATTTGCGCTGAAGCACCCACCAGGGCCACACTTTTGGGATAAAACAACGAACCGATAGCATCCGGTGAAACCGGGGGCAGGTGCATCTCTTTCGTCCGGGAGCGGTTTTCATTGACAACCAGCGCATCCACCGCCACGACGCTGCCGTCAGGCGTAACTAGCAAAGGGTTGATATCGATTTCAGCGACTTCGGGATGGCGTTCACCGATGCGGGATAAGCTCAACAGGGAGCCGATCAACGCCTCCCGATTAACCGGTGCTTGTCCTCTAAACGGACCCAGCATGGCTTTGCCCTTTATTTCATCGAGCATTTCGGCTGCATCCGATTCCGTCATCGGTGCCAAACGAAAGGTGACGTCTGAGAATGCTTCGGTAAAAACGCCTCCGGTGCCGAACATGACCACCGGACCAAATTGACGATCCCGGAACAATCCGGCAACGAACTCACGCTGACCTTTAATGTGGGGTTGAATCAAAAATCCTTCCAACTCGTCGGCCGCTTCGGCGGCAATATCGCTGGCGGCGGCCGCCACGGCTTTTTCATCACTGAGATTCAGATGCACCAGGCCGCGATCGGACTTATGCAGCAGATTTTTTCCAATTCCTTTTACCACGATCGGAAATCCGATTTTTATAGCTGCAGCAACTACTTCCGACAGGTTGGCAACATATTCCTGGGGAATGAACGCAAGGCCGAATTCAGCTAAAAACTTCTTGGCTGCCAGATCCGTCAGGGCGTTTGTTGCAGAATTTGCGGGATAATCCCCCATTATGCTAACCTCCAGTTCCGGGGTTGAAACCGATTTTTGTTTGGATTATTTATAGGATAAGCAGCGATCAAATCTACACTGCTGATTAAATCATCTAAATACATGGAATTGGAATTTATTTAAAGCATTATATTTCGCCTGGCGAAATTGAATATTGAAGATTGAAGATTTGAGGTATCGCTTCGCTCTGTCTTTTAAATTTAAATCGATAGCATTCCTAAAATCTATTTTTTATTGGATATAGTACCGTAATTTTTTTTACCAGGTTTACGCGATAGGCTTTTTATGGTAGTAATTAGTATCCGTGTGAGTACCAGAATTTTGCCCCCCGATACCCTCCAGCAAAGTTCAAGATCAATAATCTTAAGGAATGTTCAATGCACATCGGTCTTGGTTATGATGTCCACAAATTGGTAACCGGTCGTAAACTCATCCTGGGCGGTGTCACGATTCCGTTCGAGAAAGGACTGCTGGGCCACTCCGATGCCGACGTCCTGGTGCACGCCGTATGTGACGCATTGTTGGGTGCCGCCGCGCTGGGTGATATCGGCCAGCATTTTCCCGATACGGACCCTAAATTCAAAGATATATCCAGCCTTAAGTTGCTGGCTGAGACGCGTGCTATGGTAAGCGAATGCGGTTTTGCCATCGGCAATATCGACACTACCATTTTCGCCGAAGCCCCCAAAATTGGCCCCTACCGTAAAAAGATGCAGCAAAATCTGGCCGCCGCCGTTGAAGTTGAACCGGGCTGCATTAATATTAAAGCCACAACAACTGAAGGGCTTGGCTTCGTCGGCAAAGGGCAAGGCATCGCGGCTATGTGCGCGGCACTGTTGGTGGGATTACGGAATTCGGACTGAATGGGAGACCTGGCATAGTGTTGCCCGAAAGGGCGCCATTGTAGGCAGACACCCGGAGTGTTGGAGTATTGGAGTATTGGAAAAACAAGTCCGCAGGCATTCGGCCGAACTTCTTAAATTGATTACATTCATTTGATTAGAATTTGATCTATTTTCTATTAGCGCAATAATCCTAAATGTACAAATTTGAACTAATCTCAGATTTCGAACCCGCCGGTGATCAACCGGCGGCTATCGATCGGCTGGCCCGCGATCTGGCTGACGGCGAACGCCACAACGTGCTTTTAGGCGTGACCGGGTCCGGCAAAACCTTCACCATGGCCCAGGTTATCGCCCGCATAAACAAACCGACCCTCGTCATCGCTCCCAACAAAACCCTTGCAGCTCAACTCTATAATGAATTCAGACAATTATTTCCAAACAACGCCGTTGAATATTTCGTCAGCTACTATGACTACTATCAACCGGAAGCGTATATTCCGTCCAGCGACACTTACATCCAAAAGGATTCCTCCATCAATGAAATGATCGACAAATTGAGGCACTCCGCGACCCGCTCAACGCTGTCACGCCGGGATATCGTAGTTGTGGCCAGTGTTTCATGCATATTCGGACTCGGTGCCCCGGAAGATTATCTGGGCATGCGGGTCGACATCACTAAAAACATGGAGCTCGGCCGCGATGACTTCCTGTTCAAATTGATTGCGATGCAGTATGAACGCAATGATATGGATTTTCACCGGGGGGTTTTCCGGGTAAGGGGAGATCGGGTCGAAGTATTTCCGGCCTATGAAGAAGAGCGGGCCATTCGCATTGATTTTTTCGGCGATCAAATCGAGGCTGTTTCTGAAATCGATGCCTTGCGGGGCAAGGTGAATAAGCGCCTGGATCATATCACCATATTTCCGGCCAGCCATTACGTGACCCAAAAAACCACCCTTAAAAGAGCCACCCAAACCATTCTGGAAGAATTGAAAGAGCGGATTGATTACTTTCGCGACGAGAACCAATTGATCGAAGCCCAGCGTGTTGAAGAACGCACCCACTTCGATCTTGAAATGATCCAGGAACTTGGCTATTGCAACGGAATAGAAAATTACTCCCGCCACCTGACGGGCCGCAGGCCTGGAGAACCGCCCCCCACCTTGCTCGACTACTTCCCGGAAGATTTTCTGCTGTTTGTCGACGAAAGCCACATCGCCGTGCCGCAGTTGCGCGGTATGTACCGCGGCGATCGATCGCGCAAGGAAACTTTGGTCCAATACGGGTTTCGTTTGCCGTCCGCCCTGGATAACCGGCCGTTGAGATTCGAAGAAAGCGAGGCCAGAATTTCCCAAGCAGTCTATGTCTCGGCAACCCCGGCTGAATATGAAATGACGCATACCAAAAGACCGCCGGTAGAATTGATTGTCCGCCCCACGGGTCTGGTCGATCCGCTGATCGAGGTGCGCAGCGCCCAAAACCAGGTTGACGATCTGCTGGATGAAATTTCGCGTCACCAGGAACGCAATCACCGGGTCCTGGTAACAACCCTGACCAAACGGATGGCGGAAGATCTTACGGAATATTATTCCGATCTGGGGATTCGGGTGCGATATCTTCACTCCGATATCAGCACTCTGGAAAGAATGGATATCATCAGAGATTTGAGAATGGGCAAATTCGATGTGCTGGTGGGCATCAATTTGTTGCGGGAAGGGCTTGATATCCCGGAGGTCTCACTGGTGGCCATCCTGGATGCCGATAAAGAGGGTTTTTTGCGTTCGACCCGGTCCCTGATACAGACTTGCGGCCGGGCGGCTCGCAATGCCCTGGGCATGGTTGTTATGTATGCCGACAAGGTCACCCGGTCGATGCAGCAATGCCTGGATGAAACCAACCGGCGCCGTCAAATTCAACGGGCCTATAATCAAAAGCACAATATAACGCCTGCTACGATTCAAAAGGAGATAACGTCAATTTTTGAGTTTGACAATGCCAAGGAGGAGCCTGCGATGGATCAGGTTGCGGAAGCCATCTCGGAATACCATTCGTTAGATGACATTGATTCCGTAATAAAATCGCTGGGCAAGCAAATGGATGAAGCCGCCAGAGATCTAGAATTTGAAAAAGCGGCCAATTTAAGAGACCAGATTCGGGCCCTGCAGAAATTGGTCGTGATGTAATGTATAAGGTGTCAGGTTTCGGGTTTCAGGTGTCAGCGAAGTCGTGCCCGCCATTTCATTCTATTGAGAAAATGGCCTTCGGCTTTGGGCGTTCGGTGCAAGGTGGAGGTTGATTTAGAGTTTCATTATGCAAGAAAAAGTACCCATCAATCCCGAAAATAATATCCAGCAAAAACTGACCCGGGTCTCCGGCGAACCCGGTGTCTATTTGATGAAGGACGACACGGGTGCGGTCATTTATGTGGGAAAAGCCCGCAATTTGAAAAAACGGTTGGCTTCGTATTTCAAAAATTCGGGCCAGGTGGATGCTAAAATCAGTATTCTGGTCAATAAGATATCGGATTTTGAAACCGTCATCACCCGAACCGAGAAAGAGGCGTTGATACTGGAGTCCAACCTCATCAAACGGCATAAACCGCGTTATAATGTTGTATTAAAAGACGACAAACGCTACCCGTCGCTGCGCATTGATTTAAACGAAGATTATCCTAATTTTTCCATCGTCAGAAAAATCGGCCAGGATGACGCTTTATATTTCGGACCTTTCTCTTCGGCTTATGCCGTGCGCGAAACCCTGCGGACCATCAATAAAACATTCAAGCTGCGCAAGTGCAAAGCCCGTGAGTTCAAAACCAGGACCCGGCCCTGTCTCCATTGCCAGATGGAAGGCTGTCTGGCACCGTGCTGCGGCGATGTCGACCCGGCTCTGTACCAGGAACAGGTCAATGAAGCCATTATGTTTCTAAGGGGTAGAACACCGAATTTGATCCGTAAAGTCAAAAAGCAAATGGAGACCTGCGCTCAAACCCAGGAATTTGAGAGGGCCGCCCGGTTAAGAGACAAGATCTTCGCTTTGGAGCGCACGATCGAAAAGCAGATAGCGGTGACGACTGATTTCAAGGACCGCGATGTTTTTGCCATCGCCCGGGCACCGGATTGCTCGGTGATCACGGTGATGTCCGTGCGCGGCGGATTTCTTACCGGAACCCGCCACTATGATTTTCCAGAGATCATTTCCACCGATCCGGAAATGATGGCGGCGTTCCTGCGGCAGTATTTTGAGCGACACGCGTTTATTCCCGATGAACTGCTGATATCGGTCGACCTGGCAGATGCCGCTTTGACTGCCGAATGGTTGCGCAGCATTAAAAAGAAAAAAGTCGACATCCTCCGGCCCCAGCGGGGAGAAAAAGCGCATCTGGTGAATCTGGCCGAACACAACGCACAAAATGAGCTGAAAAATCTAATCGCATCGCGATCCGCCGAAATGGACCTGCTGCTTAGGCTGCAAAAAAAACTTAAAATTCGCAAACTACCGGAAAGAATTGAATGCTTCGACAATTCCAATATTTCCGGGACGGATCCCGTGGCCGCGATGGTCGTATTCGAAATGGCGCGCGCTCAAAAGTCTGCCTACCGAAAATACCGCATCCAAACGGTCACTGAGCACGATGACTATGCCTACATGAAAGAAGTGTTGGAAAGGCGTTTCAGGAAAACCGACAAAGCCACTCCCTATCCGGATCTTTTGATGGTGGACGGCGGCAAGGGACAGCTCAACATTGCCCTGGCAGTGATAAAAGAGTTGAATCTCTCAGGAGAATTTGAAGTTGCCGGCATCGCTAAAAAAGACGAAAAAAAGGGTGAGACACGGGATAAAATCTTTATACCGGCCAGAGCCAATCCGATAGGATTCGGCAGGGAAGGGGACCTGCTTTTATTTTTGCAGAGAATCAGAGATGAGGCTCACCGCTTTGCGATCACCTATCACCGTAAACGCCGCAGCAAAAGAACGCTGCAATCCGCCCTTGATTCTATACCCGGCGTCGGCCGCAAAAGAAAAGCGATCCTGCTACAGCATTTTAAGAGTATTAAAAATATCCGGGCAGCAGACCTCGAACAAATAGGTTCACTGCCCGGATTCAATCGCAAGGTGGCCGAGTCGGTCCGAAAGGCACTGGGTAGTTGATCGAATCGGGTGGTTAGCAGCAATATATCGATAGTTTGCTTTTGGAGTCGCGGGATAAAGCAGAGGTTTCAGGTGTCAGGTTTCGGGTGTCAGGGTTTAAAAGTTCGATATCTTCCTATGAAACTTCAGGGAATGACGAATGAAGAATGTCGAATGACGAATTGTGGCTGTCGCCTCGCACTGCTATTTTTAACAAATAAAATATAAAGAATTCCTTAATTCGGTCCGCCTGCGGCGGATCAACCGACATTCGACATTTGTCATGCTCGACTTTCTTTCTCGATTAAACTAACCGTTTTTTTGGCCAGCGGCTGCGCTGACACCTGACACCTGAAACCTATTTAACCTGCCGATCCGGGATCGAATATTAGGTCGGCCTATTTTCTACATATTGCTTATTTGATCTGCTTAGCCCAGCGTCTTCAGCAGATCCTTGAGTTCCTGCACGGCTGAGGCCGACTTTTGCAGGGCCTGATTCTCTTCATCGGTCAGCTTTATCTCTATAATCTCTTCGGCGCCCCTGGCTCCCAATTTTACGGGAACGCCGATGAATAGATCATTGATGCCATATTCCCCCTGGAGATAGGCGGCACAGGGCAAGATTTTCTTTTTATCTTTCAGAATCGATTCCGCCATCTCTACGGCAGCCGAGGCCGGTGCATAGAAAGCACTGCCCGTCTTCAACAGACCGACGATTTCGGCACCACCGTTGCGGGTGCGATCCACCAGGGCATCGATGCGATCCTGGGCAAGCAACTCGGTGATGGGGATTCCGGCTACCGTGGAGTAGCGGGGCAGCGGCACCATGGTATCCCCGTGTCCGCCGAGGACGAAGGCATGGGTGTTTTCAACAGAAACATTCAGCTCCATGGAAATAAAAGCTCTGAATCGGGCCGAATCCAGCACCCCGGCCATGCCGATGACTCTTTCTTTGGGGAAGCCGCAGGCATCAAAGGCAACGTGGCACATGGCATCCAGCGGGTTGCTGACGACAATCAGGATAGCCTCGGGGGACCGGGCGGCCACTTCTTTCGTAACACTGCCGACGATGCCAGCATTGGTGCTGATGAGATCATCCCGGCTCATGCCGGGTTTGCGCGGAATGCCGGCGGTAATTATTACGATATCAGATCCATTCGTGTCATCATAAGCGTTGGCGCCGGTGACATGGGAGTCATGTTTTTCGATAGCCGCCGCCTGGGTAAGATCGAGCGCCTTACCCTGGGGGACGCCCTCCACAATATCCACCAAAACAACATCACACAGCTGTTTCTCCGCCAGTCGCTGGGCGGCGGTTGCGCCGACATTTCCGGCACCAATTACGGTAACTTTTTTGTCCATAACAATCTCCTCCTTGATTTATAAGATTCCAATACAAGCCCGGTAAGAGCGGTCTCCGCCTCCCAACGAGCCAAACACATTGATATTCAACAATTATATTATGTTGTCAACCCAATTTATATGATCGTCACTTATTGACAGAATACCCCAAAATAGGATAAGTATTATTAGTTAAAGCAATTATCAATTTGTCTTTCGATACCGGCTTGATTGTGCTATGATAAGTTATTGTATTTAAGAGCTAATTCAGATGGCGATAGTTAATTTAAAGAAAAGGCAAATAGAGTGTAAAATCGTTTATTACGGGCCGGCGCGCTGTGGTAAAACGACCAACCTTGAATATATTCACAAGGCTTTCAAAAAGCAAGTAAAAGGGGAAATGGTTTCCATCAATACCGATGGCGATCGAACCCTTTTTTTTGATTTTCTGCCTATTGAACTCGGCAGGCTCATGGGTTGTGAGGTTCGGGTTCAGCTGTATACCGTTCCAGGGCAGGTGCGCTATGCCTCGACTCGCAAACTGGTGTTGAGAGGGGCCGACGGTGTTATTTTCGTTGCAGACTCCCTTGAAGTTCGCCGCGAAAAGAACATGCTGGCCTTAAAAGACCTGCAGCAAAATTTAAAAGAATATAATCTCAGCATATTTAAAGTACCGCTGGTGATGCAATTTAACAAACGAGATTTGAAGGATGCCAATATTAAACTCATGCCACTCGAAAAAATGCAGCACGATTTGAATCGACAGCTAAAGGTTCCCTCTATGCCGGGAGCCGCTTTGATAGGAGAAGGCGTTGGCGGAACTTTAAACGCCTGTTTGAAGCTGGTATTGAGGGCGCTTCAAAAAGAACTGAATTTGGGTGGATAATTTATAGAAATGGCTGGCAGTGTAGCATTTGCAGGGAATTTAAGTTTTCTGAATTTGGGTGAAGTGCTGCAACTTCTCGGCACGTCGTCCGGGACGGGAACTTTGCATATTACAAGCAACCAGACTGCCCAAGAGGGCATTATTTACATCGATAAAGGCAATCCGATCAATGCCGACAATGGTTCCAAAACCGGCCTTGATGCATTGTTCTCGCTGTTTGGATGGATAGACGGCCAATTCGAGTTCATTCAGGAACCGGTTACCTGTGCCAAACTCGTCACCAAAAGTCGGATGGAAATTATCCTCGACGGCCTGCGACTGCTGGATGAAGGCCAAGTGGAGGTGCTGGCACCGACCGCGAATGCCGGAGCGGAAAATACATCCGGGCCGAAGGTCAAATCCGGTTCGATGCCGCTTTTAAAGGGCCCCCTGGTCGACTATTCATATGTGGTCGACGAGGAAAGTTTTTACGACGGTGATGAAATCGTACAAGAAGGTAACCACGGAAATTGGATATGGGTGATCTTAGAAGGTATTGCCCATATCTCGAAAAATACCCCCAAGGGGAATTTGAAGCTGCTCAAAATCGGAGATGGTGCATTCTTGGGCAGCATCGCCGCACAGTTAAAAGGGGAAAATGTTCGCAGTGCCTCTATAACGGCGGAGGGTAGCGTGCAACTCGGTATGCTGGATGCCCATCTGATGAGCAGTGAACTGGCAAGCTGCACGATGGAATACCGGGATTTTATCAACGCCCTGGACGCAAGGTTGAAGCAGGTTACGGCGATGACCGCCCAATATTTTTCACAAGGCCGCAAGCCGGCCTCGGTCATTAAAGGCAAAAAAAGACTGATCAAGCAGGGTCAGGAGGAAAATCGCTTATTTCGCATACGCTCCGGACATGCCTATGTAGCCCGTGAAACCAAGGCCGGGCCCGTGCCCGTTGTCCGTCTTGATGCAGGTGATTTTTTCGGCAATATTCCTTTCCTGGATATGGGCCAAGAACCTTATTCGGCATCCGTCTTTGGATCCAAAGATCTTAAAGTAAGCACCCTGGATTCGACTATTTTACAAAATGATCACGAGAAGCTATCGTCTACCCTGAAAAATTTACTGGCCCATCTGGCCACCTGTATATCCGTTACGACCCTGATCGCTACGAATCACTTTAAAAAATAATTTCTCAAGAGTTGGAAAGCGGCGTATCCTGATTCCTATCCCGGCGCAGCGAAAGAGGCAAGGTTTTCAGTTATATGCCAAACCAAAGATGTAAACCCTTAACATGGAAAAATAACTGCCATGACCTCTGACAATAATAGAAAGTACGAACGGATCGACACGCTCAACCTGTCTTATATTTGTCTTGATGAAGACGAAAATATCGTCAAGCAGGGTATGGGCCGGACTCTTAATCTTTCCTTAGCAGGAATTTTATTGGAAACCCATTTCCGGATTGAATCTAGTCACAAGGTTCAATTGACTATCAGTCTGGAGGAAGAACTGATGGACATCAAGGGCAAGGCGGTTCATGTCAAATCATGTGGTGGGGGAAAATACCAGATCGGAATCGAATTTATTGATTTAGATAAAAAATCAACCGATATTATGCAGAAATTCATCGAAAACAATGAAATTGCAGAAACGTCGAAGGTGTTAGAGGACAAATAGTCGTTATCAAAGAATTGAAAGGATGAAAATTAATGAATGCTTCTGTAAGTCAAACGGATTTTCAAGATTTAAATCTGCTCAAGAGGGGAAAAGTCAGGGATATCTACGATCTTGGTGATTGTTTATTAATGGTGGCAACCGATCGAATTTCGGCCTTCGATGTCGTCATGCCGGACCCGATACCGGATAAGGGAATCATCCTGACGCAGATTTCGCTTTACTGGTTCGAAATCATGAAGTCGATTGTCGAAAACCATTTAATTTCCGCTGATGTAAATGAATTCCCGGCTGCCTGCCAACCCTATGCCGACGTTTTACGCGGACGTAGTATGCTGGTAAAGAAGACAGAACCCTTGCCGATTGAATGTGTGGTCAGAGGCTATATTTCCGGTTCAGGTTGGAAATCATATAAGGAGTCGCAGACGGTTTGCGGTATTGCCTTGCCGTCCGGTTTAACGGAATCAGACCAACTGCCGGAACCGATCTTCACCCCCTCGACCAAGGAAGAACTTGGTGCGCATGACATTAATATCGATTTTGCAGAAACCGTCAATAGGATCGGGCAGGATTTGGCTTCAAAGGTCAAAGCGCTGAGCCTCGCCATTTACAAAAAAGGTGCTGAAATGGCACTTGAAAAAGACATTATCATCGCCGATACCAAGTTCGAATTTGGACAGATCGGCAATCAGCTGATTCTGATCGATGAAGTTCTAACCCCGGATTCCTCGCGCTTTTGGCCCAGGGAGACCTATGCACCCGGTGGTTCACAGCAAAGCTTTGACAAGCAATATGTCAGAGATCACCTGATATCCATTAATTACAACAGACAACCGCCGGGACCCGCGCTGCCGGAAGACATCATACGCAATACACGCAAAAAATACCTGGAAGCGCTCACCCAGCTCACCGGCGACAGCCATGGGCTGTAAATGAATATTTTCGATTGAATATTGAATATTTAAGGTCCGCCTCCGCAGACCATTTCTAAAAGGCTCTTATTAAAATGACGAAGCGCAGCGATCACCACAAATATTCAATATTCAATTTTCATTATTCAATGTAATCGAATGCCGCCGCCTCCCATTCAACCTGCTCAATATCAAACCGTACCGCTGTCACTGATCGATCTGCAACAGGATGAATTCCGTATTACGACTTGTCAGGACCTATATGACCTGGAAACTTCCATCCGGCAGGTCGGCCTCATAGGGCCTCCACTATTGGTCAAAAAGACCCGTCAATTTGCAATCGTCAGTGGCTTTCGTCGTGTGGAGGCCTGCCGGAACCTGGGATGGCATGAGATCAGCGTCGGCGTCCTGGATCCCCAGATGGATCATCTGGACTGCCTGCGGCTTGCCATTGCCGACAATGCGCTCCAAAGGCCGCTCAACTTGATTGAAACATCCCGGGCCTTGCATAAACTGTCGGCTTTTTCAGAGAGCCTGGAGGAATTGGCTGATTCCGCCTCAACCTGCGGGCTGACCTCAAACCACGTTGTAATCGAAAAAACCAAGGACCTTTGCCTGCTGCCCCAATCCATTCAATACAGCATCTTGAACGAAACAATTTCATTGACCATGGCTAACGAGCTGGCCCGGCTTGATCCGGATGCCGCGGTCGAATTTGCGCAGCTGTTTGAGCAGTTGAAACTAAGCCTCAACAAACAAAGAGAGCTCATCCGGTTGGTCAGTGAGATCGCGCGCCGTGAAGATATTTCAATCCGTCAGGTGCTGGCCATGGACCCGCTGCAACACATATTAGCTGATAAGAATTTCGACCGTGGGCAGAAAGGAAGAAAAATTCGCTCTTTTCTGAGGCAGCGGCGTTTTCCCAGGATAGTCGCAGCTGAACAAAAGTACGTTGCCCATTTAAAAAAACTGAAGCTTGACCCTGCTATTAAGCTGATACCGCCCAAGGATTTTGAGGGAGACTCCTTTTCGTTGAATTTGACCTTCACCAGTCTTGATCAGCTAAAATCCTTGAGTCCGATGTTGGATGACATTATTCAACACCCCAGTTTCAAAAAAATTGTGCATGAATGAGGCGAATCCTGAGAGTAAAATCTACCTTTATAGAACCCCAGAAAAGGTAATCGATATTTCTATCATTATCGCCAGGGCGATTTTTGCCTCCCTCCTGAATAAATCTCCGGCACAGTTAGTGATATCCGATTGCACCCAATAAAATGAACAAATATTACTTGTCAAACAGATCCTAACAACTATAGTGGGGATCATGAAATAAATTGCCTTCAATATTTTATCTTCAATTTATTAGCTGCAGGATGTTGCCTTCATAAAATTATGGGAATTCAGGAACGAAAACAACGGGAGCGTGAAAGAAGACGCCAGCAGATTATCGTAGCCGCCAAACGCGTGTTTTCTGAAAAAGGCTTTTCAAAGTCCACAATGGAGGACATCGCGCGCGAGGCTGAATTAAGTCCTGGCACCCTATATCTGTATTTTAAAAATAAAGACGATCTGTACGCATCGTTATCCCTGCGAATTTTGCAATATCTAAATATCCGGCTGGCGGATGTAAAAAAGGAAAAAGATACGGATCCGCAAAAGAAAATCAATGCGATCAAAGAAGCGTTATATGATGTATACCAATTTGATCCCATGATTCTGATCAACATGTTCCACCTTCAATCCAGTGAAACCCTGAAAAATTTATCATCCCCCCTGCTTGGCAATATCACCGAGCTCTCACGCAACTCCCTGAACGTCCTGGCCGAAGTGTTTGAAGACGGCTCCGGCCGGCATGAATTTATAGACAACAATCCCTCCGCTGTTGCCGATATCATCTGGTCATTGTTTACGGGCGTCGTGCTCTGGGAAGAGAGCAAACGTATGATTGATGATGAAAAAGACTTCTTAAAGCAGACCCTCGATATCGCCTTTGATATTTTTGCCCGCGGAGTCGCCAGATGATCTGTCGTGCATACACCAACACTTCCCTTACCGCGATGAGCCGCAACATCTTTTTTCTAGCTACAATGAAATAGCAAATTACAAATCGCAAATACCAAACAAATCTCAATGACCGAAAATCCAAATTCAAAGCACCTGTTTGAAGAGACAGCATTTATCTGATATTGATTTTTTTATGCCGATTCAAAAACTATACATCGATCAAGAGGTTGCCGAGTACCCCGAAGTGCGTGCCATTGCGCGGCACCTGGACCTGGCGGCCGAAATTGCGGCTAACAGCCGGCAAGTCTATGACAGCATCAGCGCTGCGCCTGACCCGATCCAAAAGGGGAAAACAGTGCTGTATTTGACGCGCAACAAAGGCGCATTCATTAAAAAATGCCCGGGCACCCGTTCCTATACCTGCTGCGGTTATGAGATTCTTCACATCGGCACCTTTTGCCACATGGACTGCACTTACTGCATCCTGCAGTCATATTTTCATCCACCCCTAATGCAGTTTTTCGTCAACCACACGGATCTGTTCAAAGAACTCGACCAGATTTTTTACGGAAACGATATACACAGGATCGGAACCGGTGAGTTCACCGATAGCTTGATCTGGGAGTCGTGGACTGATTTTAGCAGCAGGTTGGTGCCGGCGTTTGCCGGTCAGGGGCGTGCGGTGCTGGAATTGAAAACCAAAACCACTGCCGTTGACAGGCTGCAGCACCTGGAGCACCGGCGCAAAACGATCGCCGCATGGTCGGTCAACACACCTCGGGTAATTGCCCAGGAAGAACGGCGTACAGCCTCGCTGGCAGCCAGGCTCAAAGCCGCGGCCAAATGTGAATCCTGGGGGTATCCCCTGGCGTTCCACTTTGACCCCATTATAATCTACGACGGCTGTGAAGCCGACTACGAACAGGTCATAAATGACATTTTTTCCAGTGTTTCCGCGGATAACATCTTGTGGATCAGCCTGGGGACATTTCGTTTTATGCCGGCCCTGAAACCGCTGATCCAAAAACGATTTCCCAAATCTAAAATCATATATGGCGAGTTTATAACCGGGCTCGATGGTAAAATGCGATATTTCAAGCCGCTGCGCATCGAGGTTTATCGGAAAATCGTTGCCGGCATCCGTCGCCACGCACCTGAAGTGTTCGTCTATTTTTGTATGGAAGACGATGAAGTTTGGCAAAAATCCCTGGGATTTACAGCTACCGAAAAGGGTGGGCTCGATAAAATGCTGGATGAACAGGCGATTAGACACTGCGGAGTATCAATGGCGAATGAAGAATGACGAAGGCAGAATTAAGGATTGCAATCGAATTTGCAGTTTGCCGGTAGTTATCAATTTATCTGACGGAATCCGAAAATTTGCTGGCAATAGATCTAAGTGCGGCAACAATTGAACAGATGCGGAATTAAATGTCAATACGCTGAAGACAGGCAATTAAAATGATAGAATTCCATAAATCTTCAATTTTCAATCTTCAATTTTCAATTCGGCATTGCTTGGCCCTCATATTTTTCCTGCTCTTAATCGGCACCTCAATCGAATCCCCGGCCCAGACCTGGCACAGGGTCAAGTGGGTGAATGACGGGGATACGGTTGTATTAACAACGGGCGAGCGGATTCGGTACATCGGCATCAACGCGCCGGAAATCGACCACGAAAATCAGAAGGCACAACCCCAGGGGTACCAGGCCAGAGCGTTCAATAAAAAATTGGTATTATCCCAAAGAATTCGGTTTGAGTATGATCAGGAGCGTGCTGACCGGTATGGTCGGACCCTGGCCTATGTTTATCTGGAAGACGGCAGTTTTTTAAACGTTCGGCTGTTGCAGGCCGGATTGTCTTTTTACCTCTATCTGAAACCAAATTTAAAATACAGCAACATGCTGCTGCAGGCCCAGCGCAAGGCCATGGATTTGAAAAAAGGCTTGTGGCACAGCTGGCGGGAAGCACAAGGAAAATACATTGGCAATCGGAATTCACGCAGGTTCCACCTCGCGTCCTGCCCCCATGCGAAAAAAATCAAGTCTAAAAACAGGGTTCATTTTGCCCGAAAATGGGACGCATTCTATCAAGGCTATGCACCGGCCCGGAAATGTATCAAGGAGTTTTGGAGCTACTAAATTCTATTTCTCTCTGTCTTTAGTTACCTCTTCGATGATCTTATCTGTCATCTGGGCCGGCACTTCATCATAATGGGAAAATTCCATGGAGTAGATGCCGCGGCCGCCGGTCATGGATCTGAGATCCGGGGCATAGGTTAAAAACTCCGCCATCGGGACGTTGGCCTTGATAATCTGATTTCTTCCGGCACTGTCCATCCCCAGAACTTTCCCGCGTCTGCCGTTCAGATCCCCCATAATATCGCCCATAAAATCTTCCGGTGTTGTGATGGTAACACTCATGATGGGTTCTAATAAAACCGGGTTTGCCTGCTCGGCTGCTTTTTTGAAGGCCAGGGAACCGGCAATCTTAAAGGCCATTTCAGATGAATCCACGGCGTGAAAAGACCCGTCGTCAAGGGTGACCTTGAAATCGACGCAGAGAAAACCCGCCAGGACGCCTTTTTGGGATGCTTCAACGACGCCTTTCTCAACCGCGGGTATATATGTTTTAGGGATCACACCGCCGACGATGGCATCGACAAATTCGAAGCCTTTGCCTCTGGCCATGGGTTCCAGTTGAATCCAGCAGTCGCCAAATTGACCGTGGCCGCCGGTTTGCTTTTTATGTTTTCCCTGGACCCGGACTTTCTTTTTGATCGTTTCCCGGTAAGGAACTTTGGGCGTATTCAAGACCACTTCGACATTGAATTTTCTTTTGAGTCTATCCACGGTGGTCTCGATATGGATCTGCCCCAGACCCGATAGGATAATCTCTTTGGTTTCGGAGATCCGGTCCAATTTGAGCGAGGGATCTTCTTCCAGCAGTTTGACCATGGAGCTGAAAATTTTGTCTTCGTCTCCTTTGGACTTGGCGCTGATCGCAAATGAAATCAAAGAGGGCAGGGGGTCGATACATTGATAGGAAATTTTGGCTCCATCATCACACAACGTATCGCCGGTCAAGGTTTCTTTGAGTTTGGCCATCGCCACAATCGAGCCCGGCCCGGCCCCCGTTGCCGGCTTTTGTTCCTTGCCGGTAATGGTCAGAAGCTGGTTGAAGCGTTCCTTGGTCTCTTTAGTGGAATTATAAAAATTTCCGTCTGATCCCAACGTGCCGGAAACCACCCTGAAAATTGTCAGCCGGCCGGCATAAGGGTCGGCCAGGGTTTTGACCACGAAAGCGGAGAAGGGGGCGTCCGGATCCGGCGCCCGTTCGATTTCTTCACCTGTTGCCGGATCGGTGCCCACCCGTGATCCGCGATCAATCGGGGAGGGCATTGAATCCAACACGATGTTCATTAATATATCGATGCCGATATTTTTGGTGGCCGATCCACAAACCACCGGCACAAATGTGCGGGCCAGGGTCCCTTTTCTAAGGGCGCCTCTTAATTCTTCCTCGGTGAGTTCTTCTCCTTCCAGGTAACGCTCGACTAGATCGTCATCGGCTTCGGCAATATTTTCAATTAAATTTTCTTTTTCACTGTCTACCGTATCCTGCATGTCGGCCGGGACTTCTCCCTTTTGGGCCTTGCCGTCGTCATCATAGAGGTAAGCCTGTCCGGTAATTAAATCAACGATGCCTTTAAATTCGTCTTCGGCACCGATGGGTAGCTGCAGGATGATGGGTTTGGGCTCGAAAATGTCGGCGGCTTCTTCGAATGCTCTGGAAAAATCAGCGCGTTCGCGATCGAGCTTATTGATGAAGATCATACACGGCTGTTGAAAATTTTTGGCAAATTCCCAAGCTTGTTCCGTTTGAACCTTGACGCCGTCCACAGCATCAATGACGACCAGCGCCCCATCGGCAGCCTGCTGGCAGCTCAAGGTATCTGAAAAAAAGTTCTGATCGCCCGGGGTATCGATAATATTAATCGTGTGTTTTTTCCATTCCACCTGATGGAACCCGGAGCTGATGCTTGAAGTTCGTTTGAGTTCTTCCGGTTCAAAATCCATCGCGGTGTTGCCGTCTTCCACCCGACCCAAGCGTTTCGTGACGCCGCCGTCGAAAAGCATGGCTTCTGCAAGGGATGTTTTCCCGGCTCCACTATGGGCAACCAGGGCAATGTTTCTTAAACTTTCAACTATTTCACTCATGTAAGCTCCTCTCTATTTTTCTTAAAAGGCTATGTCTAACTGGTAAACTGAAAAAAAGCAAGCCCAAAATCAGGACTATTTTTGCGGTTGGTGCCGCAGCAAAATGAAAAATTCCCGGTTTCCTTTAGGCCCGCGGATCGGTGACGGCGTGACTGTTTCGCTCACAAAACCCAATTCAACAAAAAACGAGGACAAAATCTGAATGACCTGGGCGTGAAGGTCGGCATCCCTGACCACTCCCCCTTTTCCAACCTGATCCTTGCCGACTTCAAATTGAGGTTTTATCAGGGCCAGGATGTGCGCGCCATCTTTCAGAAAAGCGGCAACTGCGGGCACGACAATTTTCAGGGAGATGAACGACACATCGATGGTTGCCAAATCAACCGGCTCGCCGATGGTATCGGCTGCCATATGGCGAATATTGGTGCGTTCGAAAACCACCACGCGCGGATCCTGGCGAAGTTTCCATGCCAGCTGGCCATAGCCGACATCAACGGCGTAGACGCGGGCCGCACCATTTTGCAGGAGACAATCGGTAAAACCACCGGTGGACGCGCCGACGTCGAGGCAAACGAAACCGGCCGGATTTACCCCAAGGGAATTCAGGGCGCCTGCAAGCTTTAAGCCGCCTCGACCGACATAGGGGATATCAGTTCCTTTCAATTCAAGCTCGTCATCAAGGCCAACTAAAAAGCCGGCTTTGTCCACCGGCCGGCTGTTCACCAGGACCTTGCCGGCCATAATCATGGCTTGTGCCCGCTGGCGGCTCGGGGCAATCCTTCTTTCGACGAGCAGCCGGTCGAGTCTTTGTTTTTTTGTGGACAAATTAGATACTCATAATCGGGTTTCAGGATTAAGATACCGGAATCTAATTCGCATTCACCAAACGCTCGGCGGCTTTTACAATGGCAGGCGGGTCAATGCCGTACAGGGTCCGCAGCAACTGTTGGGGTCCGTGCTCCACAAAGGTGTCCGCAATGCCGATCCGCTCAACCTGAATACCGGGGAGCCTCGCATCATTTAAGGCCTCGAGCACGGCACTGCCGAATCCACCCTGGAGCACATTTTCTTCTATCGTGATGATCCGCGGGATCTTTTTAGCCAACGCACTTATCAGATCAATGTCCAGGGGTTTGACGAAACGGCAGTTGACCACCGTGGCCGAGATACCGTGTTTCTTGAGAGTTGCACGGGCTGAAAGGGCATCGCCCACAGATTTGCCGATGGCCAGCATCAGGATATCTTCGCCTTCTGCCAAAACTTTTGCTTTTCCCAGCTGTAGCGGTTCGACGACTTCGTCCAACTCGACCCCGGTGGCTGAACCCCGCGGATATCGAAACGCAACGGGGCCATCATGTTGCAGGGCCGTCGCGAGCATGGCACGCAGGTCATTTTCATCAGCCGGCGCCATAATGACCATATTGGGTAGGCTCCTCAGATAAGAGAGATCAAACAGTCCGTGATGGGTGGATCCGTCTTCCCCCACAATGCCGCCCCGGTCGATGGCAAAGGTCACCGGCAGCCGATCCAGGCACACGTCATGCAAAACCTGGTCATAGGCCCGCTGCAGAAAGGTCGAATAGATGGCCACGACCGGCTTTAACCCCTCGGTGGCCATGCCGGCCGCGAAAGTGACGCCGTGCTGTTCAGCAATCCCGACATCGAAGAAACGGTCCGGGTAGATCCTGGCAAAATCAGATAGTCCGGTGCCTTCGGGCATGGCAGCCGTGACCGCAACCACCCGCTCGTCTTTGGCGGCCATTTCGATCAGGGTCCGGCCGAAAACCTGGGTATAAGTCGGTATCGAAAGTTTGGGGTCGATGCAGGTGCCGGTTTCAACCTCAAAGCAGCCACAGCCGTGAAAATAGACCGGGTTTTCTTCCGCCGGGGGATAGCCCTTGCCTTTTTGGGTGGTTACGTGCAGCAGCACAGGCTCTTTTAAGTATTTTATATTATTTAGAATATCAATTAAGTGATTCAGTTTGTGACCGTTGATGGGACCAAAATATTCGAAATTGAAAGCTTCAAACAGCATTCCGGGGGTGGTGAAGGTTTTGAACGATTCCTCGGTACGTTTGGCAAACTGGTACACATCATCGCCGATTTTGGGCAGCGATTTGAGAAATCCGCCAAGCTCTTTTCTGGCCTCCTGGAGCCTTTTGGCGGAAAAGGTTCGGCTCAAAAAGGAAGACAGGGCACCCACGTTGCGCGAAATCGACATGTCATTGTCATTCAGGATGACGATAAGCTCCCGGTCTTTAAATTTGTCCCCGGCCTGATTAAGCCCTTCATAGGCGATACCGGCGGTCATCGACCCATCGCCAATCACCGCGATCACCTTGGAATCTTCCTTTTTTAAATATTTGGCGTGCACAACCCCCAGGCCGGCCGAAATCGATGTACTGCTGTGGCCGGTGGAAATGGTATCGTAGGGACTCTCATCTATGCGGGTGAAGCCCGCGATCCCCTGGTGCTGCCGCAGGGAGGGAAATTGTTCACGGCGGCCGGTCAGCAGTTTGTGCGCATAGGCCTGGTGCCCGACATCCCAGATCAGTTTGTCGTGCGGTGTTTCAAATACATAGTGGATGGCGATTGCCAGTTCGACCGCGCCAAGACTGGAGGCCAGGTGGCCGCCGGTTTGAGATACAACTTCAACGATGGTTTCGCGGATTTCAGCGGCCAGATCCGGAAGCTCCTTTCGCGAGAGTTTTTTTAGATCGGCCGGAGAATTAATTTTTTCTAATAGGCTCATGGACGAATTACATTCAATTTTAGAAATTCAGGAATTTAGGAATTTAGGAATTTAGGAATTGAAGAGATTCTATCTCTTTTAATTTATTGCTTCAATCCCTAAATCCCTCAATTCCTGAATTCCTCAATTCGTGATCTTATCGTTTTCTTTCGATGATGTAGGTTGCTAAAGCCCGCAGGGGCTCTGCCTTACTATCAAAAGTTTCCAGTGCTTGCAATGCCCGGTGTGTTAATTTTCGGGCAAACTGCCGTGAGGCATCAAGGCCCAAAAGGGCAGGGTAGGTGCTTTTCTGGTTTAACCGGTCGGTTCCGACGGCCTTGCCCATCATTTCCGGATTACCTGCTACATTTAAAATGTCATCTGCAACCTGAAATGCTAAACCGATGTTGCGGGCATAGGATTTGAGGTGAGCTAGTTGAGCCCTGCTCGCCCTGGCCAGCAATGCGCCGCAGTGCAGGCTTGCCTCGATCAGGGCCCCTGTTTTTAAGGTATGCATGGCTTCGAGTTCGGCGAGGTTCAGCCGGCGGCCTTCGGCCGCCATATCCAGCATCTGGCCCTGGATCATCCCGCGCGAACCGGCCGCAACTGCGATTATTCGAGTGATCTGCAGCCATTCGGCAGCCCTGGTGGAACTGTTGACCGGCACCGAGGCGAGAACTTCGAAAGCCAGGGTCAACAATGCGTCGCCGGCCAGTACGGCGGTTGCTTCATCAAAGGCAATATGACAGGTGGGCTTTCCCCGGCGCAATTCATCATTATCCATGGCCGGCAGATCATCGTGGATGAGCGAGTAGGTGTGGATCATCTCCATCGCACAGGCTGCCGTCAGGGCATCGGCCGGATTGCCGCCAACCGTTTCGGCGGCCGCCAAACATAAAACCGGCCGAATTCGTTTACCGCCGGCCATCAACGAATATCGCATGGCTTCGTCAATGATTTCGTCCTGTTGATTATTTTGCAGAATATCAGCCAAAGCCTCGTTAACGATCTGACTTTTTTCATTTAAGTAGAGTTTCAGGTCAAACATGTTGGATACTCGATTCTGGATACTGGATGCTCGATACTGGATGCTCGATACTGGATGCTCGATACTGGATGCTCGATACTGGATGCTCGATACTGGATGCTCGATACTGGACGCTCGATACTGGATGCTCGATACTGGATGCTCGATACTGGATGCTCGATACCGGATGCTCGATACCGGATGCTCGATACTGGACGCTCGATACTGGATGCTCGATACTGGATGCTCGATACTGGATGCTCGATACTGGATGCTCGATACTGGATGCTCGATACTGGATGCTCGATACCGGATGCTCGATACTGGATGCTCGATACCGGATGCTCGATACTGGATGCTCGATACCGGATGCTCGATACCGGCTACCGGATACCGAGTGCCGAATACTGATCACTGAATACTGATCACTGATTACTGAATACTGATTACCGATCACTGATTACTGAATACTGATTACCGATCACTGAATACCGATCACTGATTACTGATCACTGATTACTGATCACTGACCACCGGGTACCGCACTAATCCCCCCCATGTTCGTCGAGACCCGGGCGATCATCAGAAAATGGTATTTCCGATACGTCGCCGGCGGCATCCTTCATCAAAATGGTAATGCGCTTTTCGGATTCGTCCAATTTCCCACTGCAATATTTTGACAGCCGAATCCCTTCTTCAAATTTTTTGATCGCCTTTTCCAGCGGAAGATCTTCGGATTCGAGGTCTTGAACGATTTGTTCAAGCTGTTTCATTGCCTGTTCAAAAGTCTTTTTGGCCATTGCTCGTTTTTCCCTCTACACGGCATACCAGACGCCCCTTGGCCAGCATGACCTCTAATTCCTGATCCAAGACAACATCCCGTTCATTTTTTACGACGGCTGCATCCGGAATCGTGCGGGTTATGCTGTAGCCCCTGGCAAGAATTGCGAGGGGATTTAAGGCTTCCAAGGTTGCGGTCAATTCGCGCAGTTTGATTTGTTTTGAATAATTGGATATTATTAATGATTTTATTAGCTTTTCATTTATTTGTTCAAGTTGTTTTTCAGCTTTATCCAACAAATGCCGCGGCGTGTTGGCCATGAGCCGATTCTGCCATAAATCAAGATGTTCTTGTTTTCGATTGAATTGCCGGGCCAGCGTCCGGTGAATGCGCTCACCAAGATCATCCAGCCGCAGGCGAAAATCTTCCAGTTTGCGCCGGGGGTCGATCAAACGTTTGGATACTGCAGTAAGTTTTAGGTCTAAATCATTAAAATAATGCATAGATTTGGTCTGTATGCGTTTCAACAGGTCACTACAGCGGCGCTGGAGAATGGATTTTTCAGGAATGACCAGTTCGGCGGCGGCCGTTGGCGTCGCGGCCCGCAGGTCAGCGGTAAAATCGGCGATCGTATAGTCGGTTTCATGTCCGATTGCTGAAATGACGGGTATTTGGGATGCTAAAATTGCGCGGGCCACAGATTCCGCGTTAAAGGCCTGCAAATCCTCCAGGGATCCGCCGCCGCGGGCCAAGATGGCGACCTCGGCTTCATTTCGATCATTGAGAAGTTCCAGGGCCGCGCATATTTCTTCGGCAGCGCCGGATCCTTGAACTTTTGTTGGAATAATCTGGATATGGCAGTTGGCAAAACGACGGCTGATTGTATTTATAATGTCATGGATGACGGCACCGGTCGGCGACGTTATCACGCTGATATGATTAGGCAAAAGTGGAATCGGTTTCTTTAAGGCATCATCGAAACAGCCTTCGGCTGCCAGGCGTTTTTTGAGCTTTTCAAATGCAATCTGCAGCGCTCCGATGCCGGAGGGCTCCAGGTATTCCAGAATAATCTGGTAACTGCCGCGCGGCTCATAAACGCCCAACCGTCCCATACCGGTGACGCTCATGCCATCCTCGGGTTTGAAAGTCAGCTGTCGCTGCTGACCGCGAAACATCACGGCGCTGATCTGGGATTTGCTGTCTTTCAGCGAAAAATAATAGTGCCCGGATGCCGGAACGCGAAAATTGGAAATCTCGCCAAATATCCACACAAAAGGGAAGCTTTCTTCGATCAGGATTTTGATTTCGGCATTCAGCTGCGAAACAGAATATATGTTGCGCGACCGGTTGTTGCCGTCATCTGGGCTGTGAAAATGATTTTCGAACATCTCGAGATCTGCAAATTTTTTACAACGTCCGATAAGATATATTATGTAAACTTTTTATTCAGGGCCTGTCAATAGGGGACTTATGCCGCAGAAATGGTCCCCTTGGTTCCCTGTTCACCATTTTCGTAAAAGCTGAATTCGGTCCCGCCGGATGATGCGAAATCAAATATTCGAAGGTCGGATTGCCGCAGGGATTCTATCGTCTCTGCAAACTTCAACTATTTTTCTTTTCCAACAATTCACGGATCGCAGGTACGACAAACACATTTTCATGGGGTATCTCCGCCAGATGATCGGCTAGAATATTTATTTTTTTGCGAATCGATTTGTGTTTATCCATGATAAACATGTTTTTGCCCTTGACCTTGCACATGCCGCTTCTGACCGCTATTCCGGCCGTCCGCAGATTCTGCTCGGAAACCTGGATGTCCAGCTTTTCGGCCAGATCCTTAAGTTCCTGGTAAATTTGTTCAGGCTTCATTTATTCAACCCATCAGAGACAGCTTGAGCTTGAAAAAAACAACGTTTGTGTTATATTTACGACATAATAAATAAATCGCGTTATATAATGGTTAAAACTAATCTCAGGAGGAAACAATGGAATCAGCACCCCTAAATCAAACCCAAACTCAGACCCAGGTTCGGGTCAATTCTTTTATCCGCAGTGTTTATAACTGGATGGCGATCGGTTTGGGCATCACCGGCTTTGTTGCCTATTATGTTGCGAACACCGAATGGTTGCTGCAACTAATATTCGGCAATCAGATTTTGTTTTTCGGCCTGATCATCGCTGAATTGGGACTCGTGATTGCGATCAGCGCCCGAATCCAGAAAATGCAAGCGTCGACGGCAACCGCTTTATTTGTACTCTATTCAGCTTTAAACGGCGCAACATTATCCATGATATTCATGATTTATACTGCTTCATCCATTACTTCAACATTTTTTATCTGCGCGGGCACATTTGTCGCCTGCAGCATTTACGGCTGGACCACCAAGCGGGATCTAACCTCTGTCGGGGGGTTCATGGCGATGGGATTGATCGGTATTATCATTGCATCGCTGGTTAATTTATTCCTGCGCAGCCCCGCCATGTACATGATTATCAGCTATATCGGTGTGATCGTATTCGTGGGCCTGACGGCCTATGATACCCAGCATCTCAAAAACATGGCCATGACCCAGCCTGATGGGCTTGAAGCAGCCGTGGTCAGAAAGGGAGCGATATTAGGCGCCCTGAAATTGTACCTTGATTTTATCAACCTGTTTCTGATGCTGCTGAGAATCTTCGGCAGCCGGGATTAACGCTTAAATGGCGGTTTTCCGCCGCAGGCGGATCAGGGTTCGGGGTTCAGGATTTATTGATTAAATTTCCTGACACCCGAATCCTGACACCTGACTACCAATCTTCTTCCCCCCTAAGCGACCACCTCCTACCACAACTTAGTTGTCAACCGGCTCCGAGATTAACTTTTATAATATCAGCTATTTGACTGCAAAAATCCTGAGTTTTTGCTTCATCGGGACCCTCGACCATCACCCGGCAAAGCGGCTGGGTCCCCGAGTAGCGCACCAGCACCCTGCCCTTGTCTCCCAGTTCGGCTTCAGCCGATCGAATCGCTTCAATAATTTGCGGTACGTCTTCGATGGCCGGCTTGGCATCGACCGCCACGTTGATCAAAACCTGGGGATACACCGCCATGATGGCGGATAGCTCTGACAGCGGTTTGTTCGCAGCTTGAATGGCTTCGATCAATTTCAGGGCCGTCAGCATACCGTCGCCGGTCGTGTGGCTGTCGGCAAATATCATGTGGCCCGAATCTTCGCCACCGAGCACCGCGCCGGAAGCCAGCATACGCTGCATGACATAGCGATCGCCGACCTGGGCCACTTCGTGATCGATATGCATTTCCCTTAAAGCGGCGCTGAATCCCAGGTTGCTCATGACGGTGGTGACAACCAGATTATTTGTCAGGGTGCCTTTTTGCTTCATATCTCTGGCACATATGGCCAGAATGTGGTCACCGGTAAGTACCTCGCCGGTCTCAGCCACGGCGATCAACCGATCACCATCTCCGTCGAAGGCCAGACCGATATCCGCCTGATTTGCGACAACTTTTTTTATCAGAGCTTCAGTATGTTCTGATCCGCACTCATCATTAATATTAATACCGTTAGGCTGTACAGCCAACGATTCGACATCGGCACCGAGTTCTGCAAACAGCGCCGGAGCAATTCGGTAAGTGGCGCCGTTGGAGCAATCCAGAATGATTTTTAATCCCTGAAATGGTTTGTCAGCCGTTAGGGTGCTTTTTAAAAAGGCGGCATACTCAACTGCGGCGCTCCGGTGGCGTTCAACAGTGCCCAACCTGCGTGAATCGAATCTCTGATGTTGACGGTTGTCACCAAGGATCAAATTTTCGATTTCAATTTCGGTTTCATCCGCCAGTTTGTAGCCGTTGCCGCTGAATATTTTGAGGCCGTTATCGTAATACGGGTTGTGTGAAGCCGAAATGACAATTCCGGCGGCGGCCTTCAGTGACGATGCCGTATAAGCGACTGCGGGAGTCGGCAACACCCCGGTAACATAAGCATTGCCGCCGGCCGCGCAAATGCCGGCAACCAGGCCGGATTCCAGCATGTCCCCCGACAACCGGGTATCTTTGCCGATGACAAAGCGGGCGCCATTGCCGGTTCGGGTGAAATGGGCAACCACCGCCCGGCCGATTTGTAGGGCCATTTCGGCCGTCATGGGATATTCATTGGCCACGCCGCGAATACCGTCTGTTCCAAAAAGTTTTTTCATAATATCATGTCGTCAAGCAGCTAAAAGTACGTTGGCAATATTTTGCGGGGTCCGGCGGTTATATCGTCAACTAGCCCCTGCAGCCAGCCAATCCCCCTTGCAGCGTCGGCCGGATCGAGTCCCTGAATGACGCGAATATAATTCGGTCCGCAGGTTTTGATTCCCTGATGAATGGATTCTAAAAATCGATCCGCCTCTGCCGGGGCTGAGGCGGTCGCCTGCATCATTAAAAAATCCTTGATTGCAGGCCAATGCTCGGAAAGCTCCCGAGCCGGTTTTGACTTTGGGGACTGGAGAGGGGCTTCGTCTGCGACCGTTTTTTTCAAACAAACCGCCTCCAACCGATTTAGTCTCTCCCCAATCGCCAGGTCGACTTTTTCCAGCAGCGCCTCCAACAAAGCCGGAGGGAAACGATCCGCTATAAATAGCCTTCGCACCTGATCATACCACTGCTTCAGGGCAATCAGGTTGGCGATGTATTGGATATTATTGGCAACGATTCTTTTATCGTTGCGAAACTTGCCCGGTTTAAATGATACATTGGCATCTTTGCCGGCGCCGCCCATGATCAGGCGGTCCGATCTGATTTCATCTTTGCGCAGGATGGTACCGGCCGCTACCGTGGCACCATAGCCCAGCCGGCAGGGGCCCACCATTCCGCCCTGCCCGCCTAAAAATATCGGGTTTTGGTTCAGCATGACACCGCGGGGTACGTCGCCGATCAAGGAGGCCGTAGCCTTGTCCTGGCTGGGCGTATAATTAAAATGAATGTAGGAGCTGCCGACTTCGCTGTGGTTTTTGCGACTGGTGCCCCCGGCCATCAGGCAGTCACAAAAATTAATCAGACTCCCCAGGGTTACAAACGGGAAGAGAATTGTCTGTTTCAAGGCCACGGTATGGGCAATATTGGCCTGTTCTTCCAAGACAGTCGCTTCTCGAACATGGGAACCCAGCCCGGCCTGGTTTTGGCCCAGAAACACCGCCTTTTTAAAATATCCTCCCCGCAGTTCGACATCGGGACCGATCTGGCAGTTGTCAACAGTAACCGGTGCCTCATATCCCAGGCTTGCCCCCGGAAGTATCAGGGTATCCGCCCCGAACAGCCGGCAGCCGGCATATATTCTGACGCCGTTGCCCGAGATTCGATTCGGATCGACTTCAGCACCGATCTCAATGCTGGAGGGGCGATCTATCCGGACGCCTTTTTCAATTAGCTTTTCAACCTTCGAATATTTACTGCCGCTCATCGTTTCCGATCCCCTGGTAAAATGAAATGCTGAAAGATATGCGCTAAACTGATTTCAATATATGATAAAAATGACTTAAGCAATTATTTTTTTCTGGGATTTTGTTACAAAATTCGGCATGCTGAATCTTTCGCGCTCCCCCGATTTTCGACCGGCTGGGTTCTTTAAACAATTCCTTGGAGAAAATCATATTTTCTATTGACAGTAGGATTTTTTCAGACTAAATTCTGACTGACTGGTCGGTCAATTATTAAAACTATAATTAATATTTTATTTTTAAACAATTTTATTAGATAGTTAAAATTTGACCAAAGGGTACTATGGTTAAGGAGCTCTCAAAATTGGCGTCAGCACATGCCACCCGATCCGATAAGAAAAATCGTATAGTCCAGGCCGCCGCCACGGTATTTGCCCAAAAAGGGTATGCCAGCGCCACCATAGCCGATATTGCGGCCAAAGCGAAAATCGGCAAGGGAACCATATACGAATATTTTGACAGTAAAGAAGATCTGTTTTTTGCCGTATTCGAGTGGTTCAAAAAGCAGACCGAAGATGCCGCCCGGGTCGACATCGGTGCTCTGGGAGGATCGGTAGCCAAGCGACTGGAAGCGCTGTCCGATTCGCTGATGGGGATGTGGCAGGAAATCGAGGATGTGTTCACCTTGACCATGGAATTCTGGGCGGCCTCATCTTCGTCCCAGATGCAGGACCGATTTAAAGCGAACTTTCGCAGCACCTACCAGGAATTTAGAAAAATTGTCAGATCTTTAATCCAGGAAGGTATCGAACGTGGTGAATTTCGGGCGGATATAAATCCTGAATTTACGGCCGCCGCGCTGGTGGGTACCTGGGATGCGCTTTTTTTGCAAGCCTGGTTTGAAGATGATTTCGATCCGGTCACCATCGCCCGTGAATTTCTATCAATCATCATTACAGGCTTATCCGGGAGAAAACCATGATTCAAAAATGTATTGGTCTAACCTTGCTCGCCCTGCTGCTGGTGCCGGGGCAACTTTTAGCAACAGATGAACCGAATGCCGCCGATCTGGTCGAAGACAGCTTTAAGTACATGCGCGGCAACGCATCGATTGCAACGGTAACCATGACCATCCACCGTCCTGACTGGGAACGCCAAATGACGATCAAGGCCTGGACGAGGGGTAAAAAGGACAGCCTCTTTTACATCGAAGCGCCGCCCAAAGACCACGGCAATGGTACCTTGAAAAAATCAAGGGAAATGTGGATGTATAACCCCAAAATCAACCGGGTTATCAAGGTTCCGCCCTCAATGATGTCCCAGTCCTGGATGGGCTCGGATTTCTCCAATAATGATTTGGCCAAAAGCGACAGTTTTGTAGACGATTACACCCATTCCATTGTGGGCAGCGAGATTCACGAAGGCCGGAAAGCATATGTGATAAAATCCATGCCCAAGCCGGATGCCCCGGTAATCTGGGGCATGCAGATGCTCAAAATCCGGCAGGATCTCATCTGGCTGAGCCAGGAATTTTTCGATGAAGACCTTGTGGCGGTGAAATTGATGGAAACCCTTGAGATTCAGCCTCTCGGCGGCAAGCTGTATCCCCGGGTATGGCGAATGCAAGAGGTCGACACCGAAGATCGCTACACGGAGCTGACGTATAAATCTCTTGAATTTAAATCGAGTTTGCCCGACAGCCTGTTCACCCGCACAAGTTTACGCAAAGCCCGGAGGTAGGAATTTGTCCATCGATGTCAAAATGGCCTGGCGCAATATCTGGCGCAACACCCGGCGCACGATCCTCACGATCTGCGCCATTGCATTCGCAAGTCTGCTGCTGGTTTTCATGCTGTCGTTTCAATTCGGCAGCTACGCGACCATGATCAATACGGCGGTAAAAATCCAGACCGGCCATTTGCAGATCCAGGCCCAGAACTACCACGACAAAAAGAATATCCGGCTCGTAGTGCCCCGACCGGCGCAAGTGGCGTCTGTTCTTGCCGACATGCCGCAGATCGAGTCGTACACATTCAGAGGCCAGTCCTTTTCATTGATTTCTTCCCGGGAGCGAACCTACGGCGTTGTGGTAGCCGGAATCGATCCGGCCCGCGAGGCCGGGGTATCCAGGTTGAAATCGCTGATCCACCGGGGAGAATACTTAGCTGAGGACGATGCCGATCTGGCGCTGGTCGGACACCTCCTGGCGCGCAACCTGCGCGTCGGTATCGGTGATGAACTAACCCTCCTGGGACAGGGCCGCGATGGATCCATTGCCGCCACAGTCGTTAAAATCAAGGGCATTTACCGCTCTGGCATCGATGATTTTGATCGATCATCCATTCAGATACCGCTGAAAACGTTCCAAACGGTGTACAGCATGCAGGGAGCGGTTCACGAGGTGGTTGTAATTGCAAACTCCCTGGCCGACGTCGCCAAGATAAAGACCGTCTTGAAAACGGCCCTTCCTGGCGTCAAAAGCCAAAAGCCGCTGATAGTGATGGATTGGAACGAACTGATGCCGGGATTGCGCCAGAGTATCGAAATGGACCTGGTGGGAGGACTGATTTTCTACCTGCTGTTGGTACTGGTCGTGGCCTTCAGCATATTGAACACATTTCTAATGGCAATTTTCGAGCGCACCCGTGAATTGGGGGTTCTGATGGCCATCGGAACCACACCGGGGCGCCTGACCAAAATACTGTTGCTCGAATCCATGATCATGACCGCCATGGGAATTGCAGCCGGAATCATTGTCGGCAGCCTGATCACGCTGTATTTTCAGTCCCACGGCATCGATTTTTCCGGGGCTTCCGAATTGCTCAGCCAGTTCGGCATCACCGGACGCATGTATCCGAAATTGTCATGGCTTTCTGCCACCAGCGGTCCCCTGGCGGTATTGGCCATTACCTTTGCGGCCGCACTCTACCCGGCGTTGAAAGTTCGGCGAATGCAGCCGGTGGAAGCGATGAGAGCCAGCTGATCATTTCGGATTTTGGATTGCGGATTGCGGATTTTAAATCGGTTATAGTCGATTTTTAATTTAGGCATTTTAGATCATTTTAGACATTTTAGGCATTTTCATTATGTATCTCCAACTGGCCTGGCGCAACATTTGGCGCAATAAACGTCGCACGGCCGTCATATTGACGGCAGTGGTAATCGGCATTTGGAGCATGCTCCTGCTGGGATCCCTGATGCGGGGAATGGCGGTGGGCATGATCCAAAACGGTATTGCAACCTTAACGGGACACCTTCAGATCCATCACAAAGGCTACCGTAATGATCCGGCTATCGAAAACAGCATCCCCGACCCTGCGGTGGTCGAAGCGGTGCTGCAGAAAGAAATGCCGCCAGGCACCTTATGGAGTCCCCGGGTAAGGGTGAATGCGGTCGCCAGCAATGCCCGGCATTCCAGCGGTGTGACCCTGGTGGGGATCGATCCAGCCTCCGAAGCCAAAATTTCATTTATCGGCTCCGCGATTTTGCAGGGAAAATACTTGGATCCGGCTGAAATAAACGGCATCCTTGTCGGCGAAGCATTAATCGATAAATTTGAGACCAAGCTTGGTCGCAAGCTGGTCCTGATGTCCCAGGATGCCAATCGAGAAATCGCCTCCCGGGCCTTTCGAATTGTCGGCACTTTCCGGGCGGAAATGGAATCGACCGAAAAACAATACGTTTTTGTCAATCGTAAGGAAAGCCAGAAAATGCTGCAGCTGGAAAACGGCCTATCGGAGATCTCAATTCTTTTCCCGGACAAACCCGACAACCCCTCCGCTTACCAGGCCTTGAAAAACGCGCTGCCGGCCGCGGATTTCGAGGTTCAAAACTGGCGTGAATTATTGCCCTTTCAAATGGCCTATTTAAAAATACTCGATGGCTTTATGTGGATCTGGTATCTGGTGATATTTGTGGCCATGGGCTTCGGGATTGTCAATACGACCCTCATGGCGGTGTTCGAGCGCATGCGGGAATTTGGCCTGCTCAAAGCGCTGGGAATGAAGCCCTGGTGGATCCTCAGGGAGGTCCTGACGGAATCATTGCTGTTGCTGATCACCGGCCTGGCCATTGGCAATTTTCTGGGATTCATATGTATTTATGCCCTGGCGGGTAGCGGAATCGATCTGTCGGCGCTGGCGGCGGGCGCCGAATATGCCGGCATGACCCGGGTGATTTTTCCGGCAGTCGAAATCAAGGATGTCTTCATGTCCAATTTTATCGTGCTGTTTCTGGGAATCCTGGTCAGCGCCTACCCGGCCGCCAAGGCGGCAAGGTTCACACCGGTCGAAGCCCTGATTCACAACTGATTTCGGATTGCAGATTTCGGATTTCGGATTGAAAAACGATACGGCGTTGCAGGAGAAAAATAGGGCCGGCCTCCGTGCTGCCCATAATCTGCTGCGAGCGAAGAATGGAATCCGGCGGGCACGGAAGTCCGCCCTACTGACAGAGAAGAATGCCTGAGCTTGGAGATAGAATATGAGTATCGTCGAATGTATTGATGTTAGCAAGACTTATCACCAGGGCCGGATAGAAATCCAGGCTCTCAGGGAGATCAACCTGTCCATCGCAAAAGGCGAATTCGTGGCGGTGGCCGGCCCGTCCGGCTCCGGCAAGACGACCCTGCTCAATCTCGTCGGTGGATTGGATCGGGTTGACGGCGGCAGCATCGTTGTCGACGGCAATGCATTTGACCAGATGTCCCAATCCCAGCTGGCCCACTTGCGCTTGCACCAGGTGGGATTCGTTTTCCAGGCCTACAACCTGATACCGGTGTTGTCGGCCGCCGAAAATGTCGAATTCGTTATGCTGCTGCAAGGTATCCCGGCCAACGAGCGTCGCGCACGAGCTGAAGCCATCCTGGATGATGTCGGACTGGCGGGAAAATACGACCGGCGACCGGCCGAGCTATCCGGCGGACAGCAGCAGCGCGTTGCCGTGGCCAGGGCGATTGTCTCCAATCCGTCGATTGTTCTGGCCGATGAGCCGACCGCCAATTTGGATTCAAAAACCGGAGATGGACTGCTGGAAATGATGCGGCAGATGAATCGGGAAAAAAATGTGACCTTTATTTTTTCAACCCACGATCAAATGGTGATGGATTACGCCAGAAGACTGGTAATGATCCGGGACGGCGGTGTTGAAGATGATCGGGCCAAATAAGACAAATTGATAAAATTGCCTGTATCGAATAGAAAAAGGATTCGAACATTTTTTTGGATTTTCGCAGTCCTCGGTTTTCTGAGCGGACCGATCTTGGCGCAGGTCCGAACATCGTCACCCCCTTCCCCTTCCGACCAAACTGAAAGTCCGTCGTTCCGGCAGAAAATCGATACCCACTGGGGGGGACGGCTTAAAACGAGCGGCCGGGTTTCCCAGACGGACGAGGACACGATATTTGAACCTGTCGGCACCGGCACATATTGGGACGGCAGCTTCAATTTTCGTCTGATCAATGAAACTTTTTTTTCAGATAAGGTGGTCACGGATGTTGCCTATGAGTTAATCGGCGCCGGCGGCGATACCGTCCGCAAAACAAATGAATTGCAGGAATTCTTTCCCAACCTGCCCGCCAATGTATTTTTTTTCGGCACGCCCCTGGACGATGAACGGCGGCTGATGGACCTGACCGACACAATTGTTGACGAGGACAGCTATTTCCTGGTTCAGCGGTTGGATCGGCTATCCCTGGCGTTGATGCCGCAGTGGGGATCGATCAAAATCGGCCGTCAGGCGATCACCTGGGGCAACGGATTTGTCTTCAATCCCTTTGATCTGTTCAACCCGTTCCCCCCGACCGCCATCGACCGCGACTACAAAGTCGGTGACGACATGCTCAACGTTCAGGCTTCCCTCCCGGCCTTGGGGGATATTCAGGGTCTTTATGTTGCCAGGCGGGATCCGGACAGCGACAGCGTGACCACGGACCAGGCGTCCCTGGCCGGCAAGCTGCATATGGCCGCCGGCACAACCGAAATCGAAATCATGGCCGCCAAACATTTTGAAGACGAGGTGGTCGGCGCCGGCACCGCCGGTTACATCGGCGATGCCGCCTGGCGCCTGGACGCCACCTGGACTTTTCTGGATGACGATGACGACTATCTATCCCTGGTGGCCAACATGGATTATTCGTGGGTTTGGTTCAAGAAAAATTTTTATGGGTTTGTCGAATACTATTTCAACGGAATTGGTGAAGACGATTATCAGGAAGCCGTGCTGAACCCGGCGATCGCCGAACGCGTGGCCCGGGGCGAGCTGTTTGCCCTGGGCCGCAACTATTTAAGTGGCCATATTCAGTTGGAATTGCATCCCCTGTTTCAAGTCTTCCTGACGTCGATTAACAACGTCGAAGATCCGTCAGGCATACTGCAACCCTATGCCACCTGGGACATTGCCCAGAACCTGCAGCTGACCGGCGGCCTCAATGTCTCATACGGGGCCAAAGATACGGAGTACGGCGGCTTTACCCTGCCCGGCAGCGACATCCGCACCCGCTCCCCGGACAATGCGTATCTTTGGCTGTTTTATTATTTCTAATAAATCCGCATTACAATATTAGGCCTGCTGAGTATCAAAATCTTTTTTTTTCGGGAACGGAGGTTATTCGATCCGGCGCATGCGGATTTATTTTTAAGTGCTGCGCACTATTATTTTTCTGGTTCTAAATGCGGGATGAAAAGATTGCCTTCCAGAGCTTTGATTGAAGCGAAGTGGATGATCGCCACCGGAAGCGAATGCTGTCTGAGGCCATTAGGGATCGTTTTGAATGGACAGCTTTAGCCGACGATTATCGGTCAACTCAATATTTGGGCGTCGAATGCAGCAATTAGCTATCAAATTGATCTCTGTCCATTCATTACGAGCCCTTATGGCCGAGTTCAAGCGGTTTCGGTGGCGATTATCTACGGAGCGGCTGGTTGCGAAAGTCTCCCCGTCCTTCCAATTTAATTAAGTCGTGTCAATCCTTGATCGAAGCGGAGTGGATGATCGCCAACGGAACCGGATGCTGTCTGAGGCCATTAGGGATCGTTTTGAACGGACAGCTTTAGTCGACGATTCTCTGTCAACTCAATATTTGGGCGTCTAACCAATAAGTTAGAATTCATTTTGATCTCTGTCCCTTCATTACGAGCCCTTATGGTCGAGTTCATGCGGTTTCGGTGGTGAATATCCATGGAGCGGCTGGTTGCGAAAGTCTCCCCGTCCTTCCAATTTAATTAAGTCGTGTCAATCCTTGATCGAAGCGGAGTGGATGATCGCCAACGGAACCGGATGCTGTCTGAGGCCATTAGGGATCGTTTTGAACGGACAGCTTTAGTCGACGATTCTCTGTCAACTCAATATTTGGGCGTCTAACGCATAAGTTAGAATTCATTTTGATCTCTGTCCGTTCATTACGAGCCCTTATGGTCGAGTTCATGCGGTTTCGGTGGTGATTATCCATGGAGCGGCTGATTGCGAAAATCTCCCCGAACCTCCATTTAAATTTATAATGCCATAGGCGCCTTCAACCTAACCCGGGCAAGCCGGAATTGAAGATTGAAGATTGAAGATTTGTTGTATCGCTTCGCTCTGTCTATTAAAATTAAATCGATAGCATTCTTAAAATATTCAATCCGACTATGAAATAACTCCTTCGCAAACATGATGTGATTTCAATAAATAGGGACACATAGCGTCAAACATCACCACTAAGTGTTAACCGTCATAAATTATTCATAGTATTCCAAACCGAGGTGAGTAATCAGATCCTCGCCCATCATGTGGCGCAAGGTGTTTTTCAATTTTTTAAGCTGGATGAAAACATCATGCTCCGGGTACAAACCTTCGGCCACCATGGGAGACTTAAAATAGAAGGAGAGCCATTCCTGGATACCGTGCATGCCGGCACGGGCCGCCAGGTCCATAAACAGGGCCAGATCCAGCACCAGGGGGGCTGCCAGGATACTGTCGCGACATAGAAAATCGACCTTTACCTGCATCGGGTAGCCCAGCCAGCCGAATATATCGATATTGTCCCAGCCCTCTTTATTGTCGCCCCGGGGAGGATAATAATTGATGCGGACCTTGTGGTACAAATCCCGGTATAACTCCGGGTAGAGCTCCGGCTGCAGAATATATTCCAGGGCACCCAGTTTGCTCACTTCTTTGGATTTAAACGAATCCGGGTCATCCAGCACTTCACCATCCCGATTTCCAAGGATATTGGTGGAAAACCATCCCGATACACCCAGTAGACGCGACTTGAGACCCGGCGCCAGTATCGTTTTCATCAATGTCTGACCGGTCTTAAAATCTTTGCCGCCGACCGGGACTTTATTTTTTTTAGCCAGTTCGGTCAACGCCGGAATATCCAGGGTCAGATTGGGTGCCCCATTGGCGAAAGGAATTTTTTCAGACAAGGCGGCATAGGCATAAATCATACTGGGTGCGATGGCCGGATCATCATTCTCCAGCCCTTTTTCAAAGGACTCAAGCGTTTCATGCACCGGACTGGGCTCTATATAAACTTCCGTGCTGGCACACCAAATCATCACGATCCTACTGACTTCGTACTCGGCTCTAAAATTACGAATATCCTGCCGCAGTTGATCGGCCAGATCCATCTTGGATTTACCGGATTTGATGTGGGTGCCGTTAAGCCGCTTTACGTAATTCTGGTCAAAAACAGCCGGCAGCGGTTTCAAGCCTTCCAATTCAGGACGAATTGAATCCAGCGTGTTTTTATCGAGAACCCCGGCGTTGATTGCCGCCGAATACATGTCATCATCAAATATATCCCACCCGCCGAAGACCAGATTTTCGAGGTCGGACAGCGGGACAAATTGCTTGATCATGGGAACCCGCTTGTCCGTACGTTTACCGAGTCTGATCGTCCCCATCTGAGTCAGGGATCCGATGGGACTGCCATACCCTTTGCGGACGGCATGTACACCGGCAATGAAGGTCGTTGCAACAGCACCCATACCGGGTATCAGTACGCCAAGTTTCCCGGACGCATTCAATATATTAGCGCCTTTTTCCATAACATATCACTCCAAATTTATTTACGACGGTTTCAGTTAAATTTCCGGCCGAGAATATAATCCCTTCTGGCCAAAAATCAAAATGTTAAATCGACGGCTTCCCTTCAAGCGCCCTATTGTCGGAACCGCCGCATACATAGTACAGCTTCCGGTTGCTATGCAAGTCAAGAATTATCGGTACATCCATTGCCGTTATTCCTTATTTGACATCGATGCCGGAAAATTGTATTATGAATAGTAAAACTACTCATAAAGAGGCCAGAATTGGATAATCTTTTAGCAGGAATTATTGCATCGAAGACCCGCATCAAATTATTGATGCGTTTCTTTTTTAACCCCCAGGCACGTTCCTATCTGCGGGAACTGGCCAAAGAGTTTAGTGTCTCGACGAATGCCGTACGTGAAGAGCTGAACCAGCTTACCAAAACCAACCTCCTCAAATCAGAAAAAAAAGGTCGCCGGGTGTTCTACCGGGCCAACACCAAACATTCCCTATTTCCGGAGCTTAAATCAATGGTCGGCAAGGTCATGGGAATTGATCAGGTGATTGACGGTATCGTCAGTCGGCTCGGCGATCTGGAACGCGCTTATCTGATAGATGACTATGCCGAAGGTAAAGACACCGGTATTATCGATATTTTATTGGTCGGTGATATTGACCAGTACCACCTAAATGATTTGAGCAGAAAAACGGAACGCTATATTAAGCGAAAGATTCGCTCCCTGGTACTGAGTCGGGCAGAATTTGATGGTTTTATCCGGCAACTTGAAAACCGGCCCAATATTTTAATTTGGCAAGCCAACCGGAAACAGCAGTAAAAAAATTTGCTATTACAAACACTTAAAAAGACTAAATTTTATTCGCAAAATTTAAGGGTCATTTTCAACACCCAATGGCTATTGTTTGACAAATTTCTTCGTATCGGCATCGGCGTTCTCTTAAATGCATGGATGGCCAGATTTCTCGGCACGGAAGATTTTGGTATTTTGCGATATGCGGTATCGCTTGTCAGTCTCTTCATTCCCCTGGCTGAACTGGGCTTAAGTACGATTGCGGTCCGAGAATTTTTAAACCCAAGATCCCAAAAATATCAGCTTGTCGGTACCATTTTTTCCTTAAAACTTGCTGCGGCTGCGGCAGCCGTCATCGGTTGCGGCGTCGTGGCATTTTTTATTGATAAAGAGGAAAATCTGCTTCGGATACTGATCCTGATAATTTCTTGCGGGATGCTCTTTCAGGCCTTTGATGTAATTGATTACTGGTTCCAATCAAGGATCGAATCGAAATTTGTCGTAGTTGCCAAATCAGTGGCCTTTATCATAAGTTCATCCATCAAAATTTATCTTTTGCTCAGCCACGCGTCCCTCATCGCTTTTGGAATGGCCTTGATCGCAGATTCAATTTTGAATGCGATCGCCCTGATTGTTATATTTCAGTGGCGGAAAAATTTCTTAACCCGCTCAAAAATATCATTGGAACTTGCCAAAAGTTTACTTCACAGTAGTTCCCCTCTGATCTTTTCAGGCATCATGAAAATTGTTTTTCTTCGAATAGATCAGATCATGATAAAAATTATGCTCGATGCAAGCGAACTTGGCATTTATTCTGCTGCGGTCCAACTCTCTGAAGGCTTCTTTTTCATTCCCATGATTTTGCACGCTTCTGTATTTCCGACGATTGTCGAGGCCAAAGAACAATCTTTGGAGCTTTTTTACCAGAAGCTACAAACGTTCTATAATCTACTGGCCTTGTTAGGCTATGCCATCGCAATCTCCATTACAATAAGCTCAACCATAATTATCGGTGTTTTATATGGTCCTGAATATAGTCGGTCAGCCAACTTGCTTGCGGTATTAATCTGGTCGGTTGTCTTTATCAACATCGGTGTCGGACGCAGTGCCTTTCTAATCTCAATGGATATGACAAAATTCCATTTATTTTCAATGACCGGTGCCGGTATACTGAACATCGGTTTAAATTTTGTTCTGATACCGGTATTCGGCCTGACCGGTGCTGCAATTGCTTCAATCATGTCCTATGGTTTTGCGGGTTACTTTTCATCTTTTCTTTACCGGCCCTTGTTCAAGACCGGCATCATGTTGACGAAATCCATGCTGTATCCAAAATTCTGGTGATCCATGCAAATTCAAACAGCTAATAGCCCGGCAAATAAAATGGTCATGGAGATCATGAGCCGAATAAAAGCACAATTGAAATACTATTTATTCAGACTGCAGCAACGCACACCACTTCGGCAAGAAGTTGATAAACTAAATATGTGCTCCGGATCGGTAAGAATACCGGGTTATCTTAATCTCGATATCTCAGCCAGGGCGGATCTACCAATCAATTTAGCCAAACGTAACCTCCCGTTCCCTGATAGCTCCATTGAAGTTGTCGTCAGCATGTCGGCCATCAATTATTTCACTAGAGACCGTGCCCGGGAATTAATCAAAGAAACTTTTCGTGTTTTAAAACCCGGTGGAATTGCCAGGTTTGGGGTACAGGATCTTGAAAAGCTTGCTTCCCTGTACGTTAAAAAGGATCGAGATTTTTTCTTTCAGAAATTGCCGGATGGTACATTCCGATTCGAAGGGCCCACCCTGGGCGACAAGTTCGTCGCCTGGTTGTATGGATATGAAAGCGGTGGTTACACCTGCCGTTATTTTTACGATTATGAGTCTCTGGCGTATCTTTTCCAGGAAGCTGACTTTTCAATTGTAGAGAAGAAGAAATATCTGCAAAGCCGGATTGCAGATATCGAGCTCATAGACAATCGACCCGGGCAGATGTTTTTTTTGGAGGCTCGGAAATGAAAAATTTCTTGGGCTTGTTGAACGAAAAAAACCGCCAATTCATGCTGCCAATCTACTTTATGAGAAGATTTGGGATTGGCAAAAGCCAGATGAAAATTCTCAAAACGTTTCTGCAGGCAGGCTTCTTTGAGGAAACAAGCGATCAGGTCAGCCTTGAAGCAGCTATCAGGTGGCTCATATCGGCCCACCGGGCCTGCAAAGGCAGGGGAATTTCGGCCAAGTTTTCCATGAGTCAAGGCTGGGATGTCGCCTATCCTGAAACAAGCGGATACATATTGGTGACATTGCAAACTTACGGGGAACTTTTCAATAAGCCGGATCTTTTCGAACGGGCAGCTGAGATCGGCAATTGGGAGATCGATATACAGACGGACACCGGGGGAATTTTGTCAACCCCACAGTCGGAGAAAACCAGAATTTTTAATACCGGACAGGTTATTTTAGGCTGGTGCCACTTATATGAAAAAACCGGTAATACAAAATATCTGGCTGCCGCCGTCAAAGCAGCTGAGTATTTAAGGGCAAAGCAAGAAAAGGATGGCAGCTGGATCCAAGACACTTTTTGTGGACCCCGAACCTACCATGCTCGTGTTGATTGGTCCTTATTAAGGGTGGCTCAATTGTCCGGGCAGAAAGAGTTTATCGAAACCGCTTTCAACAACCTTAACTGGGTTATATTAAATCAGAATAATAACGGATGGTTCAACAACTGCGGTTTTGGCAACGAATTGCCTAACATGCATGTCATTTCATACACTTTACGGGGTCTGCTCGAATGTGACCGTTTAAATAGGATGTTTAAGCTGGAGGAAATCTCAACCTTAAATTTAACTTCGCGCGTGCGCAAAGCGACAAATGAACTGTGCGATACCGCAGAACGCCAACTCCTATTCGGCATTCCGGGAATGCTGCCGACATCTTATGACAAAAACTGGCTATCCAAAGACAAGCATGCCTGTCTGACCGGTAATGCTCAATTTGCCTGTCTACTATACCATTTAAACCAGGTAGTTCCTAACGAAGGGTATACCAGAGTTGCCGATACTATTATGGAAGCAATAAAAAGAACTCAAATTAAATTTTGCGAATTCCCCGAAATAAATGGGGCTATTGCCGGAAGCTACCCCTTTTATTCCGGTTATCTAAACCGAGCATTTCCGAATTGGGCGACCAAATTTTTTATCGACGGTTTAATCATGAAAAATCAAAGCAACGAAGATTTTAGTATCCCTGCATAAAAAATCCAATGAAGATAATATCAAAATCAATTTTCGTTATAGGCTATCAATTCCTGCGCCTGTTTTTAAAGCATAATTACCTCAATAAAAAGCCGGTGGCATTTAATGAACGGGCAATGGAGTATCAATTCGTTTTTCGACAACTCACCAAATTTTGCCCGCAACATCTGCTCGACGTGGGATCCGGTAAAACCGCCTTGCCGGCTCTGATAAACAACTGCGGTTTCAAAGTGACTGCCATTGACAATATTAAAGACTTTTGGCCAAAAGGAATGATCAATCATCATTACTATATTATCGATGACAATATTTTATCTACCAAATTACAGAACAAATTTGATATGATTACATGTATAAGCGTATTGGAACATATAAAAGACCACGCTAGAGCGATGCAATCCATGTTTCGGCTTTTGGAATCCGGCGGTCATCTGATTCTTTCTTTTCCCTATAACGACACGGGCTATCACCCAAACGTATATGATCTTCAAGGGTCCAATGCGCCCAAGGGTTTATCTTATATTACCCAGGCCTTTTCACGCAATGAACTCGATGGTTGGATACGGGATAACAACGCAAGCATTATAGAACAGGAATACTGGAAATACTTTGCAGGTGATTATTGGTCAGTCGGCGAGCGCCTGGATTTTCCTGTCAAGGCATCCGTTAAGGAACCACACCAAATTTCGACGATCCTGCTTAAAAAAACCAGTGGCTGACAATATGGCGCTTAAAATACTATTTATCGGTGTCGGCCTGGTTCACTACTACAACCGGGTGTTGAATAGACTTAATGCCTTGGAGAATATTGAAATTGTTAATTTCAGAACTCTTGATCTCTGGTGAATAACCTGTTGATTTTACTTGACAGGAGCATAAATATAGCGTAAATTGGAGTGCAACAGATTAGGAGGTATTTGTTGTGCTACAAACCTATATTCCATTTCTT